>ERZ1673736.275-NODE-275-length-86220-cov-9.209807_pt1 | contig 86220 bp, 95 predicted proteins | sample MGYA00580212_ERZ1673736 | MGnify/ENA primary metagenome ERZ1673736 (study PRJEB41218, sample SAMN15661752) | gut metagenome | host: Homo sapiens | place: Canada: London | collected 2015-08-20/2019-03-30 | study: EMG produced TPA metagenomics assembly of...
AAAATGCGGGGGGGGGGGGCGTTGAAAACGGAAAGTGAGTATAATATCCACTGCGAGTTCTATGCCGATAATCACAAGAAGGCGTATACGAACTACCTGGAAGTCCTGATCTCCAAATCCGGAGAGGTCATGTACGCCGTACCCTCGCACCAGGAAAAGGCGATTGAGCTTGCCTGCAAAGAGATTGGCGTCACCAGGGAGGTACTTTCGGATATGTGCCCGAAAGAATATTATTTCGACTTCCTGAATTGGCTTCTCATGATCTCCGGAGCTGCCGCTGTATGGAATGATAGCTGTCTCGCTCCGCAGCCGACCCGAGAACAGGTTGGGGCGTTGAGAATGCTGAAAATGAAGGGGCTGTATCGTGGAACGATTCCGACGATAAAGTGACAACGGAGGGGAAATAAACGAATGGAATGTTTTGCTGAAAATATTGATTTTGTATCCGTTTCGGTGTATGATACAGAAAATGAAGCATCGAACGGAGGTGTAGCGATGACATCCAAGGAAGCTCTCGCCGTGGCGCTCAAGGGAACCGGGAAGACGCAGGCGGAGGCCGCCGTAAAAATGGGATGGGTTCCGCAGCAGCTTAGTGCCCGACTTAGCCGTGGCTCTTTGAGAGCTGACGAATTTCTCGAACTCATGGACGCGATTGGCGTAGATGTTGTCCTGAAGGTCAGGGAGAGCGGAGAAATTCTCAAGGCCCATATTTCGGGCGCAGGCCGAAGAGTGCGGGGCATGGTGAACAGAGTCATTTACGACACAGCCTCCGCAGATGCCCTGGCGAACAACTTCTACGCAGACGGCGTGAACGAGTACCAGGACGGAAGAGCCATGGAGCTCTATATCGACCGTGAGGGTCGGTATTTCTTCGCCGAGTATACGAACTGGGAAGGCGCAAAAGACAGGATCACGCCCGTTACGGCGAATGATGCCGCAGCCTTCATCGAGCGGTATGGGACGGAGATCCACAAGACCCCGAAGCCGGATCCCGATGGGACGGCGGACAGCGAGAATGAATAGAGAGACGAACCCCCCCTTGGCTATGAGCCGAGGGGGATTTTTCTTTTATATGAACAATGCACAAAAATGGAAAAGCCGTATCTACAAAATGTTCCCACGGGACTTTCAGAGCGATCAGATATACTTATACCCCGTTCGTAAAACCCCGCCAAAAGCGTTTATACAGCCTCCTATGAGCTTTGTAAATGTTTACGAATATTTTGAAAAAAATTTCTCGAAATATTCGAAAATATATTGACTTTTCCAGTTGGTAAGTTATAGTTAAGTTACGGTAAATCAAACCCGACCGGCAGATGGCCGGAGCAATAGTTCTGGAAGGTCTGCGGTCGAAACTGGTAGGAGGTTTCAAGATGAGCAAGTACGACAGCATTAAAACAGCCGCTGATTTGGTGAAAGAAGTGCGGATCAACGGTTTGAGCCTGGATCAGGAAGACATCTGCCGGGCCCAGGACATCTTCGGTAATGCTCCGATTGAGGAGTTGGTGTTCCTGGCCAACGACATCGGCCGGAACAACAGAGACGGAGAGCCGGATCCGAAGGGGACCGTGAGCAGCAACCGGCCCGCTACCCAGAACACCTTCTACTCCATCCTGTTCCGCATTTGGCATTGGGAGGACGCCACCCGCTTCTGGAACCAGCACAGCAATCCCGAGCACGAAGAGATCAAGGAACTCCAGGCGAAGCTGAAGGCGGAGGTGGCCGAGCACTCCAAGACCAGGGAGGCTATGGAGGAGCAGAAGATCAGCACCGATGCAGAGCACAAGTTCCTCCTTATCGAAAAGGGGAAGCGGGTCGAACAGGGCGAGAAGATCCGATCCCTGGAGGCGATGCTCCACGACCGGGACATGACCGTTATGGAGCTGAAGGCGAAGCTGTACGACATGATTATGAAGGAGGAGCAGAAATGAGCGTTTCCATTCCGAAGAAGGGGCTTCCCAATCGGGAAGCCCTATGGGAGTTCCTGAAGCAACACGAGTACAGCACCACATCGGCCTATGAAGCGGAACGGTCCGGTAAGAAGCTGGTGTACCTGTTCTACGACCAGGAAGCCTACGGAGACCGCACCTACTACTACTGCGAGGAGAACGATACGGTCTACTCGAATTACTTCAGCATTGGAGATTGAGGGGGTACGGAAGATGTTTGAAGGCAGCATGAAAAGCACCGGCTGGGGCTGCACAGGAACCGACGAAAAGGGATTCGAGTGGTTGTTCACGCCGGACCCCAACGATCCGTACTACTCGGAAGACCCGAGTACCGTGGAGTGTTATCCGTTCTGCCGCACCAGCAGCGGAGATGTCTTCCGCACCGAGGAGGCCGCCGTCCGGGACGGCAAGAAGTGGATGAAGAAGACTGGGCGATCTGGCTCCATCATCGCCGTGAAGCCCACCCCAAGACACTTTGAGTATTGAGGAGGTATCGAGAAGATGGCAAGATGCGAGACCTACCTTGTTCTGACCAGCGAGGAGGTTAATGCCACCATCCCCTATGCGCTGGTCTGCATGACGAGGTTCAGCTCTCACTGGGAAACGGGATACCGGCGACGCCGGTGGCTGAAAGAGTTCACGGAGCAGGAAAGAGAGGCATCCGCTCGACTGTTCAAGCAGTCCCGCCAGTGGCTTCTGACAACCGGAGTTCCGGAAACGGTACGGATGACGCCACAGACCTTCGCGCTTTGGTCGAAGCTCGGGAAATTCTGTGACTCGGTTTAATGGAGGCAGGAATGGAAAACAAACTCGCTGAAAGAGCGAAAGCGTACGCTGGACTTGGCGGATACGAGGCTTTTCGGAATGATTTGAAGCGCCTTGAAATTGCCGATAGCATGTGCGGGCTCTGCCAAATAAGGGCGGAGGTATGGCTGGAAAAACTGAACCAGCTTGGAGACGAAGAGCTTGAGGCGTACATCCGAAAGTACCGGCCGGGCCTTCTCGACCCGTTTGCGGGGTACTGAAAATGAAATGTCAGAAATGCCGTCATTTTTATCGGAGGATGGTAGGCGCCAGCGGAAAGGGGTACAACCCATATCCTTGCTGCTGGCTCTTTGAAGATACTGGAAAGAGGCCCAATGTTTTGAGCCAGGAATGTTGTGAGCCGAAAAGGACGGTGAAGCGGAAGAATGTTAAGGGTTGAAAAGGCAATCGCCTTTACGCTCGATGACGGTTCCCACATCCAGATCAGGACTGATGGGAATGGAGAGGAAGGAAGGCCGATGCGCCGAGAAGATTGGAAGGCGCTCGATGTTTCGCTCGTAACCGCAGATGGGAAAGAGGAAGTTCTTTGCAGCGTCGAATACGACGGGCGGATCGGTCTTAGAACCCTCGTGTTCGATAAGGAACATCGAGATCCGGTGTTTGTGCAGGAGAACGGAGTAAAGGGAGTGGAGAAATGAAGCGTGGATGGTGGAAGGTCAGATTCGATGTGACCCTGGACGGAATCGAGATCGACTTTGATGAACTTTCCGTCCAGAGCAAGAGAAATATCCAGGCTATGCTCGCACAGGGGTGTGTGGCCGGGGAGGTAGTCGAGGAAGAGGGCGGAGACGGCTGCGGCGAGGCCGGAGCCTCCTACCGAAATTGAACGGAGGATTCAAATGGAGAAGAAAAAGCCCGAACTGAAAATTTCCGAAGACGGGAAAAAGATCACGGTGATCGGCCCGTTAAGCCGAGTGAGCCATACATTCGAGATCGTAGACCGAGTTCCCCCTGGATACCACATCTGGAACATCGGCGATAACATGGCAGACGGATACCTGCCGCTGTGCAGGCTGTGCGCCATCCAGCCGTTCCCCGGCGGAAGAAGCATCGAGGCAGACACCCTGAAGGCAATCAAGTGCGAGGGGGCGCAGGTAATTCTGGATGCGATCTGGTGGGGAGCCGAAAGAGCAGAAGAGATGGAGCGATTCATCGAGAAGAACAAAGACAAGCCGAACCGGCGGCATGTGGTAGAGCGAATGAAAAAAGCCATGCCCTATATTCGGAAAATCGAATGGATGTGAGGAGGTTTAGAAATTGAAAAGAGAGATCGTTGAGAGCGAGTACATCGAGCAGCAGCGAGCTCTGGACGAGATTGCCGGCAAGCTCGGCGTGGTGGCCTATCGGCCCGACTACCACCGGAAGGACAGAGACAAGAACACCGTCCTGTTCTACACCAGAGAAGACGAAGCGCACAACAGGCTCGTTGACAAGCAGCTGACAAGATACACCGCGAGCGAGGCGGCAGACCGGATGAAGTACAACAGGGTCGAGATCCCGCCCGAGTTCGTGTACCGAAACAGCTTCTGGAGCTTCGAGAATAGCGATGCGAACGGAATCCTGGATTACCGCTTTGCAAACTACGGAAAGATGGATCTGCGCGGTATCCGATGGAAGGATGTCCTGGAGGGCCACATCCGGCTTGCGTATGCCAAGAAGATGCAGTTCGGGTATGTGAGAAGCGTCGGAGGATATTGGGAGCTCGGAGAGGCGGACTCCACCAACAACGATTGGAACCGGGAAGAGATTGCCGCCATGCGGCAGATCTATGGAACCGTCTATCTGGTGGATGTGAATTACTTCGGAGAGAGGCGAGAGGAGGTTTTGTCCGGGGCCAGCAGCATCTTTGAAGAGGTGACCGATGCTCCCGTCTACAACTTCGCCGGTTCGTTCTGCGTACCGACAAAGGATCCGAAGCTGGAAGAGCTTATCCTCAACTGGAACAGGAACGACGCCCTCCCCAAAAAGGCCGCAACTGTCAATGAAATCCAAAAGCGTGTGGAAGCAATCGGTGGGATTGCGCTGATCTGGAGTTGAAGGAGTAAACCGATGGAGAATGTGAGAACGGTAGTGCTCATGGGAGAACAGCGGGGGTCCGGAGAGGATCTGTTCCGCTGCAAGGAGACCGGGAAAGTCTATATCCGGCAGGAATGCGACGAAGATCATGTGAGATGGCTCACATCGAGTAAATGGTCTGGAGGCTACGAGGCTGACTGCCCCATGAAAGAGGGACTGGAAATCCGGATCTCCGACAAAGCCGGAAATGTGCTCTTCGTGGAGAAGATTGTCAAAGAGGAAGGATACGACTGGACCGTTGCAAAAAAGGAAGCGCCGTTCAGCTGGAATGCCATCCTCCAAGCTGCAACCGAGATCGAAAAGAAGTTCGGGCTGAAATCCCACGAAGAATGGAAGGACTGGATCTTGGCCGACAGAGAAGCGTTTGGCCACTCCGGATACTGGGAGAACTGGGCGTTTGGAGAAGTCGATTACGAGCCAGTCGAAAAAATCGAGCCTCGGTATTTGCTTGGACAAAAGGTTCTGGTCACCAAGCAGAAGGCAAAGCACAGAATATCCCAGAAAGAGTGGACGGACATTGAGATCCGAACCATAGACCTGGCGACGGTTCTCGAAATCTGTGGGTACATGTTCTGATATACACGAAATCGTTTATTACGAAAAACTTTTCTGATATCCAGCAAATCATATTGACTTAGGCGGTAGGTATTGTATCGTAAAGTTACGCTAAATAGTTACCAAATGGCAACGAAAACGGAGGTTTTGGTAATGAATATCCTGAAAAGCGGAGACTGGATCTCGGTATCGGTGAAAGGGAAAGAGGCCATGTACGAATTTATCGGCCTCGACCTTGACGACGCCGGGGCCAAAAGTGATGGAGGAACGGGCTGCCGGTACATTGTTCTTAGAAATCTGGAGAGCGACGAGCTGACCTGTGTTGAGGCGGCCTGGTTCTCCGAGGCGCTTACCGGCAGAAAAGTAACCAGAAAGGAGAGGCTGTGATGGAGAGGGAGTGGAAGCTCGGGAAGGATGTGTTCCCTGAAGACAATCTGCTTGACGGCCTGACATTCAACGACCTGATTCTGGCCGTCCATCAGTGTAGGACGGTGAACAGGGCGTCAGTACACGCAACCCTGAACGAGATCATGGCGCAGCGGCGCCAGGACATGATGTTCCTTCTGGAGAACAACATGGACATCATCATCGAAAAGGCCCTGGAGGGGAGGGAACAGGAATGAACTTCGACCAGCTCTGCAAGGACTTTTCGGAAAGAAAGCCAAAAGGCCCGATGACATGCCGAGTTCCGTTCTTCAAGGTGAGGTGGGAGGACGGAAGGAAATCGGCAAACGACCTGCTGCGAGACTTTCTCCGCGCTCATGGTTATGACTACATCAACACCATTGACGGAACTGTCTGGTTCCTTCTCTGCGGTCATTGGAGATGCTGCCAATATGAGGTTGATGGAGATGATGTGCAGTTTTACATGTGCGACTTCATCGACAACTGAAAAAGGGGGCGATTAAAATTGGAGGACTTGTCTAAGCAGTTCAAGAACTATCCGGCATTCGCATTTCACTTCGAGCCGGTGACGATCCTGAAAACCGGAAAGGATAACTACACCGTCTTTCGTGGATCTCCGGAACCGGAGAACCAGATCCAGAGAGGATCAAAGGAGTACATAAACGGATGGCTCTATGGAGCTGTTCAGGCTGCTTGCTGTATGGTGACGAAGAAAAAGTGTCCTGGAGAGGAGGAAGAATGAGCGTGTTCTGCAATCCGGATGAATGTCCGTTCTGTCAGTACATTGGAGAAGGAGACAGCTATTGCGACGAAATTGGCGAGATCGTTCTCACCGACTGGGAGCCTACGGAGCACTTCATGGGAGAAGGATGCCCGTATGCGAGTTTGAGAGGAGATGAAATTTAGTGAATGCCAGAGAAGCGGCCAGAAGGCTCTCACTCCATCTGATGCAGTGTGGAATGCTGATGCCGATTGAGTGGGTCAGGGAGAACGGAGAGGGAAGCGAGCTACAAGAGGCATTCAGAATCGCTCTTGATGCGCTCGGACACCTCGAAAACCACATGGAGCAGAAGAAACCTTGCTTTGTATGCGACAACGCCAGTGTGAACGATGAACTGGATAGCAGAAACGATCTTCATTACCACACTGTTGCAGAGAGCAAAGAAGGCTTCCGAATCCTGATTGCGGCAGGTGGCGGAAAGCCGCTGCGGATCTTATTTGAGCAAAGAAGAAAGTTTTGGGCAGACCGAAAAGATGAAGTCTGGGTGACGGTGGCTGATTTTGAACCGAAATTCTGTCCGAACTGCGGAAGAGAATTAGCGGAATATGGAGGCAAAGATGAATGAATGTATGCAAATGAAACGCTCGCTCCACTTCTCCGTACAGGGTGAGCTTATCACTCGTCTTGCTCGGGAGAGGGCGTTCTACGAGAACCCGCCTCGCATCAGATATGCAGTCGAGCTTCTGATGTCATGCCTGGAATCGGATCAGATGTCGGAAGGAGACCGCCTGCTTCTGGCCATCAAAATCCTTAATGGAGAAGCGAGAATTGTAGGTACATATCCCGAAGACGACTATGGAGTGGAAATGCTCGAAAAGCCGGAAGGGAAGTTCAACCTCATGGAGCGGATTGAGAGGATGGCCCAGGAGGTTGAGGATTTGAAGGCGGAGAGGCGTGAACTGTCTGATAAGCTGTCCTGCGTGGCCGAAGAGCTCGACTTGTCCCCTTGGAAGATGCGGGCGATCAACAGGACATGGAGAACGGATTACGGAGGGGAAAGCGACATCTTCGATGTGGATCCGTCGGACGGATACGGAGAGGATCCGCTCCTGTCGGCCCTCAAGAAATTCTCTGGGTCGGAAGACGGAGAGGAAGACCCTGTGGCCGACTTCATCGAGCGAATGAACTCCGATACCGAAGATGACTATGGTTGGTTGGCGCCGGATGGCACATTCTACCCAGTGGAATTTGCGAGCCACCAGAGCTGGGCCTGGAGAAAGCTCAAGGAGATTGGGGCAATCGAAAAGCACGAACTGAATACGGGAAGCTACGGAGACAAGCTCGTTGAGATGGGGTGGGCTCTGCTGCACAACCCGGGGATGGGGACTGCGTTCGTTACATCGTCCGATGCGAAGCCGCTGACCAAAAAGCAGAAGGACTTCCTCTTTGACTACTACACGAAAAGGAATAAGCACAGGAAGGCCGAAGAATACCTGGATTGAATGGCATCCCGAAATGGATTGCCGGGGAGGTGATGTAAATGGCAAAGGGTAGACAGCAGAAGTGGATATGCAAAGATTGTAAAGCGGAGTTCCTTGTCCAAAAGCAGACACCGAAGTTCTGCTGTGCCTGTGGCTCCAGCAACATTGGGAGATCCCCGAGCTACGATCTCATAGCGAATTTTGAAGAGAAGCGCCGGGAGCTTGATGCTGTTTGCAAAGAGCTGAACCCGGCGTATTCCAGATACGCAGAACTGAAAGATCGGTACGATACGATCATGGCCTACTGGAAGCAGCAGCGGCGCCGTGGCTTCATATCTGCGGAGGAGTATAGGGAATTGGCCGAAAAATTCGCTGGCGCCGCAGAAAGACCCGAATCCAGCGATTCCAGCGGATCGTAGCAATACCTACCCCATTCGGTGTTATCCCAGCGGATTTAGGAGGGAATTATGGATGAAGTGAAAATAGCAAACGAGATCGAAGACTGCGAAGAGTGCCCTCTTCACGGAAAGGATTGCCCCGGGGGATGGACTGGAGGGCCGAACGGCCCTATAGAGCCCCCGTGCTGCTCCTGGAACGGAGACGAAGAGATCTATGAAGGCATGTACCAGGAGTATGACTACACCCCGCAAGAACTGAAATGGGCGCAGGAAGAATATGAACGGAAAGCGGCAGAAAAGCGGGCGGCCGAGCATAGAGCTCGATTAGAGCACCTGCAAATGGTGGTCGGCGGAATACTCGAAGGCCCGTATCTTCATATCGAAACCAAAGACGCCGGTGAGCTCCGTGACGCCTGGAAATGTCCGTATTGTCGCAGCTGGAGCCGGGTGAACTGGCCGTACTCTCATGACGGCGTTATCGAGGAATGGTGCAACAGATGCGGCAAGAAAATGGTCTACTGCCGCGAGCTTGAGGAAGAAATGGAGGTCAATAAATGAAAATCGAGCGAAGCGATGACTTCGGAGGCGCCGTCCTGAATTGCGCTGTCCGGTACGCTCTTGGACGCTTCAGCTATATGCCCGGTCTGGTCATGGACGAAATCAGGCCGATGCTGAAGGATTGCTCCGACAAGACGCTTTGGTGCTTCGACCGGGACATCAGCGAATGGCTCGCTGGGAGAACCGGAGAAATGTATGCGTATGAGAAGGAGTGGGCCTGCTTTAGAGACGAGGTTCGCCGAATTATCCAAGAAAGGAAAAAGGAAATGAGAGCCGACAAGAAGAATAAAAGTGGCATTGAATACTCCTGGAGCGGAATAGGGAAATTGAAGATCCTGTTTCGGGGACGCAGAAATGCGATTTTGAGATTCGACCCAGACACGGGCGTACAGGGGCGCACAGAGGCCGCAAAGAGCGTGGAGAAGGAGACCATCCTCCAACACCAGGAGGAATGAAAACCCGTTCCTACGAAAGGCCAAACGATTTCAAAAGCACTTGCGAAAGAGCAAGATGCCGATATAATGAAAAAGGAGAGCAGGTTATGGATGCGTTTGCCAAGGTTTCTGCTTTATGTTCGGAACATCTGAAAACCGGAATGTATCCGGACTACATGCTCGACTTGCGCGAGATGTCGAAAATTCTGGAGAAAGAGGGACTTCGCATGGATGAATTGAAGGTGCTTGTGTTGGAGTTCTTCTTCCGTCTGAATTGTGCGAAGACCGCGCCTGTCATAGATCCGGATCTCGTTCGCAAGATTGCAGATGCAGCTGAAGCTGCCGGCCTGACGAAGTATGAGCTCGACGAGCTGTTCTTGGATACCATCAGGGACGATTCGGTTCCGAGAAGGCTTCTGTCAGCTCGGGACGGCTTGTACCTTCTGGAGATCTGTTTGGCGGGAGAAATGGAAAATGCAGAGCTGATCGTCCGCAGCATCCAGGCAGAATGCGCCCGGCTTTGACCATCCGCCCGAAAGATGTAAAATAAAGGTGCGGGAAGCACAAGGGCAAACCGCCCGGATGCCCACACGGGACCGTAACAGCTCCCCACCAACTTCGTCGTGCAGATGTTTTGAAGCCTTTACTCCGGTGGATGGGTGTCGATTACATCTTCAGGAGGAAGGACTATGAACAAGCACTTGGAAGATGCAGTCTTTGAGATTGCAAAGGTAGACTCTATGATGTTCGCCATTGAAAAGGCGTACCTCGACCTCGATGTGATGCCGTGGGAAAAGGAACGGTTGGATCGCGGGATATACGCCTTCTACGCACTGTGGGACGCTGTCCGCAAGGTGGCTGATGATCTGGACATGCTTTCCGGAGATGCGCGGGTGGTCGATGCCATCTATGCTGCCAAAGATGTCAGGCAGAAGAGCACCTTGAAAATCGAAGAGTAACGCCAGCGCAGGAGCCGGGGTCAATCCCCGGCTCTTGCTATGTTGTATTGAAATTCAGATATATCATATTGACATTAAGGTAATTTTGCCGTATAGTAAAGATGAAGGGAGTGAACGAAATGGCGAAAGTTTCCACCAGCATTTCCATTGACGCCGATGTAAGAGAAAAGGCACTGCCGATTCTCAACGAACTCGGGCTCGACCTTTCCACCGCAGTCGGGATGTTCCTGCGGCAGACAATCAGGGATCGAGGTATTCCGTTTGAGGTGACGCTGAATGTGCCGAATGCGGACACCCAGGCAGCCTTGCAGGAGTTCCAGGATATGAAGGCGCACCCGGAGAGATACAAGCGGTATGGGAGCTTTGGGGAAGCCCTGAAGGAGACGCTTGAAGATGCTTGAGATTGTACTGTCCAATAGGTTCAAGAAAGACCTGAAGCTGGCTGCCAGACGCGGATGCGATTTTGCCCTCCTGGATGAAATCGTAAGCAGGCTCGCAAAGAGAGAGCAGCTTCCACCGAAGAATAGAGACCACGCTTTATCGGGGGAGTACGAAGGCTTCCGGGAATGCCACATAGCTCCGGACTGGCTGCTCGTCTACCGGGCCGAGGAAGAGGATTTGATCCTGTACCTGATGCGAACTGGAACGCATAGCGATCTGTTCTGAAACGAATTTGAGGAGAGCGTGGCAGAGACACCCGCTGCCACGCTTTCCCATGTTGAAAACGGAGGGCTGAAAATGTATAATATTGATCGTTCGCCGAATATCTCATATCCAATGAACTTCGGTGACGCGATGCTGATCGCGGACTTCAAAGAGCAGGAAAGGGAAAAGGGCTGACAGAAAGCTGCGGGCTTTTTCCGGCGGATCAAAGGCCCCGCCCCGGCGGGGAACAAGATACGGTAAAGGAGTTTTTTTGTGTTTCAGATCCTGAAGACGGAGGGCAGGGCCAGGCGTGGCGTGTTCACCTGCGCCCATGGAACTGCCCAGACCCCTGTTTTTATGAATGTCGGGACCCAGGGGGCCATCAAGGGGGCGGTCTCCTCCCACGACCTGAAGACGCTGGGCTGTCAGATCGAGCTGTCCAACACCTACCACCTCCACCTGCGGCCGGGAGACGGGGTGGTGCGGCAGCTGGGCGGACTGCACCGGTTTATGGACTGGGATGGCCCCATCCTCACCGACAGCGGCGGATTTCAGGTCTTTTCTCTGTCCGGCCTGCGTAAGATAACGGAGGAGGGCGTCACCTTCGCCTCCCATATCGACGGACGTCGGATCTTCATGGGACCGGAGGAGTCCATGCAGATCCAGTCCAATCTGGGCAGCGACATCGCCATGGCCTTTGACGAGTGCATCGAGAACCCCGCCCCCTTCGACTACGTGGAGGCCTCCTGTGCCCGGACCTACCGCTGGCTGGAGCGCTGCGTGGCGGAGCACCAGCGGCTGAACCAGCAGCCCGGCTGTGTCAATCCCCAGCAGATGCTCTTCGGCATCAACCAGGGCGGGACCTACCCGGAGCTGCGGGTGCGGCACATGGAGCAGATCGCCCAGCTGCCCTGTGACGGCTTCGCCATCGGGGGGCTGGCGGTGGGGGAGCCCACGCAGACCATGTACGACATCATCGACGCGGTGGAGCCCCATATGCCCCGGGAGAAGCCCCGCTACCTCATGGGGGTGGGGACCCCCTCCAACATCATCGAGGGCGTGGCCCGTGGCATCGACTTCTTCGACTGCGTCATGCCCGCCCGGAACGCCCGCCACGGCAAGCTCTTCACCTGGGAGGGCACCATCAACATCAAGAATGAGAAGTATAAGCTGGATGACCGCCCCATCGACCCCGCCTGCACCTGCCCCACCTGTGCCGCCTTCTCCCGGGCCTATGTCCGCCATCTGCTGGCGGCGGGGGAGATGCTGGCCATGCGGCTGGCTGTCATGCACAACCTGCATTTCTATAACGAGCTGATGGCCCGCATCCGGCAGGCCCTGGACGAGGGGCGCTTTGAGGCATTCCGGGCGGAATACAGCGAAAAGCTGGGGAGACCGGCGCCCTGAGGATACGCCGGGAATGAGATCGAACAGGAGTGAATCGCATGGAACACTTTGCATCTGTCCTGCGCCCGCGGGGGCAGCGTCCCGGGGCCGACCTGACCCTGACCAGTCCCGGGGAGGCGGAGAAGGCCCGCCGCTTCCACAGCGGCCTGCCGGGCTATGCCCCCACTCCGCTGGTATCCCTGGACGGCCTGGCCCACAGTCTGGGCGTGTCCAAGATCTGGATCAAGGATGAGTCCAAGCGGTTCGGCCTCAACGCCTTCAAGGCGCTGGGCGGGAGCTATGCCATGGCCCGGTGTCTGTCGGAAAAGCTGGGGAAGCCCTTGGAGGAGATGAGCTTTGAGGAGCTGTGCGCCCCCGCCGCCCGCCGGGCGCTGGGGGACATCACCTTCGTCACTGCCACCGACGGAAACCACGGCCGCGGAGTGGCCTGGGCGGCCCGGCTGCTGGGCCAGAAGGCGGTGGTCTACATGCCCAAGGGGAGCGCGGCGGAGCGGCTGGAGAACATCCGCGCCCAGGGCGCCCAGGCGGAGATCACCGAGTATAACTATGATGACGCGGTCCGCCTGGCGAACCGGATGGCGGAGGAGCACGGCTGGATCTTGATCCAGGACACAGCCTGGCCGGGCTATGAGGAGATCCCCGCTCATATCATGCAGGGCTATACCACTTTGGCCGCCGAGACCCTCCAGCAGCTGGAGGAGCAGGGGGCGGAGAGGCCCACCCATCTGTTTCTCCAGGCGGGGGTGGGCAGCTTCGCCGGTGCGGCGCTGGGCTTCTTTACCTCCGTATGGGGGGAGGAGCGGCCGGTCACCGCCATCGTGGAGCCAGACCGGGCCGACTGCCTGTTCCGCACCGCCCAGGCCGACGACGGGGCGCTGCACTTCGTCACCGGGGACATGGACAGCATGATGGCGGGTCTGTGCTGCGGAGAGCCCTGCACCATCAGCTGGAAGATCATCGATGCCTACGCGGATGCCTTCCTGTCCTGCGGGGACGGATACGCCGCCCGGGGAATGCGTCTGCTGGCCCGGCCGGAGGAGGGCGACCCGGCGGTGGTGTCCGGGGAGTCCGGCGCAGTGACAGCCGGGGTGCTGGATGCCCTGATGCGGGGAGACGCCCCGTCAGAGGTGCGGCAGGCGCTGGGCCTGAACGAGTCCTCCCGGGTGCTCCTGGTGAGTACCGAGGGGGACACCGACCAGGAAAATTACCAGCGGATCATCAACGGGGAGGACTGATCCCCATGTTGGTCCCGGTCCCCCGCAGGGGACCGGGACTAAACAGCCTTCTCTTTTACAGGAAAGGCGGCATAGCAGAAACTGTAACAGATGAGGCGGGAAAAGGGACGCTGCAAAAAGCGCAGGAGCGCCAGCTCCTGCGCTCAGGCTGTCAAAAGACCTTTTTCAGGGACGGATATTTCAAGGCCAGGAGGGGGAGCTCGAGGGGGCGGCAGCCCGCCTCGAATGGGATATCATCCGCCACAGCCCTTGTACAACAAGGGCTGTGGCCAGCAAAGCGAGGACTTTTCCGCCCCACACTGGGCGGAAAAGTAACGGGACGCAGGAGCGCCAGCTCCTGCGCTTTTTATCATTTATCGAGATTGGGCGGAGTGAGATTTTTTGCTTGCCCCCTCCTAAAGAGTTTTTACGCCCCGGACTCAGTGGAGCAGCGCAGCCAGCTCCCTCAGGGTCTGGGGCAGGCGCTCCATCTGGATGCCCGGGTAGCTGATGACCAGAAAGTGCTGGTGCTCCGGGCCGGGGGAGGCGCAGAACTCCGACAGGAAGGAGAGGCGGATGCCCCGCGCACGGGCCAGCTGGGTCAGCTCCTGGTCGCCGCGCTCCGTCTCCAGCCGGACCAGGAAGTGGAGCCCCGCGTCCGCACCGGAGATCTGGGCCCGGCCGGCCAGGCCGCTGGCCTCCAGGGCCTCCAGCACCTGGTCACGGAGGGCCCGGTAGCGGTTCCGGGCCCGGCTGAGGTGCTGCTCGAAGCGCCCCTCTGAGAGGAAGGAGGCCAGGGTGTACTGCTCCAGGGCGGGGACGGTGGAGGAGTAGAACCCCAGGCGCTGGTGATAGCGGTCCAGCAGGGTGGGAGGCAGCACCAGATAACTGATGCGCAGGGAGGGGGCCAGAGCTCGGGAGAAGGTGTTCAAATAGATGACCCGGTCCGCCTGGTCGATGCTCTGGAGGGCAGGGATGGGAAGCCCTGTAAAGCGAAATTCGCTGTCGTAGTCATCCTCGATGAGATAGCGGTCCCCGCCCTGGGCGGCCCAGCGGAGCAGGGCCTGACGCCGCCCCGCCGGGGTGACGGCCCCGGTGGGAAACTGATGGGAGGGGGAGAGGTGGACCACCTGAGCCGGGGAGGCGGCGAGGGTCTGGGGGGAGATCCCCTGTCCGTCCACCGGGAGGGAGATGCAGCGGGCCCCGTTGAGGGCATAGATCCTGGCGGGCTTTGGGTATCCCGGGTCCTCCACGCCATAGACCAGCTCCCGGCCCAGGAGCTGTACGATAAGGTTATACAGATATTCGGACCCCGAGCCCACCACGATCTGCTCCGGGGAGACGGAGAGGCCCCGCAGGCGGTACAGGGTGCCGGCGATGGCCTCCCGCAGCTCAGGGACCCCGCTGTGGGGCACGGGACGCAGGAGATCTGGACCACGCTGGGACAGTACCTGCCGCATCAGCTTGGCCCAGACAGAGAAGGGAAAGAGCTCTGTGCTCCCGCCGCCTCCCCGCAGATCCATCATCCAGGGCTGCCCCGGGGGCGGAGCATCGGTCCGGATGGGGGGCGGGGACGGGGGACGCAGGGCGGGCTCCAGCTGGGAGACGAAATAGCCGCTCTTTTCCCGGGAAACGATGTATCCCTCCGCAGCCAGCTGAGCATAGGCGCTCTCCACCGTGACGGCACTGACCTTCAGGTGCTCCGCAAGGCTCCGCCGGGAGGGGAGCCGGCTCCCGGCGGTCAGGCGGCCGCAGAGGATGTCATCCCGGATGCAGCGGCAGAGGTAGTCATAGCGGGGGATGGTCCCCCGCCGGTCCAGATCATATGTGAGCATGGTCACCCTCCTATCTGGCCTGATAAAAAAGAACGAAACTGGACCTTTTCATCAGACCAGATAAGATTAAAATACAGACAGCGGAAAAATGCAAGGACATTTTTCCTGTGAACAGGACAAAAGGAGCGTAGAGCGAGATGATTGGAGAAAAAACGAGAAAGCTGGTGTACGCGGCGCTGTTTGCGGCGCTGACCTGTGTGATGACCATGATCGTCAAGATCCCAGTGCCTGCCACGGGGGGCTATGTCAACCTGGGGGACTGCGTGGTGCTGCTGGCCGGGTGGGTGCTGGGTCCAATGTACGGCGGCGCGGCGGCTGGGCTTGGCTCTATGCTGGCCGACCTGGTCAGCGGATACCCTCTGTATGCACCTGGTACCTTTGTGATCAAAGCATGCATGGCGGTCTGCGCCTGGGCAGTATTCCGGGCGGCAGCCGGAGAAAAGCGGGGGCTGGCCGCCCGCATCGGCGGCGCCCTGGCGGGGGAGGCGGTGATGGTGGCGGGCTACTTCGCCTATGAAGGAGTGGTCCTTGGATTCGGCTTGGGGGCGGCTGCCGCCATCCCGGGCAACCTGATCCAGGGCGTTTTCGGCCTGGCGGTCTCGGTAGCCGCGGCGGAGGCCCTGTCCCGCAGCGGCGCGGTCAAGGAACTGTGACGGCCTGAACGGCTGCGCTCCGCCCCGGCCCCAGATGGGGGCCGGGGCGGAGCGCGTACTGCCTGCTGTCCCGCTTTCCGGCTGTTCCTGAAATTCCATCGAACCCTGTCGAGCGTTAAAATTTTTAAGCCGCTCCCCGCGGTATGAAACCCTCTGTCCCGGAGATACTGAAAGCACAGTATCATGGCAGGAGGTTCCAACAGATGCAAAACAAGGTGGAGATCTGCGGGGTAAACACGTCAAAGCTGAAGGTCCTGAAAAACGATGAGACCCAGGCCCTCCTGCTCCGGGCCAAGCAGGGGGACATGAAGGCCCGGGAGGAACTGATCGCGGGCAACCTGCGGCTGGTCCTCTCGGTGATCCAGCGCTTTGCCAACCGGGGGGAGAACGCGGACGACCTGTTCCAGGTGGGGTGCATCGGCCTCATCAAGGCCATCGACAACTTCAACACGGATCTGGACGTGCGCTTCTCCACCTATGGCGTGCCCATGATCGTGGGGGAGATCCGGCGGTACCTCCGGGATAACAGCACCATGCGGGTGTCCCGGGCCATGCGGGACACGGCGTACAAGGTGCTCCAGGCCAAGGAGGCCTATATGGCCGAGCACCAGCGGGAGCCAACCGTAGACGAGATCGCCAGGATGCTGGAGCTCAAGCGGGAGGAAGTGGTCTTTGCCCTGGATGCCATCGTGGACCCGGTCTCCCTCTACGAGCCGGTGTACTCCGACAGCGGGGATACCATCTGTGTCATGGATCAGGTGCGGGACAGCAAAAACACGGACGAGAACTGGCTGGAGCAGATCGCACTGCGGGAAGCCATTGCCAAGCTGTCGGACCGGGAGAAGCGCATCCTGTCCCTCCGTTTTTTTCAGGGAAAGACCCAGATGGAGGTGTCCACCGAGGTGGGGATCTCCCAGGCCCAGGTGTCCCGCCTGGAGAAGAACGCCCTGCGCCAGATCAAAAAGGACCTGTGAACAGCCGCCTCAGGGCGGCTTTACATATTTGTAGACTCAGCCCAGGGCTACGTCCAGGATCATCATGAGCAGGAACCCGGCCATTACCCCCAGAGTTCCGCCCCGGGAGGAGTGGTCCTCCAGGTGGGCGCCCGGGATCAGCTCCTCCACGACCACATACAGCATGGCGCCGGCTGCAAAGGAGAGCAGCCAGGGCATCAGCGGCTGGAGGCTGCCTACCATCAGAACGGTGAGCAGGGCGAAAATGGGCTCCACGACGCCGGACAGGGCCCCCATCCAAAAGGATTTGGCCCGGCTGAGCCCTTCCTGGCGCAGAGGCAGGGCGATGGCAGCCCCCTCGGGGAAGTTCTGGATGCCGATACCCAGGGCCAGAGCGACGGCGGCGGTGAGCTGGGCGGGGGTGTCCCCCTGGGAGGCCAGCGCAAAGGAGATGCCCACCGCCATCCCCTCCGGGATGTTGTGGAGAGTGACGGCCAGGACCAGAAGGGGGGTCCGGCGGCCCAGATGGCGGAAGGATTCAGGGGTGAGCTGGGGGAGCAGGGCGTCCATGGCCAGCAGGAAGGCGATGCCCAGGACGGACCCCCCAGCGGCCGGGACCCATCCCACCATGCCCATGGCCTCCGCCTCCTCGATGGCGGGGATCAGGAGGCTCCACATGCTGGCGGCGATCATCACGCCGGCGGCGAACCCCAGGAAGATCCGGTGGACCGTGGGGTCAGGGCGGCTCCGGAAGAAAAATACGGTGGCCGCCCCCAGGGCGGTGAGCAGAGCGGTGAACCCTGTTCCGCCGGCGGCCCATAACAGTGCCTGTGCCAATGTACTGTTCCTTTCCCGGCGCGGGTCACGCGCCGCTGTGATAGGCGGGGAGCGCACTGACGGCTCCCCCCGCTTCACACTATGCGGGAGGGGGTGTCCCGGTGCTCCTCCAGGGAAAATGAAAAACTTTGCCGTACCCCCTATGCAAAAGAGGAGAATTATATTAGAATAGGGATGAATCATTGATCTTGATGCGAGGAGTGTTTCCAATGGAACAGCCAAAGTATAAACGCGTGCTGCTGAAGATCAGCGGCGAGGCCCTGGCGGGGGATGCCTCCCGGGGACTGGACTTCAACGTGATCGGACAGGTGTGCGAGGTCATCAAGGAGTGCACCCAGCTGGGCGTGCAGGTGGGCGTCGTGGTAGGCGGCGGAAACTTCTGGCGCGGGCTGAAGGACGGCGGCGACCGGATGGAACGGGTCCGGGCCGACCACATGGGGATGCTGGCCACCAGCATCAACGCCCTGGCCCTGGCGGACGTGCTGGAGCAGAAGGGAGTGGACGTCCGGGTCCAGACTGCCATCGAGATGCGGGCGGTGGCGGAGCCCTATATCCGCTCCAGAGCCATCCGGCACCTGGACAAGGGCCGGGTGGTCATCTTCGGCTGCGGCACGGGGAACCCCTTCTTCTCCACGGACACAGCTGCGGTCCTGCGGGCGGCGGAGATCGACGCCGATGTGATCCTCCTGGCCAAGAACATCGACGGAGTTTATTCAGCCGACCCCAAGGTGGACCCCAAGGCGGTCAAATACGACACCATCACCTACGACGACGTGCTGGCTCAGCATCTCCAGGTGATGGACTCCACCGCCACCTCGCTCTCCATGGACAACAAGATCCCGGTGCTGCTCTTCGCTCTGAAGGACCCTCAGAACATCATCCGGGCGGTCATGGGAGAGAAGATCGGAACCATTGTAAAAGGCTGAACCAAGGCGCCAGCTGACAACAGAAAGGAAGATTCGACGATGAGCCCTGAGACAAAAGTTTACGATGCCAAGATGCAGAAGACCATCGAAGTGGTCAAGGCCAACTTCGCCTCTGTCCGTGCCGGACGGGCCAATGCCGGCGTGCTGGACCGTATTTTCGTGGAGTACTACGGCACGCCCACCCCGCTCAACCAGGTGGCGGCCATCTCCTCCCCCGACCCCCGCACCCTGATGATCCAGCCCTGGGACGGCACCCTGCTCAAGGCGATCGAGAAGGCCATCCAGACCTCTGACCTGGGCATCAATCCCCAGAACGACGGCCGAGTGATCCGCCTGGGCTTCCCCCAACTGACAGAGGAGCGCCGCCGGGATCTGACCAAGCAGGTGCACAAGTACGGTGAGGAGGGCAAGGTGGCCCTTCGGAACATCCGGCGCGAGGCCATGGATGAGATCAAAAAACAGGTCAAGAAGAGCGAGATCACCGAAGATGACCAGAAGCAGCTGGAAAAGGAGCTTCAGGACCTGACCGACAAGCGGTGCAAAGAGGTGGATGAGCTGACCGCGAAAAAGGAGCAGGAGCTGATGGCGGTCTGAGCGATGCGGGCTGCACAATGCAGGATGCGGAATGTTCTCAAGACGTTCATTCTTCATTCTGCACGTGCGCTCTCAGCATTTTGTTTGGGTAAGGAAGATCAGATATGCCGCTGTTTACAAAGAAGCCTCAGCCGGAGGTACAGGTTGACTTTCAGGACCTGCCCCGGCATATCGCCATTATCATGGATGGAAATGGCCGGTGGGCCAAAAAGCGGGGGCTGCCCCGTTCGGCGGGACATGCCGCCGGGGCGGAGACTTTCCGCACCATCGCCACCTACTGCAAGGAGATCGGCCTGGAGTATCTGACGGTCTATGCCTTTTCCACGGAAAACTGGAAGCGGCCGGAGGATGAGGTGGGCGCCATCATGGGCCTGCTGAAGAAGTACCTGCTGGAGGCCATCGGACAGATGGAACGGGACAAGGTGAAGATGGAGTTTTTCGGGGACCTCTCTCCGCTGTCCCAGGAGCTCCGGGACCTGTGTGAGCAGACCCGACGCATCTCCAAGAGGTACGACGGCTGTCAGGTGAATATCTGCCTGAATTATGGCGGACGGGACGAGATTCTCCGGGCCGCCCGGGCCTATGCCCTGGACTGTGTAGAGGGGAGGGCGGACCCCAACCACCTGACACAGGAGAACTTCTCCGGCTACCTGTTCTCCCGCGGGGTGCCGGACCCGGACCTGATTATCCGCCCCAGCGGGGAGCTGCGCCTATCCAATTTCCTGCTGTGGGAGTCCGCCTATGCGGAGTTCTACTTTACGGATGTGCTGTGGCCGGATTTCAGCAAAGCAGAGCTGCTGCGGGCCATCGCCAGCTATCAGAGCCGGGCCCGGCGATTTGGAGGTATTTGAGAAATGGTGACGCGCATCCTCTCGGCTGTAGTATTGGCCCCGCTGTTTTTTGTTGTCCTGTTCTTTCTGCCGCCCGTCTTTCTCGCGGTACTGCTGGCATGCATCACCGCGCGGGCGTCCTTTGAGCTGCTGAGGGCCACCAAGGTGGCCCACCACAATGGAATGTATGTCTACACGGCGGCGGCGGCCGGCCTGATCCCCCTGACCTTCTGGCTGGGGTGGGGGAACTGGTCCCTGGCTGCCCTGTCCCTGCTGCTGATGGCCGCTCTTTTTCTGGGGGCCATCCGCCGCTTTGACAGCGGCAGCGCGATCTCCCTGGAGGATCTGCTGGTGTGTATGTTCGGCGGGATCGTGATCCCGGCGTTCCTGTCCACGCTGGTGCTGCTCAAGGGGATGGAGAGCGGCAGATATCTGGTCCTGCTGCCGGTGATCTCCGCTTTCCTCACGGATGCGGGCGCCTACTTCGTGGGGGTGTTCTTTGGGAAGCACAAAGGCATCACTCGGGTCAGCCCCAACAAATCACTGGAGGGCTATGCCGGCGGCATCCTGTTCGGGGGGCTGTTCATGCTGCTCTACGGAGCCATTTTGCATCAGTTCGGCGGGATAGAAGTGAATTTCCCTCTGATGGTGGTCTACGGGCTCGTGGGAAGCGCCATTACAGAGCTGGGGGATCTGTCTTTCTCTCTCATCAAGCGTCAGTATGGGATCAAGGACTATGGAAATGTGATCCCTGGCCATGGCGGGATGCTGGACCGCTTCGACAGCATGACCTTTGCGGCTCCGGCTCTCTGGCTGATGGTGACTCTGTTTCCAGCCTTTTAGGCGGATACGGTGGTCAGCGAGGAGTTTTGTCATATGAGCAGATGTATTTCAATATTGGGCTCCACCGGTTCCATCGGGCGGCAATCATTGGATGTGATTGCCGCCTGTGGCATGCGTGCGGCGGCGCTGACTGCCAACCGGAGCGTCCGGGAGCTGGAGGAGCAGGCACGCCGGTTCCGGCCGGAGCTGGCCGTCCTGATGGAGGAGGACGCCGCAGCTGATCTGAAGGTCCGCCTGGCGGACACGGGGGTCCGGGTGGCCGCCGGGATGGAGGGGCTGCTGGAGGCCGCCTCCCTGCCCGGTGCGGACACTGTGCTCACCGCAGTGGTGGGGATGGTGGGGCTGCGCCCCACCCTGGCCGCCATCCGGGAGGGAAAGCGCATCGCCCTGGCCAACAAGGAGACCCTGGTATGTGCGGGGGAGCTGGTGATGTCGGCAGCGGAGGCGTCCGGCGCGGAGATCCTGCCGGTGGACTCGGAGCACTCCGCCCTCTTCCAGAGCCTGGAGGGCTGCCGGGACCGGGGAGGTGTGAAGAGGCTGATCCTGACCTGCTCTGGGGGGCCCTTTTATGGGCGTACGGCCTCAGAGCTGAAAGGAATGACAAGGGAGGACGCCTTACAGCATCCAAACTGGTCCATGGGGGCCAAGATCACTGTGGATTCCGCCACTCTAATGAATAAGGGCCTGGAATTTATCGAGGCGATGCACCTGTACCACATGCCTCCGGAGAAAATTTCCATTGTGATCCACCGGGAGAGTATTATCCACTCCCTTGTGGAATACTGTGATAATGCCATGATCGCCCAGCTGGGGACGCCGGACATGCGTCTGCCCATCCAATACGCCCTGACCTGGCCTGAGCGCATCCCAGGACCGGCCTCACCGCTGGACCTGTGGAACTGTGGGCCGCTCACCTTCGGCACGCCGGATCTGGATACATTCCGCTGCCTTCCCCTGGCACTGGAGGCAGCGCGGACAGGCGGCACAGCGGGGGCCATCTTAAACGGGGCCAATGAGGCGGCGGTGGCCCGGTTCCTGGAGGGGAAGATCGGGTTCCTGGACATCGCAGAACAGGTCGCCCGGGCCATGGATCAGGTCCCTGTGGTCCAGCGGCCCACTCTGGAGGACATTCTGGAGGCGGACCGGGCGGCCCGCGCCGTATGAGACAAGGTCCAGACTGATTTTCTTTTGGAGGTTCTATGCTCGGTTCTGTTCTTTTTTATGTTGTCATCGCGGTATTGATCTTCGGCGTGCTGATCGCCACCCATGAGCTGGGGCATTTTGCCACCGCCAAGCTGCTGGGGGTGCAGGTGAATGAGTTCGCGGTGGGCATGGGGCCCGCTCTCTGGAAGAAGGAGAAGGGGGAGACACTTTACAGTATTCGTGCCCTGCCCATCGGCGGATACTGCGCCATGGAGGGGGAGGATGAGGAGAGCGACAACCCCCGGGCCTTCGGCCGGGCCAGCGGGTGGAAAAAGATCGTCATCCTCTGCGCCGGGGCTTTCATGAATTTTCTGACCGGCTTTGTGCTGATCCTGATCCTTTTTTCCCAGGCCACCGGTTTCGTGCTGCCCACCATCGACGGCTTTCTGGAGGGCTACGGTGTGGAGGACAGCGGGCTCCAGCCCGGGGACGTGGTCTACTCCCTGGACGGACACCGGATCTACAATTATAATAACCTGACCTTCTTTCTCGGCCGGGCGGGGGATACCCTGGACTTCGTGGTGCTCCGGGACGGCGAGAAGGTCCGCCTGGACGGCGTTGAGATGCCCCTCCAGGCCCGCACGGATGAGGAGGGGAAGACCACATACCTGCGGGGGATCAGCGTGGGGCGGGAGATCATCCCCGCCACCCTGGGCAGCAAGCTGCTGTACAGCTGGTACAACAGCCTGGATTTTGTGCGCACGGTCTGGATCAGCCTGGGAGATCTGGTCTCCGGGGTGGTTGGACTGCGGGACCTGTCAGGCCCGGTGGGCATCGTGACCACCATCTCCCAGGTGGGGACCCAGTCTGAGACGGTGGGGGACGCGGTGTATAACATCCTCTACCTGTCTGCGCTGATCGCAGTGAACCTGGCGGTGATGAATCTGCTGCCCCTCCCCGCGCTGGATGGGGGACGCATTTTCTTTCTGTTCCTGAACGGCCTGCTCTTCGGGCTGTTCCGCAGAAAGATCGACCCCAAGTATGAAGGGTACGTCCATATGGCGGGGCTGGCCCTGCTGCTGACCCTGTCCCTGGCTGTGACTTTCAGCGACGTGGGCAAGCTGTTCGGCGTCTAGCCGGACCAGATATGGGAAAGGAAGAGGTTTCAATGACCAGACAGATCCATGTGGGCGGCATCCCCATCGGCGGCGGGGCGCCGGTCACCATCCAGTCCATGACCAATACCCGCACCGACGATGTGGAGTCCACCCTGTCCCAGATCCGTTCCCTGGCTGCGGCTGGATGTCAGATCGTGCGGGTGGCGGTCCCTGATGGGGCCGCCGCCCGGGCGGTGGCCAAGATCAAGGAGGCCAGTCCGCTCCCAGTGGTGGTGGATATCCACTTCGACTATAAGCTGGCCCTGGAGGCCATCGCGGCCGGAGCGGACAAGGTCCGCATCAATCCGGGCAATATCGGTGGAGAGGACCGGGTCAAGGCGGTGGCAGACGCCTGCCGTCTGCGGGGCATCCCAATCCGCATCGGTGTCAATGGCGGCTCTCTGGAGAAGGGACTGCTGGCCAAATACGGCGGCGTCTGTCCGGAGGCCATGGTGGAGTCAGCCTTCGGCCACATCCGTCTGCTGAACAAATTCGATTTTGACGACATCTGTGTGTCGCTGAAGTCCTCCAGCGTCCCCATGACCATGCGGGCCTATCAGCTGATGAGAGAGAAAAGCAATTATCCTTTACATATTGGCGTTACCGAGGCCGGGACGGTCCGGATGGGCACCCTGAAGTCTGCGGTGGGCATCGGGGGCCTGCTGGCCCTGGGGATCGGGGACACCATACGGGTCTCCCTCTCCGCCGACCCGGTGGAGGAGGTCTACGCGGCCCGGGACATCCTGAAGGCCGCCGGGGTCCGGCGGGAGGGGGCAGAGCTGGTCTCCTGTCCCACCTGCGGGCGGACCCGCATCGATCTGATCGGCCTGGCTGCCCAGGTGGAGGAGCGGCTGAAGGGGGTGGACAAGCCCATCACGGTGGCGGTGATGGGCTGTGCCGTCAACGGGCCGGGGGAGGCGTCTGCCGCCGACTGCGGGATCGCGGGCGGCATCGGCGAAGGCCTCCTGTTCCGAAAAGGGGAGATCGTGAAAAAGGTCCCCCAGGACCGGCTGGTGGACGAGCTGTTTGCCCTGATCGAGGAACTGTAACACAGGGGGCGCTCCACCATCCCACTGACTGAGAATCAAGCGCAAGGAGCATCTGCATCATGTCCAAGAAGATCCCATTTTTACAAATGTTTGCTGCCCTGTGCCAGTGGCAGGAGTTGGCGGAGGCCGTAGAGGGCTGGGTCATTGTGGCCGCGGCCATTGACAAGGCCAGCCGGAGCGCCCTGGTGACCCTGGATGGGGCCAGGGGAGCCGGGGCCAATCTGATCCGCCAGGCAGAGGAGGCCGTGGCCCGGTGCTACGGGCTCGCCTCAGTGAAGTTTCAGATGGCGGCCCCGGAGCCGGAGACCCCCGCCGAAGCGCCGGCACCGGCGGCTCCTTCTGTGCCTGCCTCCGCGCCCCAGACCCGCCCGGCCCATCCTCGGCAGGGGGAGAGCACGGCACCGGAGATGGACGCCTTCGCGCGGACGGAGGCCATTCGGCGGGAGGCGCTGCGGAAGGCCCGGGGGAGCGCGCCGGCGGCCAGACCCAAGGGAAAAGGGGAGGGCAAGCCCTCCGGCAAGACGATTTTCGGGCATGTCATCAAGAAGCGGCCTACCCCCATCGGGGAGCTGGAGCTGGACATGGGCATGGTGGTCATCGAGGGCGATGTCTTTGCCGTGGACAACCGGGAGCTGAAAAAGCGGGGCGCCTGGGTGGTGGCCTTCGATCTGACCGACTACACCGGCTCCATTCGGGTGAACAAATTCTTCCCCGGAGACGAGGGCAAGCCCATCGTGGACGGGGTCAAGAAGGGGATGCACCTCCAGATCCAGGGCCGGCTGAACATGGACCGGTTCTACGGCGACATGGTGCTGGAGCCCATGTCCATCATGGCGGTGCCCAAGCCTATGAAGATGGATGACGCGCCGGAAAAGCGGGTGGAGCTCCACCTGCACACCACCATGTCCGCTATGGACGCCCTCACCTCGGTCGGTCCCAAGCTGGGGCCGGACAAAAACGTGGTCAAGCGGGCGGAGGCCTGGGGCCACCGGGCCATCGCCATCACCGATCACGGGGTGGCCCAGTCCTTCCCGGATGCGTGGCACTCCGCCAAAAATATCAAGATCCTGTACGGCGTGGAGGCGTACTACATCAACGACGTGGATGACAGAGTAGTGGTCCACGGGGAAACAGAACAGCCCTTTGACCAGGAGATCGTCTGCTTCGACATCGAGACCACAGGGCTGAACCGGAAGTACGAGGTCATCATCGAGATTGGCGCCGTAGTGCTGAAAAACGGGGAGATCACCGACCGGTTCAACACCTTTGTCTCCCCCGGCCGCATCCTGAGTCCGGAGATCATCCGCCTGACCGGTATCACCGATGAGATGCTGGTGGGGGCTCCCTCCCAGGAGGAGGCCCTGCGGGCTTTCCTGGCTTTTGCCGGGGACCGGCCCCTGGCGGCCCACAACGCCGACTTCGACATGGGCTTTATCGCCGCCGGCTGCCGGAAATACGGCATTCCCTTCCACAATCCCTCCATCGACAGCCTGATCCTGGCCCAGAACCTGCTGCCTGACCTGGGCAAGTACAAGCTGGACATCGTGGCGGAGCACCTGCACCTGCCCGCCTTCAATCACCACCGGGCCAGCGACGACGCGGCCACGGTGGGCTACATGCTGCCCCCGTTCTTTAAGATGCTGGAGGAGATGGGCCTGCGCCACCTGGGGGAGATCAACGGGGCCATGGTCCACCTGCGCAAGGGAGGAAAGGCCAAGCGCCAGCCCAAGCACCTGATCGTGCTGGCGCGGAACCAGACCGGTCTGCGTAACCTGTACAAGCTCATCTCCCTGGGACATCTGGACTACTTCAAGCGTTACCCCATCATGCTCAAAAGCGTCATCAACGAGAACCGGGAGGGGCTGATCCTGGGCTCCGCCTGCGAGGCGGGCGAGCTCTTCCGGGCGGTGGCGGACGGCAAGGACTGGGAGGAGCTCAAGCGCATCGCCTCCTGGTATGATTATCTGGAGATCCAGCCCCTGTGCAACAATATGTTCATGCTCCGCAAGGGGATGGTCCGCACAGAGGAGGAGCTGCGGGACTTCAACCGGGCCATCGTGGCCCTGGGGAAGGAGCTGGGCAAGCCGGTGTGCGCCACCGGTGACGTCCACTTCCTGGACCCGGAGGACGAGATCTACCGCCACATCCTTCTGGCCTCCAAGGGCTTTGAGGACGCGGACGAGCCCCTGCCCATCTACTTCAAGACCACCACCGAGATGCTGGAGGAATTTTCCTATCTGGGGAAGGAGACCGCCTACGACGTGGTGGTGAGGAATACCAATCTCATCGCGGACTGGTGCGAGCCCATTGAGCCCCTGCCCAAAGGACTGTTTGCCCCCAAGCTTGAGGACTCCGACGGGGAGCTGAAGCGGCTGGTATGGGGCAAGGCCCATGAGCTCTACGGCGAGGAGCCGCCCCAGATCGTGGTGGACCGCATCAACGTGGAGCTGGGGGATATCATCCGCTGCAAGTACGACGTGATCTACATGTCCGCCCAGAAGCTGGTGCAGAACTCCCTGGAGCACGGCTATCTGGTGGGCTCCCGTGGATCGGTGGGCTCCTCTCTGGTGGCATTCATGTCGGGCATCACTGAGGTCAACTCCCTGCCCGCCCACTACCGCTGCCCCAAGTGCAAGCACTCGGACTTTGACTACGCCCAGGACCCCGCCCACCCCTACGGGTGCGGGGCGGATATGCCCGATATGAACTGTCCCGTCTGCGGCACGCCCTATGTGAAGGACGGCTTCAACATCCCCTTCGAGACCTTTCTGGGCTTCGGGGGAGACAAGGTGCCCGATATCGACCTGAACTTCTCCGGCGAGTACCAGTCCAGCGCCCACCGGTACACCTTTGAGCTGTTTGGACAGACCCACGTGTTCCGGGCCGGGACCATTGGTACGGTGGCGGAAAAGACGGCTTTCGGCTATGTGAAGAAGTACCTGGAGGAGCGGGGGAGGACGGCCTCCAAGGCGGAGGAGAACCGCCTGGCCATCGGCTGCACCGGCGTCAAGCGCACCACCGGCCAGCACCCCGGCGGCATGGTGGTCATCCCCCAGGACAAGGAGATCTATGACTTCTGTCCCGTACAGCACCCGGCGGACGACCCCAATACCGATATCGTCACCACCCACTTCGAATATCACTCCATGGAGTCCAACCTGCTGAAGCTGGACATGCTGGGACACGATGACCCCACTATGATCCGAATGCTTCAGGACCTGACTGGGGTGGACCCCCAGAAGATCCCACTGGATGACCCGGAGACCATATCTATCTTCCAGTCCTCCAAGGTGCTGGGCTATGAGAACGACAAGATCCTGGGGCCCACCGGCGGCACTGCCATCCCGGAGTTCGGCACCTCCTTCGTCCGGGGGATGCTGGAGGACACCCAGCCCAACCAGTTCGATATCCTGGTCCGCCTGTCCGGCTTCTCCCACGGAACCGACGTGTGGCTGGGCAACGCCAAGGACCTGATCACCTCGGGCACCGCCAAGGTCAGCGAGGCCATCGGCTGCCGGGACGACATCATGCTGTTCCTGATCTCCAAGGGGATGGACCCCAAGCGCTCCTTCAAGATCATGGAGGCGGTGCGGAAGGGCCGCGGCCTGCCGGAGGGGGCGGAGGAGGAGATGAAGGAGCACGGGGTGCCTGACTGGTACATCGGCTCCTGCAAGAAGATCGCCTATCTGTTCCCCAAGGCCCATGCGGTGGCCTATGTGATGATGGCCTTCCGCATCGCCTGGTTCAAGGTCCACCGGCCTCTGGCCTTTTACGCCGCCTACTTCTCCATCCGGGCCAAGGCATTTGACCAGGAGTTCATGTGCCAGGGGATGGATGTGTGCCAGAAGAAGATGAGGGAGATCATCGCCAAGGACAAGGACGCCTCCGCGGTGGAGCAGGACATGCTCACCACCTTGGAGGTGTGCTATGAGTTCTATCTGCGTGGATTCACCTTCCGGCGGATGGACCTGTACCTGTCGGACGCCCTCCACTTCCGGGTGGACGAGGAACACAAGGCGCTGATCCCGCCCTTCATCTCGGTGGCGGGGCTGGGGGAAACGGCGGCCCTGTCTCTGGCGGAGCAGGCTAAGGGACGGAGGTTCATCTCTGTGGAGGAGGTCTCTGCTGCCTGCCCCAAGGTCTCCAAGACCCACATCGACAAGCTGACGGAGGCGGGGGCTTTCGGAGATATGCCGGCCACCAGCCAGCTGGACCTGTTCGCCATGCTGGGGTGACCGATGGAACGGTCTGCACAGATGGATGGGATCCCTATTACCCTTTGGACTGATTTAGTATATAAATATTGCCCCATCGTCATTTCAACGATGGGGCAATCCTTGGCAGGAACAGTTGACAAATTCTAATTTACTCAAGTTCTCTCTTGAAGAAAAAAAGACTATCCACTCGCTGAACAAATTCCCAGCCTTCACTTCCAAGTTCGTTCAATTTTGTTTCAAATTCTTGTATTATTTTTTCATATCCTTTTGTCGTTATAGGTATAGTTGTCGCTATTGTTGTAACCTTATATTCGTATTTTTTCATTGTTCTTACCTCCACAACTTCAGATTTATCTTTTTATTTACTTTAACATATTTTTATGCCTTAATCAACGCATAGTGAAATCGACGGAGTTGGAACACATCAGCCCAAAAGGTAAAAGGGAGTAGATGGGATCGAGGTTGCCGGATGCCCGGTTCTGTGTTAGGATAGAGGCAGATCGTGGAGAGGTCGGGGTCCTGATCCGTCTGTCTGTCCCGCACCAGAGCGGGGAACAGAGGGGGAGGATCTTGACTCAGAAAGAGTTTCAGAAAAAAGAAAAAGGAGTTGTTTTTTATGCTGGACGCAAAGGTCGCGCAACTGCTCAACGAGCAGGTCAACAAGGAGTTTTATTCCGCCTATCTGTACCTGGATTTCTCCATCTACTATGAGGAGGAGGGCCTGGATGGCTTTGCCAACTGGTACAAGATCCAGGCGCAGGAAGAGCGGGATCACGCCATGCTGATGGTGCAGTATCTCCAGAACAACGGCGGAAAGGTGACGCTGGAGGCCATCGCCAAGCCCGACAGGGAGCTGACCAGCCGCCTGCGGGTGCTGGAGCTGGGGCTGGAGCACGAGCGGTATGTCACCGGCCTGATCCACACGCTGTATGAAGCCGCTTACAGCGCCAAGGATTTTCGGACGATGCAGTTCCTGGACTGGTTCGTCAAGGAGCAGGGGGAGGAGGAGAAGAACGCCGAGGACCTGATCAAAAAGATGAAGCTCTACGGCGAGGACGCCAAGGGGCTGTATATGCTCAACAGCGAGATGGCCGCCCGGGTCTACACCGCCCCCTCTCTCGTGCTGTGACCCCAATTTGCTTTGCGCGGAGCAGGACCGGAACGGGTCCTGCTCCGCGCCGCTTTTTCCGGGGCGCAAGATTTTTCTTGACAGCACTTTCTTGTAGTAGTATATTAGCGTAGTAAAGAATGAAAGCGGAGACAGCGCGCTGTCCCGCAGTTGACAAGGAGCCAGGCCATGAAATTGAGTGTCAATACCCCGGAGGGCACCCGCGACCGTCTGTTTGCCGAGTGCATGGGCCGCCGACAGGTGCAGGAGCGGCTGATCCGTCTCTTCCGCCAGCGGGGCTATCGGGAGGTCTCCACCCCGGAGACGGAGTTTTACGACCTGTTTGCCCGCTCGGGCAGTGCCATCCCCCAGGAACAAATGGTACAGGTGTTCGACCAAAGTGGGAAGCTCTGCGTCATGCGGCCGGATTCCACCACCCCCATCGCCCGGGTGGCGGCCACAAAGCTTCGGGCCCTGCCCCTGCCCCAGCGGCTGTACTACGACCAGACCGTGTACCGGGCCGGGCCGGCCCACAGCGGCGGGAACCGGGAGCTCCCCCAGTGCGGGGTGGAGCTGATCGGAGCCGCCGGGATGAAAGCGGATCTGGAGATGGTGGCCACAGCAGTGGACGCCCTGCGGGTGTGCGGGGCCTCACGGTTCCATGTGGAGCTGGGCCACGCCGGCTTCTTCCGGGATGTGGCCGCCCGGATGGAGCTGGAGGAGGGGGAGATGGAGCGGATGCGGGCCCTGATCGAGGGCAAAAACTTCGCCGCCCTGCGGGATATGCTCGCCCCCTTCCGGGAGAACCCCGCCAGCGCGGCCCTGCTGCGCCTCTCCCGGCTGTTCGGCGGGCCGGAGGTGCTGGATGAGGCGGAGGCGCTGGCCGGGGAGACGGAGGCGGTGGAGTACCTCCGAGCCCTGTACGGGGAACTGTCCGCGGCGGGATACGGCGCGCTGGTCCGCTTTGACCTGGGGATGGTCCACCAGATCGACTACTATACTGGCGTGGTCTTCCGGGGCTATGTGGAGGGAGCAGGGGATGCGGTGCTGTCTGGCGGACGCTACGACTCGCTGGTGGGGGTATTCGGCCGGGAGGCCCAGGCCACCGGCTTTGCCGTAGATGTGGACGCTATGGCCCGCACCCTGCCCGAGGCTGCCCCATCCGCGCTGGACACTGTGGTCCACTACGCCCCCGGCTACTTGGCCAAGGCGCTGGAGGCGGTGGACAGCCGGCCGGCGGGGACCTGTGAGCTCTCCCCCTGCCGCACGCTGGAATCCAGCTGCAGCCTGGCCAGGGAGAAGGGCGCCAAGACTGTGCTGGTCTTTGATGTGACCGGAGAAAGGGTGGTGAAGGTATGAGCGGCCGTCTGCGTATCGCCCTGACCAAGGGGCGGCTCCAGGACAAGTCGGTGGAGCTGTTTGAGAGGATGGGGCTGGACTGCACCCCCGTCCGGGACCCGGGGCGGCGGCTGGTCCACGCCATCCCCAACTATCCCCTGGACGCTGTGCTGGCCAAGGCGCCCGACGTCATCACCTATGTGGAGCACGGGGTATGTGACCTGGGGGTGGTGGGCAAGGATACCATCCTGGAGAAGGGGGGCGCCTTCTATGAGGTGCTGGACCTGGGCTTCGGCCGCTGCCGCTTCGCTCTGGCAGTGAAGGAGGGGACCGACTTCTATGGGACCTATAAGACCCGGCGAGTGGCCTCCAAGTATCCGGCGGTGACCCGGGCCTTTTTCGCGGAGAAGGGGATGGATGTGGACATCATCAAGATCGAGGGCAGCGTGGAGCTGGCCCCCATCCTCTCTCTGACGGATGCCATTGTGGATATCGTGGAGACCGGGGCTACCCTGAAGGCCAACGGCCTGGTGCCCATCGAGACAGTGGCCCCGGTGTCCGCACGGCTGATCGTCAACACCGCCAGCATGAAGCTGCACAAGAGCCAGATCAACGATTTTATCGACCGCTGTGAGGCGGAATTGGAGAGAGACATATGATTTCCATCATCAAAGCGGATGGCACTTCCGAGGTGCGGCAGCTGGAGGCCATGCGCGCCCGCGCCGCACAGAAAAACGCAGATATCGAGCTGGCTGTCTCAGCAGTCATGCAGAATGTAAAGGAAAATGGCCTTTCGGCTGTCCGGGACTACTCCCGGCAGTTTGACCATAGGGAGCCCTATGAGCTCACCAGGGCGCAGCTGGAGGAGGCCTACCGCAGCTGTCCGGCGGAGCTGATCGCCGCCCTGGAGCACGCCGCGGCCAATATCCGGGACTACAACGAGAAGCTGCTCTCCCGGACTATGGAGTGGACCTCACCGGACGGAGGCCGGGTGGGCCGGATTGTCCGGGGGCTGAGCCGGGTGGGCATCTACGTCCCAGGCGGGACCGCCGCCTATCCCAGCAGCGTGCTGATGAACGCCGTCCCCGCCAAGGTGGCGGGGGTGGAGGAGATCGTCATGGTGACACCGCCCACCGAGAATCTGAACGCCGCCGTGCTGGCGGCGGCCCGCATCGCCGGCGTGGACCGGTGCATTGCAGTGGGCGGCGCCCAGGCGGTGGCCGCTCTGACCTACGGGGCGGGCTTCATCCCCCGGGTGGACAAACTGGTGGGGCCTGGCAACGCCTATGTGGCCGCCGCCAAACGCCTGGCCTACGGCAGTCTGGACATCGACATGGTGGCCGGCCCCTCGGAGGTGCTGGTCATTGCCGACAGGCCGGCGGACCCGAAGTACGTGGCCGCGGACCTGCTCAGCCAGGCGGAGCACGACCGGCTGGCCTCAGCCGTGCTGCTCACCGACAGCTGGGAGCTGGCCCAGGCGGTGGACCGGGAGGTGGTCCGGCAGACCGGGTATCTGGAGCGCTCGGAGATCATGGAGGAATCCCTGCGGGACTTCGGGTGCGCCATCGTCTGTGACAGCCTGGAGCGCTGTGTGGAGCTGGCAAACGAGATCGCCCCGGAGCACCTTGAGATCATGACGGAGGAGCCCAGGGCCCTGCTGCCTCTGGTGAAGAACGCCGGAGCGGTCTTCCTGGGGGCCTATACGCCGGAACCCCTGGGGGACTATCTGGCCGGCCCGGACCATGTGCTGCCCACCAGCGGCACCGCCCGCTTCTTCTCGCCCCTGAGCGTGGACAGCTTTTTGAAGACCATGAGCGTGCTGGAATTCGACCGAGCCGCCCTGGCGCCCATTGCCGGGGAGATCATCACACTGGCAGAGACCGAGCATCTGACTGCCCACGCCAACTCCATCCGGGTGCGGATGGACGGCTGACAGCCCCCGGAGGGGGAACGGGAAAGGAGATCGGGATGAGAATGTCCAAGCGGGCAGATCCCCACGGCCTGCGGTCCAAGCACCGCTCCGCCCTGCGCCTGTGCCTGGGGACCGCCTACTACTCGGCGCAGCGGTACCTGCTGTGGATGTCCGGCAAGTATCGGTTCGCCTCCCAGCGGCAGAAGGACAGGCTGCCCTGCGTCCATATGGCCCACCACACCCCTCTGCTCCGAAAGCTGAAGGATGTGGAGATGCAGTATCAGCACAATAAGATCACCAATTTGAAGCTGGCGGTGGCCCGGCTGGACGGGATCGTGGTCCAGCCGGGGGAGACGCTGAGCTATTGGAAGCTTATCGGCCGCCCCACCTACCGGAAGGGGTATCTGGACGGCGTGCTGCTGAAAAACGGGACTGTGCAGTACGGATGCGGCGGGGGGCTGTGTCAGCTGTCCAATCTCATCTTTTGGATGACCCTGCACACCCCGCTGGAGGTGAAGGAGCGTCACCGCCATGGCTACGACGTCTTTCCCGACTCCAACCGGACCCAGCCTTTTGGGAGCGGAGCCACCTGCTTCTATCCCTACGGAGACCTGATGATCTATAATCCCACGGACCGGCCCTTCCAGCTGTGCCTCCGGGTGGGAGAGACGGACCTGGAGGGGGAGTGGCGCTCCGACCGGCCGCCCCAGTTCCGGTATCAGATCGTGGAGCGTCATCATGAGATGCGCCATGAGTGGTGGGGCGGATGCAGCCGCCACAATGAGCTGTATCTCCAGGTCTTTGATCTGGAGGGAGAGCTGCTGGAGGACCGGCTGGTGGTGGAGAACCACGCGATGATGATGTACACCCCGTTTTTGGAGGACAATGCTCCCGACGGGGGGCGGGAAGAGGAGGAAAAATAATGGAAATCCCAGTATATGAGGCGGAGGAGAGCCCTTGCCGGGCCTATGTCATCCAGCGCAGGACCAAGGAGACCCGGATCAGCGTGGACCTGTGCCTGGAAGGCGGCGAGATCCGCATATCCACCGGCATAGGCTTTTTTGACCACATGCTCACAGCCTTCGCTTTTTACGGCGGACTGGGGCTGAAAATAGAGGCCGAGGGAGATCTGGAGGTAGACGGCCACCACACGGTGGAGGACACGGGCATCGTCCTTGGCCAGGCTCTGAACCGGGCCCTGGGGGATCGGAAGGGGCTCCGCCGCTTCGCCTCCGCCTGTATCCCAATGGACGAGGCCCTGTGCTTCACGGTTCTGGACTTTTCTAACCGGCCCTTCCTGGTCTTTGACGCTGATATGCCTCAGCCTATGATCGGGACTTATGATCCCTGCCTCACCGAAGAGTTTCTGCGGGCCCTTGCAGTGAACAGCGGCCTCACTCTGCATATGAAGTGCCTTTATGGAAAAAATGCCCACCACATCACAGAGGCCCTCTTCAAGTCCCTGGGAGCGGCGGTGAAGGAGGCCGTTCAAATCACCGGTACCGGCGTCACTTCCACCAAGGGGGTGCTGTGATGGGCACAGTTGCCATCGTGGACTACGGGGTGGGCAATCTGAAGAGTGTGGCCAACGCCCTGAGCTATCTCGGCTGCAGCAGCTGCATCACCGCCGACCCGGCGGAGCTGGAACGGGCTGACGCCATTATCCTGCCTGGAGTGGGGGCCTTCCCGGACGCGGCGGACCGGCTGCGGAGCGGAGGGCTGGACCAGCATGTGCTGGCCCAGGGTCAGAAGAAGCCGGTGCTGGGCATCTGCCTGGGGATGCAGCTGCTGCTGGAGCAGGGGCGGGAGGTGCGCCCCTGTCCCGGTCTGGGGGTGATCCGCGGCACAGTGGACCGGATACCCACCCAAAGCAAGCTGCCCCACATTGGATGGAACAGCCTGCGGTTTTTTCACCACTCGCCCCTGTTCCGGGGGCTGGACGAGGGGGCGTATGTCTACTTCGTCCACTCCTTCAGCGCCCAAGACACCGATCCTGCCCAGGTGATCGCTGTCACCGATTACGGGCCGGCGGTGACAGCGGCGGTGTCCAGCGGGAACTTCTACGGGACCCAGTTCCACCCGGAGAAGAGCGGCGAGGTGGGGCTGACCATCCTGCGCAATTTCGCAGGGCTGAACTGCTGAGGACCGGCAGGATCTGAACAGAAAGGGAGCGACAGAGCCATGTATATTCTGCCCGCCATTGACTTAAAAGACGGGAAAGTAGTTCGCCTTTACAAGGGGGATTTCAACACGGTCCACCAGGTTGCCCAGGACCCACTGGAGACCGCCCGTGCCTTTTCCGAGGCCGGTGCCCGCTGGATCCATATGGTGGACCTGGACGGAGCCAGGGGAGGCACCCGAATCAACGGCGGGATCGTGGCGGAGGTCACCGCCCGCTCCGGTCTCCAGGTGGAGCTGGGGGGCGGCATCCGGTGCATGGAGGACTTGGAGGCGGTGTTCCAGGCCGGGGTGGGGCGGGCCGTTATTGGCTCGGCTGCGGTGAGCGACCCTGATTTTGTCCGCGCTGCGGCGGAGCGCTATGGGGAGCGCGTCGCGGTGGGGATCGACACCCAGGACGGCAGAGTCAGGACCGCGGGCTGGGTGGAGGACTCTGGATTGGACTACTTGGAGTTTGCAAAGTTTATGATGGAAGTTGGAGTAAAGAATATTATCTTTACAGATATTGAGACGGACGGCGCCCTCTCCGGTCCCTCCTTTGCCCGGCTGGAGGCCCTAAAACAGGTGTACACCGGGAATATTGTGGCCTCCGGCGGCGTATCGTCCAATGAGGATATCCGCCGTCTGGCCCGCATGGGGCTGTACGGGGCCATCGTGGGAAAGGCGTACTACGCGGGGACGGTGGATCTGGCCCAGGCAGTGCGGGACGCCGGCCGTCAGGATTGAGGTGATCGTATGCTGGCAAAGCGCATCATCCCCTGTCTGGACGTCCGGGACGGGCGTGTGGTCAAGGGAGTCAACTTTGTGAATATCCGGGACGCCGGGGACCCGGTGGAGCTGGCCCGGTTCTACTCGGACCAGGGGGCGGACGAGATCGTCTTTCTGGACATCACCGCTACCAGCGACGGCCGGGCCACAGTGGCGGACGTGGTGGAGCGGACTGCGGAGCAGGTGTTCGTCCCCCTGACCGTGGGCGGCGGCATCCGCACCCTGGAGGACTTCCGGCAGCTCCTCCGGGCGGGTGCGGACAAGATCTCCGTGAATTCCGCCGCGGTGAAGGACCCGGGGCTGATCTCCCGGGCGGCGGAGCGATTCGGCTCCCAGTGCGTGGTGCTGGCCATCGATGCCCGGCGGCGGCCGGAGGGCAGCTATGAGGTGGTGGTGGCCGGAGGGCGCACCCCCACCGGCCTGGACGCCGTAGAGTGGGCCCGGAGGGGCGAGGCGCTGGGAGCGGGGGAGATCCTGCTCACCTCCATGGACGCAGACGGCACCAAGGCGGGCTTTGATCTGGAGATGACCCGGGCCGTGACCCAGGCGGTCTCCATCCCTGTCATCGCCTCCGGAGGTTGCGGCAGCCTGGAGCACTTTGCCCAGGTCTTCGCAGAGACAGACTGTGATGCGGCTCTGGCCGCCTCCCTGTTCCACTTCGGGGAGCTGACAGTGCCCCAGGTGAAGGAGTATCTGCGGAAGCGGAAGATCCCGGTGCGCTGAGAGGAGCGGATGCCATGCTGGACGATCTGCTGGAGCTGGTGCTGGACGTGGGCGGAGAGCTGCTGTTCTCCCGAAAGAAGGGGGAGCAGGGCAAGCCAGAGGGCCAGCCGTCTGTCCCGGACGGCGGCCGGAGGCAGCAGAAGTCCGCTTTTCAGCCTGGAAAGGACCCGTGGGAGTACCAGGTAAAAAAACCACCCTGGGAGAAATGAGGATAGATATGTTTGATTTGGACCAGCTGTTTCAAAAATCAGAGCTGATCCCAGTGATCATCCAGCATGCCCGGACCAAGGACGTGCTGATGCTGGGCTTTACGAATCGGGAGGCAGTGGAGCGGACGCTCCAGACAAAGACTGCCTGGTTTTGGAGCCGGAGCCGGGGCAAACTATGGAACAAGGGGGAGACCTCCGGCCACTTCCTCCATGTGGAGCAGATCTTTACCGACTGCGATACCGACACCCTGCTCTACTTTTGCCTGCCCGACGGCCCTACCTGTCACACAGGACGAGACAGTTGCTTTTTTCAGGAGATTATGTTATGATACCCATAGTTCCGCTGGGGAGTTGACTCCCCGTTTTGGGGAGCGGATAGGAGAATGTCTGTGAACGACGTATGGAAGCAGTTGTATCAGGTGGTCCAGGACCGGAAGGCCAGCCCCCAGGAGGGGTCTTATACCTGCTACCTCTTTGACAAGGGGCTGGATAAGATCCTGAAAAAAGTGGGAGAGGAATGTGCAGAGACCATCATCGCCGCCAAGAATGGGCGGCAGGAGGAGACGGTGGGGGAGATCTCAGACCTGATCTACCATCTCACCGTGATGATGGCCCAGCAGAACATCCCTCTGGAAGCTGTGCTGGAGGAGCTGGACCGCCGCAGTCACAAGATCGGGAATCTGAAGCAGTTTCATGTTGCCGATCACAACACCTGACCGATCAGAAAGAAAGGAGCTGTTTTTATGAGCTTTGACCCCTATGAGTTTGACCGGGACTATGGGCAGTCCAGCCGGATGGAGAGCATCGGGCAATATACGGCCAAGACATTTTTATGGATGGTGCTGGGGCTTCTAGTCACCTTCGGGATCGCCCTGCTGGGCTGGGTCACCAATGCCACACTCTACGCCCTGGCCTATGTGCCTTATATCCATCTGATCGTACTGATCGCCACCATCGTACTGTCCATCACGATGGTCTCCCGCATTGAAAAGATGTCAGTGGGGACAGCCAGAGGGATTTTTATCGCCTTTTCTGCGCTGTTCGGCTTCACCATGTCCATGTACCTGTATATCTTTGAGTTTGGGAGCCTGATTTTCGTATTCCTGGCCACTGCGGCTTATTTCGCGGTGCTGGCTGCCTACGGCTATTTTACCAAGGCAGACCTGACCCGGCTGCGCCCCATCCTTTTCACTGGACTGGTGTTCCTGTTCGTATTCGCGCTGGTCAGCCTGTTTATCCCCGGCTTTACCGCCCTGGACCGGATCTTCTGCCTGGCGGGCATCGCCATCTTCCTGGGCTATACTGCCTATGATACCCAGAAGATCAAAGCCTACTACAACTACTATGCGGGCTACCCCGACATGCTGGAGAAGGCGTCTATTTTCTCCGCCCTTCAGTTGTACCTGGATTTCATCAACCTGTTTTTGTACCTGCTGCGCTTTTTGGGCAAGTCCCGGAATTGAGCGCGCCGCTGAACAGAGAAAGAGAGGACCTGTCTCACAGACAGGTCCTCTTTTCCATTTTGTTCATCGATAGCTGAGAAGGAGGGAGGTCTCCTTGCGCCTGGGAGCGGCGGGGGACTCATCGGGATAGCCGAGGGCGATCAGGGCCATCAGCTCCTGATCCTCCGGAATCTGGAGATACGCCTCCAGGCCTTTCCGGTCAAAGACGCCCATGACCACGGTGCCCAGCCCCAGGTCGTGGGCGGCCAGGCATAGGGTCTGGCAGGCAATGCCGCAGTCGTAGTACTGCCAGCCCGCCTCCCGGTCAGTGGAGAAGGAACCGTCCCGCTCGAAGCCGGAGCGGCCTTTCACAAAGGTCTGGGCAATGAGCAGGGGGCAGTTGCCGATGATCCGGGCGTTGAAGGGGGCGTAAGTGCGACAGATCTCCTCCAGGACCTTGGGGTCCTCAATGGCAATATACCGGCTGATCTGGGTGTTCTTCCAGGAGGGGGCATAGGCGGCCAGCGAGATGATCTGCTCCACAAGCCGGTGCTCCACCTTCCGGTCTGTAAATTTCCGCACGCTGCGGCGGGTCAGGATACAGTCTTTTGTCTCCATGGAAACAGGGCGCTCCTTTCTGATGGGAAAACAGGGTCAGGGGGTCTCCTGCCAGCCCTTGCACACGTCGATCCATCCCAGGCTGTGGGAGTACTCCGCCAGCTCGTCACAGGTGAGCTGGATCGCGGAGTTGCTGCTGCCCGCCGCGGGGAAGACAGTCTCGAAGCGCTGGAGGGACACATCCAGGTAGGTACGTACCCCGTCCGGGTTGGCAAAAGGGCAGACGCCGCCCACCGCATGGCCTGTAAAGGGATATACCTGCTCAGGACTGAGCATCTTTGCCTTGGCGTGGAACATGGCTTTGAACTTGGAATTGTCGATTTTGGCGTCCCCTGCGGTCACGATCAGCACACAGCCCTCGTCCACCAGGAAGGAGAGGGTCTTGGCGATCCGGGCGGGGATGACGCCGGCGGCTTGGGCGGCCAGCTCCACCGTGGCGCTGGAGGTCTCAAATTCCAGGATATCCTGCTCACGGCCTAAAGGCTGGAAATATTGCCGGACTTTTTCAATGGACATGCCGCTCAGCCCTCCAGTTTCCGGGCCGCCTTGGCCAGAAAGCGGTCATCCGTGACGATAAAGCGCTGGTGGGTGCCCTCACCGATCTTACCCGCCTGGTCATAGGCGGCCACCTTCAGCTCGATGCGCTTGCCGTCCACCAGGGTGACCTCGCTCTCCGCCCAGACCCGGATGCCTACGGGGGAGGCGGAGATGTGGGTGATGTTCATGGCAGTGCCCACCGTGCTTTCGCCCGGCGCCAGGTGGGGGGCGATGGAGGTCCAGGCCGCCTTTTCCATCAGAGCGGTCATAAAGGGCGTACCGTAGACGGGCAGAGCGCCAGAGCAGGCGGCCTGAGCGGTATTCGCGTCGGTCACCGTCTCCTCCGCGCGGCCCTTCAGGCCAATTTCAACAGACATGAAAATGTCCTCCTTTGCACAAATGATACCTCATTTTACTACAAAGGAGGACAAAAATCCAGCGGCGGAGAGAAAAATGTTACAGCCCTTCCCGAATGTGATATAGGGCGTTGAGGATCACCCAGTTCTGGGGGAAGGGACGCATCAGGTTCCAGTACCCCACCCCACGCAGGCCGTATTCCGGGACCAGACTCAGCTTGGCCCTGATGCTGCGGGCATCCTCGAACCAGACCTCGTGCTCCTGCCCCCGCTCGTCCACGTACCGGAACCAGGGGGCCTGGACCGACTCGTCGAACCGGATGGCAGCATAGTAGCGGGCGGCCAGGGAGACGGCGTACTGGTTGGAGATGGAGACTGCCTTTCTGGACTGGGAGTAGGGGATCTGCCAGTCATAGCCATAATTCGGGATGCCCAGCAGGAGCTTCTCTGCCGGGATCTCCTTCAGGGCGTACTCGATCACGGTGCGCATGCTGCGGATGGGGGAGATGGCCATAGGGGGACCGTAGGAGTAGCCCCACTCATAGGTCATGAGGAATATCAGATCAGCGGCCCGGCCCAGCCCGGCGTAGTCCATCCCCTCATAGAGCAGACCCGGCTGGTTGGCGTAGGACTTGGGGGCTACAGCCACAAGGACCGGGATGCCCATGGGCGCGGAAAGCTCCCGCAGGCGGGAGATGAAGGACACATAAGACTGGGCATCCTCGGCGTAGATGGATTCAAAGTCCACGTCCAGCCCCTGATAGCTGCGGGCACGGATGACCTCCATCACGTTGGCGGCCAGTTTCTCCTGGATGGCGGGATCGGAGAGGATGATATGGGCCAGTTCCGGCGAGAACATGCCGTCCGGTGTCAGGTTGGTGATGTTCATGATGGGGACCACCCCCATCTGTTTGGCCGCATCCACCAGGGCCACGTCGTCCAGCGGGGTGAGCTCCCCCAGGGCGGTGGCCTCGTAGGAGAAGGGGAGCAGGCCGCTGAGATAGGGGAGGGTGCGCTGGAGCAGGGCGCGGTCGATGTGGGGGTAGGCGTATCCGTTGACAGTGAGGGTCCCCTGTTTCTCCTGGCGGTAGGCGAGGACCAGCTCCTGCCCTGGAAAGATGCGGTCCTCCCCCGCCAGAGAGGGGTTGTTGCGGAGCAGGGTCTTGACAGTCAGGCCGTTGGCCTGAGCGATGGAGAAGAGCGTATCGCCGGAGCGGACCACATAGGTGCGCTCCGGGTACTGGATCACGATGGTCTGTCCCACCACCAGCCGGGAGGGGTCAGGGAGTTGATTGTCCTCCAGCAGACGGGACATGGGCACGCCGTGGGAAAGGGCGATGGAGTACAGGGTATCGCCCGGTTTGACAACATGGATATCCATAGAAACCTCCTTGCATCAGTTCAGCGTCACGAAGCTGTCTTTGGCGTAGCCAATGGTGCCGTTATAGTTGACCAGATACCAGTCCTGCCATTGGTTGATGATGGTGAGGAGCGCACCGTCCGGGGCCTGGGCCAGAACGGGGGCGTCCAGGGAGGGGCGGCTGCGGATATTGAGGGAGCCCCAGTTCACGTCCACCATGCCGGAGCGGGCGGGGATCGGAGTCAGGAAGGGCAGTCCGAAGAACTCAGTGACCGAGAGGACCAGGTTGCGGGCGATCTCATCCAAGTTGTTTTTGATCCAGGCGGCGTCGTCCGGGTTGTCGTGGAAGGCCAGCTCCAGGAGGACGGCAGGGGCCCGGACCTTCCGCACTTCGCCCAGCGTTGTGGTGGATACCGCCCGGACCTTGTCCGGCAGGGGGTAGATGGAGCGCAGATTGTTGGCGATGATGTCGGCGGCCCACTTGCCCTGGATGCTGCCGGGGTAATAGAAAGCAATGGAACCTCTGGAAGTGCCGTACTGTCCCTCAGGGGCGGCGTTGGAGTGGAGGGCCAGGTGGAGGTCAAAGTTTCCCGCGTTGGAGGCGGCGATGGAGTCGGCCGCCGTCATACTGGGGGTGTTCCGGTCATACCGGATGCCGGAGGCGTCCAGATAGGGGACCATCTTGTCCGCCAGGAGATTCATGTATTCCTCCTCGGTCCCGCCGTTGACGTAGTAGTTCCACTCCTGTGTGGAGGGGGAGAGATAGATGATAGGCATACGATTACCTCCCGATTTTTTTCCATTCTATGAAAAAAAGGGGGCGGAGGTGCGGAACTTTTTCCAGGCGGAGGCGTCTAATCGGACAGAGAGACCTGATCTTTGCCTTGCGGAAACGATGAAAAGGAGGAGCGATACCATGAAGCGAACCATGAAACGCGCGCTTTTTCCCCTGATGCTGGCCCTGGTCCTGCTGCTGCCCGCCTGCGGAAGCGGCGGCGGGAATGGGGCGCCGGCGGATCAGACTGCCTCCAGCACGCCGGGGGCTGCCGGCGGGGAGACCGCGGAATTTGGCGGGATCTATGAGGTGGAGAGCCCAAGCCAGTCCCCTCAGGAGAGCCCGGTCTACCAGGACCCGGACGCCAAGCTGGTCCGCCGGGCGGAGCTGTATGTGGAGACCACCGAGTTCGACCAGGCGGCTCAGCAGCTGAACGAGATGGTGAATCAGGCGGGGGGCTATTTCGAGAGCGCCGCGGTGGAGGGCGGGAGCTATCGGAACGTGAACGCAAACCGGTATGGCTCCTATGTCATCCGTGTGCCGGAGGATGCCTACACCGGCTTTTTGCAGGATGCAGGGGAGCTGGGCTACCTGGCCAGTAAGACAGAGAGCACAGAGAACATCAGCACCCAGTACTATGACACCGAGGCCCGTCTGAAGACCCTGCGCACCAAGCAGGAGCGGCTCCAGGCCCTTCTGGCGGAAGCAGATGTGATGGAGGACATCATCTCACTGGAGAGCGCCCTGAGCGACGTGGAGTATGAGATCGAACAGTACAGCTCCACCATGAATCAGTATGACAGCCTTGTGAGCTTCTCCACCATCGACCTGACCCTTCAGGAGGTGACGAAGGTTACGGAGGAGCCGGGAGAGACCTCCTCGCTGGGAGCCAAAATGGCGGCCGGCTTCTCCGCCAGCCTGGAGGGGCTGGTGGATGGCTTCCAGGGCATGCTGATCTGGATCTCCTACCATGTGTTCGGCCTGGTCGTGCTGGCCGTGATCGCGGCGGCCGGCGTGGTGATCGGGCGGAGCATACTGCGTAAAAAACGGAAGGAGAGCAGAAAGGAAGGACAGGACCAGTAAAGCGGCTAAGATATAAAAGACCAGTGCCCTCTGCCAAGGCAGAGGGCACTGCAGTTGTGGACAGGGTTCGCGCCCGCAGCCTTGCCGAAAACCGGGGAAAAGGCCACGGGGCGTGACCGCAGAAAAAATGAAAAAACAGACTTGACATTGACGCAGCGTAAACGGGTAGAATGAACTCAGTCAAAGGAGGGACGCCTATGGAATACACCATTCAGAAGCTGGCGGAACTGGCCGGGGTGACCACCCGCACCCTGCGCTGGTACCACCGGATCGGTCTGCTCACGCCCAGCCGCATTGGCGAGAATGGATACCGATATTACGGCGGGGCGGAGGTAGACCGGCTCCAGCAGATCTTGTTTTACCGGGCCCTCGGGGTGGAGCTGGCCCGGATCGGAGCCATTCTGGATGATCCATCCTTTGACCGGCTGGACGCGCTCCGGGGCCATCTGGCCGCCTTGGAAAAGGAAGAGGGGCGTATCCAGGAATTGATCCATACTGTAAAGCGGACGATCCTGTCAGAAGAAAGGAATGAGTTTATGAGCGACGAGGCAAAGTTTGAGGCGTTCAAGCGGCGCGCCGTGGAGGAAAACGAGGCGCGCTACGGGGCGGAGATCCGGGAGAAGTACGGAGACGAGGAGGCGGAGCGGGCCAGCCGGGACATTTTGGACCTGACTCCTGAGCGGTATCAGAGCTGGAAGGACACCGGTGAAGCCATCCAGAGGAAGCTGGAGGAGGCCGTCCGCTCCGGCGCGGACCCGGCAGGGGAGGCCGGCCGAGCGCTGGCGGAGCTGCACCGGGCGTGGCTGTCCTTTGGCAGCAGCCCCTACGATCCGGCCAGGCACCGAGGACTGGCGGAGCTGTATGTACAGGATGAACGCTTTACGGCCTATTATGACAAAAGCGTTCCCGGCTGCGCCCGCTTCCTGCGGGACGCAGTGTTGTCCCACGTTCCGGCGGCAGAGTAATGGAGTGGGCCGCGCCCCCTGCGGGGTGCGGCCTACTTTCCCATTTGGCTATCTGGGGTCCGGCAGCCGGAACATCAGCGCCAGAGAGAGCAGGAGGGGCAGGCAGGCGGCCAGGACCGTCCGCGTCCCAAAGAGGGGGGTGAGCAGTCCGCTGAGGACCGCGCCGGCGACGAAGGAGAGGATCAGCCCGTAATAGACCAGAGCGCTGCGGCCAGAGGTCCCCTCACGGTGGTGGAGCCAGCGGAACAGGTGCTCGGTGCCGCTCCTCAGGTTGCCGGTGCACATGGTGGTGGCGCATCCGCAGCCTGCAAATTTTCGGAAACTCTCGATCTGGATGGCGCTGGTAAAGGCGATGAGCACATTGGCCAGGGCGTCCAGATCTCCCTGAGGCAGGAAGGAGACCACCAGGATGACCAGGCACTCCGCCGCCAGGATGGGCTGCCTCCAGTGGACCCGGCCGGAGCTCAGGCGGCGGCGAAGCCCCTCGGTAGTCAGGACGCCCAGGGCAAAGGCGAGAATGGGAAAGAGGCAGGAGAGGACCCGGCCCAGCTCTCCCTGGGCCAAATGGATGCCCAGCAGGACCAGGTTCCCGGTCTCAGCGGTGGCGAATACCTGTCCCCGGTTCAAATAGGTATAGGAATCCAAGATCCCGCCCGCCAGTGCCAGCAGGAGGCCCACCGGCAGGGATTCTGACATCTGATATCGCTTCATGGGTCCACCTCCTCATAGAAATGGGGCGCCGCAGATGCGGCGCCCCATAGAGTTCTGCCAGCTTTACTCGGCCTTGGGGCCGGCTGCCACCACATCGGCAGGCATATGGGTGTACTTCTTGAAGTTCTCCACAAAGGACTTGGCCAGCTCCTTGGCCTTGGCCTCGTAACCGGCGGTGTCGTCCCCCCACTGCTTGGCGGGGATCATCTGCTCGTCGGGCACACCGGGGCAGGAGGTAGGCACTTGAACGCCGAAGTAGGGGTCGGTGACGAACTCCGCTTTTTCCAGCTCGCCGTTGAGGGCGGCGGTGACCATAGCGCGGGTGTACTTCAGATTCATGCGCTTGCCGCTGTTGCCGCACCAGCCGGTGTTGACCAGATAGACGTTGGCGCCGGACTTGGCCACCTTCTCAGCCAGCATCCCGGCATAGACGGAGGGGTCCAGAGGCATGAACGGGGCGCCGAAGCAGGTGGAGAAGGTGGGCACGGGGGAGGTGATGCCCCGCTCGGTGCCCGCCAGCTTGCTGGTGAAGCCGGAGACAAAGTAGTACATGGCCTGCTTCTCGTTCAGCTTGGAGATGGGGGGCATGACGCCGTAGGCGTCGGCGGTGAGGAAGATCACCGTTTTGGGGGTGCCGCCGATGCCGGGGATGGCGGCATTGGGGATATAGTCCACGGGGTAGCCCACGCGGGTGTTCTCAGTCAGGCTGCCGTCGGAGTAGTCGGGGACGCGGGTCTCCTCGTCCATGATGACGTTCTCCACCAAGGCGCCGAACTTGATGGCCCGGAAGATCTCGGGCTCCCGCTCCTCGGTCAGGTCAATGCACTTGGCGTAGCAGCCGCCCTCGAAATTAAAGACAGAGTCATCCGCCCAGCCGTGCTCGTCATCGCCAATGAGCTTGCGGTTGGGATCGGCGGACAGGGTGGTCTTGCCGGTGCCGGACAGGCCGAAGAAGATGGCGGAGTCCCCGGCCTCACCGATGTTGGCGGAGCAGTGCATGGGGAAGACGCCCTCCTTGGGCATGAGGTAGTTCATGACGGAGAAGACCGACTTCTTGATCTCACCGGCGTACTGGCTGCCTGCGATGAGCACCATCTTCTTCTCATAGTCGATCATGATGGCGGCCTCCGAGTTCACATGGTCCCGCTCAGGGATGCACTTAAAGCCGGGGGCGCAGATGATGGTGAAGTCAGGCTTGTAATTGGCAAGCGCCTCTTCCGTGGGACGCAGCAGAAGCTGGTGGATGAAAAGGTTCTGGCTGGCCAGCTCGTTGATCACCCGGAAAGCTTTGGTGTATTTGGGGTCCGCACCGGCAAAGCCGTCAAAGATAAAGATCTCCCGGTTCTGGAGATAGGCCACCATTTTCTCATACAAGGCGTCAAAGACCTCCTGGGTGGTGGGGACGTTGACCTTGCCCCAGGCGATCTCGTCATGGACACCGGCGGAGTCCACGATGAACTTGTCGTTGGGAGAGCGTCCGGTATATTTCCCGGTGTTGACGCACAGGGCGCCCGTGGAATTCAGCTTGCCCTCGCCCCGGGCCAGCGCCTTCTCCACCAGAATGGCAGGGGAGAGGTTCCGATACACAGCGCTGGGGCTGATAATGCCCAGCTGTTCCAGTCCATAAGTTTCCATGGGGCAATCCTCCTATTTTCAACAAAATTTCTTGGAAAATTTCGTGAAAATATTATACTCCATTTTCCGAAGAATGGCAAGGGCAAGTTTTTCAGGAGCTCATCGGGGCCAAAACAAGTCAGGCTGCACCCTTACATTTTGGAGGAAAATTTTAAAACCGCAAGAATGAGGAAGCCATTTTCCATGAAATCTGTTATCATACCATCCAGAGAGGAGGGGCTTCAATGGAAGACAGAGCGGTCCGTGGGATACAGACCGTCATCAGGTATATCGAGAGCCGCCTGGGCGGCAGGCTGGAACTGGAGACGGTGGCGAAGGCGGTCCACTACTCCAAATACCACCTGCACCGCATGTTCACAGAGACGGTGGGAATGACGCTTCATGACTATGTGCAGCGCCGCCGGCTCACTGAGGCGGCCAAGCTGCTGGCTTTTTCCCGACGGCCCATCAGCCAGATCGCTCTGCAGTGCGGATACGAGAGCCAGCAGTCCTTCTCCCAGGCGTTTAAGAGCATGTACAAGGCGCCTCCTGCGGCTTACCGGGCGGCTGGGAACTTCTATCCCCTCCAGCTGCCCTTTACCCTCCGTATGGAGAGGGGCAGGGAAGCGTTCAGAAAGGAGGAGATCCGGCTGGCAGAAGAGAGAGATATCCCTGCCTGGATGGAGCTGATGCGTCTGGTGATCGACGGCTATCCCGCCATGGACGAGGGGGCGTATCTGGAGCAGCTGCGGGAGAGCATTCGCGCCGGACACGCCCTGGTCCTGGGGGAGGGTGACACCTTGGCGGGGGCTCTGGCCTTCTCCACGGGGCCGGGACGCATCGAGTTTCTGGGGGTGCACCCCCAGTACCGGAGGCGGGGGCTCCAGCGGCTGTTTCTGGACGTACTGACGGAGACCTGTCTGCCCGATCAGGAGATCAGCACCACCACCTACCGGGAACGGGACAGGGCGGACACGGGGCACCGGGCCCTGCTGCTGGAACTGGGCTTTGCCCAGCGTGAGCTGTTGACGGAGTTCGGCTACCCCACCCAGCGCCTGGTGCTCCTTCCCCGGGGAGAGGAGGGGCGGGATGACAGATAACAGACAGCCCTCCGGATGGCGAAAAAGGGCTCTGCTCTTTCTGACCAGCCAGTGCATCACCCTGTTCGGCTCCACCCTGGTGCAGATGGCCCTGGTCTGGTACGCGGCTATGGAGACCGCCAGTGGCGGGTGGGTGGCCGCCTTCTCTGTCTGCTCCTATCTGCCACAGTTTCTGGTCTCCTTTTTAGGCGGTGTTTGGGCGGACCGGTACAACAGAAAGGCACTCATCATCGGAGCGGATGTCCTGATTGCCTGCGCCACCTTGGCTATGATCCCTGCGCTTCCCCACATCCCGTCGGGCCCGGCCCTGCTGGGCGGCCTGCTGGTCATGTCGCTCCTCCGTTCCCTGGGGGCCGGCATCCAGGCCCCGGCGGTGAACGCGGCCATTCCCCAGCTGGTCCCGGAGGACCAGCTCATGCGGTACAACGGCCTCAATGCCGCCATGCAGTCGCTGGTGAATTTCGCCGCCCCGGCGGCGGCAGGCGCGGTATTCGCGGTGAGTGATCTGCGCACCACCCTGATGATCGATGTGGTGACGGCGGTCATGGGGACAGGTCTGCTGTCCTGCCTGGCGCTGCCCGGACAGAGAGGGACTAGGGAGCGGTCTCCCCTCCTGGCTGATATCCGTGCCGGGGTGAGCTGTGCTTTCTCCCACAGGCTGGCGGGGAGGCTGCTGGTACTATACGGGCTGGTCACCTTTTTCTGCGTGCCAGGGGGGTATCTGGCGGGCCTCTTTGTCCGGCGGACCTTTGGGGAGACCTATTGGTATCTTACAGCGGTGGAGCTGGCCGGCTTTGCGGGGATGATAGCAGGAGGAGTGCTGATGAGCACCTGGGGCGGCTTCCGGCGCAGGGGGAGGACCCTGACGGCGGGCCTGCTGGCTTTTGGCGTCCTGGCGGCAGGGATGGGGCTGTCCCGGCACTTTGTCCCCTATCTGGGGCTGATGGCGCTGTACGGGACAGCGCTGACGGTGGTGCAGACGGCGATCACCACCATGCTTCAGGAGCACACAGAGGCGGACATGCAGGGCAGGGTGTTCGGACTGCTCAGCACCATGTACGCCGGGTGCCTGCCTTTGGGCATGGCCATCTTTGGCCCCCTGGCCGATGTGGTCTCTCTGCGGTGGATCATGGCAGGGGCGGGGGGCGCCATCCTCGCGGCCGCGGCTGCGGTGGGCACCGACCACCGGATGCGGGCGGTGTGAACCCAATAGAGACCGGGCCTTCCCGTCTGGGAAGGCCCGGTCTCTATTGGCGCACACTGTGTTTCAGAAATAGGACGCAGGGGCTCATTGGGGCTGGGCCCGCAGGGCCTTCGAGAGGGCTGCGAACTCCGGGATGCCAAGCCGTTCCCCGCGGACATCCGGGGCGAGGCCGCAGATCCGGATAGCCTCCTGGATGTCCTCTTTCGTGTACAGGCCGGACAGGGAGGAGGTGAGGCTGTTGGCCAGGGTCTTTCGGCGCTGGGCGAAGGCGGCCCGGACCACCCGAAAGAAGTGGGCCTCGTCATCCACCTCGGCCGGGGCGGGCCGGGGCGTCATCCGCAGGACGGCGGAGGTCACCTTGGGTGCGGGGATAAAGCAGGAGGGGGAGACCTCGAAGAGCAGCTCCGGGGCGGTGTGGTACTGGCAGAAGACGGAGAAGGCCCCGTAATCCGGTGTCCCAGGCCGGGCGCAGATACGCAGGGCCACCTCTCGCTGAATCATGACGGTGATGGCGGCGAAGACCCCCGCCTGGATCAGGGCGGTGATGGCGGGGGAGGTAATATTATAAGGAAGATTGGCACAGGCCAGCGGCGTAAGGCCGGGGAACTTTTCCGCTGTCAGGGCAGCCAGATCAGTCTTCAGGATGTCTCCTGGAACGATCTCCACATTTTCCCGGCCGGCCATGGTCTCTGACAGGATGGGGAGGAGGGACCGGTCCAGTTCCACAGAGACCACTCGCCCGGCCCGCCGGGAGAGCTCCTGGGTGAGGGGGCCGATGCCGGGGCCCACCTCCAGCACACCGCAGGAAGGGGAGGCGCCGGATGCCTCCGCAATATCCCGGGGCACCCAGTCCTCCACCAGAAAATTCTGCCCCATGGACTTGGAGAAGTGAAAGCCGTGCCGGGACAACAAGGCCTTGATTTGCTGGATGTCGCACAGATCCATAAGAGATCCCTCCTGAAGTGGGTGGGGCGAGGCGGCGGAGCGCCCGCCTGGAAAGATAAAAAATCGCCGGAGCAAAGCGGACTTTGCTCCGGCGTGGCGGAGAGAGAGGGATTCGAACCCTCGAACGGGTATTAGCCGTTACACGATTTCCAATCGTGCGCCTTCGACCAGCTCAGCCATCTCTCCATGGCGCTGTCTGCGGTCGACCGTGACAGCAAAATGTATTATACCAGCTTTTCCGCTGGAGTCAAGTCCTTTTTTCTATTTTTTTCTGTTTTCTTTTTTAAGGGCGGGGACCGGCGGGCAAAAGTGTGAGCGGGCCCGCTCCCGATCCGGGGAACGGGCCCGGGGAAAGTCAGGTGGGGTAGGGGCCGAACACCGCCTCCAGCTGGGGGATGACTTCGGTATGGAGCACACAGCGCACCGGGCGCTGGCGGTACACATTGTAGCAGTGGTTGCAGGCCAGGCAGGGGCTCTCTGTCTGGCCTTTTTCCATCCGCTCCACGAAGTCGGGCTGACAGATCAGCGCCCTGGAGAGGGAGACAAAGGGGGCACCGGCGGCCAGCACCTTCTCTGCCGCAGCGCGGGAAAAGACGCCTCCCACCGGGAAGATGGGTACGGTGAGGCCTTCCCAGGCAGCCAGCAGGCGGTCCAGGAAGAAGGGGGTCTTCTGCCCGTCCCGGCGGGCCATGTCCAGGCCGCTGAGCTCGATGCCGTCCACGCCGGCGGACTGGAAGAGCCGGAGCAGGGCAGGCAGGTCATCACAGCTGTCGTTATCCACCTTGACCAGGAGGGCAAAGCGGGGACCACAGGCGTCCCGGACAGCCAGCAGGACCCGGCGGATCAACCGGAACCGATTCTCCAGGCTGCCGCCATAGGCATCCTCCCGGTGGTTCCACCGGAGGTTCAGGAAGCTGGAGAGCAGATAATTGTGGGCACAGTGGACCTGGACCCCATCAAAGCCCGCCATCTGGGCCGTCCGGGCCGCATGGCGGAACTGTTCCACCAGCCTGTCCAGCAGCTGGGGCGTGAGATCACCGGGGGAGAGGGGCGGCCGCCCGTTGACGCCGGGGCGCGCCTTCCCGCCGCTGTGGCTGATCTGGGCAATGAGCAGGGCCCCGTGCTGGTGGACCCGCTGGGCGGCCAGAGAGAGGAGGGCGGGGTCCGTCTCCTGATCCAGGACCGCCTGCCCCTCATCTGCCCGCTGGTCCCGGTCCACCGACAGGTGGCCCGTGATGATGATGCCCACTCCACCCCGGGCCAGCGCCTCCAGGGAGTCCACCCAGGCGGGAGTGATCTGTCCACTGGGATCGGAGAGGTGCTCGTTGGTGGCGGAACGCACGGTCCTGTTTTTGGATATGAGCGGGCCCAGCTCCGCAGTCTCGAACAGCGAATAGGCCATAAGAACGCCTCCTTTTTTCTCAATTGTACCCGGAAAAAAGGGGATGTCAAGGAATTATCAGAGGAAAAGGCCAAAGATGGACGTGCCTGGCGGGTGGGAAGACAGCGAGTAATGGGCAGAAAGGCAGAAGAGCGCGGATGTAAAAATGCGTCAAAGGAGGGGGAAAGAGGGCTTAACCGGTCATTCTAAGGCTTATACTAGGAATATTCCGAAAAAATGCACAAGATTTCAGAGAGAACTCTAGTCAATTTTGCCCTTGCGCCTGTTTGAGGAATTGGTTACAATGTGGTAACAAAAGTAACAAAAACGTTGCTTTTGGTGTCACCGTTTCGACACAAATTGTAATAGGGAGTGAAGACAATGAAACGCAAGCTGTTTTCAACACTGCTGTGCGCATTTGCCTTGCTCCTCCTGATGGGCGCCGGTGTGGAGCAGGACTCCGCCGCCGCGGCCATTGTGATCGAGGAGGAGAGCGCCTCCGCCGACGGATCGGCGCAGGTGCTTGAGACCGGAATCCAGACCGGTATCGAAGCGCAGGATACAGAAGAGATCTCCGCTGACGAGATATATTTGGAGGCGATCAATTCCGACGGGACCCAGACCTCGGTCACGGCCGAGCCCGCTGTGGCCCTGGACCACACCCTGCTGGTGAACGGCCAGCCCGTCCCCGCGGACACGGGAAAGACTGTGGAGCAGGGGACCACCTATGTGGCGCTGGCCGCCATGGCTCAGACCCTGGACCCCAGTGTGACCATCACCTGGGATGGGGGCTCCAGCACCGCTGCGGTCCAGAGCGCCGTTCTGGACCTGACGGCCAAGGTGGGCCAGCAGTATCTGGTGGCCAACGGCCGCTATCTCTATGTCCCCGAGGGCGTCCGCATGGAGGCCGGGCGGGTAGTCGTCCCGCTGAAGGAGCTGGTCAAGGCCTTTGATGCCAAGCTGAGCTGGGACCCGGCAGACGGGACCACCTCCATCACCACGGGGAGCGGCGGCATCGCCTCCGGCGACTCCTTCTACAACCAGGACGACCTGTTCTGGCTGTCCCGCGTGGTCTACGCGGAGAGCGGGAACCAGAGCCTGGATGGTAAGATCGCCGTGGCCAACGTAGTCCTGAACCGGGTCAAGAGCCCTATCTTCCCCAATACCATCGAAGGAGTGCTGGCCCAGAAGAACCAGTTCCCCACCTACGGGTCCGGCAGCCTGGCCAAGCGCACCCCCAACGAGGGCAGCATCATCGCCGCCAAGCTGGCAATGGACGGCGCCGTGGTGGAGGAGGCCGCCGGGGCGCTCTACTTTGACTCAGCTTCCAACAGCTGGGCTTCCCGGAACAAAACACATATCACCACCATCGGGGGCCATAAGTTCTATGGCTGAGCCCTGATGGACAGGAGGAGCCGCTCGATCCCGGCTCCTCCTTTTTGTCATCTCCCCATCCGGTGGGCCCTATGGAGAGATATACAACGGGACAGCTCCTCCGCACAGGCGGAGGAGCTGTCCCGTTGTATGGTTTGGTCAGTTGTCCGACTCCCGCAGGCGCTCCACCACGGTGTGTTTGGAGATGGAGCGGTACACCGCCAGGGGGACCAGGGCGCCCAGCAGGGCAAACACCGGAGCCACCGCCAGGATGGGGGCCAGGGTGAAGCGGTAGGTGAAGAACCAGAACATGCTCTGAAGGGCGGAGAAGGCCAGGGGGCCCAGGACCACCGCCAGGACCAGGGACAGGAGCACAGAGCTCAGGGCGTACAGCAGGCCCTCACAGACCAGCATGGTCTTCAGCTGCTTTCCGGTCATGCCGATGGACTGGAGGACGGCCATCTCGCGTTTCCTGGTGATGATGCCGGTGAGGATGGCGTTGAAGAAGTTCAGCACCCCTACCAGGCCCACGATGCCGCTGAGGGCCCCGCCCAGCAGCAGGAACATGGATCGCATCCCCTCAAACTCCGCGGCGTAGGTGGACTTGCTCTCATAGTCGAACTGGGGATTCACATTTTCCGTGTAGTCCGCCAGGAAGGACTCCATGGCGGCGTTGGCCTCATCCGTGGTGTCGAAGGCATAGTACATGACGCTGTCCGTGCCCGTGTCCTGGATGAAGGTCTGGTCGTTCATGATGAACTCATCCGCGCCGTAATAGCGGTAGCTCAGGGCCATGGGCACGGTCACCAGGGCGGCCACCTCGTACTCCACGTCCCGGTACTTCACCGCCCGGTCCACCCAGTTGGCACCCTCGGGCACGTTCTCCCATGGGCCGTACACCTCTCCGGTGTCGGGATTATAGTACTCATATTCCTCCACATACCGGATGGTGACGGTGTCCCCCAGCCGGGCCCAGTGGGAGCCCATCTCGGGCCGGCCGTAGTCGTCATCGCTGTACACAGCGGCTACATACCGCCCGCCGGGTTCACTGAGCTTGGACAGGTCTCCCTCCAGCACCGTCAGGTGGTCCAGGGGGAACTGCTCCATGCCGTAGAGCTGCACCCGGTCGGCCAGCAGGCCCTCCTCATTGCGGTCCTTGAAGTGGACCATGCTGTCCAGCTGCTCGGGGGTGTTCCAGCGGCTCCAGACGGAGCGGTAGTACTCCTCGGTGACGAACTCCAGCGCAGCGGAGGTATCGCCGTAGACCAAGCCGCCGCCGGTGATGCCGCCCTGGGCGTCGATGGCGGCGATCACGTCCTCCGTCACGTCCATCTCGTCGTTATAGGCGTCGCCGCCGGTCTGAAACTGGCCCGCGTCGGCCACGATGAAGTCGCTGGCAGTGAAGTTGGAGACATACTTGTCCATGTCAAAGCCCTGAGTGAAGGTGACCGTCACGGTGAGCAGCACCACCGCCAGGGACAGAGAGAGGACGGTGACCGCCGTCTTGCCCCGGCTGCGGCCCAGGTTGGCCCAGGCCATGGAGAAGAGGGAGACGCCCTTGGCTCTGCGCTTGGCTCTGCGTTTCAGGTTCCCGCCCTCGGTGTAGCGCACCGCCTCGATGGGGGAGACCCGGGCGGCCATTTTTCCCGGCTTGCGGCAGGAGAGAAGAACGGTCACCAGGGAAAACAGGGTGGAGGCCGCAAAAATGATCGGGTCCATTGACACCACATTGGACACTCCGTTCACCTGCCGGACGATCACCGGCGTCAGCTGTCCGCCGATGAGCCAGCCCAGCACCAGCCCCAGGGGGATGCCCGCCAGGGACAGGGCCAGGGCCTGATGCCGGATGATGCGCCGCAGCTGCCGGGGGGTGGTGCCGATGGTCTTCAGCAGGCCATAGAAGCGGATGTCGTTGGTGACGGAGATCTGGAACACATTGTAAATGATGAGGTAGCCGGTGAAGATGATGAGCAGCAGCACCGCGCAGATGGCGATGAAGGTGGCGGGGTCCATGCTGCCGGACAGCTGGGCGCCGGTGTAGCCCCAGTTGACGCCGGTATGGATATAGCCCGGCTGCGCGGAGCTCTCGGCCTGATAGCCATGGTTTTCCAGGATCTGGTCCAGGTCGCCTGCAATATTTCGGGCCCCATTTTTCAGCATCACATCCATGTTATAGGTCCCGGTCATGCCGTCCGTGGTCTGCCCGGGCACCACGCCGGTCTCCGTCAGGATGGCGTCCGCCCGGCTCTCCGGGATCAGAATGTGGTTGGCCACAATGGCCTCGTCGTACTCCCACCAGCCGCACAGGGTGAAAGTCTGGGTGGTCTCATGGCCGTCCACATCAAAGGTGAGCGTGAACTTGGCGCCGATCTCCGGCGTGACCCCCATCAGCTCCAGCACATGGGTGTCCGTGGCGGCCTCATCGGTGCCCTCCTGGGGCAGGCGCCCCTCAACCGGGTCGCAGTACATCCAGTGGGCCTCGTTGGCATCGGAGTAGCCCACCTCCACATGGCTTTTGTTGAAGGGCACCTCACTGGGCATGCCCACAAAGCGCCGCAGACCCCACTGGTCGATGAGGGGGTCGTCCTTCAATTCGTGAAACTGCTCCTCTGTCAGGTACTTGAACCCGCCGTGGGAGAAGCCGCCCACCTGGCGGAAGTTGTTCTGCTGGATGCCGTCGTTGATGGACATGGCGATGGTGAACAGGGAGGTGAAGAGCACCGTGGTCAGGGCGATGGCCAGCACCGCGATCAGGTTCCGGGTGCGGTTGGCTCGCAGGCTCTTACGGGAGAGGTCTCGGATACACTTGCCGTTGGAGACGTTCATGGAATCCACCCCCTCAGCGCTTGACGATCCTGCCGTCCTCAATGCGGACGATGCGGTCGGCCATCTGGGCGATCTCCTCGTTGTGGGTGATCATCACCATGGTCTGGGCGAACTTCTGCCCGGTGACCTTCATCAGGGAGAGCACGTCCTGACTGGTTTTGGAGTCCAGGTTGCCTGTGGGCTCGTCGGCCAGGATGATAGCGGGCTTGGTGGCCAGAGCCCGGGCGATGGCCACGCGCTGCTGCTGTCCCCCAGAGAGCTGGCTGGGCAGGTTCTCGAGCTTCTGCTCCAGCCCCAGGGCCTCGATGACCTGATTTACATAAGACTGGTCCACCTTGCCGCCGTCCAGCTGGATGGGCAGGACGATGTTTTCATACACGCTCAGCACCGGCACCAGATTATAGGACTGGAACACGAAGCCGATCTTCCGTCGGCGGAAGATGGTCAACTCCTCGTCCTTCAGGGAGAAGATGTCCTTCCCGTCCACCAGCACAGCGCCGCTGGTGGGCCGGTCCAGCCCGCCCAGCATGTGGAGCAGGGTGGACTTGCCGGAGCCGGAGGTGCCCACGATGGCCACGAACTCCCCGTTTTCCACGCTCAGGTCCACCCCATCCAGGGCCTTCACCTGGGTGTCGCCGCTGCCGTAAAATTTTCTCAGATCCTTGGTCTCCAAAATTGTCATGTTGATCGCTCCTTATGGATAAAAATGGGCGCTGCCCTTGTTGACAGTGCCCATTCTAGCAAAAGATCCTTTCCACACTCTTTCTGAAATCTTTCAGAGCTGAAAGATTTCAGGGGCGGGGCCGCGGGGGAGCCGTCACTCCAGTGGCAGATAGAGGGAGAAGGTGCTGCCCTTTCCCGGCTGAGAGGACACCCGGATATAGCCCCCCTCGCTGGTCAGGATGCGGCGGGTGAGGTAGAGGCCCAGCCCCAGCCCTTCCTGCTCCCGGACGGCGGCCCCCCGGTAAAAGCGGGAGAAGATCTGGGCCTGCTCCTCCTCCGGGATGCCGGGGCCGGTGTCTGAGACCTGGATGCAGCAGAACATATGGTAGGCGGTGACGGACAGGGTCACTGTCCCGCCGGGCGGGGTATATTTCAGGGCGTTGTCCAGAACATTGTAAAGGGCTTCCGCCGTCCACTTGGAGTCAAAGCGGGCCGCGCCCTCCCAGGGCAGGACAGTGAGGGAAATGCCACGCTGTCCGGCGGCGGCCAGCCCCTGCGCGGCCGCCCCATCCAGCAGGGGCTGGATGGGGTGAGGTGCTGGGGATAGAGTGAGGATGCCGTTGTCCAGCCGGGAGGACTTGACTAAAGCATCCACCAGGAAGGAGAGTTTCTCCGCCTGGGTCTTCAGGGCCTCGGCCTGGGCCTGCTGTTCCGGGGTCAGCTCGCTCTCCGCCAGCAGGGAGGCGTACAGCAGCAGATTGGCGATGGGGGTCTTGGTCTGGTGGGACACGTCGGCGATCAGAGCCGCGATCTTGCTCTTTTCCTCCGCCAGATTCCGGGCGGAGGAGGCGGAGCCGTTGAGGAACCGGGACATCTTGGACTCCAGGGCGGAGGGGACGGACTCATCGAAGGAGCTCTCCAAAAAGCTCCCATCGATGGCCCGGTCCAGCATCCGGTCCATGCGTTCCAACTGACGCCGGGCGCGCAGCCACTGGGACAGACCAAAGAGCAGGCCGGCCGCCGCCAGCCCCATGCAGAAGATCAGCTTCCAGTCCATCTCAGTCCACCGCCCACTGATAGCCCAGGCCGTACACGGTGCGGATGGGGGCGTCCGCCAGCTTGGCGCGCAGGCGGTTCACCGCCACGGAAAGGGCGTTTTCGTCCACGAATTCGCCGCCGTCCCACACCCGGTCCAGCAGCACCTCCCGGGACAGGGTCTGTCCCCGGTGCTCCACCAGCAGGCGCAGCAGCCGCTGCTCCGTCTTGGACAGCTCCAACGGCACGCCGTCCCTGGCAAAGAACATGGCGTCAAAGTCGAACAGGAACGGGGGGAGCTCCAGCGCGGCGGGGGCAGGACGGCTGCGCCGGAGCAGGCTGTTCACCCGGGCGCGCAGCACCGCCAGGGAGAAGGGCTTGGTCACATAGTCATCCGCCCCCAGCTCCAGACCGGTCACCTGGTCCATCTCCAGGTCGTTGGCCGTCAGGATCAGCACCGGCAGGGCGGAGCGGTCCCGCAGCCGGGAGAGCAGGTCCAGGCCGTTCCCGTCGGGCAGGTTCAGGTCCAGGATGAGCAGGTCAAAGGTCCGCTCCGCCAGCTCCCGCTCCGCCTGGCCGATGGTGCCGGCCTGGACGAACTGGCGCCCTTCCTGGCCCAGTGCCAGGCGGATGCCCTGGCTGAGGGCAGGGTCGTCCTCCACGATGAGGATCTGATGCATGAGATATCACCACTTATCTGTTGATCCGCCTCCCCGGACCCCGCCGGGGGGCGGTGCTATTGTACCATGGGCCGGTCCGAGTGACAAGGGCCGGGGCAGCCGCCCGGACCCAGATCTGTCCGGAAATCCCCGCCCGCCCCTTGACAAAGAAAACGGCGTGTGCTATATTGCACACATTGCAATGAAGAGGACCAGTAGCGGAGCCGCCGCTGCCCAGAGAACCCCCGGACGGTGAGAGGGGGAGAGGGGCGCTCCGGGAATACGCCTCCGAGCAGCCGCCCGAACCGGACAAGCCGCAGTAGGGGACAGGCCGGGCCGCGCCCGTTACCGCGCCGGAGTCCAGCACTCCATAAGGTCCTGCCCGCGAGGACAGGACGGTCCAGAGGTGGTACCGCATTTCATGCCCTCTGTCCTTCGGGACAGGGGGCATTTTTCAGAGAGCCCGATCCTCTCTGTGTATTCCTGCGCCGCAGGGGGCGAGAACAGCGGGGGAGACTCCGCAAAATGAGTTCGGGCGGTCTGGAAATGTGGAGAGAGACAGAAAAGGGGGCGGTGTCGTGTCCGCAAAGCAGAGAGGCGTCCTGTGCGTCTTTGCCGCCGCGGTGCTGTACAGCATCGGGGGGCTCTGCATCAAAGTGATCCCGTGGAACGGGATGTCCATCAACGGAGCCAGGACCGCGGTGGCCCTGGTGGTCATCGGGCTGTACCTGTGGGCCATCCGCCACAAGCCCAGGATGAACCGCTGGGTCCTGCTGGGCGCTTTGGCGGTGTGTGGGACCAACATCCTCTTCTCCATCGCCAACAAGATGACCACGGCGGCCAACGCCATCGTCCTCCAGTTCACCGCCCCCATCTTCGTGATGGTGTTTACCGCCATCTTCTTCCGGCGCAGGCCGGGAAAGCTGGATCTGGTGACCTGCGCGGCCGTGCTGGGCGGCATCCTGTTCTTCTTTGTGGACAGCCTTTCCGCTGGCGGGATGGTGGGGAACGTGCTGGCCCTCATCTCCGGGATCTCCTACGCCGGTGTGTTCATGATGAACGACATGCCGGAGGGGGACGCCATCAGCTCGGTCTTCTGGGGAGATGTATTCAGCGCGGTGGTGGGACTGCCCTTTGTGGCCATGGAGACCGACTTCTCCGCCACAGCGGTGGTCAGTGTCCTGATCCTGGGGGTGTTCCAGGTGGCACTGGCCTATATCCTGCTCACCATCGGCCTGAAGACCACTCCTCCGGTGACGGCCAGCCTGGTCTCCGGCATCGAGCCGGTCCTCAACCCCATCCTGGTAGCCGTCTTTTACCATGAAATGATCGGTCCCACTGCGCTGGTGGGCGCGGTGATCGTGGTGGGCAGCGTGGTGGCCTACAATGTGATCTGTGGACGCAGGGAGCACAAGGAGCGCGTGCCTGCTCAGGGAGAGAAACAACAGTCCTGCTGAAAACACTTCATGCCAGCAGAATATTGAATAAAAAGGAGAAAGTACGATGACCTGTTACGAGGAACTGAAAGCCCGCGGACTGATCGCCCAGGTGACCAACGAGGAGGAGATCTCCAAGATGGTGAATGAGGGGAAGGCGGTGTTCTACATCGGCTTTGACCCCACTGCCGACTCCCTCCATGTGGGCCACTTCATGGCCCTGTGCCTGATGAAGCGCCTTCAGATGGCGGGCAACCGGCCCATCGCACTCATCGGCGGCGGCACCGGCTATATTGGGGACCCCTCCGGCCGCACCGACATGCGGAACATGATGACCCCGGAGACCATCCAGCACAACTGCGACTGCTTCAAAAAGCAGATGGAGCGGTTCATCGAGTTTGGTGAGGGCAAGGCCCAGATGGTAAACAACGCCGACTGGCTGCTGAAACTGAACTATATCGAGCTGCTGCGGGATGTGGGAGCCTGCTTCTCGGTGAACAACATGCTTCGGGCCAAGTGCTATGAGCAGCGGATGGAGAAGGGACTCTCCTTCCTGGAGTTCAACTATATGATCATGCAGTCCTACGACTTCTACTACCTGTTCCAGCACTACGGATGCAACATGCAGTTCGGCGGCGACGATCAGTGGTCCAACATGCTGGGCGGCACCGAGTTGATCCGGAGAAAGCTGGGCAAGGACGCCCACGCCATGACCATCACCCTGCTGCTCAACTCCGAGGGCAAGAAGATGGGCAAGACAGCCAAGGGCGCGGTGTGGCTGGACCCCAGCAAGACCAGCCCCTATGAGTTCTATCAGTACTGGCGCAACGTAGGCGACGGCGACGTGCTCAAGTGCCTGCGCATGCTCACGTTCCTGCCTCTGGAGCAGATCGACGAGATGGACAAGTGGGAGGGCAGCCAGCTGAACACCGCCAAGGAGATCCTGGCCTATGAGCTGACCGCTCTGGTCCACGGCAAGGAGGAGGCTGAGAAGGCCCAGGAGGCCGCCAAGGCCCTCTTTGTGGGCGGCGGAGACATGAGCAATGTCCCGGCGACCCAGCTGTCCCAGGAGGACTTGGCCGGCGGCTCCATCGGCATCCTGGACCTGATGATGAAGTGCAAGTTGGCCCCCTCCAAGAAGGAGGCCCGCCGCCTGGTGGAACAGGGCGGCGTGGAGGTGGACGGGGAGAAGGTCACCGACGTGGCCGCATCCTACACTGCCGACCAGATGGCAGGCGACGGCCTGATGCTCAAAAAAGGGAAAAAGGTGTTCCACCGCGTAAGGATGTGAAAAGTCAGAGGCAGCCGGGTATTCTGATAGAGAATACCCGGCTGTCAGCTCATTGGAGGCCAGCAGGGGGCAGACGGTCCGCCGTCCGCTTCTGAGGGACAGTGCGATCGAAAGCCTGTGTGGGTTCCGATCATATCCCCTTGAGAAAAAAGTCGTTTCGTTCTATAATAATGAAAAATAGAGAATGAAAGCGTCTGCTCTCATAACAAAGCCCGGAGGTTTACAGATAAGATGAAACATTTATTTATCAAAGCAGGGGGAGCTGGTGGCCGGCATGTACACCTTATACTGCGGATTCTGCCAGTGGTTTTTCTGTGTTATGCGGTCTATCTGCTCCTGGGAATGTGGCTCCCATTTCTGTTCCAGCCGGGAGTGTCAAAAGAATTTCAGAGAGGATTTGACAAAAGTGGATTTTATGGGACTGGAAGCGTGGATCGTGCAGCCCTGATAGATGACAATGTTGCCGCACTGGAGATCCGGATCCGCATGATTGAAGAGGCGCAGAAGCGGCTGATTTTCACCAATTTTGATATCCGGGATTGTGAGAGCGGCAGGGATGTGGCAGCGGCCCTCCTGGCGGCAGCGGAGCGCGGGGTCCAGGTCCAGGTCCTCACGGATGGGATGAACGGCCTGGTCAGCATGGCCTCCTCGCCGGTGTTTTATGCCCTGGGCGCACATCCCAATATTGAGATCCGTTTCTATAATACGCCCAATCCGCTCATGCCCTGGACCTTTAACGGCAGGCTCCATGACAAATATATTCTCTCAGATGACCGGCTGCTGCTGGCAGGCGGACGAAACACTTTTGATAAGTTTTTAGGGGACTATGTCCCGGACCCGGAAAAGAGTCATGACCTGGATATTCTGTTCTATAATTCTGCCGCAGGGACGGCTGACAGCGGTGAGAGCGTACTCCATCAGGTGGAGCAGTACTTTCAGATGGTTTGGTCTGACAGCCACAGCAAAACCTGGCTGGAGTCCGCACCATTTTTCTATCGAAAGAGCGTACTTCTGGAGACAGAAGCCCTCCATATGCGGCACAGCACATGGAGGGAGGCTCATCCGGAGCTTTTGAGCAAACAGAATACAGATTACATAGAGGCCACGGTCCCATTAAAAGCTGTGACTTTTATCCATAACCCGATCAATATTTTGGCAAAAGAACCTCTGGTATGGTGGCAGCTGCAGCAGCTGATGGAGGGTGCTGAGGAGAGAGTCTACCTCCAAACACCCTACGCAGTATGTGATCAGTCGATGTATGACGGACTTTCACGGGTGGCTGGGCGCGGGGTGCCCTTCTCCGTTCAGATCAACTCCATGGGAGTAGGGGACAATTTTATGGCCTCTTCCGACTATTACCGCAATAAGGCTCGGGTGCTGGATACCGGTGCTCAGGTATGGGAGTGGTACGGGGATTACTCCTCCCACGGAAAGTCCCTGCTCATTGACCAGGACCTCGCGGCGGTAGGCTCCTACAATCTGGATATGCGCAGCACCTATGTGGATACGGAAGTGATGTTCGTGATCCATGGGGAGGAATTTAATGCGGTCTTGGAACATTACCTAGCGGAAATGGAGGAGGATTCTCTGCTGGTGTCCGGACTGGAGACCTATGTGGAGAAGGAAGGGGTGACCCCCTGGGATAACGGAGACTGGAAGCATGCACTTTATCCCATCACATCGCTCCTGGTCCAGCCGTTTCGGTGTCTGCTCTGAGTTTTGGTTCCTTTTCAGGGCCTGCTGTGCTATAATCAAAAAACAAACTTACATGAGCCTGTAAGGGGAGACACTTAACATGAAAAAAGGATATTTTTTTATCCTGATTGCAACTATCGCGTTCAGTTCCATGGAGGTGGTGCTGAAACTCATCGCGGGGGAGGTCAATCCGGTCCAGCTGACGCTGGCCCGCTTTTCCATCGGCTTCGTTTTTCTGGCCCCGGTGGCTGTCTACACCCTAAAGAAGCGAAGCAAGCGCCTGGACCGGAAAAGCGTGGCCTATTTCGCCCTGCTGGGCCTGATCGGCATTGCCATCTGCATGCCGATCTATCAGATGTCCATCAACTTTACCGAGTCCTCCGTGGTGGCGGTCCTGTTCAGCTGCAACCCAGTCTTTGTTACCTTTTTTGCCTTCATGATCCTGAAGGAGCCCATCAAGAGGCGCCATCTGGCAGCCCTGAGTCTGGAGATCCTGGGGACCCTGGCCATTATCAACCCCCTGCATATCAAGCTGAACATGGTGGGCGTAGGACTGGCCCTGTGCTCCACTGTGCTGTTCTCCATCTACGGGGTGATGGGCAAACGAAAGTGTGCGGAGTACGGGGGCGCGGTGGTCACCTGCTTCAGCTTCCTCTTCGGGAGCGTCATCATTTTCTGCTTTATCCTGATCACCCATATCCCCGCCGTGGCGGGATTCTTCCAGTCCATCGGTCTGCCCTCCTTTGCCCAGATCCCCATTCTGGAGGGCTATACCCTCCAGAACCTGCCCTATGTGCTCTATGTCTCGGCCGGCGTGGCCGGCGTGGGCTTCTGCGCCTACTTCCTGGCTATGGAATACCAGCCGGCCAGCGTGGTCTCGCTGGTGTATTTCTTCAAGCCGGCGCTCTCGCCCATACTGGCCTGGATGGTCCACGGGGAGGAGATCCCGGGCAATATGCTGGCGGGTATCCTGCTGATCCTGGCGGGCTCGTTTGCCAATATCATCCCCGGGATACTGGAGATCAGACGTGCCAAACAACAGATGCCGTCCAACTGAGTTTTGATCGATGCAATCGATGCATGTGAGGAGATGTGAGATCTATGAACAAATCGAAAGTTTACTTTACGGACCTCCGGGCCCCTGTGGGGACAAGCCAGCTCACCAAGCTTCAGCGGCTGATCCGCAGCGCTGGGATCGGTGAGATCGACATGGAAAAAAAGCTGGTGGCCATCAAGCTCCACTTCGGAGAACCCGGGAACCTGACTTATCTGCGGCCTAACTACGCCAAGGCGGTGGCGGATGTGGTGAAGGAGCTGGGCGGCGTTCCCTTTCTGACGGACTGCAACACCCTCTACCCGGGGAGGCGGAAAAATGCCCTGGAGCACATTGAGAGCGCCTATGAGAACGGGTTTTCCCCCTTCTCCACCGGCTGTCAGGTCATCATTGGAGACGGCCTGCGGGGCAATGATGACGTAGAGGTCCCGGTGGCGGGGGGCGAGTATGTGGAGAAGGCTAAGATCGGCCGCGCCATCATGGACGCAGATGTGTTCATCAGCCTGAGCCACTTCAAGGGCCATGAGCAGACCGGGTTCGGCGGTGCGCTGAAAAATATTGGCATGGGGTGCGGGAGCCGCCGGGGCAAGATGGAGCAGCACTCCGGCGGAAAGCCGGTGGTGAAGCAGAAGCGCTGCGCAGGCTGCCGCCAGTGCATCAAGCAGTGCGGGCAGGACGCTATCTCCTACGATGGGGGTAAGGCATTTATTGACCAGGAAAAGTGCGTGGGCTGCGGGCGGTGCATCGCGGTGTGTAACTTTGATGCCATTTTTAACCCCAACGACTGTGCCTGTGAGCAGCTGAACCGGAAGATGGCCGAATACGCCAAGGCGGTGGTGGATGGACGGCCCCAGTTCCACATCAGCCTGGTGATCGATGTATCTCCCTACTGCGACTGCCATGGGGACAACGATATGGCCATCCTGCCTGATGTGGGGATGTTCGCTTCGTTTGACCCGGTGGCCCTGGACCAGGCGTGCGTGGATGCCTGTTTGCGGCAGCAGCCCATCCCAGGCAGCCTTCTGGATGACCGGATGCATGAGGAAGGCTTCCATGATCTCCACGACCACTTCCGGAATGTGACGCCGGAGTGCGAGTGGGAGAGCTGCTTGGCCCATGGGGAAAAGATCGGCCTGGGCAGCCGGACCTATGAGCTGATCCGGGTCTGAACCCACAAAAAAGCCTGCGGTCCATCAGACCGCAGGCTTTTTTGCACTTTTTGATAGCAGACTCCGGGACACTCAGGCATTCCGGGGCTGGGGCGTCATCTGTTTGTCGAATGCGGGGTTGGTGAGATAGACATTCTTGCTGTTCATCTTTTCCTTGCACAGCCGCAGACACTCGCCGAAGCGCTGGAAGTGGACGATCTCCCGCTCCCGCAGGAAGCGGATCACGTTGTTCACATCCGGGTCATCACTGAGACGCAGGATATTGTCATAGGTGAGGCGGGCTTTCTGCTCTGCTGCCAGGTCCTCTGTAAGGTCAGCGATGACGTCGCCCGTGGACTGGATAGAGCCGGCGCTCCAGGGGAAGCCCGAAGCTGCCGTGGGATAGACGCCGGTGGTGTGGTCTACAAAATAGGGGGCAAAGGACGGGGAGTTCCGTACCTCCTCGTCAGTGAGGTTCCGGGTCAGCTGATGGACGATGGCAGCCACCATCTCCATATGGCCCAGTTCCTCAGTACCGATGTCGGTGAGCAGTCCCTTTGCCTCGGCATAAGGCATAGAGTAGCGCTGGGACAGATAGCGCATGGAAGCGCCCAGCTCCCCGTCGGGACCTCCGTACTGACTGATAATAAAAGCGGCGAGTTTGGGATTAGGCGTGGCGATCTTTACCGGGAACTGGAGCTTTTTTTCATAAATAAACATGTCACTTCACCTCATTCTGCTGGTAGTTCCAGGGCCATGGGTCCTGGAGCCAACGGTAGGTGTCCTCCGTGGCCGCCGTGCTTTTCATCAGCGGCCCGAACCGCTTTTCATAGGCCGCCTTGGCGGACTTTTCCATGGCAGCATACTGCTGGAACAGCTGGAATGCCTCCATGTCTTCCGGATGGGTATCCAGATAGATGCCCAGCTCGAGCACCACGAACTCCAGTGCCTGGAGCTCTACCAGCGGATTGGAGGGAAGGGTGCTGCCTTCCACTTTCAGATGGAAGGGCAGATTCAGACCGGGAAACAGCGTACCGTTACTCAGGGCATCCCCCTGAGAATATTTTTGAGACCCATTCTGCTGAAAGGGGACATAGGGGACAGCCAGCCCGGCACAAGAGGGGAGTGTGCCGAAATAGTCCGGGCAGCTGGCCGATCCGGCCGCGCTGCAAGTTTCTTTGTTCAATGCAGGATTCCTCCTTGTGTGGATTGGAGGATTGCTCCTCCGCACCATCCTATGCCGTGGGGAGAGCGGCGGCCCCGGCGGGACACAGGCGTCCCAGAGCATATCCGCGGCGGATCGCCCTCTTTTTTCCGAGGAGCTTTCTGGATCGGGCCTGGAAAGGGCAGGAATGTCTGGATTCTCAGATTGCATTTTGTCTGGAGAGCCGCTATAATGAGAATCCGAGGAACCCACTGGGAGGAACTTGATCCATGGAACATCAGACCGTATCGCTCCCCAGAGTGATGGTGGCGGCCCCTGCCAGCTCCAGCGGGAAGACATCTCTGACCTGCGCGCTGCTTCAGGCCGCCCTGAACCGGGGAGTGGACCCCTGTGCCTTCAAATGCGGCCCGGACTATATTGACCCTCTCTTCCACCGGGAGGTGCTGAGTCTGCCCAGCCGCAATCTCGACTTGTTTTTTTCGGACGAGCCCACGGTGCGGGGGCTGATGGCCCGTGCCGGTGCGGGCCATGGCCTGGCCGTTCTGGAGGGCTGCATGGGCTTTTATGATGGAATCGCCGGAACGGAACGGGCCAGCAGCTGGCACCTGGCCAGGGCTACGGATACGCCGGTCGTTCTCACCGTCGTTCCAGGGGGCACCTCCCTCACATTGGCTGCTGTTTTGCAGGGGCTGCGGTCATTCCGGGCGCCCGACATGATACAGGGCGTCATCCTGAATCAGTGCTCCCCGAAGCTCTGCCGCCATCTCACACCCATTTTGGAGAGGGAGACCGGCCTGCAGGTTTTGGGGCATATCCCGCGGATGCCGGACTGTGCGCTGGCCAGCCGCCACCTGGGCCTCATCACGGCGGCCGAGGTAGAGGGGCTTCAGGAGAAGATCCTGCGTCTGGCCGGCCAGATGGAGGAGAGCGTGGACCTGGACACCCTGTTCGCCATTGCGGCTTCAGCCCCCCCTTTGACTGCATCGCTGGAGACAGCGAGGCCCCGGAGCGGCGGCGGGATACCCATCGCCGTAGCACGGGACCGGGCTTTCTCCTTTTATTACGAGGATAACCTAGAACTGCTGGAGGAGCTGGGGGCGGAGCTGGTGGAGTTCAGCCCCCTGACCAGCCGGCACCTGCCTTCCGGGACAAAGGGCCTGTATCTGGGCGGAGGCTATCCGGAGCTGTATGCCCGGCAGCTGAGCTGGAACAAGTCTCTGCGGGCGGAGATCTGTGCGGCAGCCCGCGCCGGGATGCCAGTGCTGGCGGAGTGCGGCGGTTTTCTCTATCTCCAGGAAGAGCTGGAGGATGAAAACGGTGTCTTCTGGCCCATGGCGGGGGTCCTGTCCGGCAGGGGGAAACGGGCATCCGGAACCGGCCGCTTCGGCTATATCTCCCTGACGGCGGAGCAGGACACCCCTTATCTTCCTCGGGGGGAGACCATCGCAGCCCACGAGTTCCACCGCTGGGACAGTGGGGACAACGGAACGGCCTGCCGGGCGCAAAAGCCTGTGACAGGCGAAGCGTGGCTCTGTGTCCGGTGTGAGGGAGCCCTGTTCGCGGGATTTCCGCACCTGTATTTTCGGTCAAATCCGGCCTTTGCGTCCCGGTTCGTGGCGGCGTGCGGGCGATTTCAGGAGGGAGCATTATGACGACCAGCGTATTGAGTATCGCAATCTCTGGCATCACGCCGGCGGATCAGGGGGCTATGGCGGAGGCGGCCCGCCGCTGGGACTCCATCGCCAAGCCCATCGGGGGCCTGGGCCTGCTGGAGGAGGCGGTGATCCGGGCCGCCGGAGTCCAGGGGACCGCGGATGTCAGTCTGGACAGAAAGGCGCTGGCCGTCTTCTGCGCAGATAACGGTGTGACTGAGGAGGGGGTCACCCAGACCGGGCCGGAGGTGACGGCCTCTGTGGCGGCCTCCATGGCCTGGGGGGAGGCCTGTGTCTGCCGCATGGCCTGGACCGCTGGAGCACAGGTGTTCCCGGTGGACATCGGGATCGCCCACCCGGTGGAGGAGGGCGGCCTGCTGCGCCGCCACGTGACCCGTGGGACCAGGAGCATCGCCAAGGGCCCTGCCATGACACGGGACGAGGCGGTGGCCGCAGTGGTCACCGGCATCACGCTGGCAGAGGAGCTCAAGGGCAGGGGATATCGCCTGTTGGCGGCAGGGGAGATGGGCATCGGCAACACCACCACCGCCGCCGCCGTGACAGCAGTGCTGCTGGGGCGGCGGGTGGAGGAGGTGACGGGCCGGGGCGCCGGCCTGTCAGATGAAGGGCTGGAGCGGAAGATCGCCGTGATCCGCAGGGCCATCGAAGTCAACGCCCCTGACCCCCGGGACCCGCTGGATGTGCTCTCCAAGGTGGGAGGGCTGGATATCGCCGGTATGGCGGGCTTTTATCTGGGGGCCGCCCTCCACCATGTGCCTGTGGTACTGGACGGCGCCATCTCCGCCGCGGCCGCCCTGCTGGCTGTGCGGCTCTGCCCGGACGCGGCCAAGGCCCTCATCGCCAGCCACAGGTCAGCGGAGCCCTCCAGCGGCCTGCTCCTGGACGCCCTGGGGCTGCGCCCTATTGTTTCGGCGGACCTGAAGCTGGGAGAGGGGACCGGCGCCGTGACCATCATGCCCATGCTGGATATGGCCATGTCCATCTATCGGGACATGGCCACCTTCCAGGGCCTGGGCATCCCGCCCTATCGCCGCCAGAGCTGAGATGGAGGCACTGGTTTACGGCGGCGCGGCCAGCGGCAAGAGCCGGTACGCGGAAGATCTTCTGTGTGCACTGTCCTGTGAGGGGCCTCGGATCTATCTGGCCACCATGGAGGCGATGGATGAGGAGAGCCGGGCGCGGGTCCGGCGCCACCGGGCCCTGCGGCGGAACAAGGGCTTCTCCACCCTGGAGTGCCCGCGGGACCTGGGCGGGCTGACCATCCCGGTGGGGAGCAGCGTGCTGCTGGAGGATCTGGGCAATCTGTGGGCCAATGAGCTGTTTTCCCCTTCGGGCTTCGACCCGGATGGGGCCCTGCTCCGGACGGCGGAGGGGTTGGAGCGGCTCAGCGTCCAGGCCCAGAACCTGGTGGTGGTGAGCGCCGATGTGTTCGGAGAGGAGGTCCCCTGTTCTCCCGAGACGGCGGTCTATCTGGACGGGCTGGCCCGCCTGCACCGGCTGGCTGCAGGGCGGTGCGGCCGGGTAATAGAGGTGGTCTGCGGACTGCCGGTGATCTGGAAGGAGGAGTGCTGTTGAGGTATCTGCGGGCGGTCTCTATGGCCTTCTCCATGTACTCCCGTCTTCCCATGCCCTGGGTCCGGTGGTCCGACGACTGCCGGGCCTGGGTTTTGTGCGCGTTTCCCCTTGTGGGGGCTGTCCTAGGTCTGCTCCTGCTGGCCTGGTCCGCGCTGGCGGATCTGCTGACGCTGACGCCGCAGCTCCGGGCAGCGGGGGCGGTCCTCCTGCCGCTGGCCTACACCGGTGGTATCCATATGGACGGCTTCTGCGACACCTGTGATGCGCTGGCCTCCCACCAGGACCGGGCCCGGAAGCTGGAGATCCTGAAGGACTCCCGCGTGGGGGCCTTCGCGGTGCTGGGCTGTGTGTCCTATCTCCTCCTGCAATACGCCCTGTGGTGCCAGCCGGGCTGGGAGAAGGAGGATCTGTGGGTACTGGCTCTGGTCCCCGTGCTCTCCCGGGCCATGTCGGGGTACGGGGCGCTGACCCAGCCGGGGGCCAGGGCGGACGGCCTGCTGGCCGCCTTTACGGAGCAGGAGCAGGGGAGGGGGCGGCAGCGGTTTTTGCTGTTTCTGTGCGCTCTGCTGGCGCTGGCCATCGGGATGCTGGGGGTGGGCTGCGCCGCTGTGGCCGCCGCCATCCTCGTCTATCTCTGGTATATCCAAATGGCCCGTCGGGAGTTCGGCGGTCTGACGGGTGACCTGGCGGGGTGGTTCCTTCAGGTGTGCGAATTGGGCTGTCTGGCGGCGATGGTGTTGGCGAGAGAGATAGCGGAGGTGTTGATATGATCCTGATCGTGGGCGGCCTTGGGGCAGGAAAACGGGACTTCGCCCGGCGTGAGCTGGGGGTCCGGGAGGAGGAGCTGTCCCCGGTCCTGGGGCCTGGGACACAGGTGCTCTACGACCTCCAGGCGCTGGACCCCCTCCCGGATCTGGAGGAGCTGATGGGACTGCGGGCAGTGATCTGCAACGAGGTGGGCTGCGGCCTGATCCCCATCCAGGCGGAGGAACGGCAGCGGCGGGAGGCGGTGGGCCGCCTCTGCTGCCAGCTGGCGGAGAGGGCCGAGGCGGTGTACCGGATCTCCTGCGGGCTGGCTATAAGACTAAAATAGAACAGACAGAGAGGAATAGACATGGAATTGCTGATGATCCGCCACAGCTCCACCAGAGGGAATCTGCTGCGGCAGTATGTAGGCTCCCAGGACCACCCCCTGGCCCCGGAGGGCGTGGCGCTGGCGGAGCGCCGCCGGGGGGAGATGCCTCCCATCGATGGGCTGTGGGTCTCACCTATGCTCCGGTGCCGGCAGACGGCTGAGATCCTGTTTCCCGGCGTGGAGCAGCGGCTGGTGGACGCGCTGAAGGAGTGCGATTTCGGAACCTTTGAGGGCAAGACTTGGGCAGAGCTGAAGGACGACCCCATCTATCAGGCGTGGCTGGCGGGGGACCCCCACATCGCCTTTCCCGGAGGAGAGGTGCTGGGGGAGCACATCGCCCGCTGCCGCCGAGGGGTGGCCCATGTGGTGGAGCAGGCCCGTGCCCTGGGCATGTCCCGGCCCGGGATTCTGGCCCACGGCGGGACCCTGATGTCCGCTATGTCCGGCTTTGCGGTGCCACATCAGGATTTTTACAGCTGGCTGCCCAGCAACTGCGGCGGATATCTGGTCCGGGTGGAGGAGGGGGAGGACATGGCCTTCACCCTGATTGAGACGCTGTGAGCCGCCTGTGGGTCCTTCTGGCCGCTGCCGCGCTGGACTGGCTCCTGGGGGACCCGGCGTGGATGCCCCACCCCATACGGCTGATGGGATGGACCATCAGCCGCCTGGAGACCGGCCTGCGGCGGCTTTTTCCCAGGACGCCGGGAGGAGAACTGCTGGCTGGCGGGGTGCTGGTGCTGACCATGGTCCTGCTCTTCGGAGGGGGGAGCCTGCTGCTCCTGGCCGCTCTATATGCCCTCTCTCCGGCGGCGGGGACTGCGGCGGAGGTCTGGCTCAGCTATCAGCTGCTGGCCGCCCGGTGCCTCCGGGATGAGAGTATGGCGGTGTATCGGGCCCTGACCGGCAGGAGCCTCATGGACGCGCAGAGGGCGGTTGGCCGCATTGTAGGACGGGATACCCAGTGCCTGGACCGGGACGGCGTGACCCGGGCCGCAGTGGAGACGGTGGCAGAAAACACCTCTGACGGCGTGATCGCTCCCCTGTTCTGGCTGGCTCTGGGCGGGCTGCCCCTAGGCATGGTGTACAAAGCTGTCAATACCATGGACTCCATGGTGGGATACCGAAACGAGCGATACCTCTTTTTCGGCAGGGCTGCGGCCCGCACCGACGACGCGGCCAATTATTTGCCAGCCCGGCTGTCCGCCCTGCTCATGTGCCTGGCCGCCGCTCTGCTGCCTGGATTCCGGGGGCGGGACGCACTGCGGATCTGGCGCAGGGACCGGCGTAAGCACAAGTCCCCCAACTCCGCTCAGACGGAGGCGGCCTGTGCCGGGGCGCTGGGGGTCCGGCTGGCCGGGGATGCCAGCTATTTTGGGACGCTGGTCCGAAAGCCCACCATCGGGGAGGCGGAGCGGCCCATCCGGCCGGAGGACATCCCGGCGGCCAACCGACTGATGTACGGGACCGAGGTCCTGTGTCTGGCCCTGTGCGCCGCAGCGGCAGTGCTGTGTTCTCACATATTCAGATAGGAGGGAGCGAAATGGAGGAGAGGACCCACGGTGGCGACATCTATGGCCTGGAGCGGCCTGTGCTGGATCTGTCCATCAGCCTGAATCCCTTGGGGGTGCCGCCCTGCGCCATCCAGGCGGCGCGGGAGGCGCTGGAGCGCTCTCCCGCCTATCCTGACCCCCTCTGCCGTGGCCTAAGGCAGGCCATCTCCGCCCGGGACGGCGTTCCGGAGGACTGGGTGCTGTGCGGGAACGGGGCCTCTGACCTGATCGACCGGCTGGTCCGAGCCCTGCGTCCGGACCACGCCCTGGTCCTGGCCCCGACCTTTTCGGAGTACCACAGGGCCCTGTACAAAAATAATTGTAAAGTTAAATTCCATTACGCAAATATGCACGAAGATTTCCGCTTTTCCAGCGCCCTGCTCGGAAAAATTTCCCAGGAAATTGATGCTGTGTTCCTCTGTGATCCCAACAACCCCACAGGCACACTGATCTCTCACCAGCTGTTGCGGGCCCTTCTGGCCCGCTGCCGGGAGGCCGGAGCACTGCTGGTGGTGGATCAGTGCTTTCTGGAGTTGTCTCCAGGGGAGCCGGACCGGCTGGTTCGGGAGCTGGAGGGCGGAGGGCTGCTGCTGCTGCGGGCCCTGACCAAGAGCTATGCCATGGCCGGGCTGCGGCTGGGCTACTGCCTGTCCGATGACCGGACGCTGCTGGCCGCTATGGCGGAGGAGGGCCCGCCCTGGCCGGTGTCACAGCTGGCACAACAGGCAGGGATATCTGCTTTACAGAATGCGCCGGACTGGCCATTTCGCGTCCACCAGCAGTTGGAGGAGGAGCGCCGCTATCTCTCCCAGGAACTGAGCAGGCTGCGGTTCCACGTCTACCCAAGCGACTCCAATTTCCTGCTGTTCCAGGGGGAGGAGGGCTGGCGGGAGCGCCTGCTGGACCGGGGCATCCTGATCCGGAGCTGCGCCGACTTCCAGGGGCTGGGTCCTGGCTTCTACCGCGTCTGCGTCAGGAGCCGCGGGGAAAATAAGAGGCTGATCCAGGCCATTCAGCAGGAGAGGGAGGCTTTCCATGGCTAGATCCATTATGATCCAAGGGACCATGTCCAATGCGGGAAAGAGCGTTCTGGCGGCGGGGCTGTGCCGTATCTTCCGGCAGGACGGGTACTCTGTGGCTCCCTTCAAGAGCCAGAATATGGCGCTGAACAGTTTCATCACCCGGGAGGGACTGGAGATGGGGCGGGCCCAGGTGATGCAGGCGGAGGCGGCCGGCGTGGAGCCCTCTGTGCGGATGAATCCCGTCCTGCTCAAGCCCACCAGCGATGTGGGGAGCCAGGTGATCGTCAACGGGGAGGTGGTGGGCAGCATGTCCGCCGCTGCCTACTTGTCCTACAAAAAGCAGCTGATCCCCACTATTCTGGAGTCCTACCACGCCCTGGCCCAGACCCACGATATCGTCGTACTGGAGGGGGCCGGCAGCCCCGCAGAGATCAACCTGAAGGCGGAGGACATCGTGAATATGGGGATGGCCCGGATGGCGGGGGCGCCTGTGCTGCTGGCGGGTGACATCGACCGGGGCGGTGTCTTTGCTGCCCTTTACGGGACCATGGCCCTGCTGGAGCCTGATGAGCGGGCTATGGTGAAGGGGACTATCATCAACAAATTCCGGGGCGACGTGGAGATCCTCCGCCCCGGCCTGACCCAGCTGGAGGAGCTGACCCATGTGCCGGTGGTAGGGGTGGTGCCCTGGATGGAGCTGGATCTGGATGAAGAGGACAGCCTCTCCCAGCACTTTTCTGCTAGACGGGAGGGGAAGCCCCTGGACGTGGCGGTGATCCGCCTGCCACGCATCTCCAACTTCACCGATTTCGCCCCTCTGGAGCGCCATCCGGCGGTAGGACTGCGCTATGTGGACAGGGTCCAGGCACTGGGAAGGCCGGATCTGGTCATCCTCCCAGGTACGAAGAGCACCCTGGCCGACCTGTCCTGGCTTCGGCAGAGCGGGCTGGAGGGGACGATCCTCCGGCTGGTGGGAAAGGGTGTCCCAGTTATCGGGATCTGCGGCGGATTCCAGATGCTGGGCCGCACTCTGGAGGACCCCCAGGGCGTGGAGGGAGGCGGCTCCATGCATGGGATGGGACTCCTGCCGGTGGCCACCACCTTTTCTCGTAAAAAGTCTAGAGAACAGAAGTGTTGTCAAGCGGATCTACCTGACGGATTTTATGGACGGCTCAGGGGGTGTCCTCTGGAGGGCTATGAGATCCATATGGGGACCAGCGGGGGAGAGAGCATCTTCACCGTGGAGGGCCGGGTGCTTGGGACCTATCTCCACGGACTGTTTGACAGCGGTGCGTTCACCTGCGGGCTGGTGGATCTGCTCCTGGATGAGAAGGGGGTGGAGTGGAACGGAGAACAGTCCTGCACCGAGGACGCCCGTACCTTTAAGGAACGGCAGTATGACCGGCTGGCTGACATGCTGCGGCGGAGCTTGGACATGGAGGCCATCTATCGAATTTTGGAGCAGGGCCTGGAGTAGGCTGGCCAGAGAAAGGAGAGCAGTATGATTTTTCGCTGTTCAGACCAGGGGTGCGGCTATTTTGGAGAGGGGCCCCGGCTGCCGGAGTTCTGTCCCCGCTGCGGCAAGCGGATGCTCCAGGCGGCGGAGGGGGAGATGACCGGAGATGACTGGTCCGCCCTTGGTGTCTTCTGGATCAGCCGGCCCGATAGGAAAGAGAGGGGACTGGCCTGCTTCCGCCGCTCCGCCGGAATGGGAAGCGGCTGGGGGACCTGCAACCTGGGCATCTGTATGGAACAGGGGCTCGGAGTGGAGGCCGACCCCCGCCAGGCTTTCTGGCTTTATCAGCAGGCCGTGGAGATGGGGAGCCTGTCGGCGGTGTGCAATCTGGGCGTCTGCTATGAGCAGGGGATCGGCACCACTTCAGACCAGAAAAAGGCGGTGGAGCTGTTCCGGCGAGCGGCGGAGCACGGCTCCTCCCGGGGGCAGAGGCTGCTGGCCCGCTGTCTGGAACAGGGGCTGGGACTGCCCCAGGACCAAAAGGCTGCCCTGGAATGGCTGCGGACCTCCGCCCTTCAGGGGGACGCCTCCAGCCAGGCGGAGCTGGCCCGGCACTATGAGTTTGGCATCGGGACGGAGATCTCCCCCAAGCAGGCCGTACAGTGGTACCGCCGTGCGGCTCAGGCAGGGGATGCGGACGGACAGTGCTGTCTGGGCTGGCTGATGGAACACGGAAAATGGGTGGAGCAGGACGCGGACGGCGCGGTCCAGCTCTATTCGCAGGCGGCGGAGCAGGGGCACAGCCGGGCCGCTCTGCTTCTGGGGATCTGCTGCCTCAATGGGACCGGGATGCCCCGGGAACCAGACCGGGCCTGGGACCTGTTGGTCCGGGCATGGGAGCTGGGGGCCGAGTCTGCGGCCTGCGAGCTGGGACAGATGTGCCTGAAGGGGGATGGGGTCCCTCAGAATGACCAGGAGGCGGTCCGCTGGTGGACCCTGGGGGCTCAGAAGGGGGACTCCACGGCCCAGTATGATCTGGGATGGTGCTGTGAGAAGGGCCGGGGGATCGGACAGGACTATGCTCAGGCCGCCTACTGGTACCGCCGCTCTGCGGACGGAGGGGACAGCGATGCTATGTGCAACCTGGGCTGGCTCTATGAGGCGGGCCAGGGCGTGGAGCAGAGCTGGGAGAAGGCGGCGGAGTGGTATCTGCGGAGCGCCGAGGCCGGGAGCGGCCGGGCCATGGGCAACCTGGCTTGGTGCTATGACAACGGAAAAGGCGTGGAGCAGGACCACGCCGAAGCCGCCCGGTGGTTCCAGCGTGGAGCCGAGTCTGGAGACGTACGTTCCATGTACTGCCTGGCCTGGGACTATGAGCATGGGGAGGGCGTAGAGGCCAGCCTCCCTCTTGCCGCGCACTGGTATGAACAGGCATCTGAGGCCGGAGACGCGGAAGCCAGCCGCTGCCTGGGGTGGCTGTATGAGACAGGGCAGGGCGTGGATCAGGACGGGAAAAAGGCCGCAGCTTTGTACCGCCGTGCAATGGAGGCGGGCAGCATCCGCGCCATGGGAAATCTGGCCTGGTGCTATTCTGAAGGGATCGGGGTAGAGCAGGACCAGGTCCAGGCAACAGAGCTGTATCGCAGAGGCGCGGAAGCGGGCAACCCCCGCTCTATGAGCAGCTTTGGATACCGGCTCCTCCACGGCAGCGGCATTGGGAAGGATGACAAGCAGGCAGTCATCTGGCTGCGAAGGGCTGCGGAACAAGAGCAGGACAACGCCATGTGCAACCTGGGGTGGTGCTATGAGCGTGGACACGGTGTTCCCCAGGACTGGAAGCAGGCCGTGGAGTGGTATCGGCGGGCGGCACAGGCCGGAAATACTGTTGCGATGGGAAATCTGGGCTGGTGCTATGAAAAGGGAAAAGGTGTGGAAAAAGACCCGGCAGCTGCGGTAAGCTGGTACAGGCAGGGAGCAGAGCGGGGTTCCGTCCGATCCATGTATGAACTGGGCCGGTGCTGTCAGGGCGGCATTGGAGTTGCAGAGGACCTGAAGCAGGCGTTGATCTGGTTTCACAAGTCCGCCGAAGTGGGGGATGCCGACTCCTTGGGGCTTTTGGGCTGGTCTTATGAATACGGCATCGGGACAGAACAGGATTACGCCAGGGCAGTCGAATATTACCGGTGTGCGGCAGAGAAGGGGAATGCCTCCAGCATGAACAATTTGGCGGAGATGCTGGCAAATGGAAGGGGAGGGCCCCGAAATTTCGAACAGGCTATGTTTTGGTATCAGCGTGCAGCGGAGGCAGGGAGTGTCTGTGCGCTCTATAACATGGGCTGGCATGCAGAACAGGCGGGCCGCATCGCAGAGGCGCTGGACTGCTACCGACAGGCCCAGCAGTCCGGGGATGAGGCTGCCTTTTGGGCACTGGGGCGTTTTTATGAGATCGGAATTGGAGTAGAGCAGGACCCGAAGCAGGCGTTTGCGCTCTACCAGGCGGGTGCGGAAAAGGGAAACGTCAACTGCCGCTGCCGCCTGATTCGATGTTATGCTCTGGGGATCGGAACGCCGCGTGATCCGGACACGGCCCGGCAGCTGGGGCGTGCGCTGCTCTGTGAGAAGCTGGACCCCTGGGACTTAGAGGACTATGGCTGTCAGCCGGAGCTGGAGCAGCTTCTGCAGCTTATGGATACATTAGAGACCTAAAAAGCTGGAGCGGCGCATCAGAAATGCGCCGCTCCAGCTTTAGGGTGTGCAGAGCGTTTCCAGAGTCCTGCGGTCCAAAAGAGAAATGCTCCGGTATCCCAGAGCGACCAGCCCCCTGCGGGAGAATTGGTTCAGGATGCGGCTGACGGTCACCCGGCTAACAGAGATGGATGAGGCGATCTCCTCCTGGGTGCAGGACACCTGATCCTGCCCAGATGCTGCGGAGAGCAGGTACTGAGCCACCCGCCACTCTGCCGGGCGGAAGGCCATGTCGTCCACATGGGCGGACAGCAGCCGCACCGTCCGGGCCAGATATTTCAGCATGGCCATGGCCATGCCTGGATTCCGGGTAAATTCCGCCGTGACCTGCTCCCGGTCGATGGGGACGATCTCGCAGGGGGTGAGGGCTACGGCGGAGGACACCCGGGGCAGTTCGTCAAAAAAGGATGCCTCCCCGAAGATGGAGCCCTGCTGATACAGGTTCAGGGTGCGCTCCGCCCCGTCCTCCGACTGGATGAAGCTCTTTACCTTTCCCTTTTTCAAATAATAAAAGCAGGTGGCCTCTGTCCCCTGGAGGTAGATCAGATAGCCGGAGGAGCAGCGGACCGAGGGGCGGTCCTGGGCGAAGGGACGCCAGAGCTCCACAGGGAAGTCCAGCGAAAAGGTGTTGGCGTATTCCATCGATCTCTCCTCTTTTCCCAAGAAATCCTCTTAATTGTATCATAGTTAACATTCTTTTGGCAAGAGAACCGTCATACTGGACAGGAAAAAATCACCCACAAAAGTGAGGAGGCACATTCCATGGGAATGACGATGACACAAAAAATTCTGGCAAAGGCCGCCGGGCTGTCCTCAGTCCAGCCGGGCCAGCTGATCGAAGCCAGGCTGAACCTGGTCCTGGGCAACGATATCACCACCCCTGTGGCCATCACGGAGTTTGAGAAGGCTGGCTTCACCCAGGTCTTTGACAAGGACAGGATCGCCATTGTGCTGGACCACTATACCCCCTGCAAGGATATCAAGTCTGCCCAGCTGTGCAAGCAGGCACGGGAGTTTGCCCATAAGCACAGCATCACCCATTTCTACGACGTGGGCCAGGTGGGCGTAGAGCACGCCCTGATCCCCGAGAAGGGGCTGGCCGCCCCGGGAGAGGTCATCGTGGGGGCCGACTCCCATACCTGCACCTACGGCGCGCTGGGTGCCTTCTCCACCGGCATCGGCTCCACCGACATGGCTGCGGGCATGGCCACCGGCCTGCTGTGGTTCAAGGTCCCCTCTGCCATCAAGGTGACCCTGAAGGGGAAGCTCCAGCCCTGCGTCAGCGGCAAGGATGTGATCCTGCACCTGATCGGCGAGATCGGGGTGGACGGTGCCCTGTATCAGTCCCTGGAGTTCGCCGGGGAGGGCGTGTCCTCCCTGTCCATGGACGACCGCTTCACCATCTCCAACATGGCCATCGAGGCCGGCGGCAAGAACGGAATCTTCCCCGTAGACGAGAAGACCATGGAGTATATCAACGGCCGGGTGGGCCGTCCCTGCGAGGCCTTTGAGGCCGATCCTGATGCGGTCTACACACGGGAGGTAGTCATCGATCTGGACAAGCTGGAACCCACCGTCTCCATGCCCCATCTCCCCGAGAACACCAAGGTGGTCAGCGAGGTGGCCGGCCTGCACATCGACCAGGTGGTGATCGGCTCCTGCACCAATGGGCGCATCCAGGACCTGCGGGAGGCCGCTGCTATTCTGAAGGGGAAAAAGGTGGCGGAAAATGTGCGCTGCATCGTCATCCCCGCCACCCAGGAGATCACCCTCCAAGCCATGAAGGAGGGGCTGCTGGAGATCTTCATCGCCTCCGGCTGCGCTGTCTCCGCCCCCACCTGCGGCCCCTGCCTGGGTGGACACATGGGCGTCATGGCGGAGGGGGAGCGCTGCGTCTCCACCACCAACCGCAACTTTGTGGGCCGCATGGGGCATGTGCAGTCGGAAGTCATCCTGGCCTCTCCCGCCGTGGCCGCCGCCTCTGCAGTGGCCGGCTGCGTGGCCGACCCCCGCATCTAAAGCGAACGGCGCCTCAGGCGCAATGGGGAATATAAGGTCCCGAACTCCTCATTCCTAATTCTTAATTTGAAAGGATCGACGAACCAATGAAGGTTTACAAATACGGTGCCAACGTGGACACTGACGTCATCATCCCCGCCCGGCACCTGAACGACCCCTCTCCCGCGGCCCTGGCCTCCCACTGCATGGAGGACATCGATAAGGACTTCGCTTCCACCGTCCAGCCCGGCGACATCATCGTGGCCGGTCCTAACTTTGGCTGCGGCTCCAGCCGTGAGCACGCCCCTCTGGCCATCAAGTCCTGCGGTGTGAAGTGCGTCATCGCCCCCTCCTTTGCCCGCATCTTCTACCGCAACGCCATCAACATTGGCTTCCCCATTATGGAGTGCGCCCAAGCGGCGGAGGAGATCCAGGCCGGGGACCAGGTGGAGGTGGATTTTGCCACTGGTGTCATCACCGATGAGACCACCGGCAAGACCTACCAGGCGGCCCCCTTCCCGGAGTTTATTGACGGAATTATCAAAAGCGGCGGCCTGCTCAACTCCCTGAAGGACCGGGGGGTGGCGAAATGAACTACAAGATCGCGCTGATCCGGGGCGACGGCATCGGCCCAGAGGTAGTGGGTGAGGCGGTCCAGGTCATGGAAGCCGTGGGGAAGAAGTTCGGCCACAGCTTTACCTTTGAGGACATTTTGATGGGCGGCTGCGCCACTGACGCAGTGGGGGTGTCCTACCCCGAAGGCACCGCGGAGAAGTGCAGGGCCTGCGACGCGGTGCTGCTGGGCGCCGTAGGCGGTCCCAAGTGGGGCAGCGACAAGCCAGCGGAACAGCGCCCGGAGACGGCCCTGCTGGCCATCCGAAAGGACCTGGGGCTGTACGCCAACCTGCGCCCCGCCGCCCTGCGTCCCGCCATGGCCGGCGCCTGCCCCCTGAAGAAGGAGACCGCCGAGAAAGGCATCGACCTGATGATGGTCCGGGAGCTCACCGGCGGCATCTACTTCGGCAAGCGGGACCGCTATCAGACTGAGGACAGGGGGGAGGAGGCCACCGACCTGATGGCCTACTCAGAGCAGGAGATCGAGCGCATCGGCCGCCGGGCCTTTGAGCTGGCCCGCCTGCGCCGGAACAAGGTGTCCAGCGTGGACAAGGCCAACGTGCTGGAGACCAGCCGCCTGTGGCGGAAGGTGATGCACCGGCTGGCGGAGGAATACTCCGACGTGTCCTATGAGGACGTGCTGGTGGACAACTGCGCCATGCAGCTCGTCCGGGACCCCGGCCAGTTCGACGTGGTGGTCACCGAGAACATGTTCGGGGACATCCTCTCCGACGAGGCCTCCATGGTCACCGGCTCCATCGGCCTGCTGCCCTCCGCCTCTATCGGGGACGCCGCCCCCGGCCTGTATGAGCCCATCCACGGCTCCGCTCCGGACATCGCCGGCCAGGACAAGGCCAACCCCATCGCCACCATCCTGTCTGTGGCCATGATGTTCCGCTACTCCTTCCACCTGGCCGCGGAGGCCCAGGCCATCGAAAACGCCGTGGACGCGGTGCTGGCTGAGGGCTGGCGCACCGCCGACATCGCCGAGCCCGGCGTCATCCCCATCGGGACCCGGGAGATGGGCCGGCGCATCCGGGAAAAGCTCTGACTCAGAGAAAACACACAGACCCGGGACCCCCAAGCCAGATCCGGGAGGGGGGCCCCGGGTCCTTTTGCCCTCTGGAGGAACGGGAGTGGGAACAGGGCAGAGGAGAATTTGGTGAAAAAGCACAGAATGGAGGGAGCTCTACCCCTGACTTGCACCGTCCCCTGCCAAATTGTTCAGAATTTCAGGAAAATAACCGGAAACCACTTGCAATCCTGCAAGTCGGCGCATATAATATGCCATGCGTGATTCGCCAGAAGGAGGACAACATTGATATGAAAGAGCTTTCCAAGATCGCACTGGCTGTTGAGCCGTCCAGCACCATGGCCATCGACACTCTGTTCAAGCAGATGAAAGCCGAGGGGCAGGACGTGATCGGGTTTGGAGCCGGAGAACCCGACTTCAATACGCCGGACTATATCAAAGAGGCGGGTATTGCCGCCATCGAGCACAACGAGACCCGCTACACTCCCTCCAGCGGCACGGTGGAGCTGCGCAAGGCCATCTGCCAGCGCCTGAAGGCCGACTGCGGCGTGGAGTACACCCCCCAGCAGATCTCCGTGTCCAACGGCGCCAAGCCCTGTGTCTATGTGGCCCTGAGGGCCCTCATCAACCCCGGGGACGAGGTCATCCTGCCCTCTCCCTACTGGGTGAGCTACTCTGAGCTCATCAAGATGACCGGCGGCGTGCCTGTTATTGTGGAGACCCGGGAGGCGGACCATTTCAAGCTCACCGCCCAGGAGCTGCGGGACGCCATCACCCCCAAGACCAAGGCCATGATCTTGAACAACCCATCCAACCCCACCGGCATGATGTACAGCCGCAAGGAGCTGGAGGAGATCGCCAAGGTCTGCGTAGAACAGGATATTTACGTGATCTGCGACGAGATCTATTATCATCTGGTGTATGATGGAGAGGAGTTCGTCAGCCTTGCCTCCATCAGCCCGGAGATCAAGGAACGCACCCTGCTGGTCAATGGTGTTTCCAAGTCCTATGCCATGACCGGCTGGCGCATCGGCTATGTGGCCGCTAACGACCAGGTCTCCAAGGTGATCGCCAACTACCTCAGCCACTGCACCGGCTCCCCCAGCTCCATCTCCCAGAAGGCCGCTGTGACCGCCCTCACTGCCTCCCAGGAGAGTGTGGAGGTCATGCGCAAGGCTTTCGAGCGCCGCCGTGACTACATGGTGGAGCGGATGAACAGCATCGAGGGCGTCAGCTGCATCAAGCCCCACGGCGCTTTCTATGTGATGATGAACATCGAGAAGCTCATCGGCCAGGAGCTCCACGGCGTGGTCATCCGGGACGCGGACGATTTCGGCAACCTCTTCCTGAAGTACGGCAAGGTGGCTGTGGTGCCCGGTACTGGCTTTGGTGCCCCCACTTTTGTTCGCTGGTCCTATGCCACCTCCATTGAGAACATCAAGGAGGGCCTGAACCGGCTGGAGCGTTTCCTGAAGGGCGAGACCATCTAAACATGACGAAACAGAGCGGGAGCACGGACAGACCCATGTCCGCGCTCCCGCTTTCCTCTCTTAAGTTTTCGTGAAAATTTGGGAAAGCACTGGCAATCCCCCGGGGAGTACGTTATAATATTTGATACAAGCGGGCAGGGGAGAGCTGCCCAGATTCTAAATAAAATGAGGTTTGATGCAAATGCCGACCAACGCCTATGAAAGTCCGCTGTCCTCCCGATATGCCAGCGACGAGATGCTGTATCTCTTTTCCGCTGACAAGAAATTCTCCACTTGGAGACGTCTGTGGGTCGCGCTGGCCCGGGCCGAGATGGAGCTGGGGCTCCCGGTGACCCAGGAGCAGGTGGATGAACTGGAGGCCCATATCACTGATATCGACTATGAGAAGGCGGCCCAGTGGGAACGGAAGCTGCGCCATGACGTGATGGCCCATGTCCACACCTACGGTGAGCTGTGCCCCAAAGCCATGCCCATCATCCATCTGGGGGCCACCAGCTGCTATGTGGGGGACAATACCGACGTGATCCTCATGCGGGAGGGACTGGAGCTGGTCCGGGCCAAGCTGGTAAAGGTCATCGCCCGGCTGGCCAAGTTCGCAGAGGAGTATAAGGCCCTGCCCACCCTGGGCTTTACTCATTTTCAGGCTGCCCAGTTGGTGACGGTAGGCAAACGGGCCACCCTGTGGATGAACGAGCTGCTCATGGATCTGGAGGAGGTGGAGCACCGCATCTCCACCCTGAAGCTGCTGGGCTCCAAGGGGACCACCGGTACCCAGGCATCCTTCCTGGAGCTGTTCGAGGGGGATCACGAGAAGGTCAAGGAGCTGGAGCGGAAGATAGCCCGTGAGATGGGCTTTGACGCCGTGGTCCCGGTGAGCGGCCAGACCTATTCCCGGAAGATGGACTACAACGTGGTGTCCACCCTGTCCGGCATCGCTCAGTCCGCCAGCAAGTTTGCCACCGACATGCGGCTGCTCTGCCACCTGAAGGAGGTGGAGGAGCCCTTTGAAAAGAACCAGATCGGCTCCTCCGCCATGCCCTACAAGCGCAACCCCATGCGCTGCGAGCGTATCTGCTCCCTGGCCCGTTACGTCATGGTGGACGCGGGCAACCCCGCTGTCACCACCGCGACCCAGTGGTTCGAGCGCACCCTGGATGATTCCGCCAACAAGCGCCTGTCTGTGCCAGAGGCCTTCCTGGCTGTGGACGCCATCCTGAACATCTACCTGAACGTGGCCTCCGGTCTGGTGGTCCATCCCAAGGTCATTGAGCGCCACGTTCTGGAGGAGCTGCCCTTCATGGCCAGCGAGAACATCATGATGGATGCGGTGAAGCGGGGCGGCAACCGCCAGGAGCTCCACGAGCGTATCCGCGTGCTCTCCCAGGAGGCCGGGCGGAATGTAAAGGACCTGGGCCTGCCCAACAATCTGATCGATCTGATCGCAGAGGACCCGGCCTTTGGTATGAGCCGGGAGGAGCTCACCGCCCATCTGGAGCCCAGCCGCTACATCGGCCGCTGCCCCCAGCAGGTGGAGGAGTTCCTGAAGGAGCAGGTCGCCCCCGCTCTGGCCAAATATCAGGACTGCCTGAAGGATGAGGACACAGAGCTGAAAGTCTGAGAAAAAGGAGCTGCCCACGTGAACAAGAAGCCGCAAAATCCATACTTTTTTGCCGGCGTGACTGCATTTCTGGTCATCGCCGCCGCTATCCTCGTCTTTTTTGCCGTCTTTCACTTCAAGGGCATCCTGAGCTTTCTCTCCACGGTCAACCGCATTCTCCGTCCCATCTACTACGGAGCGGTCCTGGCTTTCCTGTTGCTGCCCATCCACCGGGCCATTTTAAGATTTCTCACCGGACTCACCCCGGACAGCCGCCTGTCAGACCGGCGGAACCTGAGCTTTCTCAACGCAGTGGCCATCATCCTCAGCCTTCTGTTCGCCGCCCTAGTCATTTATATCCTGCTGGCCATGGTCCTGCCCCAGGTCTATGAGAGCGTGGTAGGGCTGGTCCAGTCCATCCCCGGCTATTTTATGACCCTCCAGGAGCGGCTGATGGAATTTTTGGCCAATAACCCGGACATTCAGACAGCGGTCATGCCCTACTACAACTCGGTAGCTGTGTCGGTGGAGGAGTGGCTCCAGTCCGATCTGCTCCCCAATCTGGAGTCCGTAAACAGCTCTTTGTCCTGGTTCCAGCAGGAGATCGTTCCCCGGCTCACCTCCATGTTCTCCAGTGTGTCCGCTGTGTTCATCGCCCTGCTGATGCTGGCCAAGGACCTGCTGATCGCCGTTATCGTCTCCGTCTATCTGCTGGCCAGAAAGGATATCTTCTCTGCCCAGGCCAAAAAGATCGTGTACAGTGTGTGTGAGACCCGCTGGGCGGACCTGATCGTGGAGGAGGTACGCAACGCCTATCGCATCATGAGCGGCTTTATCAACGGCAAGCTGCTGGACTCCCTCATCATTGGGATCATCGCGCTGGTGTGCTGCAATCTCTTTAACTTCCCATACCCCGCCCTTTTGGCGGTCATCATCGGTGTGACCAATGTCATCCCCTTTTTTGGCCCCTTTATCGGTGCCATTCCATGCGCCCTGCTGATCCTCATCATCAGTCCTATCCAGTGTGTTTATTTCGTGATCTTTATCCTTGTGCTCCAGCAGTTTGACGGGAATATTCTGGGCCCCAAGATCCTGGGGGACTCCACGGGACTGGCCAGCTTCTGGGTGCTGTTCTCTATCCTGCTGTTCGGCGGGCTGTTTGGATTCGCTGGCATGGTGCTGGGTGTCCCGGTCTTTGCCATGTTTTACAGCGTGGTCAACCGTCTGGTACGCTATGGGCTGGGGAAGCGGAAGCTCCCGGTGGAGACCCAGGAGTATCTGGGACGGACCGGGCCTCTCTCCAGGCCGAAGGAGTGACCCCCTGTGAATAAAACAGCGATTTGCGGCCTCAGGGCGGCCCTGGTGATCGTCTTCCTTTTGATCCTGCTGGCACTGGGTGCCCTGATCCTTGTGGGAAACTATTTCTACACCTTTGCCCTGGACCCTAACGCCAAGGGCGGCTTCGGCTCCGCCGCCGGGATCGTGGACAGCGAGTACACCCGCTGGCTGCTGAAGGACAGCCGTGACGTGTCCCTCATCAGTGATGACGGCCTGGAGCTCCACGCCTACCGGGTGGACGGAAGCGTCCCTCACCGCTACGCTGTCCTCTGCCATGGCTATCAAAACAACGCCACCGGCATGGCCTCCTATGGCAAACATCTGTTTGATTTGGGCTACACGGTGCTGCTCCCCGACGCCAGAGGGCACGGAGAGAGCGAGGGAGACTACATCGGGATGGGGTGGCCGGAGCGCCGGGATGTGGTCCGGTGGTGTCAACAGCTGATCGCGGAGGACCCGGAGGCGGAGATCGTGCTTTACGGCGTCTCTATGGGCGCTGCCACCGTGATGATGGCCTCCGGTGAGGCGGATCTGCCTGTCCAGGTCCGGTGTGTGATCGAGGACTGCGGTTATACCTCTGTCTGGGATGAATTTTCTGGCCAGCTGAAGGAGCTGTTCGGCCTGCCGCCCTTCCCCGTTCTCAACGCTGCGGATCTGGTCTGCCGTATCCGGGCCGGCTACAGCATCACAGAGGCCAGTGCCCTGAGACAGGTGGAGCGCTCTGTCACCCCCACGCTCTTCATCCACGGAGAGGAGGACACCTTTGTTCCTTTCTGGATGCTGGAGGAGCTGTATCAGGCCGCCTCCTGCGAGAAGGAGAAGCTGGCCGTCCCCGGTGCCGCTCACGCGGAGTCCGCCGCCGTGGCGCCGGAGCTGTACTGGCCCGCGGTGGACGCCTTTCTGGCGCGGCATATGGCCTGATTCAGCGAGATAGAAAGAAGCCCTGCATGGCAATGCCATGCAGGGCTTCTTTACTGGAAACCTATTACAGGCTGGTGGTCAGCACCTTTTTCAGGCGGGCAAAACGGGGGAGGGCGTTCTCCTTGGGGGCATCGGTCTCTCCCTGGATCAGGGGCAACACATAGTCGATGAACTCTTGAGTCATACCGTTCCCTGCCTCGTTGATCCACGCGCGGGGGACCTTCTTCTCAAAGTTGGCCACGATATCCAGGGGCTCCAGGACGGTCTTGCATGCATAGCTGCCATCCCGAGTGCACTGGAAAGCCACCATCTTGTCAGTAAAGCCCTCAGCGGCGGCCTCCACCGCAGCCTGGCCGGCCAGATATGCCTCCTCCACATCGGTCTTGGAGGCCAGATGGGACCCGCAGCGCTGGAGCAGGGAGAGCTCGATGCCGCGGACCTTGGCCCCCAGCTTCTGCTTCACGGTCTCGGCCAGCATGGAGGCCAGACCGCCCAGCTGGGCGTGTCCGAAGCCGTCAGTAGCGGAGGTCTTAGCCTCGGAGACGAAGGTGCCGTCGGCGTAGTGGATGCCCTCGGACACGGCTACCATGCACTTGCCGGTCTTATCGTAGACGGCCTTCACATCGGAGAGGAACCGGTCCATGTCAAAGTCGGTCTCGGGCAGATAGACCAGGTCGGGACCGCAGCCGGTGAGGGAGGCCAGGGCGGCGGAGCCGGCCAGCCAGCCGGCGTGGC
>ERZ1673736.281-NODE-281-length-84997-cov-23.404205_pt1 | contig 84997 bp, 77 predicted proteins | sample MGYA00580212_ERZ1673736 | MGnify/ENA primary metagenome ERZ1673736 (study PRJEB41218, sample SAMN15661752) | gut metagenome | host: Homo sapiens | place: Canada: London | collected 2015-08-20/2019-03-30 | study: EMG produced TPA metagenomics assembly of...
AAAGTTCACAGAAAATCTATGGTATTTTCATAATGAGTGCGTTATAATCATTATATAGAGGGAGTGAAGCATGGAAAATACAATAGTAGAGCAGTCAAAAGTAAGGAACAGACCAATCAAGATTACAGATATAGCAATCTCTAAGGTGCCAAGAACTCAGTTGTTTGGTTTAACAGATAGCGAAAATGCGATCATACAGGAATATCATAAAGTGCTTTTACAAAATGCCAGAGAGCTTTGTGAGAGATACAGACGGAATGATATGGAATGTGCTATTGTGTTTAGTATCATAACGAAAGAGGCTATCCTCATTGAGGGAACGCAGGAAAGAGCAGTTGACTTTTCTCAGGATAGAGAAGCAAATTTGTTTATAAAATCAGCGCCTGACCGGACGCTGATATACATGCATAACCACCCGAGTACGGGTACTTTTTCTGCAACAGACATTAAAACATTTAAGGATACTCCATCATTGAGGAGTATGACAGCTGTGGGGCATGATGGTTCTGTTTATGTGATAGAAAGGACTTATAAATCGGAATGTGAGCGGTTTATAGGAGATTATGCCAGATTAGCGAATGAATATCTGGAAAAGGGCATAATAAATAATGGAACTAGAGCAATCAATGATATGCTGAAAATAGCCAGTGAATATCATATAATATATAAGAAAGGGGCACCTAAAAAATGATGAATGTCAAAGAATTAAAGGGAATAGATGTGCATTTAAAGGAAATAGACAGGTTGATTCAGTTGTCCCCTACGAGGACGGTTGACCGTTCTCAGATTAGAAACCCGAAAGAGATTGAAAGGCATGAGCAAATGAAGCAGTATGCTTTGCGGTTGGGGATTAACCTTTATATGACGGATGATACAGAATCCAGTTATGACAAAGATAAAGAAGAAGCATATCTATTTATTACGAGGGGACAGAAAGTTCCGGAAGAACTTGAAAGAAAGCTGATCCAGAGAGAACAGGACAGGATAGCCAGAGAGAAGCAGAAGCAAAAAGAAAATGAAGCATAGGTCTGTAAAATGGGAAAAATAGATTCTTTAAAAGATGTAATAGGGGCAAAGGTAGCAATCATGGTAGAGATTGTGATGCATATTTTAGGTTGTTCCTATTCAGATGCCTACTACATTATTGTAGGTTCAGACACATATCATCTTATGCAAGAGCAAGTTTATAAGACGCTGCATGACAGTCCTCAGGCAAACTTGTCTGATATAGGCGAGGAGTTAAGGAAAGCGGGAAATAAACTGGGACAGATGATTACGGATACAAATATCAAGCGTGCAATGCTTCAAATGAGAGAAGAGAACATTCGGAAAAATGATTAGCGTAAGAGACCTGCAAGGTATTGACGATATATTACAGGATATGCAGAGATTAGAAGGACAGCTGCCGAAAAGAAGCTTGGATGAATTTCCTCTCAGGACTTCGGAAGAGATTGAGAACGAGGAAAGAATGATACAGTATGCTTTGAAGCTGGGAATTAACCTGTGCAGTACAACCGATCAGGAGCCAGACTTTGACGAAGATAAAGAGAGAGCATTTCTCTATATTATGAGGGGACAGAAAGTTCCAGAAGAGCTTGAAAAAAAGCTGATTCAGAAAGAACAGGACAGGATAGCCAGAGAGAGACAGAAGCAAAAAGAAAATGAAGCATAAGAAGTCAGGTGGTGCTTTATGGAGACAATAAGCAAAGAAAGCATACTGAACAAACTTTCAGAGATAAGCAGAAATACAGGGTTGATATTAGGTTTAGCTGGTTCTTATGCCAGAGGAACAAATGATAAAGACAGTGACATAGATATTGTGGTGGATACAAAGGAACTGGATATTCCTACAATAGAAAAATTGAAAAATGCTTTTATTCCGATGAAGGCAGATGTGCTGATTACGGATTTGCTTAAACAAGAAGATACGGCATTGGATGACCTGTTGATCAGCATAGGAGTGGGAAAAAATCTGGATAGTGTTTATAAGAGCATTATGAGAGAGGTGATCTGGGTTGGCGAAAAGTCTTAGCGATAAAAGCGGTTAAGGCTTTAATCAAGAGTTGTACCGAAAGGAAGTCAGGTGGGACATAAAGTCTCGCCTGTCTTTTGGTTTATGAGGATGTAGCGTTTCTGTGTGCTGGTGGCAGCTTCTAAGAAATCGAGTTGGAGCGTGGAAAATGAAAATGCAGCCAGCATATGAGTGGATTTATGGGTGCGTATGAGAACCGGACAGGCAGTAAATAGAATCAGAGCAGTTGTTGGAAAATATAAGAAGGAGACAAATAAAATCCCGAACTAAAAAACAAGTCGGATTCTGCTTGGAAATCGGAGTATGGCGTGGAAATTTCTAAAAGGTTGGCAGTACCGGAAAATTTAGGGTGCGTTGCGCTTCTGGCTTGTCAAAATAAAAGAGAGAGAAAAAAACGGATAGGTATGTGGTGGGAGATGGGTTGAGAGACGGGACGAAGTTTGAAAAAGTAGCGATTCTGATGGTATGGGGTTCGAGGTGCGAAAGTTGGTTTTATAGAGGGAAAAATGAGTAGTAAGTCAGGCGGTCTCCAGATCTGCGACAGTTGTAGCAGTTTGAGAGAAAATGCCAGCAAGTCGGTAAAAGGAAGAAACATTGCTGCAATCCGCTGGAACTGATTTTTTGGCTTCTTTTTATAAATGGGTATATTTTATTTCATTTATAAAAAGGAGTTGATACATATGATTTATGGATATGCTCGTATTTCATCGCCGAGGCAGAACATTGAGAGACAGATCCGAAATATTAAGGGGGCATACCCGGAGGCAGTTGTGATACAGGAAGTGTTTACTGGTACAAACTATAAAGACCGGAAGCGTCTGAAGGGAATTGTCCGGCGTGTGAAGGCTGACGATACGATTGTGTTTGACAGTGTTTCCCGAATGAGCAGAAATGCGAAGGAGGGCTTTGAACTGTATGAAGAGCTGTTTAACCGTGGTGTAAATCTTGTGTTCTTAAAAGAGCCGCATATCAATACAGATGTTTATCGTAGAAATATGAATCCCGACATTCAAATGACCGGAGAGAAAGCAGATATTCTTCTGGAGGCTGTGAAACGGTATCTGCTGGAAGTGGCGAAGGATCAGATCCGGATTGCGTTTGAGCAGTCAGAAAAAGAGGTTATGGATTTACGGCAGAGAACGAAAGAGGGAATCGAAACGGCACGGCTGAATGGAAAACAGATTGGACAGGTCAAGGGGGCGAAGCTTGAGACGAAGAAGAGCGTAGAAGCCAAAGAGCTGATAAAAAAGCATTCCCGAAGCTTTGACGGCAATCTGAATGATAAAGAGTGCATGAAATTAGCCGGAGTCAGTCGGAATACCTTTTATAAATATAAACGGGAGCTGTTGGAGAAAGAGAACATTTGTGAAAAGGAACGCATGGAGTAAAGATAGGACTGTTTATCTGGACGGATGAAATCAAAACGGGTCAGGCTTGGAGGAGAATCAAGGTCTGGCTTGTTTTGATTTTTGAGGAACCGTCAAGGTCTGAAAAATCTTATTGAAATATAAAAAATCTTACAAATTATTTGAATAAGGTGTTATGGGGATTTTTTTTGAGAAAATCGGGCGAAAACGAGGGATTTTCCGGGGCGAAAAAGCTTTGTATGAAAATGGTTTGAAATCTTTCTTATTTCAAGGGGGTTGAAGTAAGAAAATACGGAAAAAACGCTGTGTCCGGCATGGTTCTGGTTGGTGTATAGGCGTGGTGGAAAAATATCGGGATAGCATTGGTTCTGTGTTGGCTTTTGAATCCAATGACGCAAAGAGCAGAAAGGATAGGCATTAAGGGATTGGAAGAGGATGAATGTTCCATAGATAGCTTGTGTTGGATTGAGTAATGGAGAAAAGCGGCTTAGCAGTCCGGTTTCTGTTTGATGTCCTTGCTCTATCGTCTGCCTGTAAATTTTGTGGACAATAGCTTTCAAAATGGAGTGGAGCATGATTGTGAAATGCAATAATGAAAATGCGGATAGAAAATAAGAAATCCGGTTGACAGGCTGCAATATAAGAACAGCGTACCGGAGCGGTTGGGAGTTTATCCGGCTGACATTCATAAGGATTAGAACCGAGTGCAGAGTGGGTGTATACATTAGAACTGGAAAAAACGGAATATCAGAAATAATAGTAGAAATTCCAGAGACAGGTTATATCAAGAAAACGGCATTCCCTGACAGAATAGGTATCTATGGGAGGGCAGGCTTTGTTTTCCTGTTTAGCTGGAAATAGAATCAAAATGACATGGCAGCCAGAGGTTCAGGAGATAAGGGATAAAAAGTTAGAAAAAATGGCGGCAGATTGGTATGAGGGGATGGACATTGGAAGATGTCCGAGTCCAACATCTGGACTTCTCGTTGTAAGCCTGAAAACCAGCTTTTGATTGTGGAGTGGGTGTTTTTATTTATAAATTTTTGAGAAAGGACGGTTATGGCTATGGCGATTGATACAAAAGTAACCGAGGAAGAGATCCGTAAAGTGTATGCAGAGGTCGTGAGGGGAAATGTTTTGAGCATTGTTCATCGTCCCAGTAACCGAGTGGTGCTTCAGGTTGTGATTTATCCGCAGGGGGATATGGCAATCACGCATAGATTCTACATGGATCTTGCAAAGCGTCTGTTGAAGTACTGCAAAGAGGTGTATGTGGATCTGTATCCGAATAACAGGAGGTAGGAGAGCATAAGAAAAAGGCTGGACAGGGTCAATCCTGTGTCCGGCTTTTTTCATGCTGTTTGGTATGGTTGATTGGTTGGAAAGAATCAAAGAAACAGGCGGCAAGAGAGAACGGATTGGAAGCATAGAGATTTTAAGGTAGTAGACGAATCGGAACTGCTGATAGAAAATCCGATTGAGATAAAAAGTAAGAAAAACAGGAGGCAGGCAGAATCAATCATAAGCATTTGGAGTTGCTGATAGAAAATCCGATTGAGATAAAAAAGTGAGAAAAACAGGAGACAGGCAGATTCCGATCATAGGCATAGAGAGATAGAAAAATTAACAAGTGTATGTTAAAATTGAACTATCGAGTAGCCGGAGGTGGTTGTATGACAATCTATGAACTGAATGATAAGCTGGAGTTAAGCAACGGGAGAGCACGAAAAGAGGTATCGAAAAATGAAGTGATCATCGTCAATATGATGATGCTTGGGTTGATTTGTAAATACATTCAGAAGGAGAACTATAGTAAGCTGGCAAGAGATCTTCAAATGAGCGAGAAACGCTTACAGAGCCTTAGGAATGGCGTGGATACCAGTGGAAGCAGCACCGTTCTGGATAAGGAGACATTTAACCGGATTGGAAAAAAGTTTCGTATTGCAGTCTCAGACCTGCAGAACGGAAATGAGATATGGTGCAGGGACGGATCAGAGAAGCTTATGATTCAGTACCGGAGGCTGCTATGCTTATATCAGTTGTCTAAATCGACTTGGATATCAGAAGATTATCTGTCCGGTTTATTCGTTGGGAAGGAGTACGATCTTCTGTTAAAAGGAAGTAAGTCCATTCAGGCGAGAAAACGGGCAAATAAAAGAAAAGCGGATGCAGATGAAGCAGAACGGGCGTTCCTTAAGAAGCTGAAAGAAATCGAGGGAACTCTGATAGAGCAGCTGCGAGAGGACTATGAGCATACCGCTGGAATGGACAGAGAGGGAGAACGGGAATACAATCGGGTTCTGAACTACTTCAAGTTTGGGGACGGAAAAAGTTCGATGCAGCAATGGGTACGGGAAGAGACCGTGAGAATGAGCAAATGGGATTATGAGGCATTGAAGGAAGTAGACGGGGAACCTTTGAGAAACTACCTGACAGAGTTAAGGAGACAGCAAACATTTGTTCAGGCGCTGTTGCTCCTGCCGGATAAGAGAAAAAAATAGAAAAATTTGAAAAAAAATATGTGAAAAAAGGCGTTAGGCAAGGTTTACCTAACGTCTTTTTTTCATGGTGCTTTCCAATAAAAAGCAAAGACTACTAATACATTACCGATATGTATACTGATTGAGCGTGAACTATTGGTAGAAAAGTGCTTAATATTCAAGAAAAGCTACCAATATGTTAGTATATACTTGTAAGCGAGAGGGACACAAAACAGTCCCTAGAGCTTAGAAATCGCCCCCATAACCTAGAAGAAGTGCGCCTGTTTGGCGATTGCAGAGTACTTATTTTGGGGAGTGGTGTGTTCAAGTGGGAAAAGTCTGTGTAAAAGTGGCTTGTTTATGCAGAATAACATAGAAATATCGTAAATAGACAGAATATTCAAACAGAAATGGAGGGGATAGCAGCAAAAAATACTGTACCTTGACAACTGAATATGGATGATTAGACGCTAAACGCTTTTGCGCTTTAATATAGAAAAGAACTAATGGAGGGATTACGGGATGAAACAGACAGAGGCAGTTGATTTTAACAATACAGAAAATCAGAATACATCAAAGGAGAAAATGGACATGAGTGACAAGATGATTACATTAGATAGAAAAGATAAGAACCTTATTTATGAGAATACAGAAATGAGAGTGTTTATGTACGGCATTCGGCATCAGGTAAACGGACGCAAAAAAATCTGGTTTGCCGTTCAGGATGTGAAAAGCGGACGAATGTATACGGGCATTTCTTCTAGTATGAAGGAGATCATTTGCAAAGGAAGCGTGTTTGATGAGTTCTACGACTACGGATTTGACAGGGAATGCGTGGCGTGTATCAAGGAGAACGCAGTGGAACGGATGGTTACTATGGAATATGAGGAGACTCAGGAGACGGAGTTAAGCATCGAGGAGATAAAAGACCGTCTGATTGAGTTGGCAGAACATAATAAAGAGCATAAGAGCTGGAAGATTTCGTGTGGCGAAAAAATATACTATAACATACCGACTGGAAAGTTTAAGGAATTGTGCAAGCAGGAGTTTGACTTCTTGAGTTATCGGCAAATCGTGCAGGAGTTTAAGATGCGTGGATATTTAAAATGCAATAGTGGACGGAATGATTATAAGAATGAGTCGAACGGAGTCAGAGGAATCTGTTTACTGGCTGGAGAGTTTTCCTATGGGGAGCAGAAATCCGCAGAGGACAGCACTGGTACAGAGGGGGAGGCGGCATAAGATGAAGATTAGCTTAGTACCGTGGACAGGTGGAAAATTTCGTGTGGTGGATACGCTGTATCATTTATTCCCAAAGCATACTTCTTATTATGAACCGTTTTTCGGCTCAGGGGCGGTGCTGATCAATAAAAAGAGATGCCGGCATGAGACTGTGAGCGAGTACAGTAGAGACCTGTATATGTTACATAAGGTGTTGTCCGATCCGGAAAAAAGCCGAGAACTGAGAAGGCGGTTGAGACATCAGGAACTGAACGAGGAAGCATTTCTGAAGGCGAAAAGAATCCTGAATGAAGGAAAGGCGCAGGATGATATCGAATGGGCGATGTGTAAGTATCTCAGGATCGTATTATCCTACAACGGAATGGGAGAGTTTTATCAGCCTTATCTGGGGAGACATTTTACCAGTATGATAGAGCAGAAGTTTCCCGCTGTGACCGAGCGGTATCAGGGAGTAGACATTCGTTGTCAGGACGGCGTGGAGCTGATACGAGAGGCAAAAGACAAGGAGGATGCATTTGTGTTTGCAGACCCACCCTATCTTCTGAACCTGCGAGGCAACAAAAAGATTTATGACAATGAAATGGGAGAGAAGGAGCATATCCAGATGTTAGAGTACATGCAGGAAGCGAAGTGCAAGATTATGCTCTGCGGCTACTATGACAGTGAAAAAAAGGGCGGAGATTTGTATGACAGGCTCTTGGAATATGGCTGGAAGCGTTATAAGCTGGCAGATCTGGTACAATCCTGTTCCAATCAAAAGAAAAAAGGCATTGGCGAGGAATTTATCTGGGTCAACTATGAGCTTCCTCCTCAGGCAAGATTTTATATCCGAATGAGTACGGAAGTCAGCAAAGCGAATAAAAACTAGCAGAAAGATTTGTGAAGAATGGCAATAGACAGACGGGGAGGGTCAGCGTTACCCTCCCAGACAGAAAGAGAGGAAAAGAATCTTATGAATAAAACCCAACTGAAAGGGACGTGTACGACAGCACCCAAATTATTAGTAACGACAGAGGATCTGAAAACCATTTTATCTTGTGGAAGAGTATCAGCTCTGAAAATCGGTCAGGAAGCAAAGGCAAGGGTAGACGTTGGGAGACGGGTACTCTGGAATGTGGAAAAGATACAGCAGTATTTAAATAAGAAAGAACGCATTATTTTATAGTGAAACAAATCAGAAAAAAGAGAACAGGAGAGAAAATAGTATGCCAAGATTTAAAGATACAACCAGCCGCAGAGACAGTAAGAACCGAATTTTAAAGAAGGGATTCAGTGAGAGAAAGGATGGCAGATACATTTTTCGTATGAGCTATGATGGAGTACGCTGTAAACCTCTGTATGATAAAGATCTGAGGAGACTGGAAAAACGTGCAGAAGAAATGAAACGGAATCTTGATAACGGGATTGCAGTGAACAGCTATAATATGACGTTGAACCAGTGGTTTCGTAAGTATATCGAGTATCGGCGCCTGACTGGTTTAGGCGAGGTAGGCATCCGGCAAATGGAAGATTATTATAACTGGTATATTCGTGATACCCCTATTGGAACGAGAAAGCTGTGCCACTTGGATAAGTTAGAGCTGTTAAAGCATTATAAAGCCTTGCAGGAGCGCAAGGATCACCCGTTGTCTTATGGAACGGTAAAACGTGTGAGCAATATTGTGGAAAATGCGTTGGAAGAAGCACTGGCGCAGCGGATTATCACCTGTAATGTAGCCTACAAGATTACAAAGGATATCCCAGAGATTATAGCGCGAAAGGACAGAGAAGCAGTACCGGAAGAGGATGTAAGACGTTTTCTGGAGTATGCAAAGAATCATCCGCATTATTGCTACCATTACAATGTTCTGGTGCTTCTGTTTGGGCTGGGTTTACGGGCAGGAGAACTGTGTGCGCTGACAGAAGAAGATATGAAAGAAGATCACGTTCTTATTTACAAATCGCTGCAATATCGAGGGCTGGAAGGAAAAAGAGAGAGCTTTATTGGTACGACCAAAACCGGAGCAGGAGTGCGTTCCCTTCCATATCCAGATTGTGTGAAGCAGGCGGTGGAACGGCAGAGAGCCTTTAATCGGAACAATCCTCACCGGTGTCAGACAGTAGTTCCCGTAAAATATACAGGCGGAAAAACAAAACTGAAAGAAAGCTACAGTCATTTCTTTTTCTATACCAGAAGCGGAACCCCTTACAGACCGGATTATCTGGCGGATGTCATTAAGAAAATCGTCAAAGCGTTCAATCGGGACGAGAAAAAGAAGGCGCTGGAAGAAAAGCGAGAAGCAAAGGAAATCAGCCTGTTTACGTCTCATTATTGCCGACATACGTTTGCAACGAGAGCGGCAGAGAATGGAGTAGAAGAACGTCAGATTTCCAAGTGGCTGGGGCATGCCCTGAATGAGGGAAGCCGTGTTACGAAAATCTATATCCATGAAAACTGGGAGGATGGCTATAAGGAACTGGAGAAGGATCTGGAAAAACTGAATCAGATTCGCTTGAGTAGTGTGGCGTAAAAAGAAAGGATGCTGGTTATATGAATCAGTGTCCTTTTTTATGCTTTTTTTCGATTGTCATAAGATGCCATACACCCATAAAGAGGGGACTTATGGGGAGAATGTGGCTGTACTCAAAAATTTAAAAACCACATACTTTTTACTCCAATCTGTACTCATTTAGAGCTTGGTTAGAATGTAAGCGTATAGAATCAGACGAAGCGTAAAACTTTGATTTTTAAAGGAAAAATAGGCGTTCAGAAAAAATTTTTTAGGCGTTCAGGTGTGCGGTTGGGGTAGCTCTGATGCCTTATACTTGCGAATAAGATTCGGAATCAGTAAGGTGAAAGCCCCGTACCGTTATGGTGCGGGGTTTTTTGAGTCTTGCTATTTCAGTTTTTCTATTATAAAATGAAATTACTAAATGCTGGAATGCTTGGAAAATACAGGAAAATCAAATCGTTTGAGGGGGATGGTGAATGTTAAACCAGGACGCGATGACGCCTCTTTATGTTCAGCTTATGGAAGAAGTGGAAAAGAGTATAAGGAGCGGTGAATACAAGCCAGGTGACAGACTGATGACAGAGGCAGAGATGGCGAAAAAATATGGAGTCAGTCTGATTACTGTCCGGAAAGCGATTGGTTCTCTGACTGAGAAAGGGCTTGTGGTGCGAAAGCAGGGAAAGGGAACCTTTGTGGTCCGCCCAAAGCTGTTTCGAAATATGAAGAAGCTTCAGAGCTTTACAGAAATGTGTACTCAGATGGGAGTGAAGCCGGGAGCCAGGATGCTGGAGAACCGCCTGATTCCTGCTGACAGAAAAATCGCAGAGAGCCTTGGAGTGGAGGCTGGAAGCAGCGTAATCTACATCAGCCGTCTGCGCTATGCGGATCAGGAACCAGTACAGATAGAGAAGAGCTATTTTCCTCTCAAGTACGCGTTTTTGCTGGAGGCTAAATTTGATGATAATTCGCTGTTTGACTATCTTCGGGAAAAAACCGGCATGAAGGTGACCGGTTCGGAAAAGATCATCGAGCTGTGCCGCGCTACGCCAGAGGAGGCGGCTCTTTTGGCTGTGAAAAAGGGAGATTACCTTTTATTTGTCAGAAGCACGGCCTACGACCGGGACGGGGAGCCGGTTTATGCGGGCGTTCAGGTGATTAACGGAGACCGGTTTGCGCTGCGGGTCTATGAATCGGACGGAGAATAAATCAACAGAGAGAAGGAGATGTGCTCCAAGGCTTTCGCACAGCGAAGGAGGGAGAGCAGGTCTCCTTTTTTTCGGCTTGAAAATAAGTTGACAAAGAGGGAGAAGTTGATTAAGATAAAATTATAAACATTATATAATATTATATAATCTATTTTTGGCGAAACAGGGAAGGAGACAGTGGGATGAAGGTAATCGGTATTGGGGACAATGTATGCGACAAATATATTCACTTGAAGACTATGTTTCCAGGCGGGCAGGCTTTGAATTTTTCCGTGTATGCAAAGCAGCTGGGGGCAGACGTATCCTACATGGGGGTATTTGGAACGGATCAGGAGGCGGCCCATGTGATTCGGACGCTGGATGAATTGGGGATTGAACACGGGAGATGCCGCCAGTATGAGGGAGAAAATGGATGCGCCAGAGTGACTCTTGAGGACGGAGACCGCGTCTTTCTGGGGAGCAACAAGGGCGGGATTGCAAAGGAACGTCCGCTGCAGCTGAACGAGGAGGATTTAAAGTACATTTCAGGCTTTTCCCATGTCCACACCAGCAATAACAGCCATTTCGACAGCCAGCTGGCTCTGGTGAAGTCGACAGGAGTCTCTCTTTCCTATGATTTTTCCGGACAGTGGAAGGAGGAAGAGAAGGTTGCCGCTGTGGCGCCTTATGCGGATTATGTGTTCCTTTCCTGTGGTTCTGTCTCGGAGGAGGAGGCCAGGGATGTCTGCCGGAGGATGAAAAAAGCGGGATGCAGAAAAATCATAGCTACCAGGGGAAGCCATGGGGCCGTTTATTATGACGGAGAGCAGTTTTTAGTTCAGCCGCCGAAGCTTGTAAAGGCGGTGGATACGCTGGGAGCCGGAGATTCCTTCGCTGCGGCTTTTCTCCTGTCTGTGCTGAAGGGAGAGACGGCAGACAGGGCGCTTCCCGCGGGGGCAGAGTTTGCCGCGAAGACCTGTCTGGTACAGGGGGCCTTTGGATTTGGGAAGCAGTTTGAGTAGAATTTCATTGAATCCCTTCCGGCTTTTGCGTATAATATTTATATACTGAACATGGATAAATATTAACCGGGGGAGGGAGTAAAACCATGAAAAAAAGCTACGAAATGGACATGTGCAGCGGGCATATACTGAAGAAAATCCTGATTTTTTCCATTCCGCTGATGCTGTCCGGCGTGCTGCAGCTTTTGTTTAACGCAGCGGATGTCATTGTGGTAGGGCGGTTTGCAGGAAGTCCGTCTCTGGCGGCTGTCGGTTCAACGACGTCTCTGATTAATCTTTTGATCAATATTTTTATCGGTCTTTCTGTGGGCGCCAACGTGGTGGTGGCCAGAGCCTACGGCGGAAAGAGAGACCGCGATGTGAGCGAGTCGGTGCACACCGCCATTGCCCTCAGCCTGGTCAGCGGAGTCCTTCTGATCGTGATGGGACTGGCCTTTTCTAGGATTCTGCTGGAAATGATGGGGACGCCGGACGACGTGCTGGACAAGGCGGCCCTCTATATGAGGATTTATTTTGCGGGAATGCCGGTGGTGATGCTTTATAACTTCGGAAGCGCCATTCTGCGGGCGGTGGGAGACACCAGACGCCCCCTCTACTATCTGAGCGCGGCGGGTGTGGTAAACGTAGCCTTAAATCTGTTTTTCGTGATTTGTCTTCATATGGACGTGGCGGGAGTCGCTCTGGCCACTGTGATTTCCCAGGCCATTTCCGCCTTCCTGGTGCTGCGTGCCTTAGGAAAGAGCGAGGGAGGCCTGAAGCTGGAGCTGAAAAAGCTGAAGATTCATAAAAATAAAATGTTCCAGATTTTTAAAATCGGCCTCCCGGCAGGAATGCAGGGCGCAATCTTCTCTATTTCCAACGTCCTGATTCAGTCGTCAGTCAACTCCTTCGGATCCGTGGCCATGGCCGGCAATGCGGCCTCTGCCAACATAGAGGGCTTCGTATACAACGCCATGAACGCTGTGTACCAGACGAATTTGAGCTTTACCAGCCAGAATATGGGCGGAAAGAAATATACCAGAATTACAAAAATCATGTTTACCTGCCTGGGGACGGTGACCGCGGTGGGAATGCTGTTAGGATTTGGCGCTTACGCGTTTGGAGAGGATCTGCTTCGTATTTATTCGACGGATCCTGAGGTAATCCGGTTTGGAATGCTTCGTATGAGCATAATCGCCACCACTTATTTCACCTGCGGATGGATGGATACCATGGTGGGAAGCCTCAGAGGAATCGGCTATTCGGTGCTTCCGATGATTGTCTCTCTGACAGGAGCCTGCGGTCTCAGAATTCTGTGGATCTTCACGATTTTCTCCCAGCAGAGAACCCTGACCTCCCTGTACGTTTCCTACCCGGTGAGCTGGATCATCACAGCCAGCGCTCATCTGATCTGCTATTTTATCATCACGAGAAAAATGCCGAAAAAGGACGGCATCCCGGACGCATAGAAGGAAAGCAGAGACGGCTGCGGAATTGCGGCGATACGTTAAAGTGTCGCAAAATATAGAATTAATAAATTAATTAATTGAAAATTAACGGCTGATATGGTAAAATACAGGTAGAAATAGCCGCGAGAGGAGGCCTGTACTATGAGTAAAAAGATTATTACAATCAGCCGTGAATATGGAAGCGGAGGACGTCAGATTGGCCAGCTGGTCTCAAAGAAGCTTGGGATGGACTTCTATGATAAGGAATTGATTGACCTGGCGGCTAAGGAGATCGGTTTTTCACCGGAGCTGATCGCAGATAAGGAACAGAGGGTGACGAACAGTCTGCTCTACAATTTCGCTATGGGAAGCTTATACGGCATCGCCTATCCCAGGACGCCCAAGCCTGAGGAGCTGCCTCTTACGGAACAGATTTTTATTGCCCAGAAGAAAATTATTCAGGATGCGGCCAGAAGAAGCAGCTGCGTGTTTGTGGGACGCTGCGCGGATTACATTTTGAAGGACAGGGACGACGTTCTGAAGGTATTTATTTACTGTGATAAAGAGATACGCAGACAGAGAGCTTTAGCTGAGTACGGCGAGATCGAGGAGTATATCGACGAGTTCATGCATCAGACGGATAAAAAGCGCCGGATTCATTACGAGACCTTCACCAACCAGAAGTGGGGCCGCCGGGAGAACTACGATATTATGTTAAACAGCGGCCAGCTGGGAATTGAGACCTGCGTACAGATACTCTGCGATGCGGTAAAGTAGGAAAACAGAGCAGCAAAATAAAGCAGAATAGAACAGCAAAATAAAGAAAAATAAAGCAGCAGAAACGGCAGGATATCAGAAACCGGTTCAGCGCAGGAAAGCGCATAACAGACAGGACTTGACATGCAGAGAGGGTGCGGCATTTTGGCCGCGCCCTCTTTTGGATCTTTATTCATCAAAAATAGAGACAATTTCTCCGTCCAGGATCCGGTTCATATTTTTGACAGCGCAGAAATTTCCGCACATGGAACAGGTATCTTCTTTTTCCGGTTTGGAGGAAGCGCGGTAGCGTCTGGCTTTCTCCGGATCTATAGAGAGGCGGAACATTTCTTCCCAGTCCAGCTTTTTGCGGGCTTCGCTCATGCTTCGATCCCAGTCTGAGGCGCCGGGAATTCCCTTCGCAATGTCGGCGGCGTGGGCTGCGATTCGCGACGCGATAATTCCCTCTTTTACGTCGTCCCGATCTGGCAGTCTTAAATGCTCGGCCGGAGTGACATAGCAGAGGAAGGAAGCGCCGGCGGCTGCGGCGACTGCTCCTCCGATGGCCGCAGTAATGTGATCGTATCCGGGGGCCACATCTGTGACAAGAGGCCCTAATACATAGAAGGGAGCGCCCTTGCAGAGCGTCTGCTGGATTTTCATATTGGCCGCAATCTGGTCTAAAGGCATGTGGCCCGGCCCCTCAATTATAACCTGTACGTCTTTCTCCCAGGCGCGTCTGGTCAGCTCCGCCAGCGTGACAAGCTCTTCTATCTGAGAAATGTCCGAGGCGTCTTCCAGGCAGCCGGGGCGGCAGGCGTCTCCAAGACTTAAAGTCACATCGTATTCCCGGCAGATATCGAGAATTTCGTCGAACCGCGCGTAAAAGGGATTTTCCTCTCCTGTCATTTCCATCCAGGCGAAAATAATGGAACCTCCTCTGGAGACAATATTGGTGAGGCGTTTCGCCTGCTTGAACCGGCTGGCCGTATTTTTGTTGATGCCTACGTGTATGGTGAGGAAGTCGACGCCGTCCATGGCGTGCATCCGGACAATGTCAATCCACTCGTCAGCGGTGATTTGTCCAAGGGGCTTGTGGTAATAGACTACCGCGTCGTAGATGGGAACTGTGCCGATGATGGCGGGACACTCGGCCGTCAGCTTTCTGCGGAATTTCCGGGTGTCTCCAAAGGAACTTAAATCCATGATGGATTCCGCGCCCATGGCCACGGCGTCGCTGACCTTCTGAAGTTCCATATCCAGATCCACGCAGTCTCGGGATGTTCCCAGATTGACGTTGATTTTCGTTCTCAGCATAGAGCCGATGCCGTTAGGATGAAGGCAGGTGTGGAGACGGTTGGCGGGAATGGCAATTTTTCCCTCCGCTACAAGGCCCATGAGACGTCTGGGATCAAAGCGCTCCTGTCTGGCTACGGCTTCCATTTCTTTTGTGAGAATGCCTTTTCTGGCGGCGTCCATCTGTGTGGAGTAGGTTCGGGAAGAGGGGCCTGGGGCCGGATGTGCTGTCTGGTTCATAAATATGCTCCTTTCATAATGAGAGGAGAACGGAGGCGGAAAAAAAGATCTGAAACCATGCGGATCCAGATCTGAGAATGCGGTTGACGGCTTTATGATGGCCGTGTCTGTATAGTCCCTACGTTGGCATTACCCAAATCAGGTGATAAAGGTCGAAGTTTGGTTACTTCCTCTCAGCCCGCCTACGAGCTCCCTTGGTTTAGGGAAAGTATACCATCATGAGAAGGGGATGTCAAATTGTTTGCGTTTGTCCCGCGTGCCTAGACGAACCGCCCCCTTTATGCTATAATTTGTATCTATAGATATACAAAAGGATAAACGCTCTGCGGGATTTCCAAGGAGCGTTCTCGAAAATGAAACAGGAGAGAGAGATGAAAGAGGATATCAGAATACAGGGGCAGCTTCGGGCGTATCTGCAGTGGCCGCTTTTTATGGCAGTGATTCTGATGGCCGCCAATGTGGTGGTGGGTCTGATGGATTTAAAGGCCGGCATTGTCATGACTGGTTTTACACTGTTTTATGCGGCGGTATGCGGATGGCTTTATCTGTATAAGAGAAAGCGGCTTCTGGGGGGGCTTCTGGAATTTTCTGCTCAGTATGCCGAGCTTCAGGAGCATATTGCGGCGGATATGGCTTTCCCCTATGCGATTGCAGATGAAAGCGGTCTTCTGCTGTGGATGAACGACGGGTTTGCCGATATTGTGAGGGATGACCGGAAGAATAAGACGCTGTTCGGGCTGTTTCCGGAGCTGACCAGAGAAATTTTAAATGGAATCGACGGGGAGGGAAGTCTTCACATTACCTATGGAGACAGCTTCTACCGGATGGAGCTCCGCCACATCTGCGCAGGCGAGAACGGGGAACTGAACCTGGACGCGCCGGACGGAGACGAGGACGAGACGCTGTGGGCGGTTTATCTGTTTGACGAGACGGAGCTTCTGGCTTTAAAGCAGGAGATCGCAGATCAGAACCTGGTGGCTGGACTGATTTATCTGGACAATTACGACGAGGCCCTGGAGAGCGTGGAGGAGGTGCGCCGCTCGCTTCTGGTGGCTCTCATTGACCGAAAGATCAACAAGTATATTTCTAATTTAGACGGTATTGTGAAGAAACTGGAAAAAGACAAATATTTCTTTGTCATTAAGCAGAAGTATACGAAGGAGCTTGAGAAGGAGCGGTTCGCCCTTCTGGAGGAGGTTAAAACGGTCAACATCGGCAACGAGATGGCTGTGACGCTGAGTATCGGTATGGGTATGAACGGAGAGACCTATATCAGAAACTACGAGTACGCCAGAACAGCCATTGACATGGCTCTGGGCCGCGGCGGCGACCAGGCGGTGGTGAAGGACGGAGCCAAGATCACCTACTACGGCGGCAAGTCCCAGCAGCTGGAGAAGACCACCAGGGTAAAGGCCAGGGTAAAGGCCCACGCCATGAGAGAGCTGATGGAGACGAAGGATAAGCTGCTCATTATGGGACACCGGATCGGAGATCCGGATTCCTTTGGAGCCACCATTGGAATCTACAGGATTGCGGCGGCGTTTAACAAAAAGGCACACATTGTCATTAACAGCGTCAATTCTTCCGTGCGCCCTATGATGGAGCGGTTTCAGAATAATCCGGACTATCCGGAGGACCTGTTCCTGACAGGAGACGAGGCGGCAGCCCGGGCAGACGCCAATACCATGCTGGTGGTGGTGGATGTGAACCGGCCCAGCATTACGGAGGCGCCGGAGCTGTTAAAGATGGTTAAGACCATTATGGTATTAGACCACCACAGACAGAGCAGTGAGATTATTGAGAACGCGGTGCTCTCCTATGTGGAGCCCTACGCTTCCTCCACCTGTGAGATGGTTTCTGAGATTCTCCAGTACGTAGGAGACGGCATTAAGATGCGCTCTGTGGAGGCGGACGCCATGTATGCGGGAATTGTCATTGACACGAATAATTTCATGAATCAGGCGGGAGTGCGGACCTTTGAGGCGGCGGCCTTCCTGAGGAGAAACGGAGCCGATGTGGTGCGGGTCAGAAAGCTGTTCCGCGACCGGGTGGAGGACTACCGGGCCAGGGCGGAGGCAGTCAGAAGAGCGGAAATTTTCGAGAAGGAATTTGCCATTTCCGAGTGTCCGTCCGAGGGACTGGAGAGCCCGACTGTCATAGGCGCCCAGGCGGCCAACGAGCTGCTTAATATCATTGGAATCAAGGCGTCCTTTGTCATGACGCAGGTAAAGGATACCATCTTCTTCAGCGCCCGTTCTATTGACGAGGTGAACGTGCAGGTGATGATGGAGAAGCTGGGCGGCGGCGGCCACAGAACCATTGCCGGAGCCCAGTTAAAGGACGCTACCATGGAGGAGGCCAGAGAAAAACTAAAGGCCATGCTCAGGCAGATGATCGAGAAAGGAGAAATATAAAATGGAAGTTGTATTATTGGAGGATGTAAAGTCCCTGGGAAAGAAGGGACAGATTGTAAAGGTAAACGACGGATACGCCAGAAACTTTATTTTAAAGAAAAATCTGGGCGTGGAGGCTACGGCTCAGAACTTGAACGACTTAAAGCTGCAAAAGGCAAACGAGCAGAAGATTGCGGCGGAGCACCTGGCAGCAGCCAAGGATCTGGCCAAGTTTTTAGAGGATAAGTCCATTACCTTATCCATCCGCGCCGGAGAGGGCGGAAGAGCGTTCGGATCCGTATCCGGCAAGGAGATTGCCAAGGCTGTGTCCGAGCAGCTGAAGATAGACATTGACAAGAAGAAGCTGGTGCTTCCAGAGCCCCTTAAAACCTTCGGAACCCACGAAGTGCCGGTTAAGCTTCACAAGGATGTAACGGGAACTCTTCGTGTCAAGGTAACGGAGGCATAAGCATGGATGAAGCGCTGATTAAGCGCGTGCTTCCTCACAGTGTGGAGGCTGAGCAGTCCGTCATCGGCGCAATGCTGATGGACCGCGAAGCTATTATTTCGGCGTCTGAGATTGTCACAGGCGCCGATTTTTACCAGCACCAGTACGGCGTGATGTTCGAGGCGATGGTGGAGCTGTTTAACGAGGGAAAGCCGGTGGATCTGGTGACGCTCCAGAACCGCCTGAAGGAGAAGGACGTTCCCCCGGAGGTCAGCAGCCTGGAGTTTGTCCGGGATATTATGACAACCGTGCCCACCTCCGCCAACGTGAAGTCCTACGCAGGTATTGTGCGTGAGAAGGCAGTGCTTAGAAGACTGATTAAGATTAACGAGGAGATTGCCAACACCTGTTATGCGGGGAAGGATAAGCTGGACGATATTCTGGCTCACACGGAGAAGTCGGTGTTCGACCTGCTTCAGAGCAAGGGAAGCGGCGATTTCGTGCCTATCCGCCAGGTGGCGTTAAACGTGCTGGACAAGATTGAGACGGCGTCTAAGAATCAGGGAAACGTGACGGGAATTCCCAGCGGCTTTCACGATCTGGATTTTCGCACCTCGGGCTTTCAGCCCTCGGATTTTGTGCTGATTGCGGCCCGTCCGTCCATGGGAAAGACTGCCTTTGTGCTGAATGTGGTGGATCACATTGCGGTAAGGAAAAATATGCCCTGCATGGTGTTCAGCCTGGAGATGTCCAAGGAACAGCTGGTCAATCGTATGCTTTCCATGGAGTCCAGAGTGGATTCCCAGAAGCTGAGGACAGGAACTCTGTCAGATTCTGACTGGGACGCTGTAGTGGAGGGAATTGGAACCATTGGAAATTCCAAGCTGATTATCGACGATACGCCGGGCATCTCCATTATGGAGCTGCGTTCCAAGTGCAGGAAGGTGAAGCTGGAATATGGGCTCAGCATTGTCATTATCGACTACCTTCAGCTGATGAGCGGAAGCGGAAAGGGCGGAGAGAACAGGCAGCAGGAGATTTCCGAGATTTCCCGTTCCTTAAAGGCCCTGGCCAGGGAGCTGAACGCGCCGGTTATCGCCCTGTCACAGCTGTCCCGCGCCTGTGAGACCAGGCCGGATCACCGGCCCATGCTGTCGGATCTGAGGGAGTCGGGAGCCATCGAGCAGGATGCCGATATGGTTATGTTCCTCTACAGAGACGATTACTATCACAAGGATACAGAGAATCCCAACATCGCTGAGGTTATTATTGCCAAGCAGCGAAACGGCCCCATCGGAACCGTCAACCTGCTCTGGAGGCCGGAGCTTACGAAATTCGAGAATCTGGCCAAGTAGGGAGAAAAATACACAGATAGGAGCGGTTCTTTCCGCCAGAAAAAAGGAAGCAGGGAAAGTTTTGGGTGACTTTGAATTGGAACCAGGAAACTTTCCCCGTTTCTCTTTTTTTCGCCTTCAGAAGCTGTCTCAGCCCTGCTTCTTTTTTTGACATAATTGCGCTGGGGTTCGCATATAGTATTAACAGGCTACGAAATATTGTGAACCAAAGGAGAGGATTGAATTATGGCTGAGGTACATTATCTGATATCAGACGCTTCCAAAAAAGTGGATGTGGAGGCGCACGTTCTGAGATATTGGGAGGAGGAGCTGGAGCTTAGGATACCCAGAAACGAGATGGGGCATCGTTATTATACAGAGTTTCACATTCGTCTGTTCAGGCAGGTAAAGATGCTGAAGGATAAGGGGTATCAGCTGAAAGCGATTAAAACTGCGCTTGCCAAGTCTCTGGAATCGGATGGGAAGGTGATTATCCCCAACGAGGTGCTGGAGGAGGACGTGCTGGCGGCTCTGAAGGACGCGGATCCTGCAGGAGGCGGGAGCGGGGAGGCTTCGGAGGCTCAGACGATTCCCGGTACGGCTGTTTCCTGCCCTGAGGAGACGAAACAGGGCGGTTCAGTGGAGGAGCTGGTAGAGAGCGAGAACGGGAAAATGGAGCAGGTGCAGAGACTTTTGAACCATGTGATTGGACGGGCTATGGAAGAAAACTGTGAAAAATTGAGCCAGGATATCGCTTACATGGTTCATGAGAAGCTTCTCAAGGAGATGGACTACCTGATGCGGGTGGCCGACGAGAAAGAGGACGAGCGGTTCAGGCAGCTGGACGAGATGATACGAGCGTGCCAGAAGGACAACCAGTGCCGGATGGAGGCCGCAGCCACGAAAATTCCTTTTCTCCGGTTTAAAAAGAGAAAGTTTGGGCGGAACGGAAATAAGCTTTAAGAGTTGACAGCAGAGAGGAAGCGCCGCAGGGCCATCGGTTTCGATGGGACTGCGGCGCTGTTTATTATGGAACTTTTATTTTTTATACTTTGTGGCAGCAGGCAAAATGACCGGGGCATATTTCCCTCATGCAGGGCTCCTCTGTCCGGCATCTGTCATCAGCCATATAGCAGCGGGTATGGAAACGGCAGCCTGACGGAACATGGGAGGCGCTGGGAACATCTCCCTCCAGCACAATCCTTTTCCGAGTTTCCTGACCGGACAGAATCGGTACGGCAGATAAAAGAGCCCTGGTATAGGGATGAGCAGGAGAAGAAAACAATTCCTCAGCCGGGGCGTATTCCATCAGCTTTCCAAGATACATAACTGCCACACGATCACTCAAATGCTCCACTACATTCATGGCATGGGAGATAAACAGATAGGTAATGCCATATTTTTCCTTAAGATCCAGAAGCAGGTTGATAATCTGAGATTGGATCGAAACATCCAGGGCAGATACTGCTTCATCACAAACAATAAACTTGGGCTGAAGAGCCAGGGCCTTTGCAATAGCGACTCTCTGGCGCTGACCGCCGGAAAATTCATGGGGGTATCGATCTGCATAGACGGGGTTCAAGCCCACCTGAATCATCAGATCCTCCACTTTTTCTCCAGCCTCCTTTGGAGTACAGCCTTTTTGTACCATAAGTACCTCGGATATTAGGTGTCTCACGGTTTTTCTGGGATTCAGGGATGAATAGGGATCCTGAAAGACTATTTGAATATCTTTTCTAAGGCTTCTCAGCTCATTTCCCTTAGCAGTTAACAGATCCTGACCCTGATACAAGATCTTTCCGCCGTTTGGCTGATTGAGACGCACAATCGCTCTGCCGATGGTGGTTTTTCCACATCCGGATTCTCCGACCAGTCCCACAGTTTCACCTTTGTGAATAGAGAGAGATACGTCGTCAACAGCCTTTACCACGCCGGTCTTCCTCTGAAACAGTCCGGAACGTATTGGGAAATACACCTGAAGATTTTGAATATCAATCAATGTTTCCTGATTCATTATGCACCTCCTTACTGTGAAATGTCTGCCGGGCAGTGAAGCCAGCAGCTGACACGATGTTCACCCTGCCTTGTCTCTGGAGGTTCTTCTCTGGCACACCGTTCCGATGCATAGGGACAGCGGGGATGAAAGCGGCATCCAGAAGGGAAGTGGAGTGGGTTCGGCACAGTTCCCTCAATTGTTTTCAGGCGTCCGCCGCGTTTTACCCGGATACCGGGGATAGACAGGATCAGAAGCTCTGTATAAGGGTGCAGAGGTGATTCCAGCACTTCTTTTAAGGAACCTTCCTCTACGATTTTTCCTGCGTACATAACTGCCACCCGATCAGCCATCTGGGATACGACTCCGAAATCGTGAGTAATCAGCAGAATAGACATGTGAAGTTCTTTCTGAAGCTCCTTCATTAAATCGATGATTTGAGCCTGAATCGTCACGTCCAGAGCAGTAGTGGGTTCGTCGGCAATCAGCATGGCTGGCCTGCTGGCCAGTGCGATGGCAATCATAACTCTCTGACGAAGGCCGCCGGAGAGCTGGTGTGGATAGACTTTCAGCCGTTCTTCCGGATTAGGAACGCCAGCTCTCTTTAAAAATTCTACAGACTGATGATGTACCTCTTCACGGCTTAACCCTGGATTATGGAGACGTATCATTTCTCCAATCTGCTTTTCGATCCGATAAACAGGATTTAGAGACGTCATAGGTTCCTGAAAGATCATGGAAATTTCTGTTCCTCTGATTTTTCTGGCTTCTTCTTTGGAAAGAGCTTTGATTTCTCTGCCGTTTAAAAGAATAGAGTCAGCCTGAATCTGAGCAGATTTTGCCAGAAGGCGGATTAATGACAGGGAGGTGACAGTTTTTCCGCATCCGGATTCACCTACCAGGGCCAGTGTTTCTCCTCTATCTATATGGAAGGAGACTCCGTTGACAGATTTTACAAGTCCTTCCGGCGTGCGGAACCAGGTGCAGAGATTTTCCACCTTCAGAAAGCAGCTGTCTGGCTGAATATTTTGTTTATTTAAAGATGTTTGCATTTCTGTCATCTGAATTCCTCCTATTTTCTAAGCTTTGGATCAAAAGCATCCCGGAGACCGTCGCCAATCCAATTTACGGAGAGTACAGTCAGGGAAATGGCAATCCCTGGAATTGTCGTCAGATAAGGAGCGTTCTGAAGGTAATTTCTGCCCTGGTTGAGCATAGCGCCCCAGTCTGGAAGAGAGGCGTCTGCCCCCAGACCAAGAAAGTTCAGACTGGCGGAGGACAGAATAGCGCTTCCCACAGACAGAGTCGTCTGAATGATGAGAGGACCGATACAATTGGGAAGAATATGTCCGAGCATAATTCTGCTGTTTTTAAAACCGGCCGCTTTAGCAGATTCTACATACTCCTGTTCCCGGACAGCCATTACCTGGCTTCTGGTTAATCTGGCAAAGTTGGGCCAGCTGACGATAGCAAGTGCAATGACAATATTTTTTTGGCTGGCTCCCAGAGCTGCCATAATAGCAATGGCAATAATGAGGAATGGGAAGGACAGCATAATATCTGTAACTCTCATCAAAAGTGAGTCCAGCCATCCGCCGAAGTATCCGCTGATGCATCCAATAAAAATGCCAACGAAAGCAGAGAGAAGGGCTACAGTCAGGCCTGTGAGTACAGAACTTCTGCCGCCGTACAACAGACGAGACAGAATATCTCTGCCATAGTCATCAGTTCCCAGAAGATGTCCTGGGGAACCTGGGGGCAGCAGCATATCAGAGAGTACCATATCTTTGACGGGATCGTAGCTGGTAAACAGGGGGGCGAAGGCGCAAAGCACCACAATAGCTGACAGGATAAAAAGTCCCAGCACTGCGATCTTATTTTTGAAAAACTGTCTGGCCACATCCTTCCAGTAGGAGGCCTTTTTATCGGAACGATTTGTTTGTTCTGTATGCATAAGTCATCCTCCTTTCTCTATTTATCCAGTCTGATTTTTGGATTCAGCCAGGCGCAGATAATATCAATAATGAGATTTGTCAGAAGAAACAGAGCACAAAGTACCAGCGTGTTGCCCTGAATCATGGGATAATCCCGCTTGGCAATGGAGTTCATGGCAAGCCGTCCTACTCCTGGCCAGGCGAAAATGGTTTCTGTTACGACTGCTCCGCCTAAGAGAGCGCCGAATTCGCTTCCAATAACTGTCACTACAGGGATCATGGCGTTCTTCATGGCATGTCCGATAATAACGGCATATTCTTTCAAACCTTTGCTCCGGGCAAAACGTACATAATCCTGGCTTAAAACATCCAGCATACTGGAGCGGATCATACGTGTCTGAGTAGCTGCCAGCCCCAGTGCCAGAGAGGAAGCGGGAAGAATCAAGTGGGATAAAAATGGTCCCAGACCGTCGTCTATGTAAGCCATTCCCTGACTGGGAAGAATACCAAGATTTTGCGAGAAGAAGATAATCAATACCAGACCAAACCAAAATTTTGGCAGTGAGGTTCCAATAGTGGCTAAAAAGGTAGCGATGGAGTCCCAGATACTATTGTGCCGTATGGCAGCCAGAATGCCTAATGGAATAGAGATTAAAAGTCCCAGGAAAACGGCGGCCACAGTCAGCACAAGGGTAGCTGGAAGCCGCTGCATAATGGCTGTAAATACGTCCTCATCTGTGATGTAAGATTTTCCCAGATCTCCTTTAACTGCATTTTTCAGGAAATCGGCATATCGGACTAGCATAGGCTTGTCGAGTCCCAGTTCATGCCGTGCCGCCTCATACTCTTCCTCTGTAAAACTCTGGGTATCTCCTGAGCCCAGCATAATATAGACAGGATCTCCCGGCGTTACGTAAAGCAGGGAAAAAATCAGGAAGGAGATGACCAGCAGAGTCGGTATAGCCTGGAGAACTCTTTTTACAATATAGTTCCACATAGAATCGGCTCCTTTCGGTTGAGACAGAAAGGACGCAGCAGGCCTGCGGTGAGGCAGAGCGACGCTGCGTCCTGAATGCCTATTGAGCGGTTACTGTATGATAATCCGCTATTCCACAGTTACATTTCTTGTGCTGTTGGTAAGAGAGCACCAAAGAACAGGAAGATTTTCAAAATCTTTTACCCTGGTGTTCATTCCAAGCTGTACATATTCGAAGAAACCGCCCATATGGACACAGTCTTCAATAGTCATAAGAGATGCCTCCGTAAGGAGCTTGGCTCTGGCTTCCTCGTCCAAAGTAGCGAAAGCCTCATCCAGTTTCGCATCCAGCTCTGGATTTGAATAATTAGTACGGTGGGCAGTCATCTTTGATTTTTCAGAGTGGAACAGCATATTTAAACCATCCAGAGTGCTTCCTCCTCCCATGACGAACGCCTGTACATTTGAAGATTTAATGTCAGAGGTCAGAGTGGCGTATTCTGTTGGCTGAGGGATACAGTTAATACCAGCCTTTTTAAGCTCTGTGGAAATAATGACTCCGAATTTCATATTTGGATCTGTGTTAACTGTTTTTAAAACAAACTCCAGCTTCTGTCCGTCTTTTTCATAAATACCGTCAGAGCCGAGAGACCAACCCTTGGATTCCAGCAGAGCCTTGGCTCCTTCAGGATCGTAAGCCGGATAGGCTTCCTTCCAGGCAGCTTCATCTGCACCTGGGAATTCTAATGGAATCGGTCCCCATGCGCGTTTTGCAAGAGTGATTCCGGCGTCGTTAGCAAAAATAGCTTTTACTGCGGACTCGGTATCTACTGCCATAAGGATGGCTTTCCGGACATCTGGATCGGAAAGAAGCGGATCCTCAAAATTAAAGCCCATATACCGATACCAGCCCAGCGGATTAGCCAGGAGCTTCACATTCTCTTTCTCAGCGACCGCCTCCAAATCAGTGGATAAAAGCTGTACGGCAATATCAATTTCATTATTCTGGAGGGCGATGGCAGCTACTGCCTTATCCGGAATAATTTTATAAATGACCTTGTCAAGACCAGGTTCAATGTAGTAATCCTCATTTTTTACCAGCACGGTCTGATCGTCTGTTGCGTAGGATTCAAATTTGTATGGACCGGATCCTACCGGATGCTTAGCCAGATCGAAATTTTCCTCCACTGCCTTAGTGGGGAAGAGGTAAATGTTGCTGAGAGTCATTAGGAATAATGCTTCTGGTTTTTTTGTTATAAATTTAATAGTAGAATCATCAACCACTTCGATATGAACAATGGATTCTGTCAGGCTGGAGCGGCGGGCCGCCTCATTTTTTTCGTCCATCACAAAATCAAAAACATTTTTAACATCCTGGGCTGTGACAGGAATCTTTTCATCGCCGAACAAATCGTTTCCGGTCTGCCAGAAGGAATTGTCTCTCAGATGAAATACCCAAGTCAGATCGTCCGTATTTTCCCAGCTTTCAGCCAGTCCGGGGAGAAAGTTACCCTGAGTATCGTACTCTATCAGAGACTCATAGACATTAGATAGAATATAGCGGTCTCCGTCTGAGGTAGACTTCCAGGGTACGAAGGTACTGACGGTATAGGTGGTTCCAATGGTGAGTGTTTTTCCGTCTTCACTGGACTGGGCGGAGACAGAAGCGTTTTCTCCGTCTTCCTGGCCAGAATCAGCTGATTTTGGAGCACATCCGGTCAAAGCGATTGCCAAAGCAAGCATAGATGCTAAAATTTTTCTTCCTCTTTTCTTCATCATATCCTCCTCCTTTTTATTCTTATTTATCGGCAAGCGTATTATGATAAACGATTCCGTCGATCATGGTCAGCCGGCAGAGTGTAAAATTACAGAATGGATGTCCGTCAAAAATAGCAATATCTGCATCCTTTCCTGGTTCCAGGGAACCGATTCTGTGATCCAGTTCCAGATTTTCTGCAGCGTTGATGGTAACAGCCCGGAAAGCGGTTTCTTCTCTGAGCCCTCTCCGAATCAGAAGACCGATTTCTATGGGAAGCCAGGCTGTTTTAGATGCTGTGTCAGCCATAAGACAAATTTTCACGCCGGCCCGATCCAGTTCTCCTGCTGTTTCCAGATGAATATTGTGAGTTTCCTGCTTATTTGGCTCTAAAAGAAGTGGGCCTACTACGCAGGTAACATGTTTTTTACCCAGGAAGTCCTTAATTTTAGATCCGTCTGTCGCATGTTCAATGGAATATTTCAAATGGAATTCTTCTGCCAGACGGACAGCGGTGGCAATATCATCAGCCCGATGACAGTGGATTCGCACCTTTCTTTCGCCCCGTACAACAGGAACCAGCGGATCCAGCTCAAAGTTAAATGGCGGAGCGGGTTCTTTTCCTTCTGCTGCTGAGAGAAGATGGTCAGAGTAGGCCTTTGCTTCATAAAGCGTTTTTCGTATAAGAGCCGCTGTTCCCATTCGGGTCACGGGGGCCTTCTTTTCAGAACCGTAGAATCGTTTGGGATTTTCGCCCAGAGCCATCTTCATCTGTTCACTGCCTGGAATAGCCATTTCGTCAGCTGTAGAACCGCGAAGCTTCAGACTGATTCCCAAACCTCCGATGGCGTTGGCTGATCCAGGTCCTGTATAGACTGTGGTGAAACCTGCATTTCTTACCTTTTCTACAGCATAATCGAAGGGATTTAATGCGTCCAGAGCTCTCACATAGGGAGTGACTGGACTGCTGTGCTCATTTGTGTCAGACTGCAGCATTGGCATTGTTTTTGGTTCGCCCATCAGACAGAGGTGGGTGTGGCAGTCAATGAGTCCGGGCATCACATAGCAGCCGGAGGCGTCGATGATTTCTGCGTTCTCTGGAATGGAGAGATCTGCGCCTATTGCTGCAATTTTTCCATTTTCAACGAGAATCGTGCCATGTTCGATGATACCCTTTGTAATTGTATTAATAGTTCCTCCTGTAATTGCAATCATAATTTATTCCTCCCCATTTTCCCTTACACAGACGCTCTCTGAACCAGATTTTTAAACAGCCGTTTCATGGCGTCGCTTTCAGGAACCATTTCCTCAGGATGCCACTGAACGCCAATCAGCCGTCCGTCAAGGCTTTCCACTGCTTCCACGATTCCATCTTCTGTGTGTGCAGAGAGATGAAGGCCTTTTCCAAGAGTCCGGACACTCTGATGGTGCATACTGTTGGTAGCAATCTGCTCTGTTTCGAGGATCTGGAAAAGACGGCTGTCTTTGTCAATCTGTACCTGATGAACCCCATATGTGCGCCGTCCTGACTGGCAGTGCAGAAAGGTTTCTTCCTCCCTCTGGGAATAAATATCCTGGTAGAGAGAACCTCCCGAAGCCACAACCATCATCTGCATCCCTTTGCAGATTCCCAGAGCAGGTTTTCGCTGTTCCAGCGCGTAAAGAAGGCTGTGAAAGAGAAATTCATCTACTTCCGGACGGATTTCTCCCAGATTGGGGTGGGGATTTTCACCGTAATAGCTGGGATCGATATCCTCTCCTCCGGGAAATAGAAGTCCATCGCACAGATCAATCAGCTTTTTTGTCTTTTCCAGATCACTGCTGACAGGTATGATAAATGGAACCGCTCCGGCATCTTCCACAGCGCTTATGTAGGCGGCGTTTATATATTGCCTGGTTACATCGCCAAAGCCGCCTTTATTACTGTTCATTGTATCTGCAAAGACTCCGATGATTGGGTTTGCCATGATATCCCTCCAGTCTGTCAGGGAGACATGCTCCCTTTTTTGATAATGTCATTTGTAAAATATAACACGCATAAATCATGCCAAAATATGATAATGCAAAAAAATATAATAAATAGAGAGATAAATATGAAGAAAAGGTGAAAAATAGAAAGAAAATATGAAAGATTTTATGTATTATTAGATTCGGGACGGAGGTGTATTTGGAAACTGCAAGTGAAAAAACTGTTTTCTTGCGTTAAACAGGATGAATACCTAAAAATACACACAAAACCAGAAAAAAACAGGATGAAATCTCAACCAAACTGGACGAAACATGAAATGCAAAAAGGAGGCAGTCTCCAGCGTCCGCTTTTTTGGCAGAGTCTGGAACCGCCCTCCCTTCCTGAAATCATCGTTTGCTGTTTTGCCGCTTCCGGGATTATCGCAGCAGACGTCTTCCCTGCTCTGTAATGCGGGTGCCGTTCCGGCCGGTATGCTTGACTGCCAGCCCTTTTTCTTCCAGCTCGTCTAAAAGCCTGCGGAGGCGGTACTCGCTGACAGGCGGACCCAGAAGTTCTGAGAGGGACTGGCGCAGGAAGCTTCTCCCTGTGGGAGAACCGGCGTCCTGGGCGTTTCGGATCAGGATGAGAAGCTGTTTTTCCTCCTCTGACAGAAGACTGCTCTCCAGACGCATCAGATAATCGGGAAGGCAGTTTTCACGGTCCTTCATCAGCTCGAAGTATTCGGCGGCATTTCGAAGCTCCCTGACATTTCCGGGCCAGTCGTGGGCCAGGAGAATGCGCCGGACGCGCTCCGGAACGTCGCAGGGCGCTGACAAAAAGCTGGAAAACAGGAGAAGGATATCCTCCTTTCTCTCACGCAGGGGAGGCACAGAAACAGGCAGAACGCTTAGACGGTAGTAGAGATCGCTGCGGAACTGTCCACGTTTCATCTCCTGGCGCAGATCCCGGTTAGTGGCGGCGATAATGCGGACGTCTATATTGATCACCCGGTCGCTTCCGATCCTCATAATCTGCTTTTCCTGAATCACGCGCAGCAGCCGGGACTGGAGTCCTACAGGCATATCCCCGATTTCGTCGAGAAAGAGAGTTCCCTTATCCGCCTGCTCAAACAATCCCGGCTTTCCATCCCTGCTGGCCCCGGTAAAGGCTCCGCGCACATAGCCGAACAGCTCGCTTTCCAGAAGGTTTTCAGGGACAGCCGCGCAGTTGACCGCCACGAAGGGCTGCAGGCTGCGCTCCGACAGGCGGTGGATGGACTGGGCAATCAGTTCCTTGCCGGTTCCGCTCTCCCCCTCCAGCAGAATGGTTTTGTTTCCAGGTGAAAAGATGCGCACGCTCTCCAGGCAGCGCCTCATGGAATCCGACTGGTACAGAATATCCTGTATCTGATATCTGGCAGTGAAGCCCTGGGTTTTCGCCTGACGGCTGATTTTTTCTTCCAGAGATTTGACATAGGTAATATCCCGGAAAAAATAGAGATCCTGATAGGCAGAGCTGTCGTAGCTGAGCCTGCTTTTGCGGACCGTCATTTCGCAGACGCCGAACCTGGCCGGTTCAAAATCAAAGGAGTCTCTGGAGAAAAAATCGAAAAGAGACTCGTCAAAAAGGGAGAAAAGCCGCGTCACACCCTCACGGACCGGCTTTTTGACCATTTCGCGGAACCGTTGATTGCACAAAACGATAGTGCCGTCGGGAATCGTCAGAAGGATGCCCAGATCCACTGATTCCAGCACGTGCTTCATCTGAATATTTTTCATGATCGTTTCTTTATAATACTGGTTCAGCCCCCGGTTGGAATTTACAATTCCGTCGGAATAGGCCAGCAGCCGCTTTGAGATTTCCTCGCCGCCCAGCTGGAGACGGCAGATAATGTCCATGAAGGTGGCCAGATCGACGCAGCGGTCCCCGATATCAATGATCCGCTTAATAAAGGAAGGAACGCGTTCAGCCTCCCCGGGAGTGACGGCGATAGTGATATCGTTTCCGCCGTCTGTCCCGTTCCACGGCTTTAAAATCAGGTTGTCCACATTTAAGTCATAGAGCAGATTGACGGTCTGCAGAGTATTTTCATAATTGTCGTTGACCACAAGGACAGGAGTCCCCTGAGGAATTTCAAAGAGCTTTACCAGATTTTTCTCCCGGATAGTCCGCCTGATTACAACAATATTTTCCGGGTGAAGGAGCTTTTCCTTGATCCGCTCAATCCGATCTCCCAAAGTGAACAGGAGAAGATCTCCGTCGACTGTTTCCATCTTCGCAATCTCTTCAAAGGTCAGCGTCTCAAGCTCCGCCTTGCCCCGGAAGACGCAGAGCAGATCCTCCCTGATTTTTTCTGCAATCCGCTTCCGATCTGTAATAATTACAATCCGTTTCAATTTAACCCCTCCGTAAAACCCCGCCGCCGCGTATGGCGCATGATTCTGAACCAGCTATTATCACACATTTTACCGCAAAGAGCCTGAAAATAAAAGACAATTTTGCGGGGGGAATCTTCCTCTGCTCCTAGATAATGTACTTTCAAAAGAAACAAAAATGTCACAAATGTTTGACAAAAATATTAAAATAATAAAAACAAAACGAAAATAATAAATTAAAAATTAATATTATAGACAGATGCGTTAAGAAGCTGTATAATATTTGGAAATATGCGAGATGAACTGCTTCTTTTAATGAATGAAGAAAAGGCTGCCGCACTATACTAATATGAGGCGCAGACAAGTGAAAAAGCTTGAGACAGGCATTTTGCATAGGGCGGCAGACAAAGAGCAGGACAAGAGCCGCCGGGTGGGAGTTTGAGCTGGAACAGCTGGAAATCAGAGGCAGAAGGTGGTGAGCGAATGGTAAAGGAAACGATTCTGGCGGTGCAGGAAGCGGAAGCGCAGGCGTCTGGCCTGGTAAGCGAAGCCAGACAGAAGGGAAAGGAACTGGCAGAGCAGACACGAAGGGAAGCGCAGAGCAGAAGCGAGGCCGCCGAACGGGAAATCCGGGAAAGTCTGGAGGCGGTAAGAAACGCCGCTAAACTTGAGGAAGAAGAGATTCTTTCAGAGGCCATAAGAGAAGCAGAGGCAGAGATTTCCCTGATGCGAAAGCGTGCGGAGGAGAAATCAGAGGAAGCAGTACGTTTGATTACAGACATCCTGCTTAAGACGTGACAGACACCGCAGAAAATCCAGACAGGAGGGATGTGGATATGGCAGTTCTGCAGATGAAGAAAATTACCATCTGCGCTCTTTTAACGGATCGGAAACAGGTGCTGGATTTCCTTCAGGGAGCCGGAGTTGTGGAGATTTCACGGCTGGAGGAACCGGAGGGAAGCGATTTCCAGAGACCGGATACGTCTGCCAGGCGGCAGAGCTGCGAGAGGGACGCATGGACGGCGGAACAGGCCCTGGAGGTTCTTGACCAGTATGCTCCGGAAAAGACCTCTCTTCTTTCAGGGCTTGCGGGAAAGCCCCTGGCTTCCGGAGAAGAATTTGCAGCTGTTCAGGAAAACTGCCGGCTGATCATGGAGGACGTGAAGCAGATTTTAGAGTACAGCAGAAGGATAGGGGAGAGCAGGGCGGCGATTGCCAAGCTGGAAGCTCAGATAGAGTCTCTGTCCCCGTGGCTGGCTCTCGACGTGTCCATGCAGTGTTCCGGAACGGAGAGGACGGTTCTTTTTATTGGAGCGGCAGGAGCGCAGACGACGCTTGACTCTCTCTATCAGGCGGTGGCTGAGAGAGCGCCCTCGGCGGACGTTTCGATTCAGCTGATCGGAAAGGATAAGGATCAGGTATGCGCCGCGGTTCTCTGCCTGAAAGAGGACGGGGCGCAGGTGGAGGAGGCTCTGAGAGCTGCGGGCTTTGCAAAGCCTTCTCAGAGTTTTGACCAGGTTCCGGCAGTGAAGAAGGAGGAACTGGAGGAGGAGATCCGGCAGATTCGTGATGAAATCAGGGCGGCGGAGGAAAAGCTGAAAGCCTATGGCACGTCCAGGGAAAATATCAGGCTGCTGTCGGATTACTGCCGGATGCGGGCGGAGAAGTACCAGGCGCTGGGCAATATGCTTCAGTCTGGGAAAACGCTCCTCCTTACAGGCTTTGTGCCCAAACAGGAGGAAGAGAAGCTTCTGGCCCGTTTAAACGAGAGGTTTGACCTCTATGTACAGACAGAGGAAGTGCCGGAAGCAGAGGAAGCGCCGGTGCTTTTAAAGAACAGTACCTTTGCAGAGTCGGCGGAGGGAGTGACGGCTTCCTTCGGACTTCCGGCCAGAGGCGAGATGGATCCCACCTCCGTGATGTCGCTCTGCTACGTGTTTTTCTTTGGGCTGATGCTGTCGGACGCAGCCTACGGCCTGATTGTATTTCTGGCCTGCTTCATTCTTCTGAAGAAGTTCCCCAGGATGGGAAGCGGCCTGAAAAAGTCGATCCGCCTGTTTATGTACTGCGGCGTCTCCACCTTATTCTGGGGCGTCATGTTCGGCGGATATTTCGGAGATGCGGTGAATGTGATTTCCAGGACGTTTTTCGGACGGGAGATAAGCATACCGGCCGTCTGGTTTACTCCCCTTGACGATCCCATGAAGATGCTTGTGATGTCCATGCTGTTCGGCGTGATCCACCTGTTTCTGGGACTGGGACTGAAGGGATATATGCTGTTAAAGGATAAGCGGATCCTGGATTTCTTCTGCGACGTGGTTCTCTGGTACTGCCTCTTAACGGGCCTGATTTTAATTCTTCTCCCGTCGGAGCTGTTTGCATCCATGTCTCAGATGACCATTGTATTCCCAGAACCGGTTCATCTGCTGGCGAAGGTATTAGCTATAGGAGGAGCGGCCGGAATTCTTCTCATGTCAGGCAGAAGCAGCAAAAATCCGGCCCTCAGGCTGGCGCTGGGAGCTTACGATCTGTATAACATTACAAGCTGGCTTTCCGACGTGCTTTCCTATTCCAGGCTTCTGGCTCTGGGACTGGCCACAGGCGTTATCGCTTCGGTTATCAACCAGATGGGAAGCATGGCGGGAAATGGCATCCTGGGCGCAGTAGTGTTTATCCTGGTATTTCTGGTGGGACATGGGTTTAATCTGGCTATCAATCTGCTGGGAGCTTACGTTCATACCTGCCGTCTTCAGTACGTAGAGTTTTTCGGAAAGTTCTATGAGGGCGGCGGACGGATGTTTGAGCCGTTTCGCAGAAATACAAAATATGCGGATATTAAGGAGGATTAAGTTATGAGTGAGATGGGTATTGTATTTGCATTGTTAGGCGCGGCAGTGGCAGTAGGGCTTGCAGGCATCGGTTCCGCTATCGGAGTAGGCATGGCGGGCCAGGCGGCGGCAGGCGTTGTGACAGAGGATCCGGGAAAATTTGCCAAGGTTCTGATTTTACAGCTGCTTCCCGGTACCCAGGGTATTTACGGACTGTTAGTAGGCTTTCTGGTACTCTCCGGAACGGGACTGTTAGGCGGAGGCGCTGACATGAATATGTCCTTAGCCACAGGCCTTCTGTACTTTTTAGCCTGCCTTCCCATTGGAATCGTAGGTCTGGTATCTGCGATTCATCAGGGACGCACAGCGGTCGCTTCTATCGGAATCGTGGCTAAGAAGCCGGAGCAGTTCGGTAAGGCCATGCTGTTCCCGGCCATGGTAGAGACTTACGCCATTCTGGCTCTGTTAGTATCCATCCTGGCAGTCAGCGCGCTTTAATTTCGGCAGTCGGGAATTTTTCTGACAGAAGCCAGGGCGCAGGAGACAGGAATACAGAGCATGGAAGGAGAGACAGATATGACGGGACTGGAAAAGATTACAGACCGGATTCTGGCGGAAGCCAGGGCGCAGTCCGACGAGATCCGGGAGAAGGCAGAGGAGGAGGCCGGCGCAGTCCTGCGGGAAACGGAGGAGAGACTTTCAAGACTCCGGGAGGAGGCGAAGGAGAGGGAAGCGCTTGTTAAAAAGGAGCTGGAGACAAGGGCCAGATCCTCTGCCTCTCTGAAAAAGCGCCAGCTGATTCTGGCCGCCAAGCAGGATATGATCCGGGAGCAGATTGAGAAGGCTCACCAGACTCTTTTGGAGATGGAGCCGGAGGAATATTTTTCTCTGATAGAGCAGATGGTCCGCCGGTTCGCGCTTCCCAAAGCGGGAGAAATCTGCTTCTCGCAGAGAGATTTGAAACGGCTTCCCGATCAGTTTGGGAAACGCCTGGAACAGGCTGCCGCAGAGCGTGGAGGGAGCCTGAAAATAGGCGTGGAGCCGGCTTCCCTGGACGGAGGATTTCTCTTAGATTACGATGGAATCGAGGAAAACTGTTCCTTCCAGGCGCTTCTGGCGGCGAAACGGGACGAATGCTCCGACCAGATCCAGAAGCTCTTGTTTGAGAAAGAATAGGAGGGAGGAACATGGCGGATAAGAATTATACGTATGCAGTCGCCCGGATCCGGGCTATGGAGACGGCGCTGTTTTCCTCCTCTGTGATAGAACAGCTGATGGCAGTGAAAACGTGGTCCGGCTGCCTTGATTTTCTCCGGGAGAAGGGCTGGGGAAGCGGAAATCTGAACGAGGGAGCGGAGGAGATGCTGGAAGCCGAGGAGGCGAAGGCGCAGAAGACAGTCAGGGATCTCCTGGGAGGAGACGACAGGATTCTGTCAGTGTTCAGTTATCAGAAGCTGTACCATAATCTGAAAGCCGCCATTAAAAAGACAGCGTCGCCTGATTTCCCCGGAGAGCTGTACTACGACGGCTGCGGCGTGGACGGAACAGAGATGGAGCGGATTGTGGCGGAAAAGGATTTCAAGGCTCTCCCAGAGCACATGCAGAGCATTGCAAAGGAAGCCTACGAGACCTTCCGCCACACAGGAGACGGCCAGCTCTGCGACGCCATGGTGGACCGGGCGGCGTTAGAGGCCGTTTACAGCGAGGGAAAAAGAAGCGGCGAGCCGGTGCTGATGGCTTATGCAGAATCAGTGACAGCGGTGGCAGATATTAAGATAGCCGTCCGCTCCCAGAAGACGGGAAAGAGCCTGGAGTTTATGCGGCAGAGCATGGCGCCCTGCGAAAGCCTGAATACGGAACGGCTTTCCATGGCGGCCCTCTCAGGAGTTTCTGCCGTCTGCGAATATCTGGAGGGAACCTCCTACAAAGAGGGCGCGGCGGCGCTTAAGGAATCGCCCTCAGCCTTTGAGAGGTGGTGCGACAACCAGCTGATAGAGAGCATTAAGCCGCAGAAATATAATCCGTTCTCAGCGGGGCCGCTGGCGGCCTACCTGTTAGCCAGGGAAAATGAGATTAAGACGGTTCGGATCATCCTGACAGGGAAGCTTAACAATCTTCCGGAGGAAGCGATCCGGGAAAGGATCAGGGAAATGTATGTATAAGATGGCAGTCGTGGGAGATTATGACAGCATTTACGGCTTCGCCGCCCTGGGACTTGACACGTTTCCCGCAGACGGGCCGGAGAAGCTGGAGCAGGTGTTTCACAATCTGGTTTCCGGCGGGTATGCGGTGATTTACATGACAGAAGCGGCGGCCGCCCAAATCAGCCGCACAGTGGAGCGGTACAGAGAAAGCCTGCTTCCGGCGGTCATCCTCATTCCGGGAGTGTCCGGAAACACGGGCAAGGGGATTGAGGGAGTGAAAAAGTCGGTGGAGCAGGCGGTTGGATCAGACATTCTGTTCGGAGGAGTCTAGCAGAGTGAGGGAGGCGGCGTCAGGCCGCCAGTTGACAGAAAGGTGGGTGAAGCCTTCCAATGAGCAAAGGTGTGATTAAAAAGGTAGCGGGACCGCTGGTAATTGCAGAGGGAATGCGGGACGCCAATATGTACGACGTGGTCCGTGTCAGCAGCCAGCGTCTGATAGGCGAGATTATAGAGATTCACGGGGATCAGGCATATATTCAGGTTTACGAGGAGACCTCGGGACTGGGACCGGGAGAGCCGGTAGAATCCATGGACATGCCGCTGTCGGCAGAGCTTGGACCGGGACTGATTACCAGCATTTACGACGGAATCCAGCGTCCGTTGGACGACATTATGAAGGCCACGGGAAGCAATAACCTAAAGCGCGGCGTGGAGGTTCCCTCCCTGAAGAGGAACCTGAAGTGGAATTTCGTTCCTACAGTGAAAGCCGGGGATACGGTGAAAGCCGGGGACATTATCGGAACGGTCCAGGAGACCATTGTGGTAGTTCATAAGATCATGGTTCCAAACGGAGTGCGGGGAACGGTGAAGGAGATCCGGGCCGGAGAGTTTACAGTGGAGGAGACTGTGGCGGTGATTGCCACAGAGACAGGCGACAGAGAGCTGACGCTTATGCAGCGCTGGCCAGTCAGACAGGGACGCCCCTACAAGAAAAAGCTGCCTCCTGAGATGCCTCTTGTGACAGGCCAGAGAGTCATCGACGCCTTCTTCCCCATCGCCAAGGGCGGCGTGGCGGCAGTTCCAGGCCCCTTCGGAAGCGGAAAGACTGTGATTCAGCACCAGCTGGCTAAGTGGGCTGAGGCTGACATTGTGGTTTACATCGGCTGCGGCGAGCGGGGCAACGAGATGACGGACGTACTGAACGAGTTCCCGGAGTTAAAGGATCCGAAGACAGGCCACTCCCTGATGCAGAGGACGGTGCTGATTGCCAACACCTCCGATATGCCGGTAGCGGCCAGAGAGGCATCTATCTATACGGGAATTACCATTGCAGAATACTTCAGAGACATGGGTTACTCCGTGGCGCTGATGGCCGATTCCACCTCCCGGTGGGCGGAGGCCCTCCGAGAGATGTCCGGCCGTCTGGAGGAGATGCCCGGCGAGGAAGGCTATCCCGCTTATCTGGGAAGCCGTCTGGCCCAGTTCTACGAGAGAGCCGGCCATGTGGTGTGCAATGGTTCAGAAGGCAGGGAGGGCGCTCTTTCAGCCATCGGAGCCGTATCACCGCCAGGAGGAGATATCTCGGAGCCTGTATCCCAGGCCACCCTCCGCATTGTCAAGGTCTTCTGGGGACTGGATTCCTCCCTGGCTTATAAGAGACATTTCCCGGCCATCAACTGGCTGACCAGCTATTCCCTCTATGTGGACAATATAGGAAAATGGTTTAACGAAAAGGTGTCTCCGGAGTGGATGACCTGCCGTCAGGGCATGATGAGCCTTCTCCAGGAGGAGGCGGAGCTGGAGGAGATCGTAAAGATGGTAGGTATGGACGCTCTGTCGCCCACAGACCGCCTGAAGATGGAGGCGGCCCGTTCCATCCGCGAGGATTTCCTGCACCAGAACTCCTTCCACGACGTGGATACCTATACTTCCCTGAGAAAGCAGTTCCTGATGATGAAGCTGGTTCTGGCCTTCTACGAGAAATCTGAGAAGGCGCTGAAGGACGGCGCAGGCGTCCAAGGCCTGATTAAGATGCCGGTCCGCGAAAAAATCGGACGTTTTAAATATGTGCTGGATGAAAACATTGAGACAGAATATGAAGCAGTGACAAAGGAGCTGGAAGCTGAGATTGCCGACGTGCTCAGAAGGGAGGACTTCTAAATGCCGAAAGAATACAGAACCATACAGGAAGTAGCCGGCCCTCTGATGCTGGTGAGAGGCGTTGAGAACGTCACCTACGACGAGCTGGGAGAGATTGAGCTGGCAAACGGCGAGACAAGGCGCTGCAAGGTGCTGGAGATCGACGGAGGCAACGCCCTGGTGCAGCTGTTTGAAAACTCTACGGGAATCAACCTGTCCAACAGCAAGGTGCGTTTCCTGGGGAGAACCATGGAGCTGGGCGTATCGGAGGATATGCTGGGACGCGTGTTCGACGGTCTGGGCCGCCCCATTGACGGAGGCCCGGAGATTCTGCCGGAGGAGAGAAGAGATATCAACGGCCTTCCCATGAATCCGGCGGCCAGAAGCTATCCTCAGGAGTTTATCCAGACGGGAGTGTCCGCTATAGACGGACTGAACACGCTGGTAAGAGGCCAGAAGCTGCCGATTTTCTCGGCCTCCGGCCTTCCCCACGCCAACCTGGCGGCCCAGATTGCCAGACAGGCTAAGGTGCGGGGAACTGACGAGCCCTTTGCCGTTGTGTTTGCGGCTATGGGTATCACCTTTGAGGAGGCCCACTTCTTTGAGGAGAGCTTTAAGGAGACGGGAGCTATCGACAGGACGGTACTTTTCATTAACCTGGCCAACGATCCGGCGGTGGAGCGTATCGCCACCCCGAAGATGGCTCTGACAGCTGCAGAATATCTGGCTTTTGAGAAAAATATGCACGTTCTCGTTATCCTGACGGATATCACAAACTATGCGGATGCCCTGAGAGAGATCTCGGCGGCCAGAAAAGAGGTTCCGGGACGCCGCGGTTATCCTGGCTATATGTACACGGATCTGGCCTCTATCTATGAGAGAGCTGGAAGACAGAACGGAAAGACAGGTTCCATCACCATGATTCCGATTCTGACCATGCCGGAGGACGACAAGACCCATCCCATCCCGGATCTGACAGGCTACATTACAGAGGGACAGATTATTTTAAGCCGCGAGCTGTACAGAAAGGGCGTTATGCCGCCGATTGACGTGCTTCCGTCCCTGTCGCGTCTGAAGGATAAGGGAATCGGAGAGGGCAAGACGAGAGCCGATCACTCCAATACCATGAACCAGCTGTTCGCCGCCTACGCCAGAGGCAAGGAGGCCAAGGAGCTGATGGTGATTCTGGGAGAGGCGGCTCTGTCGGATGTAGATCTGATCTACGCGAAATTTGCCGACGCCTTTGAGAAGGAATACGTTTCCCAAGGCTACGAGACGGACAGAAGCATTGAGGAGACGCTTAAAATCGGCTGGAAGCTTTTGTCTATTCTGCCCAGAAGCGAGTTAAAGAGAATTGACGATAAATTCCTGGATCTGTACTACGGAAAGGAATAGGGGAGGTGTGATGCATGGCTCAGGCTCAGGTAAACCCCACCAGAATGGAGCTTACAAGGCTTAAGAAAAAGCTGGCTACCGCTGTCAGGGGACATAAGCTTCTAAAGGACAAACGCGATGAGCTGATGCGCCAGTTCCTCGATCTGGTGAAGGAAAATATGGCCCTCAGGCAGGAGGTGGAGGCGGGGATTAAAAGCGCCAACGTAAACTTTGTCATCGCCAAGGCGGGGATGAGCGGCCAGGCTCTGAACGCCGCCCTCATCGCCCCCAAGCAGGAGGTATATCTGGAAGCGGAAAAGAAAAACGTGATGAGCGTGGACATTCCTGTGTTCAAGTATAAAACCAGGACGGCGGATGAAAACGATATTTACCCATATGGATTTGCCTTCACCTCCAGCGACCTGGACGGAGCTGTGAAGTCCCTTCAGGACGTGCTTCCCCAGATGTTGAAGCTGGCGGAGACCGAGAAATCCTGCCAGCTGATGGCTTCGGAGATAGAGAAGACCAGGCGCAGGGTAAACGCCCTGGAACACGTGATTATTCCGGAAACGCAGAAGAATATCAAGTATATTACCATGAAGCTGGATGAAAATGAGAGAAGCACGCAGATTCGTCTGATGAAGGTAAAGGATATGATGCTGGAAGAAGCCCACCATTATACGGAAAAAGCATAGACATCGAGAAAATCCTCCTGACTGTATCGCTCAGGAGGATTTTCGTTTGCAATATTGGGGGTATATTTAACAAATATTTGTGGTAATCACAGGAAGTAATTTTATGGCTCGTAGATGCCGTCGATGATCTCGAACTCTTTTGCTTCCAGAGCCTTATCAACCCAGGCTCTGTTGGCTGTGCCGTTTGTAGCTGCTACGAGCTTGCTCTCGTCGGCTGCCTGGAACTTCTTGGCGTCCTCTAAAATCTGCGGAGCGTCCTTTCTCGGGATTACGATTACGCCATCCGGATCTGCTAAAATGATGTCGCCAGGATTTACGCTTACCTCGCCGCAGGCAATCGGAACGTTAACCTCGCCCGGTCCCTCCTTGTATGGGCCGCCTGGAGTAGTGCCTGTCGCATATACAGGGAAATCCCATTTGCCAATCTCGTCGATATCGCGGATTGGTCCGTCTAAAACGATGCCGGCTACCTTCTTTGTATGGTGCAGATATGCCATCATGATCTCGCCCATCAGAGCGCGTGTGTTGTCGCCCTCGTTGGAAACTACTAATACGTCGCCTTCCTGAGCGATGTTGAGAGCTGCGTGAAGAGCCAGATTGTCGCCGCCTCTTGCCTTTACAGTCAGGGCCGGGCCTACCATCATCTGATCCTTAGGGCTGCTCACCAGCTTGATTCTCGGATTCATAGCTGCGTTTCTTCCCATAACGTCGCCTGTGTTAGATGCCGGGATCGTCTTGAACTGCATCATAACCTCCGGATCCGGCATGTGTCTTTTCAGGTAAATTCTCTTTCCTACTGCCATAACAATATACCATCCTTTCGTAGATTCATATCTTTGGAGATTCATTTTTCATTGCCTTCATTGTAGTCCAGAAAAAGCACAAAAGCAAACAACACTTTTTTATGATATTAACAAAATATTGTTGTCAGCTTATTTACACAGAGGCGCGGTTCTCTTATAATAATCATAAGAAACGACAGGAACCGACAGAAAATGCAGAAGAATAGATAGCGTCAGTATACACTGACACGAAGAATCCTGAAAAACGATGCCAACGGAGGAATCCATATGAATTTGCAGAGTCTTTACTATTTTGTAGAATTGGCCAAGGAGCTTCATGTGACTCATACGGCGCAGAAGCTCTACATATCCCAGCAGAATTTAAGCCAGCACATCCAGAAGCTGGAGCAGTATTACGGCGTCACCCTGTTTAACCGGAAGCCGAAAATGACTCTCACCTACGCCGGAGAGCAGCTGTTAGCCGTGGCGACGAAAATCCTGGCGGAGGAAAACGAGCTGATTAACCGCCTTTCCAATATTTCCACAAACAGAAAAGGCCATTTGAAGGTGGGAATTCCCGGCTACCGGGGCCAGATCTGCCTTCCGGAGATCCTGCCCCCCTTCTATGAGAAATGGCCCAACGTATCCATTGATCTGGTAAGCGAATCGTCCAGCATTATGGAGAAAAAATTATTTGACGGAGAGCTGGATCTCTTTATCGGAATTATGTACCAGGACAAGCCGAAGCTTAAAATAGAGTCGATTTTAAACGATCAGATCTATCTGGTCTGCTCTGACAGGCTTCTCCAGCAGTACTTTTTTGATTCCTGGGAGAAGGTAAAAAGGGAATCGATTTCCGGCGTCGATTTGAAGAAATTTGCCAAGGTTCCGTTCCTCATGCCGAAAGCGCCTATGAAGCTTCGCCGCATTGTGGATCAGTGCTTTCAGGAGGCGGGAGTCGTTCCTGAAATTAAATTTGAAACCCAGGTGATCGAGCTGTACATGTCTCTGTACGCCTATGATTACGGGGCTTTTTTCTGTACCCAGATGCGTATGCCCACGCTTTTAGCCATGCACCCGGACGCCAACGCATTTCCCCTGTTCATGAACGGCGAGCCGGTTCAGCACCGCCTGGTAGCCGCGTACCATGAAGAGCGTTTTCTGCCGGATTATGCCCTGGATTTTATTAGTTTAACAAAGCAGGTATTGGAAAAAATTGCAGAGACACGCCCGCAGAATCAGCATTATCCAGTTCTGTAACAAGAAAAAATTGTCGAAATTAAAAAAATAGATTGTTTGCCTTGTGATTGGACATATATTACAATACGGTCATAACGAATCAGGTTAATTTGATCAAAATAACTATTTATTATCAAGTGTAAAGGGGAAAGCGTTATGACAGTTGCATCTTTTTGTGATGACATGTTAATCCTGGCAGTGTTTATGCTGGTCGGCTTTTTTGTCCGCGAGATTGCAAAGCCACTCCAGAAGTTATTTCTGTCATCATCCTTAATCGGCGGCCTTGTTCTTCTGATCCTTGGCCCGCAGATTGCCGGCGTTGTAAACGTGCCGGAAAGTTTTTCATCCATGCCAAGTGTAATGATTGATATTGTAATGGCGACAACCGTATTCGGAGTTACTATTAACCGCAAGAAAATGGGTTCCTACCTGGATTACAGCTGTATGACCATGACTTCTTATGGTATGCAGATGGCTCTGGGCGTTCTTCTGGGATTCGTGCTTCAGAAGATCTGGCCGGGACTTCCGGACGGATGGGGCATCATGGGCGTATTCGCCTTCCACGGCGGCCACGGTACGGCGGCAGCGGCAGCAGCCACCTTTGACAAGCTGGGCGTTCCGGGAAATATGTCCGTAGGCATGGTTCTCTCCACTCTGGGCCTTGTGGTAGCCATGGCGGTAGGTATGATCATGGTCAACTACGGAATCAGAAAGGGCTGGGGAACCTATGTAAAGGAGCCTCAGAAGCAGCCGGATTATTTCTACGGCGGCGTACTTCCAAAAGAGAAGAGAGCTGCTTCCGGCCACACGGTAACGACCAGTATCAGCATCAACCATCTGGCTCTCCAGGTGTCCTGGCTGTTATTAGCTCTGTTTATCGGCCGTCAGCTGTTCGGCTTCCTGGGTTCCTTCTCTGAGTTTTTCGCAGGAATGCCAAGCGTGCTTCACGGTATCTTCGGAGGCGCGATTCTGTGGTACATCTTAAAGCTTACAAAGTTAGACAAGTTTGTGGACTTAAAGACGATCAAGATGGCCGGCGGATTCTGCCTGGAGATCACAGTGTTCACCGCAATGGCAACTCTGGATCTGGAGTTTATCTCCACCTACATTGTACCTGTTTTAATTTACACTGTAATTTTAAGTATTTTAACAATTCCGATTATTTTCGGTCTTGCCCGCCGCTTCTGCAGAGACGAGTGGTTTGAGAAGGCCTGCATGGCGTTCGGAGCAGCGACTGGAAATACCTATACAGGACTTGCTCTTGTAAGAGCCGTGGATCCGGAGTCTCAGTGCAGCGCCGGAGATACTCACGGAGTATATTCCGCTCTTATGTCCTGGAAGGACGTGTTCGTAGGACTGGCTCCTATGTGGCTGATGAGCGCGGTATCGGCTTAACCTTCGGCGTGGGCGTGGCCATTATGGTCGGCTTCGCAGCAGCCGGATTTATCTTCTTTGGAAGAAAGAGAGCAAACGCATAATAAACTGAAAAAAAGCAGACAGTACCCTGTTTATTTGGCGCAAAAAGCATTGTGCCCGATTGACAGGGTACTTTTGCAATGAAAAAGAAATGCGGTCAAGAGCCAGACTTCTCGGCAGACGGAGCGGGCCCGGCCTACCTTCTGAACCACTCCTTCATCACCTGTATCACCTGAACCAGCTCCTCCTCTGCGATTACATAGGGGACCATGGCGTACAGGTAATTCAGAAACGGGCGGCTGAATACGCCACGTTCTCTGGCGAACTTCTGATATCCCTCCAGAACGGCTGCGTCTTTTACCTCAATGCAGACGCAGCCTCCCATGATTCTGATTTCTCTGATTCTGTCGTCAGAGAAGCCGTCCAGCTCTCTCCGCGTGATGGCCTCGATGCGGCGGATTTTAGCCATATAGTTCTGGGTTTCAAACAGCTCGATGGATTTGAGGGCTGCGCTGCAGGCCAGGGCGTTTCCCATAAAGGTGGGGCCGTGCATGAGAGCGTGTTCCGGCTGGTCGTCAAAAAAGCCGCGGAATACCTTCTCATTGGCGACCGTGGCGGCATGGCCGATATAGCCGCCTGTCAGTGCTTTTCCGAGAACCAGGATATCCGGCAGAACCAGATCGGATACAAAGCGGTTTCCCGTCCGCCCAAATCCGGTGGCAACCTCGTCGAAAATCAGAAGAACGCCGTACTGATCGCACAGCTGTCTGGCCCGTTTTAAAAAGGACAGGCTGTACATGCGCATGCCGCCTGCGCCCTGGAGAAGAGGTTCCACAATCAGACAGTTCAGACGGCTGTGATACTGCTCAAAGGCCTGTTCCAGGGCAGGAATCTCGGTGGGAATGTGGATCACGTGGCGGCTGGGGCCGTAGGCCTTCAGGACAAAGTGGTAATCCTCGTCGTCTCCGGTTTCCATGGTTTTAAAGGTATCGCCGTGGTAGGCGTGTTCGAGAGCCAGCGTCAGAGTCCGCTCCGTTTCGCCCCGGTTCATGTAATACTGCAGAGCCATTTTCAGGGCGACCTCCACAGCCACGCTTCCTGAATCAGAGAAGAAGGAGTAATTCAGATCTCCGGGAAGAAACTCTTCCAGCCTGCTGGCCAGCCGCTGGACCGGTTCGTGAGTCAGCCCGCCTAACATCACATGGGAAAATCGGCTGACCTGGTCAATAATGGCCTGGTTCAGCTCCGGGTGATTGTAGCCGTGGATTACGCTCCACCAGGAGGATACGGAGTCAATCATTTTCCCCTTTTCGGTATACAAATAGACTCCTTTGGCTCCGGTAATGGAAATCGGCGGGGCCATGGTTTTCATCTGCTCATAGGGATACCAAATCATTTTATTTCCTCCTCATACAGCGCTTTCAGAGCGCCGGCAGAGATGCGCAGGTCCTTGTCTCCATCCTGGACGCAGGCTGCGACCTTTACGCCTGTCACATACTCGCACATCTTTTTATTGTCCTCGTGCAGGACGTTTCCTGGCTGGTAATGGTTTAAGATCACTCCCTTCAGAGGGAGCTTCTGCTGTTTCAGAAAGAAGGCGGTCAGCCCGGCCTGATTGATCGTCCCCAGGCCTGCGTCCGCCACCAGAAGACATCCGGAACCGCAGGCTCGGATCACGTCGGGAAGCCACAGCTCCTGTCCGTCAAAGCGCAGAGGACAGAGGACGCCGCCGGAACCTTCCAGAGTAAGGTATTCACAGCAGGTTCTGAGAGAACGAAAGCCGTTCATCACAGTGCCAAGATCCACCGGACGGCCCTCCAGGCGGGCGGCCAGATGCGGGGAAACGGCGGTTTCATAGACAAAGGGACACATTTCCTGCAGCGGCTGGGCAATGCCGGAATGCTCTTTTACCCACAGGGCGTCGCCGGGGATCAGGACGCCGTCCCCGTCGCGTTCGTTTCCGCTCATGGCCGCTTTGTAGTAGGCGGCAGAAGCGCCGCTCTCCCGCAGCTTTTTCAGAATCAGGCCGGAAACGTAGGTTTTTCCCACATCTGTTCCTGTGCCGATGATAAATAGAGATTTACTCATAATCAGACCTCCTCGTATTTAAATCATTCCGCTTTTTACCAGCGGAATCAGCCGTTTTCCTAAACAGGCTCCCGCTATGCAAAGAAGAATATCTCCTGGAACCGCTAACAGAAAGCAGTAGAGAAACAAAGGCCAAAGCCCGATGGGCGTTCCCAGATAAAACCGGCTGATCAGCCAGTACCAGGCCATGCCCAGGGAATATACAATTCCCAGCCCGGCAAAGTCAGCGGCCAGAAGCCGCCGGATTCCCGGATATTTTTCCGCTTCAGCCAGGAAACCTGTAACATACGCGCCTGCGGCGAAGCCGGCCAGGTAGCCGAAGCTGGGCTGGACAAGGTAGCCGATCCCTCCGCCCTGGGCGAAAATGGGAAGCCCCATCAGCCCCAGAAGGATGTAGATCAGAACGGCCAGACAGCCTTTTTTCGGCCCCAGCAGGAGTCCTGCCATCATGGTAAATAGATATTGAAGCGTAAATGGAATGACTGGAATGGGAATTTTAATAAAAGCGCCTGCGGCAATTAAGGCTACAAACATGCCGCAGAGAATCATATCTTTCGTCTTTTCTCGTCTCAAAATCGGTCCTCCTGACTTGGTGATTCTGCATGCCGGAATCTGAAACTGCACATAGAAAGCGTCCGCGTATCAGAGACAATATGCTGTGAGTGCAGACGCTGAGCTCATTCAAGATAATACCATATCGGCGCTAAATGTCAACTAAAAAAATAAAATAGTTTACAATTTGCAGAGGCGGAGAAGGAGCGGAGAGGAAGATATAAATTCCTTACATTTTTCTGTCATATTTACATTTTATATACGTTTTCTTACTCCTTTATGAAGTCTATTGATTATTATTTGAAAATTATCTATAATCTGCTCATAGCAAAGCAAAAACGAAATGTACGGAAATGTATTAAGAAGGAGGGCTTCTATATGAGGAAACGTAATATCACAGGTTTATTGTTTGCAGCAGCGCTTGTAATGGCGGGAAGCCAGATGGGTGTCCTGGAGTCTCAGGCGAGACCTCACCACGGAGACGACTGGGAGGATCGGTGGGAAGACCGCTGGGATGACGACGATGACGATGATGATCGCTGGGATGACGATGACGACGACGATGACCGCTGGGACGATGATCGCTGGGACGACGATGATGACGATGATGACGACGATCACCACTGGGGCGGAGGAAACCATCACCACGGAGGAAACGGCGGAAATGATGACGGCGAGCACCGTCCAGCTATCGGCGGTTTTGTCAATGTCGTGTACTTCTGCGAGGAAGATAATACCGTGTGGGCCAACGGAGAAATCTGGGCAGCAGGCCTTGCAGACGGAAAAGGCAACGTAAACTCCAGCGAGCTGACCAACGTGCCGGAAGGCTACAAGCTGAAGGAAGTGGGAGACTTCTACTATGACGGAGGCGCAGAGCTGAGAATCCAGATAGTTCCTAATGTGGTAAAGGGCGGAATGGTCAATGTGGTCTATGAATGTAAGGAAGAAAACCACGTGTGGGCCAACGGAGAAGTCTGGGCAGCAGGTCTTGTAAATGGAAAAGGCAACGTAAATTCCAGCGAGCTGACCAACGTGCCGGAAGGCTACAAGCTGAAGGAAGTGGGAGATTTTTACTACGACGGAGGCGCAGAACTGAGAATCCAGGTAGTTCCGGAGGAGACAAGAGGCGGCTATGTCAACGTAGTTTATTACTGCGAGGCTACCAATCATGTGTGGGCTAACGGAGAAATCTGGGCGGAAGGCCTTGTAAACGGAAAAGGCAACGTAAATTCCAGCGAGCTGACCAACGTGCCAGAAGGCTACAAGCTGAAGGAAGTGGGAGACTTCTACTATGATGGAGGCGCGGAGCTGAGAATTCCCGTTATTCAGTGGTACCGTTAAAACAGCAGATAAAAAGCAGAGGTTTTAAAAAGGAAAACAGCCATAACCAGTTTTAATTCGTAATAGAAAGCAGAGAGAACCGCAGGGCAGCAGCTGTCCTGCGGTTTTTAGAGACTTTTTTCAGAAGAAATAGGAAAAATGGGAAAAAATCGGAAATGAATTGACTGATTACAATGAATATATTATAATAATTAACAAATCAAATAAGTGATAAAATGAAAGTAATGGAAAAGCTGCTTCATTTTGTATGAAATAGCACACCGCTAGTTCGGAGCAAATGAAACCCAGCCAAGAACAGGTACCTGTTTTTGGGCTGGGTATTTTTTTATTTCATAGGAAAAAAGCGTCCTATGAAATAAAAAAAGCTCCGCAGGAATCTTTCTTGTATTTCAGGATAAGGCTCTGCTGCATAAAAGATACCTGCTCATGCGCGCTGGCAGCTTTTGCTTTCAGGGGAAAGGAGAGAACGAATGAAAATCACACAGATCAGGACAGGACTTTTGTCAGTGCCTCTCAGAACGCCGTTTAAGACGGCGCTCAGAACAGTGACTCATGTAAACGATGTGATTGTGGAGATCCACACGGACACAGGCTGTGTGGGATACGGCGAAGCGCCCTCCACCGGGGTGATAACCGGAGACACCAGAGGTTCTGTGCGGGGAGCCATTGAGGAACACATCAGGCCGGCTCTTCTGGGCAGAGAGGTGGACGAATTTGAAGACTTGATGAGACACCTGAATTCCTGCATTGTGGGAAACAAGAGCGCCAAGGCGGCTGTGGACATGGCGCTGTGGGACTTGTATGGACAGCTGCACCATATCCCGGTTTACAAGCTTCTGGGGGGAAGCAGGAAACAGATCTGCACAGACCTGACGATCAGCGTCAACGATCCGGAACAGATGGCAGAGGATGCCAGGCAGGCGGTAAAGCGGGGGTATGACTGCCTGAAAATCAAGGTGGGCGTGAATCCTGCGCTGGATGTGGAACGGCTTACAGCAGTCCGCCAGGCGGCAGGAGCTGACATTTCCATCCGAATCGACGCGAACCAGGCGTGGACGCCGAAACAGGCAGTCAGTATTTTGAACCAGATGCAGGAAAAGGGGCTGGGAATTGAATTTGCAGAGCAGCCGGTGAAGGCCGCGGATCTCGAAGGCCTGAAATACGTAACGGATCACGCGGATATTCCGATTTTGGCAGACGAGAGTGTATTTTCACCTCAGGACGCGGTAAAAATCATGCAGATGCGGGCGGCTGATCTGGTAAACATTAAACTGATGAAGTGCGGAGGAATTTACAACGCCTTAAAGATCGCGGCGGCGGCTGAAATCTACGGGGTAGAGTGCATGATTGGCTGTATGCTGGAGGCGAAGGTCAGCGTCAACGCGGCGGTTCATCTGGCCTGTGCCAGACAGATTATCACGAAGATTGATTTAGACGGGCCGGGGCTTTGCAGCGAGGATCCGGTAGAGGGAGGCGCAGAGTTCCGGGAGAAGACCATTACAGTAAACGACAGTCCGGGACTGGGAATTGCGCGCGTCAGCGGAATTGTTTATGATGAAGACGACAGATAAGGGGGAAACGATATGGAATCTACAATGATATTTGGAATTTCACCGATTTTTGCTTTGCTTCCGTTAATTATCTATATTATTTTAGCGTTTAAGGATATTAATCCTGTTTTAAATGTAGTGATCTGCGTGGTGCTGAGCGCGATCATGACGAAACAGCCGTTTTCCAGCATGGGAGAGGTGCTGGGATCCGCTCTGGGATCTTTCCTGGGAATCATCGGATTTATTATCATGCTTGGTTCAGCCCTCGGCGCCGTGTTAAAGGAGACGGGAGCCGCGGAGTTTTTAATTATGACGCTGATGAAAAAAATCGGAATCAACTCTGAAAAAAAGGCAATTCTGGCGTCCATGGTTACTTCCATCGTGATTGTGGCTCTGTTAGGCTCTCTGGCAGGCGCCAACGCCATTATTGCGCCCATGATTATTCCGCTGGTAGCTATCATAGGAATTACACCTTCCACCATGGCAGCTGTGCTGATGGGAGCCGGAATTACAGGCCTTTTCATCGGGCCGTACTCTCCGCAGGTGGTGACGATTATGTCCCTGACAGGAATGACCTATTCCCAGTACATTATCCAGACCGGACTTCCCGTAGCGGCTCTCTGCTGGGTGACTACCTTTATCTGCGCTTCCAGAATTCAGAAAAAGACAAAGGGCGTTTACCAGTATGAGCTGGAGGAGACGGTGGAGAAGGATTATGTGCCAAGCGCAGGAGCGAAGCGGGCGACAGCGGCGTTTGCCATCTGCATGGCGGCTATGATCGGATACGGAATTTATCTGCAGTCCGGTTCCACCTATGCCATTCTGGTTATCTCCGTCACAGCCATTGTGACAGGCCTGGCGGGAGGCATTCACCCTGACCGCCTGTTTGAGGTCATGATTGAGGGCGCCAGCAAAATGATGTGGCTGTTTATTATGTTTGTGCTGTTTACACCGTTTATCACATTCGTCTCAGAGGCAGGCGCATTCGACGCTCTGGTAAAGATTATCGAGCCTCTGCTTCACTCCAACAGCAAGGTGATCGTAGCTCTTGTGACGGCTCTTACCGGTATTTTTGGAGTCGGCGGCGCGGCTGCGGCCCAGTCGGTCGTTATGGACAGCATGTTCAAGGAGCTGGTAACAGCAATTGGAATGTCTACCGGACTCTGGGCTACGATTTTATTAGTAGGTTCTCAGATCACCTCCTTTGCCTATCCGGAGGCAGACATGATGGGACAGATGGGACTGGCCCGTTCCAAGGATTTAAAAAATATGGTGAAATTCGGCATTACCATTACGGCTGTAACTGTGATTTACGTAGGAATCAGAGCAATGTTCGGCTGATGACTGTCAGAAGCAGAAAAGGGGAACAGAGATGGCAGATATGACAAAAATAGCAGAAATGAAGCAGGATATTTGCGCCTTTCTTCAGGGAAAACAGGGAAAGGTCTGCGTCAGCTTTTATGATTTGAACGCCGGGGAGGGCTTTTCCATCCGCGGCACAGAGCGGGTTCCATCGGCCAGCACCATTAAGCTGGTCATTCTGGCGGAGGCCATGCGCAGAGTGAGAGAGGGGGAACTGTCTCTGGAGCAGGCGATCACTGTGACGGAGGAGATGAGGACAGGGGGAGACGGAATTTTAAAGGAGCTTCTGCCTGGACATACCTTTACTCTCAGGGAGATTTTGACTCTTATGATCATTGTCAGCGACAACGAGGCCACGAATATTTTAATACGGATGCTGGGAATGGACAGCGTGAACCGCATGGCTTCAGAGCTTGGGCTGAGAGAGGCCTGTCTGGGCCGCCTAATGATGGATTCCGAGGCGAAAAAGCAGGGGAGGGACAATTACATCTGTGCGGACGACATGACAGAGATTTTCAGGCAGATTTACGCGGGGCAGTGCGTGGGGGAGGAGGAGAGCCGCCTGATGATGGACATTCTCAGGAGGCAGCAGCAGGGAGGACGCCTCCAGCTGTATCTGCCCGAGGAGATCGAGACTGCCCATAAGTGCGGAGATCTGGACGCCCTGGAAAACGACGGAGGAATTATATTCCTGCCGGGACGCCCGTACATTCTCACCGTTCTGACCAGTGAAATGGAGAGCAATAAGGAGGGACGGGAAGTGATAGGACACATTTCCCGGATAGTCTTCGACGCCCTGTCCTAGTCTGGCCTTGTCTTAGTCCGGCCTTTCCTTGACAGCAAAAGGAAGACTGCCTTATAATAGCTCTATCTGGATGCCCTGAGAGGGAAGTATATCTCAGGGCGTCTTTTTGGAAAGAGCTGGAGAAGGGAACTATAAGGTGAGGGAAATGAAGGACGAGACAGTGTATGTGACAGGGGAGTCGAGAACCAGCGTGGAAAACGCCATCACAAAGACGTACGGAGCTTTTTATGTGGCCTTTGAAATCAACGGACGGACCGGGGAAATTGTGGAGGCGGACTGCTCCGGAACCCTGGAGCTGACCAGAAGCTTCGTAAGGCGCATGTTTGTGGGGAAGAGAATATTGGAGGACGATCAGAAAATTGAGGAGGAGATCAGGAGAAGATACTTCGGATCTTCGGTGAAGGCCCTGCTGGTAGCCTACCGCGACGCGAGAAAACGTTTTGGCCAGATCCAGGAAAGAGGACAGATTTGACAGACCTCCCGGAACATGGTATGATGTAGTAGAAAAATCTGTTTCAGGGCGAGGCGAAATTCCTCACTGGCGGTGATAAGCGTATGCTGCGAGTCCGCGAGCTCTGCGCGTCAGGGCAGAATGGGTGGGAACCCCATACCAACGGTATAGTCCGGATGAAAGAAACAAAAATACAGATCTGTATTTTTTTAGTCTTGAAATTTATTTTCAAGGCTTTTTTTACTTTTATGGGCTGAGAGCAGAACAGAAAACACAGCTTCATAAGGTAAAATGCTCCGCAGAATCAGATTCTTTATGTTTAATACACAATTACGTTCAGTAGGAGGAATGTGAAGATGAGCAAGACAGCAGCTAGTTACCCGCAGATAGGAAGAGCACAGACTCTGCGTCTGGTGAAGATGAGTTCCATGGTAGCCATTTCGATTGTACTGGTGTACCTGATCCACTTCCCGATTTTTCCGGCAGTGGCGTTTCTGGAGTACGATCCGGCGGATATTTCGATTTTGATCGGAACCTTTGCCTTCGGACCGGCGGCAGGCGTTCTGCTGACTCTGGTCACGTCGGTGATTCAGGGAGTGACTGTCAGCGCAGGCAGCGGACTGTACGGAATTATTATGCACCTTCTGGCAACCGGCACACTGGTGGTGATTTCAGGAAGCGTGTACCACATCAGAAAGACCAGAACTTCGGCGGTGATAGGTCTCGTTCTCGGAATGATGGGCATGGCGGTGGTGATGCTTGGAGCCAACCTGATTATCACGCCGCTGTTTATGGGCGTGTCCAGAGAGATGGTCTGGGATCTGATGCCCTTTATCGTGGGCTTTAACCTGATAAAGGCCGGAATCAACGGAGCCGTGACCTTTCTTCTGTATAAGAGGATTTCGGGATTTTTGAAGAAATAGAGATGAGATAATAGGAAGAGGGAATGTTTTTACGCTCCACTGGAAGTCGCTGAAAACATTCCCTCTTCCTTTGCGTATGGGAAGGTTGCTGGAAAATTTCTTCTGCTCTCTTTGCGTTTGGATGGAAGCCGCTGAAAAGTGCATAGAGAACTAATGGCTTTCCAGCAGAATATCGGATAGATATTTAATTTCAGCATCGGGAATATCAATGCCATAGGCAGTTTCCAGTTCGCTGAACGATGATTTAATATTTTGTATAGCCGTCTGTTCAGTTTGAATAAAATATTCTAAATTGCCGCAGGTAGTAATCGGTTCTTTTCGGATTAGACGTTCTACCAGACAGCTAATATGAAAATATAGACAATAGCGTATGCGGTTTGAAAGAGAGTGCTCTGTTATCTGTTCATAGTAATCAAGACAATTTGAGATATTAATTAAAAGCCGACTGCCGTCCAGAATAGTGATATTGCCTATCAAGCGATCTAGAGACAAATTTCTGACGAGATTTTTTACAATATCAGCAATTTGCTCTGGTTCTGCCACAGAGGAAAAGATCGAGTAGATCTTAGGTTCGGCATATTCTGCTGTTAATTCGTGCAGATAGATAAAAGGAACACCGGATATACAGGGATTCATGACTCCAATAACTCCGATAGGCTCATATTGCTTTAAAAGAAGGAGCTTCTCCTCCTCCAGCTTGATTTGATCATAAGGCATATCGATAACTCTTAGAGGCACTGTCTGAGGGATGCTTTGGTTTAAAATATTTTTAAGCTTTTTTGAAACTCCGCCGGTAGGACAGACTGCTAAAAGAATTTTTTCCCGTTGTTTCGGCTGATGAATATAACAGGGAAAGCTGTATTGTGGAGTAAGGGTTTCAAAAAAATGGCTGTTATGGCAAAGGAGAGCTTTTCCAAAGGATGAGACTGTGTTTACAGATGTACAGCCTACAAGTATAAAAGGAATTTGCAGCTGCTGGATCAAAGAAAGCCGTAGTTCTTCCAGAGATATCAAGTCGGAAAAGATTATGATCCCACTTTGAATTTGAAAATAATCTATGTAAGCTCCCAGTCTGGCGGCATGCTGTTCGGTAGTTTCAGTCAAGGAAACACCAATTCCTGTGAATAATTCAAATTTTAAAATTTCGTTGACAGTTTGACTGATGAAATCTGCAGTCTCCTGTTTATAAGTTAAAATAACCGGCTGCAAAAAGAAAGTTTCATATTCCTTACAGAGGCTTTTCAAAAAAAGGATCATTATAATATAATCGCTGCAGTTGAAAGATATATCCAGTTCTTCTTGAATTTTTTTGAAAATTCTGCCTGCAGCCATTGCTTCCTGAGGAAAGTGTTTTTTCAAAAAACTGCAGATGCCGGAGATTTCGGGTTCAGGGCATTCAGGCGAAAAATTAAGCCGGACATAAAAGAAAAGAGAGATAAAATAAAGTTCTTTTCTGGAAAATTCTATGTGCAGCGCCATGGAAGTATCGCGGAATATGTTGCTGACAATTCTGAAAACGTAGTACAAAAGATTGGATTTACTGTTTTCTTTTCCAAACTGTTCAAGAAAGCTGTGGTATAATTTTTGAATCAGGCGCAGAGCGGTATCTTCACAGTCCTGATTGCTGGAATCAGAAGAGCAGAATGGAATTTTTGCAAGCGAGCAGAAAAACTGGCTGAGAGCAGCAGGATAACTTTGCTTTTTTGCAGCAGCTTTTAAAGGAGAGCATTCCGGAGAAATTAAAATTTCTTGAAAATCAGTTTCGCTGCCATGTTCAAAGGAAGCAGAAGCGATCACAGGCTCTGGAAGGTCGCTGATTTTAACACAGATGCACTCATTGCTTCGACTGTGGGAATAAGCTTTAGCGCAGGTATATTTAACGACACTGAGAAGCCCTCCCGCATTTCCTTTAAAGGCAGAGCTTAAAAGCAGGCTGATAACCTGCCGGGAGATAAGGACGCGCTTTTTTAATACCTTGCTTTCACGATAAAAAAAGAGGGAAAGCAGCTGGAGCTTTTCTTCTTTTCCGCGGTCTTCCAGAGAGGGAAGCGTCACAATCACAGGAATTCTTCTAATAAAAGTATCTAAAAAGGAAGAGTGTATGTCCTCAGTAGTCGCCATAATAATTCTGACATTGGCTTTTTGCCAGACTGCATTTTCACCAACTTTTCGAAATATTCCTTTATCAAGGAAAATAAATAATTTTTCTTGATTTTCAAAATTTAATCTGTGGACCTCATCTAAAAACAGGATACCTCCATCAGACGCGGCCAGAATGCCTTTTGTATCGCAGACAGCTCCGGTAAAAGCTCCCTTACTGTGCCCGAAAAGATTGCTTGAAAGAAGTTCAGGGTTATTGGCATATTGAGCACAGTTAAAGATATTAAAAGGCGCATCTGGGGCAAGTATATGATTGTGAATGGCAAATTGATGCATAAGCCCAGCCAGATAGCTTTTTCCAGAACCTGAAGGTCCGTGGAGCAGAATGGGAAGGCTGTTGTCAGGATACAGAATAGAGCTGGACATCTGTTCAATCGGACGTTTTAGGCTTCCGTTATATCCTACGATATTTTGGAAGATATCTTCATGGATTTGGATATTTTGATTTTCTTCACTTAAAAGCTCCTGAATACTAGAGTAGGACTGTTTGCTCAGATAGAAAAAACGTTTGATAAATTCTTCGCGATGCAAAAAAAGAACCGGGCGCGTATTGATTTTTACCAGGTCCTTTGAAGCAGCTTCATTTAAATATTGGCTGACGGTATTCCTCTTTATCTTGAATTTATCTGCAATGTGCTGTGAATTTAGATTTTTAAATAAATAGTCCAGATCCTTTTCTTTTGTTACGTTTTTGACATAATCAAGAATAATTTCTTTCAATATAACCACTCCTCAAATACATGTAACAGGAAGAAACTGCCTGGCTGTATTACGGCCAGTTCAGTCTCTTCCTGTTTGTGCTGCGTTACATTTTGTGCTTCACTTACCAGGCGTAGGCTTCCGGAGCCTCTCCGCCCGGTCCGGGAAAGATGCGATCCAGTTCTTTCAGCACATCGTCTGACAATTTAATTTCAGCGGCATGGAGAGCAGATTCAAGCTGTCTGTCAGTTCTGGGACCGATAATAGGAGCTGTCACACCTGGATTGTGCAGAAGCCAGGCCAGGGCAACGTCAGCCTGTGATTCTCCAATATCAGTACAAAGAGATTCATACTGAAGCAACTGCTGTTTCTGCGCTTCTGAAAGATGAGCGGCAAATTCTTCGGCTCCCCGGCTGCCTGCATGGCAGTTCATCATTGTGCCGCTGAGATAGCCGCCATGAAGCGGGCTCCATGGAAGAAATGCGATCCCCAGTTCTTTTGCAGCGGGAAGTACCTCCAGCTCAGGAAGGCGGTTTACCAGATTATACTTGTCCTGTTCGCTGACCAGACCGAGAAAATTCCTTTTTTCTGCTTCGTACTGCGCTGTAACCAGGTGACGGGCGGCAAAGTTGCAGGAACCGGTATAAAGAATTTTTCCCTGGTTTGTCAGCCGCTCAAAGGCAGGCCATATTTCTGCCCAGGGGGCATGGCGCTCAATATGGTGCATCTGGTAGATGTCAATGTGATCCGTCTGAAGCCGCTTTAAAGAACCGTCGATGTGGCGGCTTATTTTGTAAGCTGAATTGCCGTCTCCATTCGGACCTTCGGCGGGATCTTTCATGTTGCAGTAGACTTTGGTAGCCAGTATGACCCGTTCTCTGCGCTGTCCGCCCTGAGCAAACCATCGTCCAAGGATTTCCTCCGTCCATCCGGTATGGTTATTTTCGTGTGTTCCATGTAGACTTCCATAGATATTGGCTGTATCGATATAGTTGATTCCTGCATCGAGAGCCATATCCAGAATTCGAAATGCGTCTTTTTCTTCTGTTCTGGGACCAAAGTTCATAGTTCCCAGGCAGAGCCGGCTTATTTTCAGACCGGTTCGTCCAAGATATGTATATTTCATATAGGCAGTCCTCCGTAAAAATAGCTTTTATTGACTGGATTACCACTGGCCTGCAGAGCCGAAAAGAATCATATATTCCTCTAATTTATCTCCGTATCCCTGCATTCCGGCAGTCAGCATTTTCCCATAAACACCGCGCTGATGAGGGTCGTGATCTGAAAGAAAATCAATGATATTTCCTTTGGCAGCATCGCTTAGATCAGTTCCGATATTTACTTTACTAATACCGTGCCGTACTGCTTTTTTCAGGTTTTCTTCTCCTGTGGAGGAACCGCCGTGAAGCACAAGGGGAACGGAAGTAACAGATCGAATGGCATCCAGCCGCTCAAAGTCAATTTTGGGAGTGCCTTTATAGTGTCCATGGGCAGTTCCGATGGCGATTGCCAGGCAGTCGGCGCCGGTAGCATGAATAAATTTTTCTACATCTTCAGGTTTGGTAAAGGAATCTATATTTTCCCCATCATTTTTCTGTCCAAACCCTACGCATCCCAGTTCAGCTTCTACAGATACGCCGACAATATGAGCGGCATGCACTACTTCTTTTGTTTCTCTTACATTTTCTTCAAAGGGAGCAGACGATTTATCCAGCATGACAGATGTAAATCCAGCGCGTATGGCTCTCATTGCCTGATCGAAATCATCGCCGTGATCCAGATTCAGGGCAACGGGGACTTCAGGGTTTCTTCGGCTGTAAAATTTAGCGGCTTCAGCCAGAAATTCAAAATCAAGAGGGCCTCCTGCATTCAGGATTACAGGTGAATGGACTTTTACAGCTCTGCTGAAAGCAGTTTCGATAGTAAGAGCGTTAAATACGCTGGGGGCAGGGACACAGTATCCCTTTTTCGTAGCTTCATCAAGCATGGTTTTCATATCTATCAGCATTTTTATCCTCCTATTTTTAATAATATTATGGCAAGTTAAATATAGTGAGCAGGACGTTCAGTCTGGTTATAAAATGCCAAGGGAACCTAAAACGACTCCAATAACCAGAAGACCGATTAATACATGCATGTATTTATTTCCCTTACGTTCCAGATACAAGTAAGATAGAACGACTGCTGTCAAAGGGAGAATACCAGGAGCGATCATATCGAAATACTCCTGAATTTTATAAACATCGTTTCCTATTGTCAGGGTTAGAGGAGTAGAGGCTCGTACAAAGTTTGCACAAATCGCTCCCATCATGAACATTCCCATAATGGAACAGCCTTCAATAATTTTCTTTATGCGGCTTCCTTTTAAAAGGGTGGCAATGGAATTTCGCCCTTGGTAGTATCCAAGCTGGAACAGCATGTAACCGATTGTGGTACAGATGAGGGCAAAAATAATAGGTTCTGCCATAGCTGCCAGGAAATTTCCCTCTTTGGCAGCAGGGAGAAACATGGAAACAAGGATAGGAGAGATGGTAAGCCAGTCAATGGTATCTCCAATTCCAGCCACAGGCCCCATTAATCCTGTTTTTAGTCCGGTGATCATTTCCTCAGGCACAGCGTCGTCATTTTGCGCTTTGGCTTCTTCGAGAGCAACTGTACTTCCCATGATGATGCTGGCCCAGTTTACATTGCAGTTAAAAAGTACCATATGGCGCTTTAAGGCCTGTGCGAGCCGCTCTTTGTCTGTGTAAAGCTTTTCCAACGTGCGGCTGATAGCTACACAGAATCCGCCGCCCTGAAGCCGGTCAGTACTTTGGGCCACATGGCCGAACATATTGTAGCGGAACCAGGCAAAAAACAAGTCGCGTTTTGACAAAATCCTATCAGTCTTATTATCAGGCTGTTTGCTCATTTGTCTTTCCTCCTTTCAGCTGAATATAGATGATGGACGCGATAACAGCAAAGATAGCGCATCCAATAGATGGAAGCTGAAAATATTTTACCAGGAAGAATCCCAAGAAGAAGAATGGAAGGTAATTTTTTCTTCCAATGACACGGACGGTCATGGCAAAGCCAAGGGCAGGCATCAGACCTCCAGCTACTGTAAGACCAGTTACCAGACGTTCCGGGATTGCATTTACAACAGAGGTAACTGCAGACGGACCGAAATAATTGATCAAAGTAACTGGAATAATACCAAAAATACTCCAGAATCCGGCGGCATATCCCAGATGAATCCTCCGGAGCTTGGCAGCGTTTCCTTCTTCAGCAGCTTTGTCGCACCGGCTGGCGGCAAAGGATGAAAAAACCTTGGAGAGGTTAATCGTGAGAGTGCCTAAAAGCCCAAATGGAATCGCCATGCTGACAGCAAGTTCCGGACTCATACCGGAAGCTACAGCTAACGGAATAATGATACAGCTGCCAAGACTTTTATCTACAGTGGCTACGCCGCCTAAACCAGTGATAAGACCTAAATAAACAGTCTGGACATATGCTCCGACAATGACGGCCGAGGTTACGTCTCCCATGATAAATCCGATGATAACAGAGAGAAACATAGGTGTGCAGCTGGCTTCCAGCCAAGAGGTATAGAATGGATTCCATCTGCAGAAAAAATACAGAATACCAATTAGTAAAGATTGCAGAAACATCTGCCGCCCTCCTTTCGTTTATGCCCAGGTTTCTACATCAATCTTTTTTTCAGTAGGAACTGATTGTGCATATACCATTACTCCTCCCCTGCGCATTTCCAGAAGCTCAGGCATATGTTCTTCGCTGAGGCGGCTGGAGCGGTGAAGGATTTTTGTCTTTTTCTGAGGTGTTAGGTTGCCAATCTGCAGGCTCTCCATGGGGAATCCCTGCTTCCAAAGGCGATACGCGGTCGTTACGTCTTTAATTAGAACAAGCAGTTTTGCATCTGGCATCTGTTCGTTTTTATACTGGCTGACAGCGTCATCCACCGAGTGAATCGTTACTCCGAGGGAGTCGGGAACAGCCATTAAATACACGTCTTTCATGAATGGATCGGAAGCTACCTGATCATCTACCACATAGATGTGATTGATTCCTCCTGTTTTAGACCACATAGTCATTACCTGTCCGTGAATGAGACGGCTGTCTACTCTTGATAAAATAATTTCATTCATAATGGTCTCCTTTCTCCATTAAGGCATCAAAGAAACGCGGTAATTGCCAGGCGTTTCAGCTAATTCAAAGGCTTTTTCGTAATCCTCAAGGGGAACGCGATGAGAAATCAGCTGTGCTGTTTTTACAGTTCCGTGGTTCAGATACTGGCTGGCCAGACAGTAATCTCCCACATTCGCGCCTCCTGTGCCGATGAGATGCCAGTTTCCATAGTGAATCTTATTTACGTCAAGATCTAAGGATGGGGACGGATATCCGGCTGCAAAGAATAAAATTTTTCCTCCGCGTCTGACCTGTGAAAATGCCTGATCTACTGCAGGCTGATTTCCTACCGCCATAACCACATGATCTACCCCCTGATGGAAACTGAAGCGATCAGCAAAAGCTGTAATATCTTCTTTTGCAGGATTGACAACATCAAATCCCAGAGAAGAGGCGACTTCAATTCTGTTTTCATTTACTTCGCTGATAAATACCCGGCATCCGAAGGCGCGGGCTACCTGGGCGTTCAGCATTCCCATATTACCGGCGCCAATCACAAGCATGGTATCATCCGGCTGAACATTCATTTTACGGATACCATGTACTGCTGTTGCCAGAGGTTCTAAATAGGAAGCTTCTTCAAAAGGAAGGGAATCTTCCATTTTAAACACCTGATGCTTAAACAGAAGCATATACTCAGCCATTCCAAATCCTCCGGTTACGCCGGGAAGAGGATGGATTTCAGATGTATTTTTGCAGTTTTTTGTGTTTCCTGAGCGGCAGTCAGAACAGTATCCGCATCCTGTAAAACCAACAGATACGTGATCTCCCGGTTTATATCCTTCCACTTCCGGCCCTACCATTTCAATAATTCCAGAAGCTTCATGGCCGGGAGCGTAAGGGAAGTGCTTGCTTCGTTCCCCCCTCATACCGTTCCAGTTCTGCCAGTCTGTTGTACAGATATTACAGCTTTTTACACGGATCAAAATCTGGCCTGCTTCCGGAACAGGAAGGGTATGTGTGCGAAGTTCCAGTTGTTTTACTCCATTCATTACAAGTGTTTTATATTCCATGAAAATCCTCCTCTACAATTTAATTTGCTGAATGCTGTTTCCTGCTTCTTTTAAAACAGCCTGAACCAGTTCTTCCCCCTGTTTTTCCTGTCTGTTGATCGCGCAGCTGATAAGGATGCTGAGGTTCAAACCTGCAATAGCGGGAATTTTTTTCTGTTTGGAGAAAAGAGCTACCGTATTACTTGGAGTTCCTCCTAACAGATCGACCAGAACGATATCGTTTTCATTTAACTGTGTCAGACGCGAAAATACTTTTTCCTGATAGGCAGTGACAGATATATCGCTTGTCAGAGGTATAAATTCTGTATTTTCCATTTTTCCGATTACAAGTTCAGCGCTTTTAATCAGTTCACTGCCAAAAAATCCATGGGTAAGGACTAAAATTTTAGGAAATGTCTGCTCTTGCTTCACTTCATTCTTGATAAAAACCACTCCCTCCAAAAAATAAGTTAGATTGCCTGATAGCGTATCAGACATACGGCCTGCCTTTTGCATATATGCTTTTGTCTATAAATAAAAGCATAAAGGATGCCATAAAGATGAAAAAACAAATTTTTTACAAGTAATAATTGATATTTACAGGTTTTATTGCGAAAAATAACTGATATTTCAGAAAAAGATAAGAAAAAAGGATGGTGCTTCGACACTGCTTTGCCATATTTCGACACTAATAACCGGTTCCTCTGTGATAAAATCACAGACAGAACCGTCTTCTCTCTGTATAATAAAATCAAACTTAAGAAAAGATAATTCATAAGTCCTGGAGACAGAGAAAAAGAGCCTGTCAAGGCGGAAAGGAATAAATATGGAGAAAATTTTAACAATGGAAAACTTTGAGACAGAGCTTGCGGGAATGCAAAATGGAAAGGCTATGCTGGTAGATTTCTGGGCCCCCTGGTGCGCACCCTGCAGAATGCAGCTTCCTATTGTGAAACAGATGGCGGAGGACGGATATCAGGTGGGAACGGTAAACGTCAGCGAGCAGATGAATCTGTCAAGGCGTTTAGGCGTTATGAATATTCCGACTCTGGTGGTATTTAAGGATGGAAAGGAATATCAGAGATTTGTAGGGCTTCAGTCCCGGGAGACTCTGGAAAGCGCAGTAAAGCAGGCGGATGAAGCCTGAGATAAAACAGAAAATTGTTTCAATCAGACTGTAATGCAAAGATTCAGCAGGAGACGAGAGCCGGGAGGTTAAGGCTCTTATTTCCTGCTGAACTGCCGTTTGGATTAAATATGAACGGATTATGAGGGGCTATTCCTCCACACGGTCCAGGGATTTCCAGCCGAACCGGAAAATGGAGATAATCATAGAAAGCTCTGTGACGACCTCGTCCAGGATGCCGGCCAGGGAGCCAGACATGGCGTTGTAGACAATCCAGAGAGGCGAGTTGATAAACATGCCGGCCAGCCGGATTTTCCGGGGATTATGGGAATATCCTGCAATTGTCGAGGCAATATTTGCCGCGACAGGGAGGATGGAGATCCAGCCGGACCAGGTGAGAACCAGGGTTATAATCTGAAGAAAGCAGATGACGGCGCACATGCCCCAGCTCTTGGCAGATTCCCATTTCCCGCCCAGGCAGAAGGAGCGGAAGGTATTGATAATATAGCTGATTCCGCCTGTCATCGCCCCCAGGAGAATCAGGTGGATCGTATAGATGAAGTAGGATAAAAACTGGATTCGAAACAGATTCCGGCTGCTCTTGCACTGGTAGGAAAAAAAGAACAGCAGAGTTCCGGCAAATCCGATACACTGTATTACAAAATATTTCGCAGTCATACAGCCGGTTCCTTTCTTTGTAATTTGAGGAAAAATCCTGCTTCTGGAAGATTCCGGAGAAAGCGGCGGTTCCTGAATTAAGGATACCCGCCATTGCCATGGCATACAAGCCCGCAGACAGGTTCCAGAGGAAATAAGGGTGGAAATGAACGGCGCAATGTGCTAAACTGTCCATATTATGAAGCACTGTTGACGGACAGAAGAAAACAGGAAGTATATAGGAGAGGGATTATGAAACAGACATCACTGGTAATTATGGCGGCTGGAATCGGAAGCCGTTTCGGCGGCGGCATTAAGCAGCTGGAACCGGTTGGACCAGGCGGCGAGATTATTATGGATTACTCGATCCACGACGCTTTGGAAGCCGGATTCAACGACATTATCTTTATTATCAGAAAGGATCTGGAAAAGGATTTTAAGGAGATTATCGGAAAACGGATCGAAAAGATTACTCCAGTGTCCTATGCCTTTCAGGAGCTTTCCGACCTGCCGGAGGGATATTCTGTTCCAGAGGGAAGAAAGAAGCCCTGGGGAACCGGCCAGGCTGTTTTAAGCGCCAAAGGTTTGATCAAACATCCGTTTCTGGTGATCAATGCAGACGATTATTATGGAAAAGAAGCATTCCGGACCATTCATGATTATCTGGTAGACGTTATGGACACAGAACGGGAAGGGGAGCCCTACGACATCTGCATGGCGGGATTTATCCTGGCCAATACGCTGAGCGAAAACGGGGGCGTCACCCGCGGCGTCTGCCAGGTAGGCCAGGACGGAATTTTAAAGAGCGTGACGGAGACGTATCAGATTGAGAGAAAGGACGAAGGACTGTCCGCCTTTGACAAGGAGGGAAATCCTGTGTCCGTGTCAGGAGAACAGCACGTTTCCATGAATATGTGGGGCCTGACTCCGTCCTTTGTGAAGGCCCTTGAGGCCGGTTTTCCGGAGTTTTTAAAGGGGCCCGGAGCGCAGGATTTGAAGGCAGAATACCTGCTTCCCACCATCATTGACCAGATGATCCGCCGGGGACAGGCGAAGGTGACGGTTCTGGAGACGAAGGATAAATGGTTCGGCGTTACCTATAAGGAGGACAAGGAGGCGGTAAGCCAGGCAATCCATGAGCTTTGCCGCCAGGGCGTCTATGAAGACTGCCTCTTTCAGGCTGGCAGATAGGAAACAGCAGGCAGGATCCTGCATATGATATGGTATAACCTTAAAAAGGAGCCATATTGTATGCAGGATTTTTTAGATACCGATTCGCCGTCTGCCGGTCCGCCGAAGACAGGCCTTTCGGAGACAATCAGGGACTTTGAGTATTTTTCCATGCTTTGTCCCGGAAAACTCCGGGGAATTCAGGCGGAGGTAAAGGCGGTCTGCGACCGGCTGGATTATCAGGGAAGCCCTATTTACGACGAATATCCGGATCGCGTGGCTATGGAACAGCTGAGCCGCAGGATTGCCCGCCGGGTATCAGAGCGGTTATCAGAAGAAGAGAATACAGCGCTTTATACGGCAGAGGTCCGCTCATACAGCGGAACCGTTATTACAGGCAATCCGGCGCCGCGGGTACGCGCCATGGAAACGGCCGTTCCGGGGGAAGCTATGGAAACGGGGAAGGAAGGGGATACGGAATCCTTACATATGGAAGATGTAAATGGCAGAGGAGGGCCGAAAGGCCCAGGGCCAGCCAGGCGGCCGTGGGGGCCGCCGCCACCGCCGAACTACCCATGGGGCCCCCCGCTGCCGCCTCCGAATCATCCAGGCGGGCACGGGAATCCGGATTGGGGAGACATCGCGGCGCTTCTCCTGTTTTCAGAAATTCAGCGCAGAAGATGCCAAAGCAGAGGATGCCGTTAAATCGATTCGTTCTTGTTAGAATTTACGAGGATATGGTATAATTATAGATACTAACCAGATGACTTTAGTATTTGAGGAACAACAGCATGAAAAAAATCAGTAAGAAAGTATGGATGATTATGATGGCTGTCATAGCGGCTGCGGCGCTGTCTGCGGCCGCTGTAACGGCTTTTAAGGATAAAAAACAGGAGAACGCGGCCTACACGCCGATTGAAGACGGAAACATCCCGGTTGCCTATATGGAAATGGGAGGCAGACAGATGAACCGCCTCCACGGCTTTCTGGAGGATCGGCGGGAGTGGGCGGACCGCGGGAATCTTACAGTGCTTCCAAAGGATCGGAAGCTGACGGTAGATTTCTACAACCTGGATAGCCGCATTACGGGAATCCAGTACGAAATCCGCAGCATGGAGGATGAAAGCCTGATTGAGCGGACGGTAGTCAAGGACTGGCATCAGGACGAGGGAGCGGCGGAGGCGGTAACGATTCTGCCGATTCAGAACCTGATCGACAAGGAGGAGGAGTATATTCTGACCCTTGCCATTGCCACGGAAAATCAGCCGGAGATCTACTACTATACCAGGATTGTCTGGACGGACGACGCCTATTTGGAACCGATGATCCAGATGGCGGAAACATTTTCAGACAATACCTTCCACTATGAAAGGGCTTCCGACCTGACTACCTATCTGGAGACAGATCCGGCGGCTGACAACAGCTCTCTGGGCCGCGTAACTCTTAAAAACAGCTTCGATCAGATGACCTGGGGAAACCTTTCGCTGGAGAAAACAGGGGATGTGGAAATGGAGCTGAAGGAGCTTCAGGGCAATATGGCTACTCTCTGCCTGAACTATGTGGCCGCCACCGCCGGAGAGCAGGGAGAAGATTCCGGGGAAACGCAGGAGGAGCAGGAAAAGTCAGAAGACAGAGAGTATTACGATATCACGGAGAGCTTTACCATGAAATGGAGTTCTCAGAGAATCTATATGATGGATTATGAGAGAACCATGAACCAGATTTTTGACGGAGGCTCCGAACAGTATTCCGGGAAACGGATTATGCTTGGGATTTCCGACAGCCATGGCCTGCAGGAGCTGCGCTCTCCAAACGGAGAGTACCAGGCTTTTGTGGTTAACAGAGAGCTTTGGATGTACAGCCGCGCAGACAGCCAGAGTACGCGGGTGTTCAGCTTCCGCCAGAGCGAGACGGACGAGATGGCGAATCTGCAGGATTACGGGATTAAGCTTCTGTCTGCAGGAGACGACGGAACGGTTGATTTCCTTGTAAGCGGCTATATGAGCCGCGGAAGCCACGAAGGAGGAGTGGGAGTTTCTCTGTGGCGCTACGAGAAGGGAACCAATACTTTGACAGAACGTCTTTACCTGCCGGCCAATGAGAGCAGCGAGGAGCTTTTGATGGGAATGGATACTCTGAGCTGTCTGAGCAGCAGCGGAACCTTGTACCTTCTTATGGGAAATACCGTTTATTCCGTGGATACGGCGTCCCGCCAAGCCCAGGTTCTGGCAGAGGGGATGACGGAAGAGAACTTCGCCGTAAGCCCGGGCCAGGAACGAATTGCATGGCAGGACGGAGAGGATCTGTACGACAGCCGTTCCGTCCATATTATGGATCTGGAAACGGGAAAGAGCGCCCAGATCAAAGCGCCGGAGGGAAGCAGCATCCGCCTGCTGGGATTTGTGGGAGGCGATCTGGTTTACGGTCTGGCAGAGGAAAACTCCAGCGTCAAGGTCAATGGCCGCACCGTCCAGGCGCCTATGTATGCCCTGGAAATTGTGGGAAAGGACATGAATCTTCAGACAAGATATGAGAAAGAGGGCGTTTACATTACAGATGTGGAAATTGAAGGCAGCCGCGTTCATCTTCAGAGAATGACGAGGGTTGGGGACAGCTACATGACGGCCGGGGCGGACACCCTTGTCTGCAACGAGGAGGTAGAGGAGGATTCCATGGAAAGAATCGGTTATCTGGCCTCTGAGGAGCAGGGACGCGTATATTTCGTGCAGACGGCAGAGCCCGTTTCCGGCGGCGTTGATTTGAACGTGCCGTCCAAGGCGGTGGCAGAGGAAAATAATACAGTCGTGCTGGGACAGCCAGAGCCTTCCGGCAGGCGTCAGTATTACGCTTACAGCGGCGGCAGGCTGAGAGGCGTATTTGAAAGCTTTCCGGACGCTGTGACGGCGGCGTACGATGGAATGGGAATTGTGACAGACGAGGATGGAAGCGTATTCTGGTCCAGAGTGGACCGGGCCGATATGATTACCATCCGGAATCCGGAGAGCCTGGTTCCAGATTTGGAACGGTATCTGAAGGGATTTGAGGAGGGAGATGAGGAGACCTCAGACGGCGGCGCGATCATCGACGCAGGAGGCCTTTCTCTGAATCAGATTCTTTACTTCATCAGCCGCGGCTATCCGGTGGCCGCCTACACGGGAGATGGCTCTTACGCCGTTATCTATGGATACGACGCCTACAATATTTCCTGCCTCTGGTATCCGGGAACCGAACAGGCCTACACAGACAAGATGGGCCTGAACGATGCGGCGTCCTGGTTCGAGGCCAACGGAGGAAACGGATTTGTGGCGTTCCTGTTTGAAGATTAGAGGTATTCATCTTTACAAATTCTGCTGATATGTTATAATCAGTTCATAAAAAGTTAATGTTCCCACAGGAACAGAGACAAAAAATCCATAAAAATGTAAGAGTTGGGACAGTCAGAGGGCATGGCGGGCGTCGTCCGCCAGAGCCCTTCTCGCCAAGCATAGATAGAGGTGCAAGATGGAACAGTATATTATGAAAGGCGGCAATCCCCTGGTCGGTGAAGTCACCATCAGCGGAGCTAAGAATGCCGCCCTGGGAATATTAGCTGCATCAATTATGACAGACGAAGAAGTTTTGATAGAGAATCTGCCAGACGTGCGGGATATCAACGTGCTGCTGGAGGCCATTGAGGAGATTGGGGCCAGAGTAGAGCGCATTGACCGCCATACGGCCAGGATCAACGCCAAGCACATTAAGGAAGTAAGCGTGGACGACGAGTATATCCGCAAAATCCGCGCTTCCTACTATTTTATCGGCGCTCTTCTCGGAAAGTATAAGAGCGCGGAGGTTCCCCTTCCAGGCGGCTGCAACATTGGAAGCCGTCCAATCGATCAGCATATCAAGGGCTTTCGGGCTCTGGGAGCTGAGGTAGAGGTCAAGAGGGGAGCCGTAGTGGCCCACGCCATTGATCTGGTGGGAAGCCATATTTACTTGGATGTAGTCAGCGTAGGAGCCACGATCAACGTGATGATGGCGGCTACTCTGGCAGAGGGAGAGACGATCATTGAGAACGCTGCCAAGGAGCCCCACGTAGTAGACGTGGCCAACTTCTTAAACAGCATGGGAGCCAATGTCAAGGGCGCAGGAACCGATATTATCCGCATTAAGGGAGTCAGAAAGCTCCACGGAACCGAGTATTCTATTATCCCGGATCAGATTGAGGCTGGAACCTTTATGTGCGCCGCCGCCATTACAAGAGGCGACATTATGGTGCAGAACGTCATCCCCAAGCATCTGGAAGCCATTACCGCGAAGCTGATTGAGATGGGCTGCGAGGTGACGGAGTTTGACGAGGCGGTCCGCGTGGTGGGTAAGCCGCGTCAGAAGCATATGGACATTAAGACGCTCCCATATCCGGGATTCCCGACAGACATGCAGCCGCAGATTACGGTGACTCTGGCTCTGGCCGAGGGAACCAGCGTGGTGACGGAGAGCATTTTTGAGAACCGCTTTAAATACGTAGACGAGCTGTCCCGCATGGGCTGCAGCATTAAGGTGGAAGGAAACGTAGCGATTATTGACGGCGTGAAGGGCTTCACGGGAGCTACAGTCAACGCCCCGGATCTGAGAGCAGGTGCAGCCCTTGTAATCGCAGGCCTGGCCGCCGAGGGCTATACAGTCGTTGACGAGATTGGATACATACAGAGAGGCTATGAGAACTTCGAGGAGAAGTTAAGAGGCCTGGGCGCTGTGATTGAGAAGGTGGATTCCGAGAAGGAAGCTCAGAAGTTCAGACTGAAGGTGGGCTGATATTTCTCTTGACAGGAGAGGGAGAATAGGATATCATATCAATCGCAAGCAAAGAATGCAGAACAGTTTAGATACCAGATACAAGTAAATAATGTGCGTAATATCCCTTATTCAGAGTGATGGAGATACAAAGGATCTGAGAAGTCACGGCAACCCCAGAAGAATGGAAGGTGCCAGCCTGAGCGAGGAACCGCAGCGCGCGGCAAATCGAGCAATAAGAGGAATTGATAGAAAAGAAATCAAGTCCGTATTGCTGCGGACTTTTTTTATTTCATAGGAAAAAGCGTTCTATGAAATAAAAAATGCTCCGCAGGAATCTTTCTTGTGACAAAAACCATGTTTTATCGTAAAAAGGTCTTAAAGATGCGCACATACAGAAGAAGCCATTGATTTATTACAAAAAGGAGGAACAACGTGGAGAAGTTACTTTTTACATCCGAGTCTGTTACTGAAGGCCATCCGGACAAAATGTGCGATCAGATTTCTGACGCAATTCTGGACGCTCTTATGGAGAAGGATCCTATGAGCCGTGTTGCCTGCGAGACGGCAGTTACTACAGGACTTGTCCTGGTTATGGGAGAAATTACAACAAACGCTTATGTAGATATTCAGAAAATTGTCCGCGAGACAGTCCGTGAGATTGGATACGACCGCGCGAAATACGGTTTTGACTGCGATACCTGCGGCGTGCTGACTGCGATCGATGAGCAGTCTGCCGACATTGCCCTGGGTGTTGACAAGGCGTTAGAGGCAAAAGAGAACAAGATGTCCGACGAGGAGATCGACGCTATCGGAGCAGGAGATCAGGGTATGATGTTCGGCTTTGCGGCTAACGAGACAGAGGAGTATATGCCTTATCCGATTTCCCTGGCTCACAAGCTGGCCAGAAGACTGACTGAGGTGAGAAAGAACGGAACTCTTCCCTACCTTCGTCCAGACGGAAAGACACAGGTAACGGTAGAGTACGACGAGAACGGAAAGCCGTTCCGCTTAGATGCGGTAGTTCTCTCCACTCAGCACGATGAGAAGGCGACACAGGAGCAGATTCACAAGGATATCAAGCGCTATGTGTTTGATCCGATTCTCCCGGCCCACATGATCGATACGAACACAAAGTTCTTCATTAACCCGACAGGACGCTTCGTAATCGGCGGACCGCACGGAGACAGCGGTCTGACAGGAAGAAAGATCATTGTAGACACCTACGGCGGATATGCCCGTCACGGCGGCGGCGCTTTCTCCGGAAAGGACTGCACCAAGGTAGACCGTTCCGCAGCCTATGCAGCCCGCTATGTGGCTAAGAACATCGTAGCTGCAGGCCTGGCTGACAAGTGCGAGATCCAGCTCTCCTATGCCATCGGAGTAGCTCACCCGACTTCTATCATGGTAGATACCTTCGGCACAGGAAAGCTTTCCGACGAGAAGCTGGTAGAGATCGTGAGAGAGAACTTTGACCTCCGCCCGGCAGGCATCATCAAGATGCTGGACCTCCGCCGTCCGATTTACAAGCAGACGGCAGCTTACGGCCACTTCGGAAGAAACGATCTGGATCTTCCGTGGGAGAAGTTAGACCGCGTGGATACGCTGAAGGCATATTTAAAATAAATAGATTTTGTTTCCGGTCAGAAGGGGCATTTTCCGGCATAGCCAAGTATATGCGGGCGAATGCCCCTTTTTTCGTGCTGCTGCGAAGCGAATGTTTGAATAATTCTTACTATTCTGAATAATAGTTTTTAATATAAAATCAAGGCATATATTTTCAAAAAAGTTTGAAAAAATCTTGTGTTTCCCTGGCGAAAGGTATATGATTTTGGTATAGGAACGGGTGGAAGGCAGTACAGATAGAGGAGTGCCGACAGGAGGCAGCGGGGGGCTGTCTGCCGTCTGCCTTCGGATAAAATGGGGGTATCAGGTGTGGAACAGAACGTGTGTAAAAATCCGTCCCCAGGGGAGCCGGTGACGTCTGAAGCCGAATCCGGCCAGAAGGAATCAGCCGGCGCGTATATTGTGGCGCGGGCGCTGTGCTATATTAAGGGAAATTACAGAAAACATCTGACTCTGGCAGGGGTAGCGGAGCAGATTTTTGTAAGCCGGTGGCATTTGAGCAAGCTTTTGAACCGCCATACGGGAAAAAACTTTTCAGAGCTTTTGAACCAGGTAAGGATCGACGAAGCCCTCCGGCTGCTGAAGGATCCGACCAGGCGCGTGGGGGATATTGCCGTGGAGGTGGGATTTTCCGATAGAGCGCATTTCTGCCATGTATTTAAGCGCCAGGTGGGCATATCGGCAGGGGAGTATAGAATCCGTCTGGGGCAGGAGACGGCCGGCGGGAAAGGCTGAGGAGAAGGAAAGGAACTTAGAAAAGAAATTTTAGATAACTTTTAGAAACGGGCTTCTGAAAATATGGTATACTTTAAGTAAAATGAGAGTATGCAGCGACAGTTAAAAAATATGAGAAAACCATGCAGGCTGGCGCAGGTTTTCTCATATTTTTGTCAAAGGAGAACAGTTATGAAGATCAAGACCCGTCTGGCTATCGCTTTTATTACAATTACTGTGGTTCCGATTTTTCTGATTTACGGCGCGATCACGGCTTTGAGCAATTATCAGATCCGCTCCTTTCAGAAAACCTACGGGCTCAGCGAGCAGGTAGATCTCCTCTCGGGAAATTCCATGCAGGTGTTTAACCGCCTGACGATCAATTCACAGAAGAAGATCCGCGACATAGCTATGAACGAGCCGGATCGGCTGGAGGATCCAGAGTATCTGGCCAAGGTGAACGAGGCGCTGCGGGAGGAGTACTCCTTCCTGCTGGTGAGAAAGGGGCCGAATATCATTTTCTCCGGGGATCCGGAGGGAGACAAGCTGTCCTCCCAGCTTCCTCCTTATGGGGAGGACAATTCCGACGTGCTGTCAGGCGGCTTTTATGTGGATGGCGAGGAGCAGCATCTGTTAAAACAGATTGATTTTCAGTATGGCGACAGGAGCCGGGGCAGCGCTTTCATTGTGACGAATGTAGGGGAATACGTGCCGGAGATTAAATCCATGCTGAACGAGATGCTGATTGTGGGAATCGCCATTATCTGCCTGACGGGAGGTATGCTGGTCATGTGGGTATACCGGTCGATTCTGCGGCCTCTTCACGAGCTCCAGGAGGCGACGAAGAAGATCCGGGACGGAAATCTGGATTTTACCCTGGACGCGGAGAACGACGACGAGATAGGGATGCTCTGCCAGGATTTTGAGGAGATGCGCCTCAGGCTGAAGGAGTCGGCGGAGGAGAAGATCCAGTATGACAAGGAGAGCAAGGAGCTGATCAGCAACATTTCCCATGATCTGAAGACGCCGATCACAGCCATCAAGGGCTATGTGGAAGGAATTCAGGACGGAGTGGCATCCTCGCCGGAGAAGTTAGACAAGTATATCAGAACCATTTACAATAAGGCCAACGACATGGACAGGCTCATTGACGAGCTGACCTTTTATTCGAAGATTGATACCAACAGGATTCCATACACCTTTTCCAAGATCAATGTAGCCGAGTATTTCTGGGACTGCGTGGAAGAGGTGGGCCTGGATATGGAGACCAGGGGAATCGAGCTGGGATATTTTAACTATGTGGACGAGGACGTTCTGGTTATTGCGGACGCGGAACAGATGAAGCGCGTCATCAATAACATTATCGGAAATTCTCTGAAGTATCTGGATAAAAAGAAGGGCATTATCAACCTTCGGATTACAGATGACGGAGATTTTATCCAGGTCGTCATCGAGGACAACGGAAAAGGAATTGCGGCCAAGGATCTGCCCTACATTTTCGACCGGTTCTACCGGACGGATTCCTCGCGGAATTCTTCCAAGGGAGGAAGCGGCATCGGGCTTTCCATTGTGAAGAAGATTATCGAGGACCATGGCGGCAGGATCTGGGCTTCCAGCAAGGAGGGAATCGGCACAGAGATCCATTTTGTGCTTAGAAAATACCAGGAGGTAATTCAGGAATGAGCAGAATTTTAATTGTTGAGGACGAGGAGGCTATCGCAGAGCTGGAGAAGGATTATCTGGAGCTTTCCGGCTTTGAGGTGGAGATTGAAAATAACGGCGAGACAGGCCTTAAGAGGGCGCTGGAGGAGGAGTTCGACCTTCTGATTCTGGATTTGATGCTGCCTGGGGTGGACGGGTTCGAGATCTGCCGGAAGGTCAGAGAGGTGAAGAACACGCCTATTATTATGGTTTCCGCTAAGAAGGACGATATTGACAAGATCAGAGGACTGGGCCTGGGCGCAGACGACTATATCACGAAGCCCTTCAGCCCCAGCGAGATGGTGGCCAGGGTGAAGGCCCACATGGCCCGCTATGAGAGGCTGATCGGAAGCGGAATGCCGGAAAATGAAATTATCGAGATCCGCGGCCTGAAGATTGATAAGACGGCCAGAAGAGTGTATGTGAATGGGGAGGAGAAGAACTTTACCACCAAGGAGTTTGATCTGCTGGCTTTCCTGGCCCAGAATCCCAACCACGTATTTACCAAGGAGGAGCTGTTCAGCCGAATCTGGGATATGGAATCCCTGGGCGATATCGCTACAGTGACAGTCCACATTAAGAAAATCAGGGAGAAGATTGAGTTTAACACGGCGAAGCCCCAGTACATCGAGACGATCTGGGGTGTGGGATATCGGTTTAAGGTGTAATTGAATGCCTGATTCCTGCGCAGAGCAGAAAAATAGGAGCATAAGAGGAACGCTATGATCTGGGAAAAATTACGAGAAGGGGGAAGCAAAGAAGGGGCGGAAAGACAAGAGGAAGGAAGAGCGGAAGACGAGACACAGAGTTTTGCAGGAGGCAAAGCAGGGAGAAGACGCAGCAGAAGAAGGGGAGCAGGGGAGGAGCGCTCCTGCCTGGAAGCGGCGGCCTGCATTTTGATTCTGCTTATTTTTACAGGCATTCTGCTCCTTCTTTTGTGTCTCAGCATAACAGGGAGCGCAGCTGTATACGGGGGAGCCGAGCAGGTGTGGTTTTACAAGGATTCTCCTCTGTATCATCTGCTTGTGTTTATGCTCGTTACGGCTCTGGGAGTGATGATTCTCAAAGTCAGAAACGCAGAAGGAAGAGAAGAAAAAAGCCGGGAGGAGCAGGAGGAGCGCAGAAAGCGTTTCATCCGGCTTCTTCTCATTCTGTCAGGGCTTTACGTGATCTGGATCATGGGAACGATGTTTCACCCGGCGTCGGATCAGAGACTGGTGATTGATTGTGGAAAGGCTCTGGCCACAGGCGATTTATCGCCGTGGAACCAGGTGGGGTTCCGCTACCATCATAATGAGTTTGAGGGATATGCCTATACCTATCCCCACCAGAACGGGCAGATTTTATTTGCGGCTTTTCTGTACCTGCTTGTGGGAGAACAGGCGGCTTTTTTGTGGCAGCTGCTCAATGTGGCCTGCCTGGCAGTCGGTATTCTGTATACAGGAAAGATGGCAGAAGAAGTTCTGGAGATGAAGAACAGGTTTTACGGCCTGGCGCTTCTGATGATGGCATTTCTGCCGTTTTCCTTTTACGTTACCTTCGCCTATGGGACGCTGCCGGGATTTGCCTGTTCCGCTGCGGCTGTATGGTACGAGAGAAGATTTTTAGAGGAGCGAAGAAAGCGGGATTTGATTCTTTCGTCTGTCCTGATTTCTGCGGCTATTCTGTTCAAATCCAACTATATGATTGTGCTGACGGCTATGGTGATCTTTTTTACAGCGGAAGCGATGTTCCAGAAAAAGCTGTTTCCTCTTCTGGGAGCCGCCGCCCTGCTGTCCGCGTACCTTCTCAGCCACAGTCTGGTGCTGGGGGGACTTTCCCTGGCAGCCGGCCATTCGGTGGAGGGAGGACCTCCCATGCTTACCTGGGTGGAGATGGGGCTTCAGGAGGGCAGCAGGGCCCCAGGCTGGTTTAATAATTACAACGTGCACATTTACCTGGATAACCAGGAGGATCGGGAGCTGACGGCTGCGGCTGTGGAGCGTGATCTGGGCCGCACAATCCAGTATTTTATGGAGCATCCTGATTATACGGCTGATTTTTTCAACAGAAAGCTGCGCTCCATATGGACGGAGCCTACCTTTCAGAGTCTTTGGATTCAGGAGGTGAAGGGCTTTGGATGGCTGTTTCCCTCCTTTACCCGATCGCTGTTTAAGGAAGGCGGCACGGCTAATGAGATTTACTGGCAGCTGTGCAATGCGGTTCAGACGCTGGTCTACGGGGGCGCGCTGTTGTTTGCAGTCTTCCGGTTTCGAAGGGTGAAATTCCAGGGCTTATTTTTCGCCGTTATTTTCATCGGAGGATTTCTGTTCCACCTGTTCTGGGAGGCTAAGGGACAGTATACGGTTTCTTATTTTACGCTGTTGATTCCCTATGCGGTTCTGGGAATGCAGGACTGGATTCATTGGGTATCAAAGGGGAGGTTTGTATGAACGAGACACTAAAGGGAAGACGGCTTCTGATTGTAGGCCTGACTCTGTTTTCTATGTTTTTCGGAGCGGGAAATCTGATTTTTCCGCCGTTTTTAGCGGCTCAGGCCGGGACGGCTGCCTGGCCGGCCATGGCTGGCTTTCTGATGAGCGCGGTTGGTCTTCCGGTGCTGGGAGTGATAGCCGTTTCGCGGGCAGGAGGGCTTGACTGTCTGGCGGGAAAGGTACATCCTGCGTTTTCCATGGTTTTTACCATTCTGATCTATCTGTCTATCGGACCATGCCTGGCCATCCCCAGGACAGCCAGCACCTCTTTTGAGATGACGGTGCTTCCGTTTTTGAACGATGGAGCGCAGACAGCTTTCTGGCAGCTGATCTACTCGGCTGTATTTTTCCTGCTGGCGGCAGTGACGGCGTTTCATCCGGAAAAGCTGACGCAGCGTCTGGGGAAAATTTTGTGTCCGGCGCTTTTAGGCCTGATTTTTATTATGTTTGCAGGCAGCATAGCCGCCGAACCGAAGGTGCTTCCCATGCCGGCGGAGGCCTACAGCGGCCTGGCTCCGGTGAAGGGCTTTCTGGAGGGATATCAGACGATGGATACCATAGCCGCTCTGAATTTTGGAATCATTATTGCGATCAATATCAGGGCGGTGGGAGTAGAGGACAAGGATGCGGTGGTAACGTCTACTGTACGGAGCGGGCTGATAGCAGGCGCGCTTCTGGCCTCCGTGTACTGCGCCCTGACCTATGTGGGAATCAAGGCCGGCCCGGAGGCCCAGACCCTGGACAATGGAGCCAGGGTGCTGACCTTTGTGGCGGAGCGGATTTTCGGTTCAGCCGGAACGGTGGTGCTGGGTCTGATTTTCTTTATTGCCTGCTTTAATACCTGCGTCGGCCTTTTAAGCTGCTGCAGCGAATTTTTCTGCCAGCTGATTCCGCGGATCAGCTACAGGAAATGGGTGGTTCTGTTTGCGGCTGTCAGCATGGCGGTGTCCAATGCAGGACTGACAAAGATTCTGGCCTTTTCCGTGCCAGTTTTAAACGGTATTTATCCGGTGGCCATCGCTCTGATTTTCCTGTCCTTTGCAGGAAAGGGAGGCAGGGCCATGTACCGTCTGACAGTGTTCCTTACAGGAGCGGTCAGCATTGTCTATGCCTTAGAGGGGGCCGGAATCAGCGTTCCCGTTCTTTCCCAGCTGTTTGCGCTGCTTCCCGGATATGGGCTGGGACTGGGCTGGATTCTTCCTGGGCTCATAGGCGCGCTGGCGGGAAAGGGTCTGGACGCGGCGGCTGGAGAGAGGAAGTAATTCCTGATTAGAAGAAACTGCAGGCTGGGCGGCAGAAGCAAGGCTTTCGCAAAACCTGCAGTTTTTGCTGGGCAGATTCTGGCGGCGCGCATTGACAGGAGGAGAAAATTCTGCTATAGTAAGCTGGGCATACAGTGGGAAGGTTCAAGAACTGAAACGGTCTTGGATCTTTTTTTGCTTTATGGAAGATCATATATCTGCTGTAAGGCAGCCTAAGGCATGTCCGGAGAATGGGAAAGATTTGGAAGTTTTAGAAAGGAATAGAATGGAGACAATCAGATTTGACGAATTAAACCTGGACGCGAAAATTCTGCGTGCAGTGACAGATATGGGATTTGAGGCGGCGTCGCCGATTCAGGCTAAGGCGATTCCCCTGGAGATAGAGGGAAAGGACATTATCGGGCAGGCGCAGACAGGAACGGGAAAGACGGCGGCCTTCGGCATTCCGCTTCTTCAGAAGATTGATCCGAAGAACAAGAAGCTTCAGGCAGTCGTGCTCTGCCCGACGAGAGAGCTGGCCATCCAGGTAGCGGACGAAATCCGCAGTCTGGCCAAGTACATGCACGGCATCAAGGTGCTGCCGATCTACGGCGGACAGGAAATTGTGAAGCAGATCCGTTCCTTAAAGGACGGCGTCCAGGTGATTATCGGAACTCCGGGCCGCGTGATGGATCACATGAGAAGAAAGACCATTAAGTTCGGCCAGGTTCACACAGTGGTTCTGGACGAGGCGGACGAGATGTTAAACATGGGCTTTCTGGAGGATATGGAGACGATTTTAAGCGAGCTTCCGGAGGAGCGTCAGACTGTGATGTTCTCCGCTACCATGCCGGCAGCCATTGCGGAGATCGCGAAGAAATTCCAGAAGGAGCCGGAGATTGTCAAGGTAGTGAAGAAGGACCTGACAGTTCCCAAGGTGACTCAGTATTACTATGAGGTAAAGCCGAAGAACAAGATTGAGGTGATGTGCCGTCTGCTCGACATGTACGCTCCGAAGCTGTCCGTAGTATTCTGCAACACAAAACGCCAGGTAGACGAGCTGGTTCTGGCGCTTCAGGGCCGCGGCTATTTTGCGGAGGGACTTCACGGCGATCTGAAGCAGGTGCAGAGAGACCGGGTTATGAACGGCTTCAGAAAGGGCAGAACGGATATCTTAGTGGCGACGGACGTGGCTGCCAGGGGAATCGATGTGGATGATGTGGAAGCCGTATTTAACTACGACATTCCCCAGGACGAGGAGTATTATGTACACCGAATCGGCCGTACCGGCCGCGCCGGAAGAGAGGGAAAGGCCTTCAGCCTTGTTGTGGGAAAAGAGGTTTATAAGCTCCGCGATATTCAGCGCTACTGCAAGACAAAGATTGTGCCGCAGCCGATTCCGTCCATTGACGACGTAACGGAGATCAAGGCAGACAAGATTCTCTGCCAGGCAGAGGAGCTTCTGCAGGACAGCGATATGAACCGCCTGATTGACATTATTGAGAAGAAGGTTCTGGAGGAGGACTACACCACTCTTGACCTGGCGGCAGGACTTCTGCGCATGATTATGGGCGAGGACAATGAGGACATTATCGAGGATTCCAGGCCTCTGCGCTCCTTAGATGATCTGGGAGATTACAGGGACAGAAATTCCGGCAGAGGAAGAGGCGGACGCTCCGGCGGCAGAGGAGGCCGATCCGGAGGAGACGATATGGCCAGACTGTTCATCAATATTGGAAAGAACCAGAACGTGAAGCCAGGCGACATCCTGGGCGCCATTGCAGGCGAGTCCGGAATGCCGGGAAAAATGGTGGGAAGCATCGATATGTACGACAAGTACACCTTTGTAGAGGTTCCCAGAGAGCAGGCAGACGTGGTGCTCCAGGCCATGAAGGACGTAAGGATCAAGGGTAAGAATATCCATATGGAGAAGGCGAACCGGAAATAAATCTGAAATTCAGGTAAATTTAAAAAAATCAAATAATAAAGGAGAAAGAGACATTTCCCGTTTTCATTCAGTATAGAAGGAATCAGGAAAAGGCTCTTTCTCCTTTTCAGATCAGGATGAAACATGGATGACAAACTCAGCGATCATAAGGAAAACTCCCGTTCCAAATAAAACTTTCAAAGGCATTGCCCTGAAATTAACATGGTTGTGTAAAAGTTTATCAGTGAGCATCAGAATTAAAACAGCCGTTAACAGAATCACTCCAGACAATACTCTGATATCCGGCTGGACAGACAGGACCCCCAGCGTATCCAATAACCGTATTCCACTGTAAACATTAAAAAGCAAAAGACATAGATACCATTTCAGCATACAAATCCCTCCTTTTCTGAATGGGAATACCTTATCTAGATCATATCAAAAAAAAAACACAACAGTCAATAAAATAAACTGATAATATAAAAGAAAACAGAAAATATATCAAAAATAGATGTATAAGTACAGAAATAAAGATATATGAACCAGGAAAAATTTTCGGTGACTTTAAGTGGAACAAGAAAATTTTTCCTGGTTCATTCTATTTTCGGTGACTTTAGGTGGAACAAGAAAATTTTTCCTGGTTCATCCCATTTTCAGTGACTTTAAGTGGAACAAGAAATTCTCCCTGGTTCATCCCCATAATCTTTAGAAAATCTTTCATTTTTTCTGCCTTCCCTGTTTAGATTTTTGCCCTATACTGGCCCTATCAAAACAGAAGAGGGGGAGATGGATATGAATGGATGGGATCTGGCAGAGGTTCTGTTTCCTGTTTTAGGCATGGTGACGGCAGTGAACCTGCTGATTCAGTTTTTTCAGATTGCTTGGGAAGAATTCCGAAGATGTAGTATAATCAGAGCAGAACGGAACAAGATTCGAAAAGAGCAGAAAAAATCAGAAATTTATGGAGATGACAGGCAGCTATGGAAATTCAGACAGGAGCGGACGCAGGAACTATTTTAATTGTGGAGGATGATAAGGAAATCCGCCAGGGAATCGAGATATTTTTGAAAGGCCAGGGATACCGGGTATTTCAGGCGGCAGACGGCATAGAGGGACTTAAAATCATTGAGGAGCAGGATATTTCCCTGGCTATTGTGGATGTGATGATGCCGCGGATGGACGGGATTACTATGGTGATTAAGCTGAGGGAAAAATACGATTTCCCGGTGATTTTTCTTTCCGCCAAATCGGAGGAGGTGGACAAGATTATGGGGCTTAACATGGGGGCGGACGACTATGTGACAAAGCCGTTTACGCCTATGGAGCTTTTAGCCAGAGTGGGTTCCCAGCTTCGCCGGTATCAGCGCTTTCTGCGCCTTCTGGAGGAGCAGCAGTCTGGAGCGGCCAGGGCACAGGAGGAGCGGGTATACCAGATTGGAGGCCTGGAGATTCATGAGGACACAGTGGAGGTATTTGTGGACGGAGCTCCTGTGAAGGCCACTCCCATGGAATTTAAAATCCTCCTTCTTCTGATGAAGCATCCGGGCCGGGTATTCTCGGCGGACGAGATCTACGAGCGGGTGTGGAACGAGCGGGCGGTCAATACGGACACAGTGATGGTACATGTGAGAAATATACGGGAAAAGATTGAAATCAATCCCAGAAATCCAAAATATTTAAAGGTGGTGTGGGGAGTTGGCTATAAAATTGAGAAACAGCAGTAGAGAGAAAAAAGAGATGGGATCCTGGACGGGAATCCTTCTGGCGTTTTTGATTACGGCTTTCATCGCCGCAGGCGTGATGGCGTTTTATCCCTGGCTTTCCTCGGAGATGGCAGAGGGAAAGCAGGTTTTTACGGCAAAAGAGTGGGAACAGCTCACAGGCTCTTCCGGCAGTGAGGCGGAGTATGATTATGAAACAGAGTCCTATGATTCTGTCGTGATCAGCGACTATGATTACTATGAAAATAATGGCGGATACGTCTCCTATGGCGCTCATGTAAGCCACAGAGGCGACGAAGTGTGGGTGCTTCCGGGATATGGAAGAGTTCAGGCGGCCCTGGGACTTATTACCCTGTGCGCAGCGGCTCTTGTCACCGTGTCGGCGGCAGTGTTTGCGGCAGTGAAGCCTCTTAAAATGACGGAATCTGTCCTGTTCAAGGCTCCCTTTGAACTTATGCTTTTCGCAGGATTCATGATTCTGGGGGCGTCCATCGGTTCCGGCATGGGGCCAGGCATGGCATGCGCGTCCTTAAGCGGCGAGACGATGGCGATTTTGACAACAGAGTATTACCACCTGGATGCGGAGACGGCGCAGGTTATTATGATGGCTCTCAATTACGGCGCATGGCTTTTTATGGGGCTGGCGCTCTTCTGGATGATGGAAACGGCCATGTCCTTCTTTACTGTAGGGCCAGTCAGATGGTTTAAGGAGAGGACGCTTACAGGAAAGCTTGGAAGGGCGTTTAAAAAGGCGGCGTCCAGAACCTGCCGGGAGCTGGAGCAGATTGACTTCAATGAAAAATCGACCAGAAGTATTTTAAAGATTGTAGGAATTAACTTTATTTTGCTGACCGTGCTGTGCAGCCTGTGGTTTTACGGGATTTTCGGCCTCCTGGTTTACTCGGCGGTGCTCTATGTGATTTTACAGAAGGCCTATGGCCGGGTGCGGGAAAAGTACCAGAATCTTTTAAAGGTGACAAATGAGCTGGCGGAAGGCAACCTGGATGTGGAGATTACAGAGGATCTGGGAGTGTTTGAACCGTTTCGAAGGGAGATAGGAAAGATTCAGTCCGGCTTTAAGAAGGCCGTGGATGCCGAGGTGAAGAGCCAGCGGATGAAAACGGAACTGATTACCAATGTTTCCCATGATTTGAAGACACCTCTTACAGCGATTATTACTTATGTTAACCTTTTGAAGGAACCTGGGATTACAAACCAGGAGCGGGAGGAGTACGTTCAGGTGCTGGAACGCAAATCCCTGCGCCTGAAGGCGCTGATTGAGGATCTGTTCGAGGTCAGTAAGGCCAACAGCCAGACGATGAAGCTGAATCTGATGGAAGTGGACGTGGTAAGCCTGATGAAGCAGGTGAAGCTGGAGCTTTCAGAGCAGCTTTCAGACAGCGGGATTGATTTTCGTTTTCAGCTTCCGGAGAAAAGGGTGGCTCTGACTCTTGACAGCGAAAAAACCTACCGGATTTTTGAAAATCTGCTGGTCAATATTGCGAAGTACGGAATGCAGGGAACCAGGGCCTATGTGGAGATTGAGGAGACTGGAACGCCGGAGGCAGGCGAGGGCGGCACAGCTTTGGAGGCCGGGGAGAACAGGGAAAACCGCGGAGAAGTGAGAATCTCCATGAAAAATATCTCGGCCTCTGAGCTTCCAAAAGACGCCGGAGAGCTGACAGGACGTTTTGTGCGGGGCGATCAGTCCAGAAATACGGAAGGATCCGGCCTGGGCCTGGCGATTGTGAAGAGCTTTGTGGAGCTTCAGAAGGGAAGCTTCCAGGTGGAAACGGAGGCAGATTTGTTCAAGGCAGTGATTGTGTGGAAGAAATAAATTGTAGGGAGGGGAGGACTCTGATATAATATTCCCCAGAAGGATCTCTGCCTGCCAAAGAAGGCGGGCAGAGGCGTCCGGCCTGAAACGGGGTGGTTTCAGAAGGGCAGGAAAGGTAAGGGGAGGGAAATGGATTGGAATATGAAGTGACGCTTCTGGGGATACCGGGTGTTTGCAGGGATCGGGAGCCGGTTCGGTTTCCTTACAGGAAGGCAGAGGGGATTTTTTATTATCTGTGCGTGGAAAAGCACACGAACCGGGACGAACTGGTTTCCTTGTTCTGGGGATCTGGGGACGAGGCCTCCGGCCGGAAAAACCTGAGGCAGGCTCTGTTTCAGCTCAGAAAGCTTTTGGGGGAGGAAGTGATTGTCCTCCAGGGCAGAAATGATTTAAAGCTCAATCAGCGGGTGGAGATTAAGACAGACTGGGATATGCCGGATCGGGACTTTTCCCTTTGCCAGGATAGATTCCTGGATTTTTTTTATCTGAAAGACTGCCCAGAATTTGAGGAGTGGGTGGAGGAGAAGAGAAATCAGCAGATTTCCAGAATCCTGAGAGAAATTAAGATTCAGCTGGGAGAGGCGGTTCCAGCCCAAAATCCTGAGAAAATCCGCCTTTTAATCGAGGCGTGGAACCACTGGAGCCCGTGGGATGAGGAGATGGTTCTGGCCGGTATGAAGCTTTATGGCCAGGCGGAGAAATATGACTGGGGAGTGAAGCTGTACCAGGAGTACGCCCGCCGCCTGAAGGAGGATTTGGACGAGGAGCCGTCCCACCAGGCGGAGGTTCTGTTTCAGACGCTGCTCCACAGAAAAGAGGTGTCTTCTCTGAGAAGCAAAACGTCAAAGGAGGCGTTTTTCGGCCGCCTGGCGGAGATACAGGCTGTCGACGAGCAGATTTTCCTGTTTCTCAGCAATGAGGACGCCAGGTCTGTGATCATAGAAGGCGAGGTGGGCGTGGGAAAGACAGCCCTGATAAGGCAGATTTTCGGAATGGATCACAGGGGAGAGGCTCTGGAGATTTACGCCAACTGCTACGGCGCGGAATCAGACGTTCCGCTGCGGGCATTCAGAGACTGTTTTCAATGTCTGGAGCGTCTGCATGGGGAACACAGGATTTCCCTGTCAGGAAAGGAGGAGCGGCTGATCCGCAGAATGACCTCGGGAGAGGGGAGGAGCGGCAGCCCGGAGGAGGAAGGGGACGGCTCTGCAGATGACAGCAGGAAGACGCAGAATACTGCCGCCCTGGAGACGGAGATTCTGAATCTGTTCCGGAATCTGGTGTCCCAGAGAAAGCTTCTTCTCTACATTGACAGCCTTCACTGGATGGATCCGGTAAGCCGGAGACTGCTTCAGAGGATGATGATAGAGCTTGGAAATGAACGGCTGTTTTTAACGGCCGCCTGCCGCACAGACGGCAAGCAGGCGGTGAGGGATCTGCTTCTGGCTCTGAACGAAAGGGCCCTCGTCACTACGATTCATTTATCCTGCTTTACCGAGGAAGAGGTGGGAGAGCTTGTGAAGCGTGAACCCTTTCAGAGGCTGGCGGGGGAGAACGGAGCGAGAGAGCTGTTTCTTCGGACCGAGGGAAATCCGCTGGCTCTCATGGATCTGTTGAGCCAGTCCGGACAAAAGGGCGGAGACGGAAAAGAACGGCTTTCGAGAATTGACATGATGATCCAGCTGCGCCTGGAACGCCTTCCTGAGAGGCAGAGGAGAACGCTGGAGGCGCTTTCTGTCTGCGGGGAGGAGGGGGAGCTGGAACCTTTGGCTCTTTTGACGAAATCGGAACCGCTGGATCTGGTGGAGGAGCTGGAACACCTGATGAGAGCCGGGCTGGCGTCGGAAAAGGAGAAGGGAAATAAAATCGTTTACCAGTTTACCCATCAGTATTACAGGGATTATGTGTACAGCCAGCTGTCTCAGGGCAGAAAACGTCTCTGGCACACGGCGGCCGCCCACTGGTATGAGAAAGCGGGAGAGCTGCGGACAGCCCTTTACCACTACGAGAGAAGCTCCGAACGGCAACAGGCTGAGGCAGTCTGCGCCCGCCTGGAGGCGGAAGCGTTAAAAAGGGAAGAAAAGGCCTAAAAAAGCATAGAAAAACACTGCAAAAATAGAGAAATCAGACTGAAACATTCTTAATTTTAGAAGAGTATCAGTCTGATTTTTCGTCTATATACAGAAAATATTTTATTTTTCTTGAAATAAAAGGGAGAGTTGACGGTTTTTTAACGGCGGATCCGTATGATAGAAAACAGAAGAGAAAGAGATCGGCGCTAGAAAGGATCAGAGATAAAAGGAGGAGACAGAATGAGCCCAGAGGAAACAAGGATGATGGAAGCCATTGACAGAAGCGGAGAGAAGCTTCACAAAATAGCCAGACGGATCTGGGAATTTAAGGAGGTAGGCTGGGAAGAGTTCAACTCCTCCCTGCTTCTGATGAACGAGCTGGAACGGGAAGGATTTGAGGTAGAGAGAGGGCTGACGGGAAGGCATCCGAAATTTGACCAGGAGATCGATATGCCGACAGCCTTTAAGGCAGTATTTCACGGAAAAGAGGCCGGTCCTGTGGTGGGCGTCCTGCTGGAGTACGACGCCCTCCCAAACGGCCACGCCTGCGGCCATAACCTGATCTCCTCCGCCGGCTTTGCGGCGGCTCTGGGGCTTAAGGAGGCGTTCCAGGAGAAGGGAACCGTGATTGTCTACGGCACCCCTGCGGAGGAGCTGGAAGGATCGAAACACTATATTTTAGAGGGCGGCTACATGGACGAGGTGGATTTAATGCTGGCCAGCCACTATGGATCGGACTGGGGCTCTGAGGTGACGGGCAAGGCCATTGTGTGGCCGACTCACGACAACTGGGTGACCTTTAAGGGGAGGGCCTCCCATGCCTCCTCCTCGCCGGAAAAGGGCAGAAGCGCCCTGGACGCAGTGATTTTAACCACCATGGGACTGGAATTTTTAAGAGAACACATGCCGGAAACCAACCGGATTCACTATATTATTTCAAAAGGAGGCACAGCGGCCAACTCGGTTCCCGACCTGGCTACCTTAAATGTGGAGCTGCGCACCAACGATTCGGCAGAGCTGAATTCTCTTATGAAGCGGGTGGACAATGTGATAAAGGGCGCGGCGCTGATGACAGACACGACGCCTGTGTACCGCTGGGACGCTCCCTGGTACTGCGCGACGCCGGTTCCCACTCTGTACCGCAGAGCGGCCCGGTATGCCGCGGATCTGGGAATCGACAGCTCCCGCTTTACCTTCGGAAACCTGCCTAAAGCATCCTCGGATTTAGGCTGTGTGGCCTACAAAATTCCAACGGTGGAAATCACCTTCCCCATTGTGCCGGACGGAGAGCCTGCACCGGTAGGCCATGCTGACGAGACGGCCTGCATCACCGGAAACGAGTATCCCATTGACCAGAGTATTCTGGCCGGAAAGCTGATGGCCCTGACGGGACTCAGGATAGGGGGAAATAAGGAGGAGCTGGAGTTGATTCAGTCAGAATTTGCCAGCCATTTTAGAGAGTAGGGGAGGTCCTGAACAGGGGGAAAGACTAACTATTAAAAGTCAAGTCTAAAACGAAGTTTTTTTGAATGAATTGC
>ERZ1673736.287-NODE-287-length-83657-cov-48.745066_pt1 | contig 83657 bp, 62 predicted proteins | sample MGYA00580212_ERZ1673736 | MGnify/ENA primary metagenome ERZ1673736 (study PRJEB41218, sample SAMN15661752) | gut metagenome | host: Homo sapiens | place: Canada: London | collected 2015-08-20/2019-03-30 | study: EMG produced TPA metagenomics assembly of...
AGTTACAGTCCTTTTTTCTTTGCTTCATTCCAAATGGCATCCATCTCTTCGAGAGACATATCTTTCAGACTTTTTCCTTCCTTGATGGTGTGCTCTTCCAGATAATTGAAACGGCGGATAAACTTCTGGTTGGTAAGTTCTAGTGCATTATCGGGATTGATTTTATAAAGGCGTGCCGCATTGATGAGGCTGAACATCACGTCGCCGAATTCAGCTTCCGCTTTCTCTTTATCCATGTTGGCCACTTCCTCCTGAAACTCACCTATTTCTTCTTTCACTTTATCCCAAACCTGTTCCCGTTCTTCCCAGTCGAAACCTACATTGCGGGCTTTGTCCTGAATACGGTAAGCCTTGATAAGCGAGGGCAGGGCAGCGGGCACACCGCTTAATACACTCTTATTTCCATCTTTCTCTTTAAGTTTCAACTGTTCCCAGTTCTCGGAAACTTGTCCGGCTGTATCTGCTTTCACCTCTCCGAAGACATGCGGATGGCGGAAAATCAGCTTATCGCACAGCTTGTCGCAAACATCTTTGATGTCAAAATCTCCTGTTTCCGAGCCTATCTTAGCATAGAAAGCGACGTGCAATAATACGTCTCCCAACTCTTTGCAGATTTCTTTCTTGTCATCCCTCATCAGGGCATCGCAAAGTTCGTAAGTCTCTTCTATGGTGTTGGGACGCAGACTTTCATTCGTCTGTTTACGGTCCCAGGGACATTTAACACGCAGTTCGTCGAGAATGTCCAGGAAGCGTCCAAAGGCTTCCATCTGTTCTTGTCTGGTATGTGACATAAATCTATCTATTTAATTCATTTTTTTCCATTCCTGGTAAGAAATCAATAACCCTACTACTTCCGAGTAGTTCTGGCGGCCACTTTCTATCTTGTTTCCTTTCAGGTAAAGATCGTATATCCAATCCTGTACGGCTCCCACTACCGGGCTATACTTGGCAGCCCAATAGGCTTGATTATTCTTGGCTAATTCAATAATTTCCGGTCGGATGCGTTGAAAGAGTTTTGCATATTCTTCTTCTGAAAGTAATCTTTTTGCATTCCCCAGTACATGCCCCAGTACAGAGAAATATCCGGAGAAACGGATACCCATTGCCTGTGAACGGGTACAAACCTGATAGGCATAGAAATTGGCTTCCGCTTCGCTGGTGATACCTAACAAGTGGGCTAGTTCATGAGCATAAGTGGCGGGATAGTTGGCGGGAAGCAAATCTCCGTTAAGGGTGAATTCGCAGAAGAAAGGCCCCATGCTACCGGTTACTCCTACCATGGAAATGAACGGAGTAAACAACATGGTCTTTACTCTCGGATGATCGTGTGGAGGTCGGTGCACGCCCAAGCTATCACTTAACTGATTATAGATTCGTACGGTTTCTTCCCGTATCAAATCCTGGTTGATACTATTTACAGGGGTGTACGAACGATTTAATTGGGTGATATAGTCGTCAACGAACTCCTGAAAATTTTCGGGAGTGTAGGCTGTATACGGGATTTCGGTTCGTTGGTAAAAGTTCTTTTGAGAATAATTCAGTCCCCAAGCCAGATAGAACCATACATAAATCCACAACAGATATTCGCCGTCGCGCAATAAAACTTTCTTCCAAGGCAACTTTTTGCGGAGACGGGCATAAATAGGATAAATAATCACGCCCGCGATACTAAGGAAGATAAATAAGTCTCCTATCGCAAAAGGAAATAAATTGGAAAAAAACGACAAAACGTAAGAGATAAAAGGGTAGATTGTTTGCGAATAGATTGTTGCCAGAGCAGGAATCCATTGCGTTAGCCACACCAGGATTAAGATTGCTCCTAAGGCTAAATATCTTACATTTGGCTTCTTTTTCATCATTTGTTTAATATCAGTCAACAAAAATATGCATTAAATAGACGTCGCGCGAAAAAATACCTCTATATTTGCAAAAAATCTGTTAACAATGGCTTTATAACTTGTATAATAGGGAAAGTCATTCAACATAAACCGGATAAAAGATGGCTACATCAGAAGAAATTGAAAAGTATTGCCGGAATTGCGTATCACGTGATTTCGTGAATGGTAAAGGTCTTGTTTGTAAGCGCACCAGAGAACTTCCTGCTTTTGAAGAAGAATGTGAAAGTTTTGAGAAAGATGAAGAGCTGGAAAGATTAGCCCCTCCCAAGCCGGAAGACTTCCCGGTATCTATGACAGAAGAAGAAATGCTTGCCGAAGAGAATCTCTCCAAAGGAGTACTGTACGCAGTCGCTGCCTGTATTGTGGGTGCGGTGGCATGGGGACTGATATCTGTTTCTACGGGTCGTCAGATTGGATTTATGCCCATTGCTATCGGATTTATGGTTGGCTTTGCCATGCGGAAAGGGAAAGGAATACGTCCCATTTTCGGAATTATCGGTGCGGCATTATCCCTGATTAGTTGTGTCCTGGGTGATTTCTTTTCCATTATCGGGTATATTTCCCAGGATTATGATATGTCCTATTTCGACGTTCTGGTAAGTGTGGACTATGGAGAAATATTCTCTATTATGCTGGAAAATGTGATGTCAATGACTGCTTTATTCTACGGATTCGCTCTTTATGAGGGGTATAAATTCTCTTTCCGTGCACAGAAACACCCCGAGGGTGGTAAGATTTGAATTTAAATTATTAATTTTGCACCCGTTATTTTTAGAATATACATTATCATATATACATAAAACAATATGGAATTAGCAAGTAAGTACAATCCCGCTGACGTGGAGGGAAAATGGTACCAGTATTGGCTGGACCATCATTTATTCAGTTCGAAACCCGATGGCCGTGAACCTTACACCATCGTCATTCCGCCCCCGAACGTCACCGGTGTGTTGCACATGGGACACATGCTTAATAATACCATTCAGGATATTTTAGTTCGTCGTGCCCGTATGGAAGGCAAGAATGCCTGCTGGGTACCGGGAACTGACCATGCTTCTATTGCTACTGAAGCTAAAGTAGTAAACAAACTTGCTGCTCAAGGCATCAATAAAACCGACCTGACTCGTGACGAATTCCTGAAACATGCTTGGGATTGGACAGACGAACACGGAGGTATCATCCTGAAACAACTTCGTAAACTCGGTGCATCCTGCGACTGGGATCGTACTGCTTTCACTATGGACGAGAAACGCAGTGAAAGTGTACTGAAAGTTTTCGTAGACCTGTTCAATAAAGGATTGATCTACCGTGGTGTCCGTATGGTAAACTGGGACCCGAAGGCATTGACCGCTCTTTCTGACGAGGAAGTGATCTACAAAGAAGAGCACGGAAAACTATATTACCTCCGCTATAAAGTAGAAGGTGATCCGGAAGGACGCTATGCCGTAGTGGCAACTACCCGCCCTGAAACAATCATGGGTGACACAGCGATGTGTATCAACCCGAACGACCCGAAAAACGAATGGCTGAAAGGTAAGAAAGTGATCGTTCCGCTGGTAAACCGCGCCATCCCTGTGATTGAAGATGATTATGTAGACATCGAATTTGGTACAGGTTGCCTGAAAGTGACTCCTGCTCATGACGTAAACGACTATATGCTGGGTGAAAAGTACAACCTGCCTAGCATTGATATCTTCAACGATAACGGTACATTGAGCGAAGCTGCCGGTATGTATATCGGCATGGATCGTTTCGATGTTCGTATACAGATAGAGAAAGACCTCGAAGCTGCCGGACTGCTGGACAAGACAGAAGCCTATACAAATAAGGTAGGTTACTCGGAACGTACCAACGTAGTGATCGAACCGAAACTATCTATGCAATGGTTCCTCAAGATGCAGCATTTTGCAGACATGGCATTGCCTCCGGTAATGAACGATGAACTGAAGTTCTATCCTGCAAAATACAAGAATACCTACCGTCACTGGATGGAGAACATCAAAGACTGGTGTATCAGTCGTCAGTTGTGGTGGGGACATCGCATTCCTGCTTACTTCCTCCCGGAGGGCGGTTATGTGGTAGCTGCTACAGCAGAAGAAGCATTGGCAAAAGCGAAAGAGAAAACCGGCAATGCCGCCTTGACAATCGAAGATCTCCGTCAGGACGAAGATTGTCTGGATACCTGGTTCTCTTCCTGGTTGTGGCCTATCTCTTTGTTCGACGGAATCAACAATCCGGGTAACGAAGAAATCAACTATTACTATCCGACCAGCGACCTTGTGACAGGACCGGATATTATCTTCTTCTGGGTAGCCCGTATGATTATGGCAGGCTACGAGTACGAAGGACAGATGCCGTTTAAGAACGTTTACTTCACAGGGATCGTTCGTGATAAACTGGGACGTAAAATGTCCAAGTCACTCGGTAATTCTCCCGACCCGTTGGAGTTGATCGAGAAATACGGAGCCGATGGAGTACGTATGGGTATGATGCTTTCTGCTCCTGCCGGAAACGATATTCTTTTCGATGACGCACTTTGCGAACAGGGACGTAACTTCTGCAACAAGATATGGAATGCTTTCCGTCTGATTAAGGGCTGGACAAATGCCAAAGGTACTATTGAGATCCCTACCGATGCACATCTGGCAGTTCAGTGGTTTGACCAAAGACTGGATGCGGCAGCTGTTGAAGTGGCCGATCTCTTCTCCAAATATCGTTTGAGCGAAGCGTTGATGCTGGTTTACAAACTGTTCTGGGATGAATTCTCTTCTTGGCTGTTGGAAATCGTGAAACCTGCTTATGGACAGCCTGTTAATGGCTTTATTTGTAGTATGGTTCTTAGCTCTTTCGAGCGTCTGCTTGAATTGCTGCATCCTTTTATGCCATTTATCACAGAAGAATTGTGGCAACAACTGCGTGAGCGTGAACCGGGTGAAAGTTTGATGGTTACTCAACTGTTTGAACCGGTCGGAGCAAATGAACAATTCCTGGCAGAGTTTGAAGTAGCTAAGGAAATCATCAGTAATGTCCGTAGCATCCGTTTGCAGAAAAACATTGCTCTGAAAGAAGAACTCGAATTGCAGGTTGTAGGCACTCATCCGGTAGAGAAATTGAATCCGGTGATTATCAAGATGTGTAACCTGTCTTCCGTAACAGTGGTAGAAAGCAAATCAGAAGGTGCTTCTTCTTTCATGATAGGAACGACCGAATTTGCCGTGCCATTGGGTAATATGATTGACGTGGAAGCCGAAATCGCCCGTATGGAAGCCGAATTGAAGCATAAAGAAGGATTCTTGCAGGGAGTGATGAAGAAACTTAGCAACGAGAAATTCGTCAATAATGCTCCGGCTGCCGTTCTTGAACTGGAACGTAAGAAGCAAACCGATGCAGAGAGCATCATTAATTCTTTGAAAGAAAGTATTGCGGCTTTGAAGAAATCATAATCCTTTGATACTTAATTTTATATAATAAAGGGCATCTCAATTCGTTTTGGGATGCCTTTTTTTTGCACTAAAGAAATTAATACTATCTTTGCTTCCGCTATTTATAGAATACCACAAATGAAACAATCGTTACGGATCATTCCATTCCTCCTTGGATTATTCCTTTTTATTGAAGGATTCTTATCACCTGCGTCAGCCCGAACCGAAAATACAAATAAAGAAGTACTGGTTTTAAACTCGATTAATTTCAATCTGCCTTGGGCTAAAAACTTTTATTGGTGTCTTCATGATGCTCTTCAGAAACAAGGAATTTCTGTGAAGGCGGAATCGCTTTCCGTACCTGCTCTGGTGAATGAGATGGAGGCGAATGCCGTAGTCACCCATTTGCGTCAGAAGTATCCGGAGCCTCCCACTGCTATTGTGATGATTGGAGATCCGGGATGGATTGTTTGCCGCGAATTATTTGATGATGTATGGAAAGAAGTTCCGGTAATCGTGACAAATGCCCGCGACCATTTACCTGCTTCTCTTGAGGTCTTATTATCTCATGCCCCGTTGACGGAAGCCAATACAGTTTCCGGCGATGAATGGAGGCGGGGATATAATATAACTATCTTGAAGCAATATTATTATGTAAAGGAGACAATCGATTTAATTTATAAACTGATACCTGATATGGAACGTCTGGCGTTTATCTCCGACGATAGGTATATCAGTGAAGAAACTCGCGGAGATGTAAAGGAAGCTGTAGAAGAGAACTTCCCGGACTTGAATCTGGATTTACTTTCCACCACTCAATTATCTACAGAAATGTTGTTGGATACTTTACGTTGTTATAAACCGAATACGGGAATCATTTATTATTCTTGGTTTGAGTCGCATAACAAAAATGATAATAACTATCTTTTTGATCATATTCAGGAAGTGATTGTCAATTTTACTCCATCTCCATTGTTTTTACTTTCTCCCGAAGACTTGTCGAATAATACTTTTGCAGGAGGATATTACGTTTCGACGGAATCGTTCTGTAAATCTTTGCTGGAAATACTTGGTCGTGTCTTGGATGGAGAACAGGCACGTGATATTCCCGGTGGGGCGGGAGGAGAAGGAAGTGCCAATCTCTGCTATCAAGTGTTGAAATCCTACAATATACCTTCTTCCCGCTATCCAGACGATGCGGTTTATGTCAATGAGCCCAAGACTTTTTTTCAACAGTATTACATTCAAATACTTTCCTGTTCATTCTTTTTGTTGATTTTGATTGTTGCTATCATATATTATATCAGCATTCTTCGGAAAGCATATAGTCGCCTGCATGAAGCAATGGAAAAAGCGGAACAGGCCAATCAATTGAAATCCGCATTCCTGGCTAATATGAGTCATGAGATACGTACCCCCTTGAATGCCATTGTAGGATTCTCCAATATGCTTCCTCATGTAGAAAACCGTGAAGAAATGTCCGAATATGTAGAACTCATTGGAACAAATACGGATTTGTTGCTCCAGTTGATTAATGATATTCTGGATTTGTCGAAGATTGAAGCCGGTACATTCGATTTCTATCCTGCCTTGATTGATGTGAACCAGACGCTTGAAGAAATCGAGCAAAGTATGCAGCTACGTCTTCGGCACAATAATGTGACTTTCACATTTGCGGAGAGACTGTCCCAATGTACATTGTATACGGATAAGAACCGTTTGATTCAGCTGCTTGCCAATTTTGCAGTTAACGCCATCAAATTTACAGAGGTGGGTACTATCCGTATGGGATATCGTTTGCTTGATCCTGAAACGATTTATTTTTATGTGTCGGATACAGGCTGTGGAATGTCTTCTGAACAGTGTATTCATGTCTTCGAACGGTTTGTGAAGTACAATTCCTTTGTGCAAGGTACCGGACTGGGACTTTCTATCTGCCATACGATTGTAGACCGCTTGGGAGGGAAAATAGGAGTGGAGTCGAAAGAGAACAAAGGATCTACTTTCTGGTTTACCTTACCTTATCGGCAGAATTAATGCTTTACTTCTTTCCAATCTATCAGTAGATAAGTTGCTATACTCTTATTGCAAACTTCCTTTCCCTTATTGGATAAGTTGTCTTTGACCAAGAAGAAACTATAAACGCAAGTTCTGATTGTATAATTGCAAGTTGCATTTATATAACCGGAACTTGCAGTTGTATAAATGAAGCTTGCAATTATAGTTTTCTCGTAGCCAAAAAGAAGTTTGGCAGTAGGGGAATGCAAGTTTACCTCTAATACAACGGAAGTTATCTATTAGTACTTTAATAGACAGATAGTAATAGATAAGAAAATAGATGGTTGGTTTTAAGGAAATAGAATCGGTAGTAATAATGGCAGATAATCCTTTAAATCTACGCGTAGTTGCTTTAATGCTTGTTGAATACGGTAATCTACTGTTTTGGGAGATATTCCCAGAATTTCCGCTATTTCTTTATAACTCATATCCCGGAACCTATGCATCACAAAAGCTTCCCGATAACTTTCCGGCAATGTGGCGATGGCATCCTTGATGCGTTGTGTCAACTCTTCAACTTGATAAAGATCCGTATCTTGCAGCATCTCCTGCATCTCTTCATAAAATCGAGTGTCGGCACGTTGGGTGGCATCAATATGTGCAAGCTTGTTCAGAGCTTTGCGGTATATCATTTTAAAGAGGTATGAACTAAGTGAAGTTTCGATAATCAGATTTTCTCTGTTTTCCCAAATCCATAAAAGAGAGTCCTGCACAATTTCTTCCGCATCTTCCAGATCTACAAAACGATGACCATAAGCACACAGTGCCGGATAATACCTCCGAAACAGTGCATCAAATGCTTTTTGGTCGCCTCGCTGTATAGCAGATAATAGGAAATTGCTTTCTGACAGGTGAACTTCTTTCATGTATTAGTTTGATATTTCACTGCAAATATAGCTTTTTTATAAGAAAACAAAGATTTTCTGAAAAAAAATGAGATTTGGTTTAGGAATTCCACAAGTCTCTCTTGTCTTATAGTAAAAGGCAATAAAATACGAATATGGATAAGACTGATAAAAATACAATAGAAGAATTGCTTCCCCGTTATTGTGAGGGACTGGCAACGGAAGAAGAGCGTCTGCAGGTTGAGATGTGGATGGATGAGTCGGAAGAAAACCGGCGGATGGCCAAACAGATACATGCTCTTTATCTTGCTACAGATACCGTTCACATCATGACGAAAGTTGACACAGAGAAAGCATTGACAAAGGTGAAAAGTAGAATGACAGGTAACAGACAAAGGAAAACGACATGGTGGGAATGGGCGCAACGTGCGGCAGCAGTGCTGTTCATTCCACTTCTCGTTACTCTGATGGTACAACATTGGGGAGGAAGCGAACAGGAATTGGCACAAATGATGGAAGTGAAAACAAATCCCGGAATGATGACTTCTCTGACATTGCCCGATGGCACATTGGTTTTCCTGAATTCCGAATCTACCTTGAGTTATCCCTCACGCTTCGATAGCGACACGAGAAATGTAACATTGCAGGGAGAGGCTTATTTTGAAGTAGCCAAGAACCCGGAAAAGAAGTTTATAGTTTCTACTTCCCACCAATCACAGATCGAAGTACTGGGAACTCATTTTAATGTAGAGGCTTATGAAAAAGAAGACCGGATTGCAGCAACATTGGTTGAAGGAAAAATAGGTTTTATTTATTCATCTGACAATGGTTCGAAAAAGGTGCTGATGGATCCCGGACAGAAGCTGGTCTATGATACAAGAGACAGTAAAGTGCAGCTTTATGCCACCTCCGGTGAGTCGGAAATAGCTTGGAAAGAGGGAAAGATTATATTTAGAAATACTCCTCTCGAAGAGGGATTACGAATGTTGGAGAAGCGGTATAATGTGGAATTCATTATTAAAAACGACCGTTTGAAAGGAGACTCATTTACAGGTACGTTTACAAATCAACGCCTCGAGCGTATTCTGGAATATTTCCAGCTTTCTTCTCAAATCCGTTGGCGTTATCTTGATTCGCCGGATATAAAAGATGAAAAGAGTAAAATAGAAATATATTGATTGATTAACCTTAAAACAAAAATGCAATGAAAGACAGACCCCCTTAAACAAAAACATACGGGAGGATATTGGCGTATCTTCCCGTATGGAAATCGGTAAATCTTTTTGATGCTTGTTTGGCGACAAGCTTAGATAAACTTTTTATTAACTTTAAGTCATTACAAAATTATGCAAAATTATTTTAGCATCCAATTTTTATGGGTGGTAAAGTCACTTTGGCTAACCTCAAAAAAAATCCCATTATCTATGAGACTATTGGTTTTGTTCTTAGTATGTTCTATTGGGCTGACCTATGCAGCCGATAGTTACGCTCAAAAGGCTTTAATCAGTATTGATGTACGTAATCAGCGGGTGGAGGACATTCTAAAAGAAATTGAAGAGCAGTCTGATTTTGATTTCTTCTTCAATAATAAGCATGTCGATTTGAATCGTCGCGTATCAGTTTCTGCTGATAAAAGCAACATTTTTAGTGTGTTGAAAGAAATCTTTTCCGGTACTAATGTAAAATATTCGGTACTAGACAAGAAGATTATATTATCCATTGAGGCACAGTCTCCTGAACAAGAAAAGAAAATAACCGTATCCGGTACTATATCAGATGCACAGGGGGAGCCGATTATCGGAGCCAGTGTATTAGAAAAAGGAGTACAGGGTAACGGTACGATAACAGATATTGACGGGAACTTCAAAATCTCCGTCTCTTCATCGAAGGCACAGCTCGATATCTCCTATATCGGCTATCAGTCTCAAACGGTTGCCGTGCAACCCGGAAAAAATATGAAAATCATTTTGCAGGAAGATTCCAAACAACTCGATGAAGTGGTAGTGGTGGGTTATGGTACACAGAGCAAGAAGACATTGACCGGTGCCGTTTCTATGGTAAACATGGGAGATGTGGAGATGAATACCGTACCGAATGTATCTCGTGCGTTGGCGGGTAAAGCAGCGGGGTTCCGTGTGAACCAGGTTTCTGCACAACCGGGTGGTGAGGCGAAGTTTCGTATTCGTGGAGAAGCGTCTACCGGTGCTGGTAATGAACCTTTATTTGTAATCGACGGCTTCCCGGTGTCTTCTACTTCCAATTTAAGTTCTGGTAATGGTTTCTATGAATCGGGTAATATTGATAATGTACTGGAATCATTGAATCCGGATGATATTGAATCCATTTCTGTGTTGAAAGATGCTGCTTCCACAGCTATTTATGGTGCGCGTGCCGGACATGGAGTTGTTTTGATTACCACTAAACGTGGTAAAAGTCAAAAGCCCAGAGTGACTTATTCCGGTATGGGGTCGGTGCAGGTAGCTCGTTCCAACTACAAGATGCTTGATACTCGTATGTATATGGATATGTATAATAAACAGATGCATGAAGAGTGGTTAAAGTTGAACGGAATGGGTATTTATGAAGGATATGTTGAGAAGCAGGACACTCCGCCTACTCAATATAAACCCACTTTCAATAATGATGAAATATTGACTGCTAGCGGTACCGATTGGTTGGATGCGGTGATGCGCAATGGATATACGCAACAGCACAATCTTTCTGTGAATGGTGGTACGGAGAAAACTCGTTATCTGGCTTCTGTCAACTATATGAACCAAGAAGGAATTGTCAAGAATAATGGTGTCAGTCGTTTTTCTGCCCGTTTGAATCTGGATCAAGAATTGAGTGAATATGTTTCTTTCGGACTGACTGCTACTTACTCGCAGAATAAGTATGACAATGTTCCTCTGGGAGACAATGCCAATGAATATTCCGGCGTATTGACCGGTGCTATCCAATCCAATCCTACAATTCCTATCTATGACTCTGAAGGAAATTATTTCATTGATCCGAAACGTCCCTTCGTTGCGAATCCGGTGTCTTTGTTGGATATTAAGGATAATACGGTAAAAGACCGGATCATAGGATCTGCATTCGTATCCGTGAAACCGTTGAAAGACTTGGAAGTGAAGTTGCAGTTAGGTGTCGACCGTAGTTTCCAGAAACGTTCCAGCTATTTGCCTAAGACAACTTTGCAGGGAAAGACCAAAAACGGAAGAGCGGATATTTCGCAGGAAACAAGTACTGCCTATCTGATGGAGCTGACAGCTCAATACTCCAAGAGCTTTGGCGATCATAACGTGAAAGCTATTGGTGGTTATTCGTTCCAAAAATTTAAAAATGATGGATTGAGTGCCGGAAATGAAGATTTTCTTGTAGATGGCTTTGGATATAATAGTTTGGGTTCAGGAAATTACAAGAAACCATCTGTAGGTTCATGGGCTTCTATTAACAGTATTGCTTCTTTGTTTGCCCGTGCCAATTACTCGTATAAAGGCAGATATTTACTGGAAGCTACAGTTCGTGCTGATGCTGCTTCCAATTTCGCCCCGGAAAATCGTTGGGGTTATTTCCCGTCCGTATCAGCCGGTTGGATGATAAGTGAAGAAAATTTCATGAAAGGGGCTTCAAACTGGTTGTCTATGTTGAAGTTAAGAACTTCTTATGGACAGACGGGTAACTCTAATGTCGGTTATCGCATTTACGACTATTATGAAGTGGGAAGAAGTGCCATTATCGGAGGTGCAGAATCAACAGGAGTATATGCTTCGGATTTGGGCAACAGGAGCCTGACTTGGGAAACGACTACGGAATTTAATGTAGGTGTGGATCTAGGTATACTCAACAACCGGTTTAAGTTGACAGCCGAATATTTCAAACGTAAGATTACAGACTTGTTGGTGACAAATAAACCATTGCCTTTTTATAATGAAATAAATAAAATAGCGGGTAATATAGGATCAACACAAAGTCAGGGTGTGGAAATCACTGTGAATACGGTGAATATCGTTACTAAAGATTTTGAATGGGATACGACATTAACCTTGTCACATTACAATGACCGTTGGCTGACACGTGACCCGAACTGGAAACCCAAACCTTATGAAAAAGAAAATGATCCGATTCGTGCATGGTGGGAATATGAAGCGCTTGGCATCCTGCAACCGGGAGAAAAAGTTCCAGACGCTCAAAAAGACTTGGTTCCGGGTATGATGAAGTTGAAAGACCGCGATGGAAACGGAGTATTGGGAGATGAGGATAAAGTATATATGGGTAATGGTGATCCTAAAATTATCTACGGTCTGAACAACTCGTTCAGATATAAGAACTTCGACTTGAATATCTATTTCTATGGAGAAGCCGGCAGAAAGAGAGGAGCCAGTTATTATGAGGGCTGGACACGTATGGACAATGGTATCAATGTTTCTACTTATGCCCTGAAAGCTTTTAATAGCAATAACCTGACAGCCACAGATCCGACATTTGTCAGAGGTGGAAGCGGATGGGGGGATTACTATGTGAAATCTATCTATTACGTTCGTTGTGGAAGCATTACATTAGGATATAAAGTGCCTATCAGCCAGAAGATTGCCAAGAATCTCCGTGTATATGTAGACGTGAATAATCCATTTGTGATTACTAACTGGACAGGTCTGGACCCGGAAACGGACAATGGAACCTATGCATATCCGAATGTAACCTCATATAATTTTGGTGTATCAATATCTTTCTAATAAGTGATGAATATGAAAAAGACAATTTATACTGCAATAGCAACTCTCTTGTTCCTCATTTCGTCTTGTACGCTGGAGCAGGAAGTATATAATAAAATTAATCCGGGAATGTTTCCCCAAAATGCTGAAGATGTAAATGCTTTGGTCAATTCGAGTGCTTATTATGTGTTTTCTCCGTGGGGAATTTTTGAAGTAGCGGCAGGCTATGTGACGACTTCGGAAATGGTAACCGATTATGTGGAAAACACTTGGGGATGGACTACCGTATACAATTCGTATGAAGCTAATGACTGGCATATCGACGGTGACTATCGTCGTGTGTATGACTATTCCCAGTATTTGGCTTCCATGACTTTGACAATGGATCGCATCAAGGACGTGAATATGGATGAAACCTTGAAAGCTCGCTATATGGCGGAATTGAAATGCGGACGTGGTTTCCTGGCTTTTCTGATGTATGATATGTATGGTCCGATACCTATCGCCGATCTGGAGACTTTGCAAAAACCGGAAGCAGAGATTGTTATTCCACGTTTGTCGGAAGAAGCTATGCGTGAATACATTGTTTCCAACTTGAAAGATGCAGCTAATGTGTTGCCCTATAAGTATGAAGATACAAATTACGGACGCTTCACCAAAGGATTGGCCAATACATTATTGCTGAAATTCTACATGATGACCAAGCAATGGGATGAGGCGGAGAAAATAGGACGTGAATTGACAAAACCGGAATACGGTTATAAATTGGTAGACGATTATAACTCTCTGTTCTCTTTATCTGGTGAAAAGAATTCGGAAGTCATATTCTCATGTGTGGCCGAGGCCGGTGTGATGGAACAGAAATGGTTCGCTCACGTACTGACTTCTGACTATCCGCTTCCTGCCGGAATGTCGGTGACTGCCTGGGGAGGATTTAAAATATCCTGGCCTGCATACGAATCTTATGATCCTAAAGACAAGAGACGTGAAAGAATTATTGGTGAATATACAGGTACAGAGGGCGTACACCATAGCCGGGCGCTTGACCGTGACGGTGGTACGACAGGTATACTCTTCTACGGTGCAATTCCGGTGAAATATAAAATTGAGGGGGTAGTAGGTGAGAAGTGCGAAATAGATATGCCCATCTATCGTTATGCGGATGTATTGACTTTACTTTCGGAAGCTATCGTTCGCAATGGAAACAGTATCACTCAAGAGGCGATTGGCCTGTTGAATCAGGTGCGGGTTACTCATGGTGGACTAAAAGCTTATCAATTGAGTGATTTTTCATCTGTAGAAGATTTTCTGGATAAATTGTTGGAAGAACGTGGACATGAATTTTATTTTGAAGGAGTGCGTCGTCAGGATTTGATCCGCCACGGAAAATTTATTGAAGCAGCACTTGCCAAAGCAAGATTTGCTGGACAGCCGACAGGTAAAATAGAAACGAAAGTGGATGGACAATATAAATATGAGAAATTCCCGTTGCCTACTCATCTGATTACTGAAGGACAAGGCATTATAATTCAAAATCCCGGTTACTAAAAAATAGATAGCATTATGAAACATTTATTATATAGTCTATTAGGAATCTTGTTGCTTGCCGGATGTAAGGAAGACAAGTACAATGTAATCATTCCGATGTCGGATATTTACTTGAGCGCGCCTCAAGATGGAGCGATCATTGATTTGAATGATTTATCGATTGAGAAATATAGTTTCTCTTGGGAGAAACCTCTGGAAAATGGAGCAAAGCTACTTATTTGTACTGACAGGAAATTCAAAGAACCGGTGATAATTGATGCAGGAAAATCGACTTCTGTTGCGATATCTGCACTGACTGCCGATCAGAGTTTTTCTCAATTGGGAATTAAAGCGGGGCAGGAAGCGGTACTGTATTGGACAGTCAAAGAAACCGGTAATATAACCGCAGCAGCTTCGGAAGCACGCACCATTCGGGTGAAACGTATGACTAGCAAATTAGTGCAGCCGGAAGATTTGACTAAGATTTCTTTGGCTGAAAATGCCCCGGAGACTGCTGTGCAGTTTGAATGGGATACCCAGGAATGGCCTGAATCTACCTCGTACTCGCTTTGTTTCTCACTGGATCCTGAAATGAAACAGACGGTTGCCGAACATAGTGTGGGAGTTGTGAATGGTAAATCATCATTGACTCATGAAGAACTTCAGGCACTGCTCGATAAACTTTCTATCAAACGTTGGACTTCCAATTCTGTGTATTGGAATGTGAAGACTGATGATGGGCAATGGGTGTCACGTTCTTCCGGAGTACTGAATATGACAGAAATGATGCGCTTCATAGATGTTCGTGGAGATGAAAAGATTACTTATCGTGTTGTTCGTATATTTTATAGTGACAAAACATCATTGGTTTGGTTGGCAGATAACCTGCGCGCAACTAAATATGCTGATGGTACAGATATTGAAGCGAATAATTTCAAAAAGACACCTGCATCGCTCGGAGAAGGTAGAGTGAAAGCCTATGGAGTGCATTATCATTACGATATTCGTGATAAGATAGCACCTAAGGGATGGCGTTTGCCGACCATACAGGAATATAAGAATTTGTTTGCAGAAGCCGGAACTGCCGAAGGTCAATGGAATGTATTGAAAGATCCTGAATATTATGAATCAGTAAAAGGACAGGCGCATTTGAACGACTGGAAATTCAATTTGTGTGCTTCCGGTCAATGGAGCGGTGATGCAATCACTAATCATACCGGACCGTACTGTTATCTGTTGGTCACTGATGATATGTCTCATCAATGTATTCTTCATGATGGAGGGGCAACATTGTGGAGTCCTTGGACAACCGGTGCTCCTGCACGTTTTATCTACAATGAAAATTAATCGGGTGAAAATTAAAAGTATATCAATCATGTTAATCAATATAAAGAAAACTATGACCATATTATCTACCTTATTATTAGGTATTATGTGTAGCTTTTGTTCTGATACAATAGATGTATATGCGGGACAATATGGAGAAGAAGACGGAACGAGTGAACCGGAAACTCCGGAGGTAACAGGAAATATTGTACCGATCGAGTCGCTAAGGAATCCCGATAGGGGATTCCACTTGGAATGTAATTTGCTTGCCGACCAAATGAAAAGTCCATATAATGATTATGAGGTTTATGGCAATGATTTGTATACGAAGAAAGTAGAGCAATTTGATGCAAAGGACGACAACCTGACTCTTGTACAGCAATATATCTACTTAACTAACTGGGTGAGTAAAGACCTGGATGCTGAAGCTCTGTCGAATATCCGCAAGATATTCGAGTTGATGAAAGCGCAGGGGTATAAAGCCATTCTTCGTTTTGCATACAATCACGCCGGACTGAATACTTCCGGTGGCGAATCCAAACAATGGATTCTTCGGCACATCGAGCAACTTACTCCTCTTTTGAATGAATACATTGGACAAATTGCTACCATGCAGGTTGGTTTTATCGGTGCTTGGGGAGAGTGGCATACTTCTCCGTTGATGAATGACCAGAGTGCGAAGAATGCAATCGTCAGTGCTTTATTGAGAGCCTTGCCTGCACCTTATTGTGTAGAAATGCGTTATCCGAATCATAAGAAAGCGTTGACACTGGAACAGGAAGGATCTCGTGGACGCATCGGATATGCGAATGATTATTTTACAGCCGGCGAACATCCGCTTGCACCGGGCAATGACTTTGTTCCTAATACGGATGATTACAAGCAGATAACGGAAGAGGTGAAAGTGAACAATTTCTATATGAGTGGTGAGATCCCTTATAATGAGGATACAGAATGGGGATTGGCAGAGTTGATTAGTCCGATAAAATCACTGCGTATTTTGCGCGAACACCGTTACTCGGCATTTGATGTGACGCAAAACTATGATTTGAATATCATGAGTTGGAAACGGGTAAAGGTAAATCCCGCTTTATTAAATGATAATCACATTCTGTTTGATGAGAGTTACTTCAAAGATGAGGAGGGCAATGAAGTTGTCCGTTCATTCTATGATTTTGTACGCGACCATTTGGGCTATCGTCTGAATCTTCAAAGTGAATCGAAAGTAGAAGCAAAAGGTGGAAACTTGGAATACGATCTGACGATTACAAATACCGGTTTTGCTACGGTGATTAATCCGAAAGAGGTATATCTCGTATTGGTTTCCGAAAGCGGCCAGGTAGTGAAAGAATTCAAACTGGATGTGGATCCTAAAACCTGGATTCCGGCTACCGAACAGGAACCGAATCAGGCTGCGAAATACACTATCAAAGGAAGTGTGGCAGCCGGTGTGAGCGGAACCTATAAAGTGGGAATCTGGATGCCCGAAAAAGTAGCCGATTGGAAATACAATTCGGTATATGCCATTAAGTTTGCTAAAACAGAGAATGTGACTCATTGGTATGATGATGCAGACAAATATGCCGTGAACCTGTTCGGAACAGTTACATTCTAAAAATAAATTGATGAATACTTCCGACCGTATAGAACAGATCTCATGTTGCGGTCGGAGTATTTGAAACTCACATCTTATTTGAATGAAGATGAACAAAAATCATAAAACCGTACTTGTTATACTTAACATCATAGTATCATTTCTAATTTCATCCTGTTCCTCCCCCAAGGAACAGGTTAGAATAGGAAATGGTACTTTTACTATCGAGGGAAAGGATATTCAGTTGATTTGTGGAGAAATGCACTATCCCCGCATTCCGCACGAGTATTGGCGCGACCGCCTGAAGAGAGCGCGTGCGATGGGTCTGAATACGGTGTCTGCCTACGTCTTCTGGAACTTCCATGAACGTCAGCCGGGAGAGTTTGACTTCAGTGGACAGGCTGATATTGCGGAATTTATCCGTACGGCACAGGAAGAGGGACTGTATGTGATTCTTCGTCCCGGTCCGTATGTATGTGCAGAATGGGATTTCGGAGGTTACCCGTCGTGGCTGCTGAAAGAAAAGGATATGACTTATCGCAGTAAAGATCCGCGTTTTCTGTCCTATTGTGAACGATATATCAAAGAGCTTGGCAAACAACTGTCTCCTTTGACCATCAATAATGGAGGTAATATTATTATGGTGCAGGTGGAGAATGAATATGGATCGTATGCAGCGGATAAAGGGTATCTTGCCGCTATCCGCGATATGATTAAAGAAGCAGGGTTCAATGTTCCGCTATTTACCTGCGACGGTGGTGGACAAGTGGAAGCCGGACATACTGAGGGCGCACTGCCTACATTGAACGGAGTGTTTGGTGAAGATATATTCAAAGTGATAGATAAGTATCAAAAGGGCGGTCCCTATTTTGTAGCGGAGTTTTATCCGGCCTGGTTTGATGAGTGGGGCAGACGACATTCCTCTGTTGCTTATGAACGTCCCGCCGAACAGCTGGACTGGATGTTGAGCCACGGTGTTTCTGTCAGCATGTATATGTTTCATGGTGGTACAAACTTTGAGTATACCAATGGAGCCAATACCGGAGGCGGTTATCAGCCCCAGCCCACAAGCTATGATTATGACGCTCCCTTGGGTGAATGGGGAAATTGTTATCCCAAATATCATGCATTCAGGGAAGTGATTCAGAAATACCTGCCTGCGGGAACAGTACTGCCGGAAGTTCCAGAAGATAATCCGACTACCACTTTTGCAACAGTCGAATTAAAGGAGAGTGCTTCATTGAGAACTGCATTTCATCAGACTACCCAGTCCGAAAATGTGCTGTCGATGGAAGATTTGGGAGTTGATTTCGGATATATTCATTATCAGACCACACTTCAAAAAGCGGGAAAACAGAAACTTGTCATACAGGATTTGCGTGACTATGCTGTGATCCTGATAGATGGTAAGCAGGTAGCCAGCCTGGATCGTCGTTACAATCAGAACAGTATGACCTTGAATGTGTCGAAGACACCTGCCACACTGGAGATTCTGGTAGAAAATACCGGACGTGTCAACTATGGCCCCGATATACTGTTTAACCGGAAAGGTATCACCAGCCAAGTTTTGTGGGGAAATGAAAAGTTGACCGGATGGTCTATTACTCCATTGCCTCTGTATAAAGAAAAAGTTTCGGAAATGGAGTTTGGCGAAACCATCAAAGGCGTTCCTGCTTTCCATAAAGGAACGTTTACAGTAGAGAAGAAAGGTGATTGCTTTGTGGATATGAGTCAATGGGGCAAAGGTGCTGTCTGGGTAAATGGCAAATCTCTGGGACGTTTCTGGAATATCGGCCCTCAACAAACACTCTATCTGCCCGCTCCATGGCTGAAAGAGGGAGAAAATGAAATTGTAGTGTTTGAAATGGAAGATACGGGTAAGCGTGTTTTGCAAGGATTGAATCAACCCATTCTGGATAGTTTGGGTATTGATAAGAATTATCAGAAAGGCCAGCGTCGTGCAGTGGTAGGCACTCCGATTCTGGAAGACGGTGATCTTGCATTAAAAACTACTTTGCAGGAGACTAATGAGTGGCAGTCATTCGATTTACCGGTTGCGACTACTCTTCGCCACTTCTGTATAGAGACTCTGTCTTCCTACACAGAGGATAATCAGGCCTGCATTTCGGAAGTGGAACTGATAGATGATAAGGGACAGCCGATTGACAAAACTAAATGGGAAGTCGTTTATGTAAGCAGCGAACAAGCTGATAAGAACTTGGGAATAGCAGAAAACCTGTTTGATGGAGATATCTCTTCTTTCTGGCATACGAATGCGGCTGTGGAGTCTAACCATCCTCACCGGGTTATTATAGACCTGAAAGAAATTTATAAGGTTTCGGCTTTTCGCGTGAAAGTTCGTAAAGGTTCATTCTTATCAGGAAAGGTGAAAGATATAAATATATATGGTCGTCCACTATTCACCATTTATATTCAGTGAAGCCTTGTTTTATATATAATCTTTGTATATCAGTTATTTGTAGATGTTTTCATTTGGCTTAAATACTCACGAAATTCCACGGTTTTAGAAAATATTGGTACTATTTGATACTATATTTCGGGATATATTTTGTACCTTTGCACCATGTAACCAAAGGATATATCGCGTATGGATTTCATCTTCATCAAATCATCCAAAGCAGGGAAAGAGGATTTCGGTTCTATCTATGCCCGTGTGCGTACAAGCAAGGCTAACATTAAAGTCGTGACCGGATTCACCATCAAGCAGCTTGAATGGGAAAAGTACCGTTCCCTGCAATATTCCTCGTCAGCCCTGATGTCGAGTATCGGGATAAAGTACGGGCAGTTCGCCCAAGTCCTCGCAAGGGTAAAGGCGGCGTTTGAGGCTGATGACTTCAACCCCAAGGAAGCCAAGAACATCATCGAGAGCGTGAAACACGATGTGCTTAACGGGATGATGCAGATTGTGGAGGTCAAGCCCAAGGGCAGGATGCTGTTCGAGGATTTCCTCACCTCTTATATAGAAGATATGGAAACAGGACGGCGCACCAAGAAAGGGCGTACCGTTAAAGTTTCGGCAGCTTACCTGAAAGGTCTGCGCTTGATTTTAGGCCAAATCCGCAATTTCCAAAAGGAAATCCATCGCAAACTCGGATTGGATGACATGACGATGGAAACACGCAACAGCCTTGTCGGTTACTGGAAAGAACGGGGTCTGATGCCTAACGCCATCAATTCGTACATGACTGATGTACGCACGGTGGCAAAGGCAGCCTACGAGGACAAGCTGACCAAATGCGATGATTTCCGACATTCGGATTTCGTGCCGAAAAAGGAGGAAGTGGATAATATCTACCTTACACCGGGGCAGATACAGGAAATGCTTGAACTCGACCTTTCCACCAAAGAGGCGGTTATAGAGAAATGGAAGTCTCTGGATATAGGTGAAGATGAAAAGCAGTTGCAGATTTCCAAATGTCGCATTACCCATATCAGGACATTGGAACATGTAAGGGATGTGTTTATTGTGGGGTGCCTGACAGGGCAGCGTGTTTCCGACTATTCAAGGATATGCGAGGACATGATAACGGAAATCGGGGGCACGGAGTTCATACTCATCACCCAACAGAAAACCGAAAAGAAGGTATATATCCCGGTTGACAGACGTGTGAGAGCCATCCTTGACAAATATGACGGCAAGTTGCCACCGATTCACCCCAATGAAATGAACAAGTTGATAAAAGCCATCGGTCTGTTGCTTGGCTGGACTCACGATTGCGGTTTTGACGAGAAACGTCTCAATCCCAAACGTGGACGGAGGTTCTGTGACATGCTCCTTTCGCATACGGCACGGAGAAGTTTCGCTACCAACGCATACAAGGCAGGTGTTCCACTGCCCTCCATCCAAGCCATTACGGGGCACAGCAGCGAAGCGCAACTGCGCCGCTACCTGAAATTGGATGCGGAGGAAAAAGCAGTCATAGCGTTAAAGGACTTCAAGGGTATTATTGAATTATAAGGAAGGTGTTATGGAAAAATCAAGATTCGATGCCATCAGCGACCTGTTCAAACTGTCAAACATTATCAGCGACAGCCTGAAACTTGCGGAATCGCTTGCTGATACGGCTTCCGACAGTGCCGGGACAGACTGCAAGGATATTTGCAGAAATATCAGATACGACCTGAAAACCATGCCTTTTCTTTTGGACGGCATCAGGGAATATATTGCCGAACACGAGGACAAGGAACTGGCACGGAAATTCGTCGGGCTGCACGATGACACGAAGCGGCTCCACGACCTCTGTTCAAAATATGCCGAACTGGACAAGGTGGCTTTCCGTACCGGCGTGGCTTACCTGAGCATGGAAATCATAGGACAATACTTTTTCCCCGAAAATGAACTGTCGGAAGCATCCGATGCCATTGGTTCTGTTCCCAAGCCAATGACACGCTCCGATGCCACCGATTGCATCGACATTATCAATACCGCCATACGGAAATGCGCGGAGGCTACGGACGAGAACAAAGGGAAAGAAATGTTTGCCATGCTTGCCAAAGTGGATAGAGAAAAAATCCGGTCTGTCAAAGACTATATCGTCAATGTCAACGACAAGGATTTGGCAAAGCTCTTTACGGAACACTTTGCAGAAGCCGTCCGTCTTTCCATGCTGCCCCAAAATGCGAATATCAAAGCGCAGTCAGCCGGAATAAAGATGTTTCATATCGCCTTGACAATGGGATATGTCAAAAGGAATGTACTGCATGAAGGAACATTCAAGCCAACACCCTCTTGTAAGGAAGAGGTATCATCCGGTTTTACCGCCACCGATACGGTGCACGGCGGAACGTTCCATACGACCGTTCAAGTTCCTGTTATGAGGCTGTATTGCTTCCTCACCACTTTTACCGTGCAGAGCGGGCCCGACAAGGGCAAGCCTGTACTTGACGGCAACGCTGTTTCCGACAAGGACTTCATTCATGCCGTCATGCGAGCCGACTATTCTAAGATATACAGCAACTGCGTGAGGGGCAAGATGCGTTGTGTCGCCACTCTATTGTCCAAAGCCTATTTCAAGGATTGGAAAGGATACAGGTCTGCCGCAGCCTGTTCTATGGGGCTGACACCCGAAAGCCTCGCCAAGTATAACGTGGAGAAAACCTTTATAGCGAAGCTCAAAGAGCTGCTCCCCATGATAAAATAGTGACATAATCCACAAGTGGCTACAACTCACCACAACCCACTACTTTGCACAAGCCGTTAAACATCAGTTGTTTGACGGCTCTTTTTATATCCGTTCATTTCACAGAATCCCACAAATTCACGGGCTTCATTCCTGCCGTACCTTTGTCGCCATAAACTTAAAATCAACGAATTATGGCAGATAAGACAGAAATGGTACTGGTATCGCGCGACGAGCTGCAACAGCTCATCGGTGCAAGCGTGAGGTGCGCGTTTGAGGAATACCAGCAGGTACAGGCACCGCAGGACACATCGGAGTATTACACCATTCGGCAACTGGCAGAGAAATGGGGCGTGAGCATAGCGACCATCTGGCGGCACGAGAAACTGGGTCACATCAAGGGGCAGCGTATCGGGCGGCGCGTTCTGTTCCCCAAAGAGCAGATAGACCGCATCAAGAGCCTGAAAGCCACCAACAGGGATGCGGATAAAAATGCCAAGGGATAATTTGTAGAACGCACAACAAAAATCATTCGGGATTATGAAGAATTTGAAACAGCTTGTTTTGCCGTGCTACAAATTGGAAATGGTAATGACCGTGGAAGCATGGTACTTCCTGCATGGGAGTACGGGCGGAGTATGCAACCTGACCTTTTTTCTTTCCCTTCTGTCAAAGATGACGGTTTCGGAAGTGCAGAATACCAAACGGGGATTAAGCTATGCCATCCATCCCGGACAGGCAGACAGCTCCATGCTGGTACTGGCCAAGGAATGGGGTATCGGGCGCAAGGCGGTTGCCCGTCTGTTGGAGGATTTCTCGGAACGTGGGCTTATCCGGGTTGATTCCAATCCTATGACTACCATCATTGATGTAGTGTGCGTGAGGTCATGGATGATAGCCGGAAGGCTCATCGAAAATCCAACATACCATCAAACCGTCAAAGCATACGAAGGTGTCAGGATATTCCTTTTTAATAGGCTACGGTTAGAAACATTGCGCCGCAGTTCTCCAAGAAAGAAAAAGACGGCAGATGAATCGGATAATTTACCACCAATGAATCCGGCTGATTCCAATCCGATTGTAGAAGATATTGAAGCAGCGAAAGCTACAACGGTAACACTACCCGAAAGTACGGTATCGGCTACTGGCAACACACCTGTTTTAGAGAATGGTAATGAATAGCCCGGCTTATGAAAATGGTAACTGGTACAGAATTGAAGTGGCAGTTATATACGCCAAGGCGTTTTAGGAGAGATATTTTTTAGGGCTGGCAAGTTAATGTTTTCGTCCACGAAAACTACGCCACCGATGGCGACCCGACCGCATGGAAAATGGCAAGCCTCATATTGAAGCCCTAAAAAACAGAGTAGTATAACAGATAAATAGAAACGGAAATGACATATCAAGATAAAAGGAACAAAGGCGGTCGCCCCAAGGCCATAAAGGGCAAGGCGCGGACAAAGACCATATCCACAAGGCTTACGCTCGCCGAGTGGAAAGCGGTCATGAAACGGATAACCGATGCCGGGAAGAAGCCGTCACACTTCCTGCGCGAACTGTTACTGTACGGCAAGGTCGTGGCGGCAAGGACACAGGAGGACAGGCAGCAGATAAGGATGCTGGAGGGAGGGTGCAACAACCTGAACCAGTTGGCGAAGATGGCACATCAGCAAGGCTTCCCCGGAACGAAAAGCAAAATCATGGCTTTGCTGGACGAGTTCAACAAAATCATCACGAGGATATGATGGGTGATTTGAAAAAACGGGCGAGTTTCGCCCGACTGGTGAACTACGTGAATAACCCGAAGAAGGCACGGCTTATCGACAGCAAGGATGTGAGACTTGACGACAACGCTGCCATTGCAAGAAGTATGCAGGGGCAGGCTGACGACAAGCCGGGACGCAAGCTGAAAAATCCCGTGTATCACATATCACTGGACTTCGCTCACGAAGACACACCCAAGCTGACGGACGGCATGATGGCCGAAATCGCCCGTGAGTATATGCGGCGCATGGGAATAACGGACACCCAATATATCGTGTGCCGTCATACCGATAAGGAACACCAGCATCTTCACATCGTGGCCAACAGGGTGGATAATGATGGGAACACCATCAGCGACCGTAACGATGCCGTGCGGAATGTGGCGGTATGCAAGGCTCTCACAAGGGAATACGGTCTGCATTTCTCCAAAGGAAAGGAGAAAGTGAAGCGTGACCGTTTGCGTGGAAAGGACAAGGTGAAATACCAGATACATGATGCCGTCAAAGCGGCTATACCCCGTTGTAACAGTTGGGCGGATTTGTGCGACAGACTGGCAGGACAAGGTGTCGGGGTGCGTTTCAAATATGACAAAAGCAAAGGCGAAATCGTTGGCGTATCGTTTACCAAGGACGGAATCTCATTCAGTGGCTCACGGATAGACCGGAGTATGGGCTTTTATAAGTTAGACAAACAACTCGGAAACCGTATTGCCGATGGAATGAAATGGCAACCACGTTTGCCGGACAATGGTGTTGATGAACGGTTGCAACCAACCCGGCAGGATGTGGCAACAGGCAATCATGCAGCGCACACTCTTATAGAGCAACCGACACCAATCGGAGCGGAAACAGACGGTAGCGGTGATAGTCCTGTTGAATCCAGTTCTGACATCGTACAAGTAACCATTACTGCACTCATTGAGCTGTGCGTACAACCACATCAACCCAAGGTGTCATCCGGCGGCGGAGGTGGAGGAAACGAAAGCAGCTGGGGAGAGAGCGACAACGAAAAAGACAAACTAAAACCAAGAAGGAGAAGAAGATGAACGACAAACAGAATATAGCCGACCTTATAGGGGCTTTGGTGGAAGACATCGAGGAAATCAAGAAGAAACTGGATGCACAGGGTGGCTCGGACAAGGACGATGCACTAAAAAGACTGGCTGTAAAGCTGGAGCCTGTTATACGTTTCTTTGGTGGCAATGCCCCCGAAAACATCGGCGAGATTTTCGGGAGCAAGGAAGCCATAGAGAAATCCAAGAAATCATTGTGTGACGGGGTAATTGTGAGCATGGAGGAATATACCGATGCAACCAACAGGGATATGTGCAAGCGCGGTATTCCTACTATCAAGGATTTGCTTCATAAGATATTGGAAATGCAGGCGGAACTTTTGAAGAATAGTAAGCAATCTTCGGAAAAGTTGCAGCCAAACCAAGGCTGTATGCCGAAACTTTGGCTGGCTATTCGTCCGGGCAAGATACTACACGCAATAAGGCGGCTATGGGGCAAAGTCCCTGATGGCTGGCACAAGAACCCTTATGCGTGGACTGGCATCGGTTGTACGCTCGTATTCTTTACCCTGTTTACCGTCAGTTGGGTACGATGGCATGAATACCGGGATGAAAACAGACGGCTGAAAACGGTTGCCGACAAACACCATGTTACTTCGATTATGCTCAATGAATTACATCCGAAATTAGCGATAACTGTTGGAGCATACGAAAAGCTGGTGGAAACAGTCGGGGTGGATTCCACACTGGCCATCTTCAACCGACAGGTCAAGACAATGAAAGAAAAGGAGAAAAAATCCGAGCAGAGATAAAAGTTATTGAGGGTGTATCTGTATCACAGTGATGCACCCTCAATAATGTTGTAATCAAACGTTACTGATTTTCGTCATCCGAATCCGCATAAAGTTCACATTGGCGAATAACTGTTTCAAGTGCAGCTTCCTGTTCTTCGGGTGGGTATTTATACTTTTTGAGTAGTCGCTTCACCATGGAACGCATCTTGGCACGAGCCGATTCTTTCTGTCGCCAATCAATTGTTTTACTACTACGCAGGGCTTCGGTCAGTTCTTTAGCCATGGCTACCAGTTGGTCGTTTTCGTAGAAGTCACGGACGGCTTGCGGTTTCGTCAAGGCATCGTAAAACGCTTGTTCTTCCTCGGTCAGCCCCAATTCAGACGCTTGTTCCGCATTGGTTCTCAATTCCTCCGCCATTTTCAGCAATTCTTTAATTACTTCCTCGTTGGAAATCAAGCCGCGCAAGTATTCGGCAAGTCGAGCATCGAGCATTTCGCTGAATTTCTCGGCTTCGACCATTCTCTTTTTAGCGTGCTTCTTGATATGTTCTTCGAGTAGTCGTTTGAGCAGTTCGAGGGCGAAGTTTTTCTCTTTCATTTCGGCTATCTCTTTTAAGAAGTTCTCATCGAAAAGAGAAAACTCAGAGCCTTTGGTGTTGAGTATTTCTACCACACCGTCTGCCTTGATTGCCACTTTGAGCAACTGCGTAATGCGCTCGTCTATGATTTTTCGGGTAATCTTCTTATTGCCCGACAGACGCAAGAGCAATGTCCTCACCGCTTCAAAATAGGCTTCTTCGTAGCGTTCTGTAGGAGTCAGCAAACTGCGACAAAGCGAAGCGGCTTGCGCCAAGCGTTTGCTTTCTTCCATGAAGACTCTCTGCGCTTCGGCTGGAACGGCATCCACTAAAATGATGTTGCCGTTTTCGTCGGTTTGTGTGGTAGGTTCTGATGAAACAAGGTTATTTTTGTCGAGCAACACGTTGACACCGCCTCTGATGAGGTTCGCACGTTGCAAGTTGGAGCAATCGGAAAAGGCGGAATAATCGTAACCATCCATACATTCACGGCAACGATTGAGGGCAGCGACAAACTGCTGGTATGCGGTGGTCTTGATATTCGGGTCGCCAAAGCGTTTCTTGTCGCGCCCGGTATAGTCGTGCATGGCTTTTTTCAGAGCCTTGGCAATGCCGATGTAATCCACCACCAAACCGCCGCTCTTTTCGGGGAACACCCGGTTTACTCGGGCAATGGCTTGCATGAGGTTATGCCCCTTCATCGGTTTGTAAACGTACATGGTGGCAAGTGAGGGCACATCAAAGCCAGTGAGCCACATATCCACTACGATAGCAATTTTGAGCGGTGAGTTGTTGTCCTTGAACTGGCGAGCCAACTCCTCTTTACGTGCGCTTGAACCGATAATGTCGTTCCATTCCACGGGGTCTTGGTTGCCTTGGGTCATCACCACACCAATAATGTCTTTCCACTGCGGGCGAAGCTCTACCAGCTTTTTGTAGATGTCTATACCCGTGGCACGGTCAATCGCTACAATCATTGCCTTACCCGTAAGCAGGTTAGCGCGGTTGTTTTCGTAGTGGTCGATGATGTCCCGACAGAGTGTGTCGATAGTCTGCGGAGCGGACAGCAGGGCGTGCAGCCGTGCGTTTTCGTCCTTGGAGCGTTTGATGTCTTGTTCCTCCGCTCCTTCTTCCGCCAGTTTGTCGTACTCGTCATCGAGCAAACGGAGAGTGTTTTCGTCCAAATCCAATTTTACCAAACGGCTCTCATAATAGACGGGCACTGTTGCACCGTCTTCCACAGCTTGGGTCATATCATAGATGTCGATATAGTTGCCGAAAACCTCCCTTGTGTCGTTGTCGTCTTGTTCGATAGGCGTACCCGTAAAGCCGATAAACGCCGCATTGGGCAAAAGTTTACGCACGATAGCCGCAAAGCCGAGTTTCAGTTCACCCGTTTCCGTATCGACCTTGGTCTTGGTGTTCGATTGTGTACGGTGGGCTTCATCGCTTATCACAATCACATCGGAGCGGTTGGTGATAAGCTTTTCGCGGTCTTTGAACTTTTGAATATTGGCAAAGATGATGCCGTGGCTCTTGCGCTTTTCGAGTAGCTCGTAGAGGTGTTCGCCATCGGTAGCCTTGACGGGCTTTTGGCGCAGGTAGTCGCTACAAGCGGCAAAGGTGCTGTGCAGTTGGTCGTTCAAGTCGAGGCGGTCGGTCAGCACAAGCAGGGTGGCACTCAACAAGTTCTTCAGAAGCTGGTGAGCGTAGAACACCATCGAAAGGCTTTTGCCCGAACCTTGCGTGTGCCAAAACACACCGATTTTACCGTCATTGCGTTGCAGGGCTTTCTTGGTGCAGTCAAGGGCTTTCTTCACGGCAAAATATTGGTGGTAGCCCGCCAGTATGCGTGCCTTTTTATCCACGCCCATAGTGAGGGTGAAGTCGGCGATAATATCTATAAACCGATGTTTGGTAAAGATGCCGTTGAAGAAAGTTTCAAAGTCGGCAAATGCCGTACTCTCATAACTTCCGTCCGTGGTTTTCCACTCCATATATCGGTCGAGCGGTGCGGTAATCGTACCCACGCGAGTGTCTGCCATATCGCTTATCACGAGCATTTGGCAAGCGGTAAAGAGCTGCGGAACGATGCGCATATAGTTCTGCAACTGCTGGTGCGCTTCTTCCGAATTGGTGACTTCGCGCGAGGGTGATTTCAACTCGATAACGGAGATTGGCAGACCGTTAATGAATACCACGATGTCGGCTCGTTTGGTGGATTTGCCGTTCACCACCGTCCACTGATTGACTACCGTAAATCGGTTGTTGTCAATATTGGCAGTGTCGATTATCTTGATATGGTCGCTGCGCAGCGTGCCTTGGGCGGTTTTGAATGTAACGTCCAAACCGTTCTGCAGCCAGTCAGTAAAAGTAACGTTTGCGCTCACTAACGGCTGACTGAAAAGTTCACGTATTTGGCGGATAGCTTCATCAACGGCAGCGGCTTTGTCAGCTCCGTTGATAGCCAACATTGCTTTGCGCAATACTCCCGGTATGGTGGCATCGGTCAGCTCTCGCCCGGTTTCGGCTTCAAGGTCAGGGCCATAATGATATTCGTAGCCCATCTCCTTGAACAAAGAGATTATCGATTGCTCGTATGAATCTTCTGTAAAATGGAACGTATTAGGCATAATAGGTTGGTATTAAATTATCATTTATACGGCAATTGAGTTCGATTTTATCGTCTATTGAAGATAAGACATCTATAACAGCTTTTTGATATTTCAAGGGCGGTAAGGCAATTGATATATCCATTATATTTTTGATAGGTAGTTTAGGTTGAGCAGCACCTACAATTCCTTTTTTGATTTCATTTTGTCCAAAATCTGAATTTAAATAGTAATAAATATAGTTTTGTGTTGTTAGGTTATCTGATACAATCTTGACACAATTTTCTGTTAAATTAGCACTGTCTAAACTCTTTCCGACCATTGACACTAATCCTAAAGTATTTCCGACAATAGCCAAAATAATATCATTTTGTTTTACTATATATCGTTGAATGGATTTTTGTGTCACATCATCCACATATTCAAAATCACCATTCAATTCCATTATTTTATTAACATACATATCTCTTATCCGTATGTATGGATGACTATTGGGAATAGAAATTAATTCAATGCCTTTAGGTAATCTTTTACCTCCTTTTATGACTGCTATTTCCCCCAGTTTATATTTCTTCCACTCTTCCATAAATGAGAATTTAGCTGTTTAAATCGTTCGTTTTTACTTCCCAAAAACCGTTTCTTTTGCCATTTTTGCGTTCTATGATGCCTTTTTCGGTCAAATTTACGGTAATGGTCTTAACTGTTCTCTCAGATTTGCCTATATGCACAGCGATTTCTTTTTGCGTGGCTTTAGGCTGTTCTCGCAAGAAGTTCAGCACAGCAATTTCTTCTAAAGTGCAATTCAAAGTGCAAATATTGCACTTTGGAGAGGTTTCTTTTGTCGTGTTTGCACTTTGAATGTCTTGGGCAGAGAGTTCTTGCACAAGCATTGCTCGGTTCTTTAGTTCGTTATGCTCGGAAAGAATAAGGTTTCTAAAGAACGCTTCAATATATTCGGTAGTAGCATAAATACCTTTGCTTAAGTTGTTATAGTTGGCACGAACCAAGGCATTACGGAAATACCAAGAATGATTGGCAAACGCTTCATTGCTGATGTCGAAGCCAAACGTGCGCAGATATTTGATTGTAAATACAGCCGTTGTACGGGTATTCCCTTCACCGAAAGCATGAATCTGCCAAACCCCGGAAATAAACTTGGCGATGTGTGTGATAGCATCGTTGATGTTCAAATCCTTATAGCTGAAATTCTTTTCCTGCATGAAATCGAAATCGAGAGTTTCGCGTATGCTGCCAGCACTGGCATAAAGTACGGTTTCACCTTTCAGCACCCATTCCTTTTTGGTTATATTGTAATCTCTGACCTTTCCTGCAAATTTATAGATGCCTTGAAATAGGCGGCGATGAATGGTGATATACTCAACGGGCGAAAAAGTGAACGTTTTCTCTGATAATATTTCGGCAATACGTGCTGAAACCTTATCGGCTTCTTCCGTTCTGTCTTCGATGTCCGCTCTAACGGTCTTTGATTGATAATAACTATCTATAAGCTGTTTAGCTTCTTCGATAGTTATATCGCCCTCAATATGCTGACGTGCCGTTTGTATCAGATATTCTGAGGGCTTCAAGTCATCCACCGCCTGTAATCCGATGGCTGTTTGCCAAGCATAGCCTTTTTCTCTTTTTTGAGGCTCACCTTGTCTTATATATTCTTCAAAGTCATTCATCATTCAATGCTTTTAGCTGTTTAATTCGTTTATTTTCAATTCGCCCGACATTAGCTTTGGGAGAAGCGTGTCGCGAAGAGAAACTAACCGCGAGACTTCAATACCATTTACTTGCTTTGTAGAAAGAATATTAGAAACAATCAAGTTAAACCTTGCAACAACTTCTTTTGTGGGAATAACGAAAGTTTCTCTTTCTATCAGGCTATTGATATTGAGATTCTTTAGCCCGTTAGAGCCATTTTCATATATAAACATAACCCTTGAATCGTAAAGGTATTGCCACAAAAGATAAAAGAAAAAAGAATATTCATCTTTAATTTCTAAGGACTTACAAAAGTTAGTACAAATCAGTGCATTATCACAGTCTGCAATAAAGCCCTTATCCGCTAATACTACCCGACCGGTTGATTGTGTGGGTGAACCGCCAGAAATTTCCACGACAATATTTCCATCGCACAAGGCTTTTTCTTGAAAGTTCTTTTCCAATATGTAGCGAATAGGCATTTTCCCTATACGACCCTCTTTAATGTCAGGGAAATCAGCCCCTCTCATGCAGTAGGTTTTTATTTTGTAGTTTCCTATTGGTTCTTCTTTACCCCAGTCGCCAGATTTTACTTTGTCAACAAGGTATTCCAAAGGCATAATTTTCCACCCTTTTGGTATCATTCCAAGTTCAGAATCGACAAATTCGCCGTCCTTGAACGGCTCGAAGTCCACAAACCAAGCCTTGAACAACGCTTGCGCCTGCTGCTCTAAATTATCATTTATACGGCGATTCAGCTCGATTTTGGAGTCGAGTGAAGAAAGGATAGAAGCTATCTTCTCTTGTGTTTCCAAATTAGGAACTTCAACTTCATAATTTGAGAATGAACTCTTATTTATGATAGGTACAGCAGTAGAAGTTTTGCTAAGATAATTCAACTCCCGACCAACCAATGTCATAAGATAATACACAAAATCAGCATTGAAGTTCTTATTGGGAATAATTGAGTTAAACTGTTGATTCGTAACAGTTGGTTCTAAGGTTATTACGACCTTCCCCAAATCAGAGCCTATGCAACTTACACATACGGAATGTGGAGGAAGTAAACAATTCTTCACTTCTTCTAATCCTTGTTCCGTAAGAGTTTTAGTAGTTTTAGGAGCAGACTTATATGAAAGGTCATCGGAAGGAGTAAGAAAAGGAATGTTTCCACCATAATTCTCACCAACTGAGGTTCTTGGTGTTTTTCCTGTAACTACCTTACCAATATCTGATATATGTATTTTCTTTAATTCCATAAATGAGAATTTAGCTGTTTGTTTGACCATCTAATTTGGCTTCTATCTCCTTGATAGACGGCATTGTACCTTCAATCTTTTCGGGATAGAGTTTTTCAAGCTCGTATTCGGATATTCCGAGAGGTTGGCTGCTTGATTCAAGCGCATATTGAGCCAAAGTATTGTTCTTTTGCTTGCAGATAAGCAATCCGATTGTTGGATTATCGCGTCCTTCCTTACGAAGAAGATGATTGCAAGCTACAACGTAGCCACCTAATTGACCGGCATCGGCAAAGTCGAACTCTCCGATTTTTACCTCCACAACAACATAGCAAGATAGTTTGAGATTATAAAAAAGCAAGTCGATGAACTTCTCTTTTTCAGCTATTTGCAGGCGATATTCTTTGCCTACATAGGCGAACCCCGTACCAAGTTCCAACAGAAAGTTAGTAATATTGGTCAATAGCGTATCTTTCAGTATGCGCTCATTGTACTTTCCTCGCAAGCCTGTGAAAGAAAAGTCGTAGGGGTCACGAGTCAATTCCTGTGCCAAATCACTATCAACATCAGGAAGTGTGCTTTTGAAATTGGTTAAAGCCTTACCGCTACGTTCATACAGGTTCGTACCCAATACGTTGAGCAATATATCTCTGCTCCAGCCATTTTCCAATGTTTGGCGGACGTAAAACAAAGCCTTATCGGAATCATTCGAACACTTGTCTATGATATAGCGGTGATGTCCCCAAGGAATTGAGAACAGATCAGAGTACAATCTTTCCACAAGTTGTGGAAGATTTGCCTTTTCCGATTCCTCCACAACTTGTGGAAGAATTACAATCTGTTGTTTATAAAGAGTATAGAAACGCTTTGCATAGCGGATAGACGTTTCTGAAAGTCCTTCGACATCAGGCATTTCATGGCGCAAGTCACGGCTTAGTGTAGCGTAGAACTTGCTGCCGTATTTGTTGTCTGCTTGTTGCTCCTCAATATCTTTACCAAGTTCCCAATAATAGCGAAGCAATTCTTTGTTCACTTTTATTGCAGCTTTGATTTGGCTACCACGATAACGCTTTACAAGTTCCTTGACCCATAAAGTGTAATCTCTATCCAATATGCCGATTGATTTATCCATGATTATTTCTCTATTTCTATTTTACTAATTTTTAATTCGCCCGACATTAGCTTCGGAAGAAGTGTGTCGCGAAGATTTGCCAATTTTGCATTTTCAAGGCTGTTGGAAAGAATCGTCTTAATTATGGGTAGGACTATATCTCCAAACCTTTTCACATACGAACTTTCTTTCGAGAAGATAGGCAGACATTCAACATCTTTGGTGTTGATGCCAGGGATTGCCGCCTTTCCACCAATCGAATTTAGCTGATTCATAATATACGGTGTACGCATATAAAAATATGCAAACGCATTATAGCCAGCGTCCATTAAGTCCAAAATGAAGACATGTTCATTGATATACATTTCGCTGAAAGGAAATCCTTCTCCAAAGATAGAAAAATTGGGAATGAAATATCCCGGTTTACCTCCGTCTTTGTAAATTAACAGCTCATACCCATTAATCTTGCCCTTTTTGATTGTTTGTGCATATTCTTCGGGAATGTACTTCGTCTTGGAATAGTCGTAATATCCCAATCCTTTAATGTTTTCCGCACCTATACTTGGAACACCTTCTAAGGTAGCACCACCTTTCGGTCTCTTTCCACTTTCTATATTGTGCGGTATATCTCCAATATACACTATTGGTAGTTCTTTGGGGGTATTGCCAAGTTCGGAATCCACAAATTCGCCGTCCTTGAACGGCTCGAAGTCCACAAACCAAGCCTTGAACAACGCTTGCGCCTGCTGCTCTAAATTATCATTTCCTTGCTTGATTTTTGGGAAAGATACGCTTTTGCCATATGTCGAACAAACCCACATACTAATTGATGAATTTGCGGTGAGAGAGTTTGACATTGTTTTGATTCACCATAGCATAGTGCATGGTGGTGTCAATCTTGACATGACCGAGCAGCCGTTGCACTTGTTCAACTGGCATACCTTTGTCGATAGCCATAGTTGCCAAAGTGCGGCGAAATTTGTGAGGATGAACACGCACAATCTTTGCAATGCAACCGATTTTGCGCAGTCGGGTTTCCACGCCCGAAATTTCCAAGCGTTTATGCGGCTTTGCCAACGAGACGAAGAGAGCCTTGTTGCGGTCTTTGCGAGAAGCTAAGTATTGTTGCAAGTGAATCTTTGCACGGGCATTGAAGTAAACGATGCGTTCCTTGTTACCCTTGCCGAAAACAATACATTCACGCTCGGTGAAGTTAATGTCTTCACGGTTGAGTTTCACCAATTCGCCCACACGCATACCAGTAGAAGCGAGCAAGTCGATAATAGCAAGGTCGCGAATTTGGGTGCAGTTATCACGAAGCTGTTCGATGTTTTCATCGCTCAACACTTCTTTGACCTGCGTCCCGGTCTTTACCTTGTGAATCCTACGGACGGGACTTTTCACAATGTAGTCTTCTTCTTCAAGCCAAGCGAAGAATGAAGAAAATATCCGACGGATATTATCAATTGTAACTTTGCTCGATTTATTTTTCCGTTGGAACACGGCAAGGTAGGCTCTGATGTCCTCGGTGGTATAGTCGGTTACCTTTTTAGGCATCTTCTTGAAAAGCTGCCGAATGGTAGAACCGTAGTATTTGATTGTAGGGGTGGTACAACCTTCCACTTGTTTTGCAGACAAGAAGATGTCAAGCAGACGGTCGTTTGACGCTGCATTTTCGTGCAGAGTCTCGCCATCCTCGGTAATAGTATAGCCGCTCACAACTTGGAGCAATACACTATTAAGGTGAGCTACTTGTTCAAAACTTAACACTTCTGCCATTGCGGTACTGATTTCTTGGATTAATTTTTCTTTCATATTCTTCATTTTTAGGAATTACTTGCAATGAAGAATATATCAGTAGTTAACGGTGCATAAATTTGTCTCTATGCATCATTAATCGTTCAAATAATGATGGACATTCTAGCTCCATACATAAAGATTCTAAAGCGGGATATAGTTCTTCAAATAAAAATATAGAAAACCCCTCTCGTTCAATAGCTTTTAATTGAGCCATCTCAATAGCAGATATTAATTGAGCTAATGAACGCTTGGCTATTTCATGTCTTCTTGGAGTACGTTTTGCATACATTCTCGTTAATTCTAAAATCTCCTCTAGAATTTCACGTTCAGGGCGTTCTTCTGTGTGTGATTCGTCTTTGTAGTTGGCAATCGTTTGGTTGATTTTTTCTTCTAATCTTGGCCACCACATATCAAAAACTTCATCTAATACTTTTGAATCCAATTTGAGTTCACCCCCTGTTTCATTGATTGTTTTTATTAATTTCTTAAAATCGGTTTTATCAAATCGAGTTGCTTGAAAACTGGTTAAAGGACCTGTTATTTGCGAACTATCAACATTGAATAATATGGTGCAAACATTAGATTTCCCAAAATTCTTAGAAAGGGCTCCTGCTTCAAAAAGAATCCAAGGACGATTTATATTATCTTTAGTTAAACATATAAGACCTACATTTGAAGTTGCTAGTTCTTGTGCAATATGAGATTCCCAGCGAGCCCCTTTTTCTATGTCATCGGGGGTAAAATAAGGTCTTACAAACTGTAATACACTAGGAAGCCAATTTTTCACCTCTTCCGCCAAACGTTTACTAAGGTCTCCGCCCCAACTTATAAATACTTTAGATGCCATATATTGTTATTTTATATTAAATCCGATACTTGATAATTGCTTTTTAATCTCCTCTTCCATTTCGTGAGATTGGGCAAAGAGTCCAGAAAGTTCTGTCGTCAATCGTTCCATCTTTTCTAGGAACGGCTCGCCGTCATCTTCCACCTCTGCAATGCCAACGTAACGCCCGGGGGTAAGAATGAAGTCTTGTTTTGCTATATCCTCAATAGAGGCAATAGCAGAGAATCCTTTTTTTGCTTCAAGCGTTCCGGCACGGAACTGCTCGAAAGCTTCGGCAATACGTGCTATGTCGTTGCCGTGGTCTTCTGTTTCTTCACCGCAAGAGAGTTCACGGTGCGTGCGGTCTTTCATATAGCCCATATTGCGAGCGTCAATGAAAAGTGTCTTGCCCGGTTGCACCTTGTGTTTCGTCAAGAACCAAAGGCAACAAGGAATCTGCACGTTGTAGAACAACTGCGAGGGCATGGCAATGATACCTTCCACAAGGTCAGCATTGACTATATTCTTGCGGATGTCGCCCTCCGTGCCTTGTTGTGAGGACAGCGAACCGTTGGCAAGTACCAAACCGATGCGTCCATCATCTGCCAAGTGATAGAGCATGTGCTGCATCCATGCGAAGTTGGCATTGCCTTCGGGCGGTATGCCGTATTGCCAACGAGGGTCGTCACGGAGTTGGTCGCCGCCCCATTTGGAAATATTGAACGGAGGATTTGCCATTACAAAGTCCGCTTTTAGGAACGGATGTTTGTCATCGTGGAAAGAATCACCGAAACTGTCGCCGAAGTTGGCTTCGATGCCGCAAATGGCAAGGTTCATCTGTGCCAATCTCCAAGTGTTACTATTAAGTTCCTGCCCGTAAACGGATATTCTGTTGATATTACCTTGGTGTCGTTCGATAAACTTACTACTCTGCACAAACATACCGCCCGAACCGCAAGCAGGGTCGAAGATTTTGCCTTTATAGGGCTGGATAACTTCGACTATGGTACGAACCACACAAGAGGGCGTGTAGAACTCACCGCCTTTCTTGCCTTCTTCTCGGGCAAACTCTCCAAGGAAATATTCATAAACACGTCCGAGCACATCACGAGCTTCCGACCCGGTGAAATGCAGGTTGTTCTCAAAAATATCAATCACATTGCCCAAGCGGCGTTTGTCAAGTTCGGGACGGGCATAGTTTTTCGGGAGAATACCTTTAAGCTGCTTGTTCTCTTTTTCCAATGCTTCCATTGCCCCATCCACGACAACTCCGATTTCAGCAGTCAGTGATGCTTTTACCACTTTATCCCAACGGGCATCAGTGGGAACGAAGAATATGTTATCACCGATATACTCGTCCGGGTCTTCTTCAAAACCGTCACCCTCTGCCACAAGTTCATCGTGCTTGACTTTGAAGCAGTCGTTGATATATTTTAGAAACACAAGACCAAGAACAACGCTTTTGTATTCAGCGGCATCAAGGTTGCCGCGCAATTCATTTGCAGAATCCCATAGTGTTTGCTCAATAGTTTTCTTTGCTACTTCCTTTGCTTTTGCCTTTTTCGCCATGGTTATATAAAAGCAAACTCCCACGCTATCCCTGCGAGGCTGACCAAAGCCTATAAGACAGCGAAGGAGTTTCGGATATTGTTCTATTATTTATTCTTCAGGTCATTAGCGCAGTTGCATTTAGAGTACAAAGGTAATGCTTTTTCTTGGATTTTCTTGCGTAATCCAAGAAAAAGTGTATAAGCACGCGGAAGTTAAAGTTTAAACAGATTGAACATTGGCTGCAAATGTGACATTTTGGCAGCAGCTTGGCTAAATTACGCTCTTGGTATGGTGTTTGCCTTATATGAAACAGTAATTTAAAACGAACAACAAATGAATAAAAGAGTTTATATTAGTGCAGATTATGATGAGGGTAGCGGTGATAGAAATGTAGTTGAGGAACTTAATAAATGGAGTACTGACAATTATCACAAAGTTGATTTTGTTGATATGGCAAAGGTTGTGTCTGGTAGTGTATCTGAAAATTCCGATTGTCGAAAATGTGATTTGAAATCTGAATTTAACAGCCAAATTAATGCTTCTTCAGCAGTTATTTTTGTCATAGGTGATAAAACGGCAAGTCGTACCGCTGGATCTGGATGCGAAAGAATGTACAAAGAGTGGTTTCTATGTAATTGTGCTCCATACAAGCATAATTCCAGCGGTTTAAAAACTTGCAAACATATGAATACATCTCCTTCTGATCCAAATGGTGATTTTGGTTATATCAATTCGTGCTCGTATCTTCGCCATGAATTTGAACAGGCAAAAAAACGACGCAAAAAGATTATAGTGGTGTATAATTCATTGTATAAAAGGGAGAGTTGGTTGCCAAGTTATATGTGCGAATATAAAGATGTTGCAGTGCCATTTTGGGTGTATGATAGTTGTGGAAACAAGGTTGGAAACTATCAATTTATAAAGAAACAACTCGGATATGAATAAACATTGGCGGCAAATCTGTTCATATACATTTGCCATAACTACTGGCTGTTTCTCTTTTATTCCAGAAGAATTTTTCTCAGATGTTTATTCTTGGGCTTTCCTTTCTGAGTATTGGAGCGATGCAATTAATCGGATTCTATTCTTATTGTTGGTTGGCATCCTTACAGGGGGAATTGTATTTGTATGGAAACGTTGTTGTAAAAAAATCACAATTAGTGGTTCGAACTACAAAATAAATGTAGAATATGGGGATATTTTAGGACAAACAAAATGCAAAAAGGTAATCAATTTTGATGAGTGCTATACCGCAGAAATTGGTGATGCAATCCATCAAATCAAACCAACTTCCTTATGCGGACAGTTTTTGCAGAAACATACAGTAGATATATCATCTTTGTTATCCAGCAATAGTCTTAAGCCAGCAAGAAAACACTCGGAATATAATGGAAAAATATGCTATGAATCAGGATCTTTACTACCTTATGGTGAATTCTTGCTTATGGCCTTTGGAAAGTTAGATAAAAATGGTCGAGCCGTTATGAGTAGAGATGAATATTTATCTTGTTTAAATACCTTTTGGAAAGAAATAGATAAGTATTATGCGCAAACCGACGTAGCAATTCCCGTTCTTGGGGCAGGATTGACACGTTTTGAGGGAGAAATGCTTTCACAACAGCAATTAGTAGATACAATAATTTATTCGTATAAATTATCTCCATATAAGATAAAATCACCTAATACACTTCGTATTATCTGTAGAAAGAGTGATGATTTTTCTTTGGATAAAATTGGAGAAAACCTATAAATTTGCATGAGGAGAAAATGTAATTATGGATTTTACATTTTCCCCTCATGACATAATTTCCACAACCGGAAGTGTCATTTGCAAAGTTCTCATATATTTGATAGAATATGAACCTGATTTCAGATTCCTTGATTTACAGAAACAAAATAGTGATACCAAAATGGTGCTAAATTGCAAATTAGCTCTTGAAATATTGTCGTAAATTACATATCATCAGATTATTATAAAATTATATATCTTGTCGCCCACAATTCTTCTTATTTCATTGAATAAAACGTAGTAAATAGATAAAATACGACTCTTAATTATTATATTTGACAAACTGTAAATAAAACTATGTATACACGTCTTTTATTCATTCTATTATTGGGGGCTACATGGATGTGTAGCTGCCAAACCGAACAGTCTCCTGTCAATACATTGGCAGATCGTGTGACGGAAGGTACTTCGAAAGATCGAATTCTTTTTCGGATGATTGCTGATGAAAACAATCCGTTAAAAGATTATTTTGAAATATCTTCTGAAGACGGTAAAGTGCTGATAACCGGAAACTCTGATTTGTCTCTGGCTACGGGGTTGAACTGGTATCTGAAATATGTAGCCGGTATTCATCTTTCCTGGAATAATCTTTCGCAGAAGTTACCGGAAATACTACCGCTTCCACAAGAAAAGATACGTAAGGAGACATCCATGCAGAACAGATATTATCTGAACTATTGCACTTATTCTTATTCCATGGTTTTCTGGGATTGGGAGCGTTGGGAAAAAGAAATAGACTGGATGGCAATGCATGGCATCAATATGCCTTTGAGCATCACCGGAATGGAGGTGGTCTGGTACAATTTGCTGAAACGTTTGGGATACACAACAGAAGAAGTCAATGAATTTATTTCCGGCCCGGCCTTTATGGCTTGGTGGCAAATGAATAATCTGGAGGGTTGGGGTGGACCGAATCCCGATAGCTGGTATCAGCAACAAGAAGCGCTTCAGAAGAAGATCGTAGCCCGTATGCGGGAGTTGGGTATTGAGCCTGTATTCCCCGGATATGCTGGAATGGTTCCCCGTAACATCGGTGAAAAACTCGGTTATCAGATTGCTGATCCCGGTAAGTGGTGCGGATTCCCCCGTCCGGCTTTCCTTTCTACGGAAGATGAACACTTCGATTCTTTTGCCGCTATGTATTATGAGGAATTGGAGAAACTCTATGGAAAAGCCAACTATTACAGCATGGATCCATTTCATGAGGGAGGTAACACGGAAGGAGTAGACTTGGCGAAAACCGGTGCTTCCATTATGGCAGCTATGAAGAAAGCCAATCCGGAGGCTGTTTGGATTATTCAGGCCTGGCAGGCAAATCCTCGGGAAGAAATGATTGCTTCTCTTAATCAGGGAGATTTGCTCGTTTTAGATTTATATAGTGAGAAACGTCCCCAATGGGGAGATCCGGATTCCATGTGGTATCGGGAAAAGGGCTTTGGCAAACACGACTGGCTTTATTGTATGTTGCTGAATTTTGGAGGTAATGTTGGTTTGCACGGCCGGATGAATCAGCTGGTGAACGGGTATTATGATGCTTGTGCACACACTAATGGGAAAATGTTGCATGGAGTAGGAGCAACCCCGGAGGGCATAGAGAATAATCCGGTGATGTTCGAACTCCTTTATGAACTTCCTTGGCGTGAAGAACGCTTTTCTTCCGATGAATGGTTGCAGACTTACTTGAAAGCTCGTTATGGCAGAGAAGTTTCACCGGAAATAATGGAGGCTTGGCGTGCATTGGAATACACCGTTTACAATGCTCCGAAAGATTATCAGGGTGAAGGAACCATTGAGTCTTTGTTATGTGCCCGTCCGGGTTTCCATCTGGATAGAACTTCCACTTGGGGATATTCCAAACTATTTTATGCTCCCGATTCTACTGCAAAGGCAGCCCGGCTATTTACTTCCGTTGCCGACCAGTATAAAGGAAACAACAATTTTGAGTATGACTTGGTAGACATCGTACGTCAGAGTAATGCCGATAAAGGAAATGTGTTACTTGAAGAAATATCACAGAGCTATGACCGAAAGGACAAAGAGGATTTCCGCAAACAAACACAGCAATTCCTGGACTTGATATTGGCACAGGATCGTTTGTTATCTACCCGGAAAGAATTTTCCGTTTCCTCTTGGTTGAATGCAGCTCGTTCTCTGGGAACTACAGAAGAAGAAAAGCGATTGTACGAATGGAATGCTTCCGCATTAATCACAGTCTGGGGAGATAGCATTGCTGCCAATCAAGGCGGACTACATGATTATTCGCATCGGGAATGGAGTGGACTTTTGAAAGACTTGTATTATCAGTGTTGGAAAGCCTTCTTTGAGCAGAAACAGGCGGAGCTGGATGGGAAGCCTGCAGGACAGGAAATAAACTTCTATGGGATGGAGAAAGCCTGGGCAGAGAAGAGTAAGGCACAGACATTGAAGAACTAAATAAAAGCAAGTGATATATAAGTAATATGCACGTAATATATAGCCGGGTATGAAATATTATCCGGCTATATTTGTCTTAGAACCCTTTCATAAAGAATTTCTAATTTCATTGCTAATAGGAAAATTCTTATATTTGCTGCAACTAATACTTAAACACAATAGTTGCAAATGGAATTTACAGAAGAGCAAATACTGTTGAGAGCTTTGTCACGAGGAGATGAGAAAGCTTTTGAGGTTTTGTTTATGCGTTATTTCCCGAGAGTGAAACGTTTTATATCCGGTTTGCTTCAGGATGATATAACGGCCGAGGACTTTGCACAAGATATTCTCCTCAAACTATGGCAGAAGCGTGAGGAGATGGCAAAAATCGAAAATCTGAATGCCTACCTTTATCGGACTTCCCGGAATGCTGTGTACCAGCATTTACGACATATACTTTTGGTGAATGAATATGGAGAAAAGCAACAGGAGAATCTTTCCCGTCAGCAGAATGAGGGTGCGGGAAACATCGAAGAAAATATGTTTGCTGAAGAATTACTGTTGTTGATACAGCATACGGTAGAGCAAATGCCCGCCCAACGAAAAAGAATTTATGAGATGAGCCGTAAAGAAGGCAAAAACAATGATGAGATAGCGCAACTGCTTGCAATAAACAAACGGACTGTAGAAAACCATCTCACACAAGCATTGGCTGATATCCGCAAGATGCTGAAGCACTTTTATCTTTTCTAAATAAAACCACTTCCTATTGACAAAAACTCTTCTTTTATTCTCCTTTCTCAAAAAAAGTAGAAAAAATAGCTTTTAGACTGTGTGTGTATTCTATCTCGTGCATCTTATTAATAAACGGATAAAATCATGAAGAAGAAAAGCATATCAGAACTAATACATTTTTTTGTTCGCCATCCCCTGCAAAACTCCTTGCAGATGAAGTTTTGGCGTTGGCTGGTTTCTCCTGCTGATGCAGAAGATAAAGAAGAAGCTATACAGGAAGAGTGGATGAATATCATCGCTGAACCTGATGAGGCTACCCGGCGTTCATGGTATGAGGTCCGGCGTAAAGCGGGACTTGCAAATCCGATAATAAAACCGCATTGGGAAATCAAACCACTTCTTCGCATTGCTTCTATGATATTAATCCCCTTATTTTCAGTGCTATTATCGTGGTATTATATAAATGATTATACTGATTCTTGCAAATTGGTAGAATATATTGTTCCCATGGGTGAACGGGGAGAATTGACTTTGCCGGATGGGACAAAGGTACAGATCAATTCGGAGAGCAGTATCATTTACCCGAAAAGCTTTCGAGGCGATACACGTACTGTTTATCTTTCCGGAGAGGCGAATTTTGATGTCCATAAGGATAAGAAACATCCGTTTATTGTCAAGACATCTTTGTTATCAGTTCGTGCTTTAGGTACGAAGTTTAATATACAGGCATATTCGGAAGACAGGAAAACGACTACAACTCTTGAAAATGGAAAAGTGCAAATCAATAACCTGCTGGCACCAGACAGCTGTTTTATTCTTACTCCCGGTGAACAACTTGAATACAATCACCTGACTAAGAATTATGAAAAACGAAAAATAGATGTGATGATGGCTTCCGGTTGGACACGTGGTGAATTGAATTTTGTCGATTGCCATCTGGAGGATATTCTGAACACATTGGGACGACATTATAATGTAGAAATAAAGGCAGAACCGCATTTATACACAAATGATTTATATACCATTAAGCTTAGAAAGGGCGAACCTCTTCAAGCAGCAATTCATATTGTAACAATGACCGTCGGAGGTATGGAAAGCAAGGTCACAGACAATAAGGTTGTGATACTGACAGCTGCTTCACCGGCGAATAAGAGTAAGAAAGGAGGTACCCATCCATAAAAAGGTTGGACAAAACTGATCCTTTTGTCCAACCCGAAATAAATACCGTTATCATTTAAAATTTTAGGAAATAGTGAACCTTAAATGTAGTATTCATTTAATATACAAAAGTATGAATTTTAATTCTTATTTTACTATAAAACATACCAGTAATTTGCGTATTTTATTGTTAACCTTATTCTTTATAGTCCCTTTGGGTACTATCTATGGGCAGAATCAGTTGATTACTATTGCCGGAAAAAACATAACTTTGTTGAAAGCTTTTGATGCTATTGAAAGTCAGACTCAATTAAGCATTACTTATAGTCGGACTAAAATAGATGTGAATCGGACATTGAGTGTTGATTTTAAGAAACAAAAACTCTCTATTGTTTTGGATAAGTTGCTCGCGGGAACGGGGTTTACTTACAAGATAGAAAAAGGGTATATCGTTCTGGTTCCCGTACCGGTAAAACAAGAGCAAACGGAAGCAACTTCGAAAAAGATACAAGGAGTGATTGTAGATACGAATGGAGATCCGGTGATTGGTGCCAGTATTCAGGAGAAAGGAGTGGTCGGGAAAGGTACAGTTTCTGATTTGGATGGAAAATTTAACCTGTCAGTTGCGTCAAATGCTGTATTACTGATTTCATATATCGGTTTTCAGTCTCTTGAAGTAAAGGTGGGAAATCGGACAAGCTTGTCTTTGGTATTAAAAGAAGATCATCAGTTGCTGGATGAAGTAGTCGTTATCGGTTATGGAACAATGGAGAAACGTGCTGTGACCAGCTCCATTACTTCCATATCTTCAAAAGATTTAGTGACTGGATTGGGAGGCTCTACCATTGCGACTGCTCTGAAAGGAAAAATCTCCGGTATGAATGTTTCCGAAACTTCCAGTCCGAATGCCTCTGCTAGTTTCCAGCTTCGTGGGGTAGCTTCCATCAATGCTTCTTCTTCCCCTTTGATTGTGATAGACGGAATTCCTGGTGGTGATTTGCGTTCTATCAGTCAGGAAGATATTCAATCCATTGATGTTTTGAAGGATGCCTCTGCAGGTGCTATTTACGGAACAAGGGCAGCTGGTGGTGTCATTCTCGTGACTACCAAGAAAGCGAAAGAAGGTCCTATCACATTATCATATACAGGCGAGCTGTCCACCGAACAAGTTTCCAGAAGACCACAGGTCCTGGATCGCGATGCTTTCGCGAGGTTCGGTGTAGGAACAGATTTGGGAGCGTCTACCGATTGGTACGGTGAACTTTTAAATGAGGGAGCACTTTCCCAGCGCCATGTTGTCACCCTTTCGGGAGGGGGACATACAGCCAGAATATATGCCACTATTATGGCACAGGATCAGAAAGGTATTGCGATAGGCGATAATCGTAAAGACTATTCGGGGCGTATCAATGCAAACTTTAATCTTCTCAATGACTTGCTGGAAATAGGCTTACATACAGAATATCGTGAAGCACATCGGGATCAGCGGAGCAGTAGTTCCTGTTTCGACATGGCATTGAAGATGAATCCAACGGAACATGTTTATGATAGTACTAGTGAAACAGGCTATAATGTATTGGTTGGTGGTAGTGAATATTACAATCCATTAGCGGAAGTTATGCTCAAGCAGACGGATAATGTTGATAAATGGCTCAAGGCGGATGCTACGGTAAAGCTCAATCTGCCTGCCGGATTTTCGGCACAAGCCACTCTCGGCTGGGAAGATCGCCAGTATCAACAGACGCATTATGTATCCGCATTACACAGAACGTCTTTGAATGGAAGTTATAAAGGAAAGGGATTTCACGGATATAGTAAAACAGTCAATGTTTCTTTTGAACCTACCATTAATTTCATGCGTGTTTTTGCAGATGACCATACAGTCAGTGCGGTGGCCGGATATAGCTATTGGGAAAACAATTCTGAAAATTTTGATATGTCTAACTACGATTTCCCTGTGGATGGAGTAGGAGCTTGGGATATGGGAACAGGCAGCTGGCTTTCTGATGGAAAAGCAGCTATGTCTTCTCACAAATATCCTCGTGAACGTCTTATCTCCTTCTTTGGTCGGGCGAATTATAGCTATAAAGATCGCTATATGGTTACCGGAAGTGTTCGTCATGAGGGATCTTCCAAATTTGGAAAGAATCATCGCTGGGGAACATTCTGGGCTGTATCAGGTGGATGGCGTATATCCAATGAAGCCTTTCTGCATGATGTCAGTTTTCTTGATGACCTCAAAGTACGTGTCGGTTATGGTGTGACGGGAAATAACAATTTCTCTGCAGGAGCATCCACAGCCATGTACTCCTCCAATTCAATGTGGCCTTATAACGGTACATGGATCACTTCTTATGGACCGGCTCGTAATGTCAATAATGACTTGCATTGGGAAAAGAAAGCAGAGCTTAACATCGGTTTGGATTATGCGTTTCTGAATAACCGGCTTTTTGGAAAGTTCGATATATATAAAAGAAGAGTTTCCGGAATGTTATACAATATCAGTGTACCCAATCCTCCCGCCGTTTACGAGAAAACGACCATGAATTATGGTAATCTTGAGAATACCGGATGGGAGTTTGAGATTGGCGGAGTGCCTGTTAAAACGAAAGACTTTAACTGGACAACTACCATGCGTCTATCCCATTCTTCTTCCAAAATTACCTCTTTGTGGGGGAATAATACTTACCAGGATCGTGTAGGATTCCCGTCACCGGGAACGAACGGATCAGCCGGAAGAATTGAAGCAGGAACAAAGATCGGAAGCTATTATATCTGGAAATATGCCGGTATCACGGATAATGGAAGATGGCTTCTGTATGATAAGAACGACAATGTGATTCTTAGCGATAAGAAGACCTATGATGACAAGCGGTACATCGGTAATGCTATTCCTGCATTGATGGTATCATGGGATCATACCTTCACTTACAAGAACCTCTCTTTAGGTATCAACCTGCGTAGCTGGATCGATTTCGACGTGTTTAATACCATAAATATGTACTATGGACTTTCTGAAGTAGCAGGCCAGAACGTTCTTCGCAATGCGTACATTGACAACCGGCACATCAAAGAAGTAAAGCAGCTTTGCGATTACTGGCTTGAGGACGGCACTTTCTTAAAGATAGACGCCATTAGTCTGGGATATTCTCTTAACATGAAAAAGTGGCAGAAATATATAGATAAGATTGATCTTTACCTGACCGTCCGGAATGTGGCATGTTTCACGAAATATTCAGGACTTAATCCGGAAGTGAATGTCAACGGACTGGACCCTGGTTATGAATGGTTTAATAATATTTATCCTGAAACTCGTAGATATACCGTTGGTATGAAAATCCAATTCTAATATTAAAGTACCTATAAACTAATAAAATGATATGAGACGAAATATTTTAATCATTATCTCCTTCCTCACCCTTCTGGTGTCATCCGGTTGTACAAATCTGGATGAGAAGTGGTATTCCGAAGTCACTCCGGACACTTATTTCACGTCTAAGGAAACTGTTTATTCTTTCTTGGTACGCTCTTTCACACATTGGCGTTGGTTTCACGGATTCGACCGTGCCACTCTTCAAGAATGTACAACAGATGAGATGTGTGTCACACAAAAAGGAATACATTACAATGATGTCAGATATTCCCAACTGCAGCATCACGACTGGACACCTCTTCACCCCAACAACGAAGAAACCTGGCGTGGGGTAGGCATGGGAGTGGCAATGGCTTTAGCTTGTAAGGAAGACTTATCCGGTGTGGATTATGTATCACTGGGCATGACGGAAGAATTGAAAGCAGATCATCAGATGCAACTTCAGACATTGGTTGCCTATTTTTATCTGCGGGGACTTGATTTCTATGGGGGTATGCCTATTTACCGGCGCTCTACTACCGAGGAAGTTCCACGTTCCACTGCACGCGAAACCTTTAATTATGTGGAAGAACTGTTGCTTGCCGCTATTCCCAAATTAGAGAAAAAAAGAGCAGATATGCTGGAAGAAGGCTATTTACGTCAAGGAACTGCCGCCGCCCTTCTTGCTCAGTTATATTTTAATGCGGAAGTCTACATGGGAGAGAACCGTTTTGCTGAATGTGCGCAGGTCTGCCAGGATCTATTAGATGGCAAATACGGTTATTACGAATTGGAGGAAGACTGGTTCGGTCCTTTCACTTTCGACAATAATAAATCTAAGGAAGTAATGTGGTCTGTTCAGTCGCAATATGCAAAAGGCACTTTGTTTCAATGGCAGTTCGAACGCTATAATCATTATAATGCAAAGAACTATTTTGATCTAAGCGGCTATTCCTCTACTAATGGTATGCATCTTCAGCCGTCTCTTAAACCCAATGGGGATCCCTATACGGATAAGCTCGGGCGACCCTTTGCCAAATTCAACAATAAAGATCTTCGTAAAAAATTGTACTTGTATAAAGGGAATGGAAAATACGAAGGAATGTTCCTTTATGGAAAATTACAGCGTACATCAAGAAGTGGTACAGAGGTGAAGTGTACGGGACTGTACGAATATCCGGGTGAGGTTCTTGAATTTGTCGATCAGGTGGCACAATTCAAGAAAGTGAAAGATGGAGAATATTCTTCAGTGAATGAGCTTCCCTCCAATATAAGTACTGGGGAAGAGAATTCCGGAATACGTTTGTGCAAACTACCGGTTCCCGACAATATCGACAAAACCATTGCTTTTAATCCGGATTATCCGGTTATTCGTTTTGCTGAAATCTATTATATGCTTGCTGAATGTAAATATAGAAGCGGCTATAAAAAAGAAGCAGCCAATCTTTTCAATGAAGTGCGTAAACGCAATTTCGAGAATAAAGCCGATCCTGATCCGGTGACCGAAACGAATATCGACAAGTACCGGATTCTTGATGAGTGGATGGTCGAGTTTCTGGGTGAACAGCGTCGTCGTACCGATCTTCGTCGTTGGGGGTTGTATACAACAGGTTCTTGGTGGGATCATAAACCTACTAACGACGATCATTATGAGCTTTTTCCTATTCCGGAAAAGTCAATTTCTGTCAGCAATGTCTTGAAGCAAAATCCGGGATACGGAGGCGGCAATGAAATGACTAAAGAAGAAGCCGGTATCTATAGTGTGAAACAAATCGATTAATCAACTATTAAAGAATAATATAATGAATAGCAAGATATTTTTTTTAGGAGCCATCATGTTGCTGCCTACATTCGCAAGTTGCCAACAAGAAAAGCCTTTTCCTGATGATGCAGTAGATAAAGTGTATGAATACCTTCCGGAGTGGCAGGCAGGTTATTTGGATATTCATCAGATTAGTACCGGAAGAGGTAATGCAGCCTATCTTATTTTTCCGGATGGGACTACCATGTTATTGGATGCAGGAGATTTAGGAGTACATTCAGGCACACAGGAAATTATGAAAGCAGTGCCTAATGATTCTAAGCGGCCTGCCGAATGGATTGCTCAATATATAAAACATTTCTCATTGCCATTAAAAAATAACGGAGCACTTGATTATGCCTTGCTCACTCACTTTGATACGGACCATATCGGACAGAATGGAAAACTGGCAATCGAAAAAGTAGGACTGGATTACAAACTTACCGGAATCACTCATGTTGGTAATCTTCTCAATATTTCCACTTTGATAGATCGTGGTTATCCTACTTATGATTATCCGACAGCAGCTAAAGTCTCTGGTGCTCATATCTCAAACTATAAATTATATGTTGCCGCTCGTGACAGGGAAGGTAAAAAGAATGAGGGATTTGTAATAGGAAGCAATAGTCAGATCAAACTCTTGAAAGATCCGGGCTCTTATCCTACATTCGAAGTACGTAATATCGTGGGTAATGGTAAAATTTGGACAGGTAGCGGAACAACAGCCAAAGAGCTTGTGCCTTCTACAGCCTCTTCAAGTGAACAGTTGAACGAAAACCGTTGCAGTTGTGGAATTCGTATCACATACGGTAATTTTGATTATTTCTCCGCAGGAGATATTCTAGGCGTAGAAAAAGCACCGGAATGGTTTGATATAGAAACGCCGGTAGCCAGATTGCTCGGTGAGACGGATGTGGTTGTTGCCAATCATCACGCTTATTCTGATGCTATGTGCGATACCTACATTTCCCAAGTGAAACCACAAGTCTATGTAATTCCCGTATGGGATTACTATCACCCTCAACCGGCAACGTTGAGCCGGATGCTGTCTCAAACTCTTTATCCTGGTGAACGGTCGGTTTTTGCTGCCGGTATGGTAGACAGTAACAGGAGCAGACTGGGTGAAGACGGCTTGAAGATAAAGCCTGCCGGACATGTTGTTACGCGTGTTTATCCGGGTGGAGAGAAGTTTCAGATCTTTGTATTAAATGATCGGAATGAAGCTTATGAGATACTATATAAAACAGGTGAGATTAAATCTAATAATTGATGAACATGAAAATTAAAGATTCAATAGTCTGGACAGCTTTTCTGGCTGTGATGGCAATCATAATGTTTCCGTCATGCTCTGACGAACATGAAGCCGGTATATTGGAAATAACAAATAATGAGATTATTCTTCAGGCGGAAGGTGATCCGGTTCAGGTGGAGGTGAAGTCCAATACCGAGTGGCGAATTGATTTTGTAGAATCAACCTGGTTCTCTACGGATATACGTGGAGCCCAGTCATCAAGAACTTATTTCACTGTGACTTATGATGAGAATATCAGTGATTCCGAACGTTTCTGTGATATTCGTGTGTTTACGAAAGATGGTAAGACTGCGGATGTAATCAAGATAAAACAATTATCCCGTTATCCATTTATTGTTCCTGCCAGTGATAAGATGGAGCTGTTTACTAAAGGAGGTGAATATGAAATGGAAATCTCTACCAATGTGCCCGAAACGGATATCGTTATTACGCCAACGGTGAACTGGGTGCAGGAGTATAGGATAAGTGATGGAAAGCTTTATTTTAATACGGAAACAAATTCGCAATCACCCCGTACAGGAAGTATTGTGTTGAGTTATGACGATCAGTACCAGCGTAAGGTCACGGCTACCATTAATCTCTCGCAAGCATATTCTGAATATGCGAATGCGGAACTTGTCAGTTATCCAACCGTACATGGTTATGCTGTCGGTGGAATTACTAACAATGTATATGTTGAAGGAACCATCGTAGCCAATGGCACTTCGAAGAACTTCCCGAGCAATCGCTATGTCATTCAGAATGAGGCAGGAGAGACAGTTGTGTTTGAGTCCGAATCTTTAATTACGTTTGCACAATTTGCCAAAGTGTCATTGTGTCTGAAAGATGGAATGATAAGAGAAGAATCAGAGGGTAGCTTTACTTATAGACTGATTAGCGGTATCACTGCTGCCCACGTAATCAGCTCGGAACTTTCTACCTTCACAATTCCTGAAAGAACGATTGCTGAACTTACGGATAATATGGTATTTAGTCTTGTGACCCTGAAAGATGTCGAGATTGCATCTCCGGTAGGTGCATTCACTAATTTCAAGACTACTGACCCGGGAGCTGCCGATCGTAAGATTAATAAAAACTATTGGGTAGAAAAGTTCCCTGCATATTACAGATACTATCCGACCTGTATAAGAGATAAAAACGGTTCTAATACATATATGCTTACTGCGTTTGAAGCTCCTTATGCTCACGAAACACTTCCTAAAGGTTCGGGAAGCATAACAGGAATGGTGGCGAAAGTGAAACTTACAAATTTCGACATCTCTGAAAGCCGGTTATGTATTCTTCCGCTTAACAGAGAAGATATTAACATCAGTGATATAAACGAGATCACTGATGTGCTTGTAGAATGGGATTGTAATGTACCCGATTGGAAAGAAATAGGCTCTTCTACTTTTACGGATTACCATCCTACGGGTGGCGAGGCATCGCAGGCGAATGCTCTTCTTAGCAAAGACGGAAATAAATATTTCCAGCAAACCTATGCAGACTACATTCTGGGATTCCAGGATGATTTCAGAGGAGATGTTAACCTTAACACGACCGATGGATACTATGGTCGTATGCGAGGCGGTGCTTTTAATAGTAAACCGTGGTCTACAAGTTCATATTTCTACGTAGACAAAATATCGACAGTAGGTATTTCTACATCCTTGTCTCTTCAGGTTGAAATGAATGCAAGTTGGGGAGGTGGTCCTGTTGCAGTGGTTGAATATGCTTATTCGATGAATGGTGAATGGATTAAAGTAGATAATTCAGAGTTTACCATTCTGGGACAGTTTGATAGAACGGCTGCAGGTGGACAGACGGAGAAGAACATTCCTGGTTATAAAGTCTATGACTTTAAGTTGCCGGATGCCTTATTGAACCGTGATAATATTTGCATCAGATTGCGACCGGTCAGACTCCCGGCAGGGGTATCCAGCTTCATGCCGCTTAGACTTGCTAATATCTCAATCAAATACAACAAATAATCAATAGGGAATATATATAAAATAATCGGAAGCAATAAAGGACATATCCTGATTGCTTCCGATTATCTTTTTATATGTGGATCTTGAACGATCTCTATTCAAAAAGAACGATATCTTATTTCTCCAACAATTCTTCTTTATTTTTCCAACAAATCCTTTAAGAAGTCGTCCAACTCCTTATCCAACCCTTTCAGCAATTCATCATTCACCAGTATGGTATCGTCGTCAATCAACAGCAATTCTGCTACGGTTTCTTTCTCTTCATCTACCAAAACGAAAGAATAAGGTTTCAGAATAGTCACTTTGTCGAAATCTCCGGCATCCTTCATTCTGCAAAGAATGTTGCGAAGAGAAGGTTCCACGTTTTCAAGGAAATCATCCCCTTCATAAGTAGCCCATTCTTCGATCATGATGTTTGCCAGTTCTTCATCATCATCGTTGTAAATATTAAGTTGTCCCGATGCCTGATCCGGTTGGAGATGGATATCGGTTACAACTGTTTGTTCACAGCTACATACATATTTAGCGACTGCCTTTTGGATAGCCGATTCGATAATAGATAATGATTGTTGGCTCAATTTCATGGGTTCCTTCTTTTTATAAGTTCAAAGGTATAAAAAAAATAAGATTTGATACACAATTTCCTTAAAAATCATCATTAAATCGGCTCATTTGCAATTTTAACTTGGGTAATTGAGCATTTCTCTCCTTTAGTTCAGCTAAATACAAAGTAGTAAGATAATAATTCGGCACATCATCAATGGTAGCTTGAGGGCTATCTGTGATGTTCTTTTTATCTATTTTTTTAGCTAGTTGTTGTGCCTTTTCTGCCCATTCTTCTGCTTTAGCCAAACTATCTTTCATTTCGTAGTAAACAGCAATGTTGAGAGCTGCCCGCATTTTTTTCTTTTGGTTCTTGGTACCTTCGAAAGCCTGACGCCAAAGTTCGTATGCGTCGTCCCATGAATTTTCGCGTACATAAATGGCAGCGTCACGCATAGGAACCGAACCACCAGTATAAAGATACCGTGTTCCTTTTTTCCAAATAGGGACAATATTTTTCACCGGAACCGTTCCTGCGAATGCTGCCGCTTCTTCCAGCATCTGCTTGTCGGGAATCATGCGAGTGGCGGCTTCTATGGCTGTACCTCCAAACTCTTCCCAAAAAATGCTATCATTAGGATGGAGCGTAGTCATCGGTCTGCTGCGTTCGGGAAGATAAACTTTCACCGTGGGATAAACTTTCACGTCTACTGCTCCTTGAAAGCAGTTGAACTCATCCAGATAGCGGACAGTCTTTGTTGCTTTGAGTTGCAGGTTTTCCAGCGCAATAATAAAGTCCACTCCCAAGTTAGAAGCCAGTTGACGCACTTCCTCCTGGCTCAATGTACTTTCGCGGGCCAGTTTATCATTGGCGCGTAAGGCAGAATCACAGATAACCACCTCATCGAAGTAGTTCTGCTGTGCTATTTCTTCTGCCAATGATTCAGTGGCTGTCTTAGGATCTCCATTGGCATAAGCTGTTGCACGACTTATCAATGGTGTACCTTCTTTAATTTTTTCAGTCTCTGTTATCAGTTTATTATCCGGGGCGTCGCTGGTGTTATTCACAATAGCTACTTTTCGGAGTTGCGGAGGAAAGCTCAAGTCGGCAGGTTGCAGATAATCAATGGGGATCTGTTCCAGACTCTGACAGCTACCCAGAGTCAGCAGGAATAAAACGATGAAAACCAGTGAATAAGATTTTGCCATAGTTTTGTTCTATTTAGTAATTTGAACAAAAGTACAACTTTGGAAGAATAAAAGAAAGTCTCAAACAGTTTTTAACCGTTTGAGACTTTCTTTTATAAGTTGAATATAGAGAGACTATGCCATAAAGCACATTACCCTACAATTTCCAACCTTTAATTTTTAATTATTAATTAATCAAAGGTTCTTTCCGTGGCAGTTTTTATACTTTTTCCCGCTTCCGCATGGACAAGGATCGTTACGACCTACTGTCTTCTCTGCACGAATCGGTTCACGTTTCTGCTGTTCACGAGTATCCTGACTTGCAGCAGCCTGCTGGTTCGGATCACTCAAATTTTCTTTGTTTTCGCGATACTTGCTCATATCCTGGCGTTGTTCAGGAGCAGCCTGACGCACTTCTACACGGCGTGCAGCTGATTCATCCGGAGCTTCCTGTACAGGAATTTGTCCACGCATCAAAATAGATATAGTCTGGTTATTGATCTTGTTCACCATAGCGTCAAACAAAGTCACAGATTCCAGTTTATAAATCAATAGCGGGTCTTTCTGCTCGTAGCTTGCATTCTGTACGGAATGTTTCAGTTCGTCCAGTTCGCGCAAGTTTTCTTTCCATGCTTCGTCGATTACGTGGAGCAAGATTGATTTCTCGAACGACTTCACCACTTCTTTAGATTCCGATTCGTAAGCCGCTTTCAGGTTACAAGAGATATTATACATCCGTTTACCGTCTGTAATAGGAATCAGGATGTTTTCGTACATGTGTCCCTGGTTTTCATATACCTGTTTGATAACCGGGTTAGCGATCTGTGCCAGACGTTCAGTTTTGCGTTTGAAGTTATCCATCGCAATGTTGAAAGTCTTTTCGGCCAACTTTTCTTTTTTCTCGTTACGGAATTCTTCTTCAGTGAACGGAGTTTCCATTGCTAATGTCTGAAGCAGTTCCATTTGGCAGCCTTCATAATCATTGTTTTCGATAGCATTGGCACAACGGTCCCAGATCATGTTCACGATGTCCATACCGATACGTTCACCCATCAAAGCGTGGCGACGTTTGGTGTAAACCACTGTACGTTGCTTGTTCATTACGTCGTCATATTCCAACAGACGTTTACGAATACCGAAGTTGTTTTCTTCCACTTTCTTCTGTGCACGTTCGATAGAATTGGAAATCATCTTGTGCTCGATCATTTCGCCTTCCTGGAAACCAAGTTTGTCCATTACGCTGGCAATACGGTCAGAAGAGAACAGACGCATCAAATCGTCTTCCAGTGATACGAAGAATACAGAAGAACCCGGGTCACCCTGACGTCCTGCACGACCACGCAACTGGCGGTCTACACGACGGGATTCGTGACGTTCCGTACCGATAATTGCCAAACCGCCCGCAGCCTTCACTTCCGGACTTAACTTGATGTCGGTACCACGACCAGCCATATTGGTAGCAATGGTTACTGTTCCGCTTAAACCGGCGGTAGCAACGATGTCCGCTTCTTTCTGGTGCAGTTTGGCGTTCAATACCTTGTGCTCAATCTTACGCATGGTAAGCATCTTGCTCAACATTTCGGAGATTTCTACCGAAGTAGTACCCACCAATACCGGACGTCCTGCTTGAACCAATTTTTCGATTTCCTCGATAACAGCTTTATACTTTTCGCGTTTCGTCTTGTAAACGCGGTCGTTCATATCCTTTCTTGCAATCGGACGGTTGGTCGGGATCACGACTACGTCCAATTTGTAGATATCCCAAAGTTCGCCTGCTTCCGTTTCAGCAGTACCGGTCATACCGGACAGTTTGTGATACATACGGAAGTAGTTCTGCAAAGTAATGGTAGCGAAGGTCTGTGTAGCAGCTTCCACTTTCACACGTTCCTTAGCTTCGATAGCCTGGTGCAATCCGTCAGAGTAACGACGACCTTCCATAATACGACCGGTCTGTTCGTCTACAATCTTCACCTGACCGTCGATTACTACGTATTCATCGTCTTTTTCGAACATCGTGTAGGCCTTCAACAGCTGATTGATGGTGTGTACACGTTCCGATTTGATGGCATAGTTAGTCAATAACTCATCCTTCTTTTCAAGCAGTTGCTCGTTGGTCAGATTCAGGTTTTCCAATTCTGAAAGTTGTCCGGCGATATCCGGAAGCACGAACAATGTCGGGTCTTCAGAGTTACCGGTAATCAGGTCTACACCCTTATCAGTCAGGTCTACGCTATTTAGTTTTTCGTCAATTACGAAGTACAGCGGATCAGTCACTTCATGCATACGCTTGTTGTTCTGTTCCATGTAGATCTCTTCCGTCTTGAGCATACCTGCCTTGATCCCCTGTTCACTAAGGAACTTAATCAACGGTTTGTTTTTCGGCAATGCTTTATGACTGCGGTATAGAGCGAGGAATCCTTCTTCCACCTCTTTCTTATCGTTGGATGCGATCAGTTTTTTTGCTTCGGAAAGATATTTGGTAGCCAGTACCTTTTGTGCTTCTACCAGACGTTCCACTAGCGGACGGAGTTGCTCGAACAACTGGTCATCGCCTTTAGGTACAGGACCGGAGATAATCAACGGAGTACGTGCGTCGTCAATCAATACCGAGTCGACCTCATCGACGATGGCATAATTGTGCTGACGTTGTACAAGGTCTTTCGGGCTGATAGCCATGTTGTCACGCAGATAGTCGAAACCGAATTCGTTGTTTGTACCGAAAGTAATATCCGCCAGATACGCCTGACGACGTGCGTCGGAGTTCGGCTGATGACGGTCGATACAATCTACGCTTAAACCGTGGAACATGTAAAGAGGACCCATCCATTCGGAGTCACGTTTGGCGAGGTAATCATTCACGGTAACTACGTGTACGCCGTTTCCGGTCAATGCGTTGAGGAATACCGGGAGTGTAGCCACCAATGTTTTACCTTCACCGGTTGCCATTTCCGCAATCTTACCTTTATGCAGAACGACACCACCAAAGAGCTGTACATCGTAGTGAACCATGTTCCACAATGTATCGTTACCACCGGCTACCCAGTGATTCTGATAGATGGCCTTGTCGCCTTCGATGCGTACGAAATCTTTTGTAGCAGCTAGTTGACGGTCGAAGTCGGTAGCCGTTACAACGATTTCTTCATTTTCTGTAAAACGTTTGGCAGTAGCCTTTACGATAGAAAAAGCAACAGGCAGTACTTCGTCCAGTGCTTTTTCATATTTTTCCAGAATTTCTTTTTCTGTCTTATCGATTTGTGCGAAGACTTCTTCGCGGTCTTCCAGTTCGAGAGTTTCAATGCTTGCCTTCAACTCTTCCACCTTCGCACGTTCAGCAGTAGCCGATTCATGGATATATTTTTTGAGTTCTTCCGTTTTGGCACGGAGGGCGTCGTTGTCTAGTTTTTCAATCTCCGGGTAAGCAGCTTTGATCTTTTCCACCCAGGGCTTGATTTCTTTCATGTCTCGTGTGGATTTGTTTCCGAAAACCGAGCTTAAAAATTCATTAAATCCCATGTTATATTATTTAGTTTATTATTTATTTCAATTTCAACGCGGATTAACGCCGATTTACGCAGATTAAAGGAAAGATTAAATTGGATTTTTTTTAATCCGCGTAAATCTGCGTTAATCTGCGTTGGGGAATCTTTATATCAAGAAACCTCCGCAAAGTTACATTAAAATGCTGATTTATTTATGTTTTGCTCCCTGTTTTTGTGAGTAAATTTTTACCGCAGGTCGGTAATAGGAGCAGAAGTACAGGCGTTGGGAGCCCGGATGCGCATAAAATGTGCCAGTGTAGGCGCAATATGGTCGATGGTTACAGGTGTCTGGATAATGGCCGGTTTCACGGAATGTCCCATGAAAATCAGCGGTGAGGGAATATAGGAATGACGTACCACCTTGTTGTCGCCGCCGTTTTCGTTGACGATAGTCCATCCGGGGAGGACATCGATTACGAGGTCACCCGAACGTTTGCGGTGGTAGCCGTTACGTATTTTGTAGATTTCCGGAGTCCATGAACCCAGCAATAGCCGGTTAGCCGAATAGGCTTCGTTCACTCCGCTGAACTGCATCAGGAATTCTGCTGACTTTTGTTGGATCTCTGCCAGATTCAGTTCTTTCTTTTCCAATAACTTATGATTCAGATAAATCTGCTGGTTATGGTGAGCTTCCACATACTTTCCTTCGCCATACGTAGCCATCAGGTACATATTCAATAGAGCCGCACAACGGTTGAGGTAAAACTCTCCGCCGGGCACTTTGTACAATCCCGAATCAGGCGATTCGCTGTCTATATATCCGGTGGAAGTGACGAAAATAAGTACATTTTGCAGTCCTACTTTCTTATCAAGAACTTCGAGCAGGTCGGCAATGCTGCGGTCAAGACGCACGTAGGTGTCTTGTATTTCCATAGCACATTCCTGTACGGATTTGTGCGCATAGTTTCCAGCATAATAAGTGAGTGCCAATAAGTCAGTAATGTCATCCATGCCGATGGAGCTTTTGTTCAATGCTTCTTCGGCAAGCGCATTCACTTCATCATTCACAAAAGGGCTGGCGATGAAGCGGCGGTATTTATTACTGCGGTCATCATCGAATTTATATTTGAAGAGCATATCCCGCCAATCTGGCAGGAAAGTGTACATGCCCCGGGGAAATATGGGTTCCCATGTCATACCGGCAATACGGAAATCGATCGCTTGACGGTCGTTATATTGGCTTGCCCACCACGGAAACTCTCCATAATAGGTGGTTCCACTCCATTTTCCGGTGTTGGGATTGAGCCAAAAAGCAGCGTTTCCGGCATGTCCGGCTGCAAAAAGTGCGGCATCGCAATCAGGTGCAATGGCATATACGAGTCCTTTGCCTTGTGTCGCTATTTTCAGCTCGTCGGCAATGGTTGAAGTCAGAAGTTTGGTGGGGGCGACAGTCTGGTCGGTGTAATACCCCATAAATGCCGTGTCGTCTGTGCTGTTGACGGGGCGAAGGGTAGAGGCATCCATCCAGCGTTGAGAAATAATTCCGTTCATGGAAGGCGTCGTACCGCTATAAATAGCCGCTATGGCAGAAGCGCGGTCTATACCGCAGAAGGTATATTCGGCATTATGGAACACTCTTCCCTCTTTCCAAAGACGTTTGAAGCCTTTCTCACCGTAGAGTGACGAAAAAGCTTCCAGATAGTCCGTACGTAATTGGTCAATCGTCAGCCCTACCACTAATTTAGGGGCGGCAGGTAGTGACTGGGCTTGTAGCCCGGTGAAAGTCAGTACGGTGATGAGGGAAGTTAGTAGTCCTTTCATTATTTCTTTTTAGATGTCACAATCAGATTGCTCGCTGAACGTATCAGCAAAACGAGTGCCAAAGGTACAACAGCAAAGTCAAATCTTTGCGGAATTACCGGAAAAAGCACTATAAAAAGTGTTAAAACCGCCAGATTCAGGGTTAAATACCAACATTTCTTCCCTTTTCGGACACAATATATAATGTATGGCAAGAAAAGAAGTTGCCCCGGATGGAATACCAGTAATAGGAAATTAGAGTTGACTGCCGGGTGTTGGGAGAAGAGTGCGAGAAATGCAAGGACGCATCCCACAATACCTGCTATACCAAAAAGGAAGAGGTCGATTCCCCATAATCCGGTTCTCCGGCGGATTCCATAGATTGTGGCGGCGGTTGTCAATATAAATAAGAGTAAGGTGCATTGAAGCGGAGTAGGCATCCAGCCGCTTTCATCCGGTTCGGGAGTGGCATCGACTACCAGCTCGTTGGCCGTTATGAGTGGACGCTGGATAGAATCGCTTTTAATTTGTGCACCGTCGAAAGCATCCATCAGGTAGAAAGGGGCAAACATCATCTGACGTTGTGTGATGGGCTGGTCGGCTTCACTTCCGATACAGAGATCAATGCCGAAACGTGCCCACGGATGTCCTTTGCAATACTGATGTACAATGTCGCGGAAAGTGAGGGAGCCATCCTGTGGTTCTGCGGGATAAATCACTTTTCCTGCAATGCTTTCTTCTATCTTGTCCCGGGGGCGGGTAGCACAATTGTCGTAAAAGAAATTATAACGGTATACCCGGTTTTCCGGACGATAGTTTTCTTGTAATAACCGGATCAGTTCAGTCTTTTCTTCATCGGTCAGATTGAGCGTTTGCTGCCATACGCTGCGTCCGAAAAATGCGTATTCAGCTGCAAAACGTTCATAATCCGTTGCTCCCAGTTGGTAGTCTGTTTCTCCGAGCGAGAAGCGGAAGATGAAGTTGGGAGTGTTGAAACTGAACAGTCCGTAGTTGAATACAACGTCAATCCCTTGTGAAGGATTTTCGTAACGGATGGCAGTGTGTCCGAATAGGGAATATATTTCCTCTCCGGGGGCACAAGTCAACAGACTCAAACGGATGGAGTCGTTGTTGTTGGCAGATGCTTGTCCGGTGGGCAGAAGCAACAGGAAGAAGGAGAGGATGATGTATGAGAAAAACCGTTTCATTAGCTGGTTCGTTTTATTTCGGTGGCAAATATAGAAAGAATAGTTGGATTCGGGAAAACGGAGCCTCTATTTTATCAGAATAAAGGCTCTATATGGCTTAAACAGAGGCGCTGTTTTCTTTAAATGGAGCCTCTGTTTGGGTGAAATAATGTTTCTGCTTGAACGGAAAATCGGTTACAAAATAGTGGAACACTTTTTGGAACGCTGTTTTTTTCTTGTAATCTGTTGCTTATTAGTTGTTTATGATGTAATAAAAAAAGACTGCCGAACGCAAAGTGGAATACATAATAAACAATAAAAGATAATTGATCTATTTAAAAATAGATAGTTCGATTTTTTTGTTTTTGGGGATTTCTAAAATGAAAAAAGAAGATAATTCCTCTTCTATGCTTCAACTTTTCTTTTTTTACTTTACCTTTGCGCCCGCTAAAGAACCAAAAGATTTGAATTTAATAATCGACATAGGAAATACAAAGGCAAAGATTGCTTTCTTCGACGGCGGAGAAATGGTGGATGTAGTAGCTGAATCCAATCAGTCGCTGGGTTGCTTGAAAGCTCTTTGTTCTCAATATCCGGTTGAACAGGGGATTGTGGCTACTGTCATTGATCTAAACGAAAAGGTTTTAGCTGATTTGGCCGCTTTGCCGTTTCCTTTGCTCTGGCTCAATCATCAGACTCCGCTTCCGGTTGTCAACCTGTACGAAACTCCCGAAACATTGGGATATGATCGTATGGCTGCCGTAGTGGGTGCTAATGAGCAGTTTCCTCATCGGGATATATTGGTGATTGATGCGGGAACTTGCATTACTTATGAGTTTATTGACTCAAAAGGTCAGTATCATGGCGGTAATATTTCTCCCGGTATGCAGATGCGTTTCAAAGCACTTCATCAGTTTACAGGACGTTTGCCTCTGGTAGACACCAACGGGCGCAAACTCCCGATGGGACGGGACACCGAAACGGCTATACGTGCCGGAGTGATGAAAGGGATGGAATACGAAATTTCAGGTTATATTGAGTCTATGAAGCATAAATATCCTGAACTTTTGGTTTTTTTAACGGGTGGAGATGATTTTTCTTTTGATAGCAGCGTAAAAAGTATCATCTTTGCAGATAGATTTTTAGTGTTGAAAGGATTAAATAGAATTTTAAACTATAATAATGGTAGGATTTAAACACACACTTTGTGCGCTTTTGCTCACGATGGTTACCGGAATGGCAATCGCTCAAAATAATACAAACTCTCCTTATACACGATATGGCTATGGCGACTTGTCCGATCAGAGTTTCGGTAACAGCAGGGCGATGGGGGGAATTGCTTTTGGACTTCGGGATGGAGCACAGATCAATCCGCTGAATCCTGCTTCGTATACAGCCATTGACTCATTGACATTCCTCTTTGAAGGAGGTGTCAGTCTGCAAAATATGAATATTAGCGGTAGCGGTGTGAAACTGAACGCTAAAAACTCCAGTTTTGACTATCTGGCTATGCAATTTCGTTTGCATCCGAGGATAGCGATGAGTATCGGATTATTGCCGTTCTCCAATGTGGGATATTCAGTGTCGGATACACAGGCTGCAACAGATCCTACTACCGGTAATACGGCTGATTATGCCAGAAGCTATACCGGAGATGGAGGTTTGCATCAATTATATGCCGGAGTGGGAGTGAAAGTGCTCAAAAACCTTTCGGTAGGTGTGAATGCTTCTTATTTCTGGGGAGATATTAATCGGACACGTGTCCTTTATTTCCCAAGTGTATCAGGTGCTTATAATTATAATCACCAGTCGGTTGCGTCAGTGTCGAGCTATAAACTTGATTTTGGAGCACAATATACATTCGATATTAATAAAAAACATTCAGTGACAATTGGAGCTATATATTCTCCGAAGTTGAAACTGGGTAATGACTATAGTGTAACGACACAAATGGTTTCAAATTCTACGGGTACAGCGGTTTCTACTACAACATTGAAACCGGATGCAACGTTTGAAGTTCCTAATACATTTGGCGCCGGATTTACATATAACTATGACAAACGCCTGACTGTTGGTCTGGATTATAGTTTGCAACAATGGTCAAAAACGAAATTTGACGTAAATACATCAGATGAAGCTGTACGTGAGGATTTTAATGAAACATATACGTATTGCGATCGTCATAAAATATCAGTGGGTGCGGAATACATTCCTAATTTGATGGGACGTTCCTATTTATCCCATATTAAATACCGTCTGGGAGCTTATTATACGACTCCGTATTATAAGATCGGCGGCAAAGAGGCTACCCGTGAATATGGCGTAACTGCCGGTTTCGGTCTGCCTGTGCCTCGTTCCCGTTCCATTCTTAGCATCAGCGGACAATTTGTCCGTATCAGTGGACAGGAATCGGCTTTTGTAAATGAAAACATCTTCCGCGTGAGCATCGGATTGACGTTCAACGAACGTTGGTTCTTCAAACGCAGAGTGGAGTAATGAGATGAATGTAAGAAAGAATAGACGACTATATAATAACAACTAAAATTTAGATACAATGAAAATTAAAACGCTTGTGGCTATGTTGTTCCTTTCGGCAGGAGCAACCACTGTGGTAGCACAGGATGCGTCTAACTGTAACTCGAACAGTAGTATCTCGCATGAAGCTGTGCGTGCTGGTAATTTTAAAGATGCGTATACTCCTTGGAAAGCTGTGTTGGAAAACTGTCCGACGCTTCGTTTCTATACCTTTACTGACGGATATAAGATTCTGAAAGGCTTGATGGGACAAATCAAGGATCGGAATAATGCAGATTATCAGAAATATTTTAATGAACTGATGAATACGCATGACTTGCGTATTAAATACACAGATGAGTTTCTAGCTAAAGGTACAAAAGTGTCTTCTGCCGACGAAGCTCTGGGTATCAAAGCAGTAGATTATATCGCTTTTGCTCCGAAGATTGATGTGAACCAGGCTTATCAATGGTTGAGTCAGTCTGTAAATGCTGTGAAAGGCGAATCGGCAGGTGCGACTATCTTCTATTTCCTGCAAATGTCTTTGGATAAACTGAAAACGGATCCGAATCATAAAGAACAGTTCATTCAGGACTATCTGGCTGCTTCTGAATATGTAGACGCTGCTATTGCTGCTGAAGCCAGCGAAGCAAAGAAGAAACCTTTGCTGGGTATCAAGGATAACTTAGTGGCTTTGTTTGTAAACAGTGGAACAGCTGATTGCGAATCACTGCAAAACATCTATGGACCGAAAGTAGAAGCTAACCAGACTGACTTGGCTTACTTGAAGAAAGTTATCGACATCATGAAAATGATGAAATGTACTGAAAGCGAAGCTTATTTGCAAGCATCTTACTATGCTTATAAGATGGAACCGACAGCAGAAGCTGCTACCGGATGTGCTTATCAGGCATTTAAGAAAGGTGATATTGACGGTGCTGTGAAATTCTTTGACGAAGCAGTGAACCTGGAAACAGACAATGTGAAGAAAGCTGAAAAAGCATACGCTGCCGCAGCAGTATTGGCTTCTGCCAAAAAGCTGTCTCAAGCAAGAGCATATTGCCAGAAAGCAATTGGTTTTAACGAAAACTACGGTGCTCCATACATCCTGATTGCTAATCTTTATGCAATGAGTCCCAACTGGAGCGACGAACCTGCTTTGAACAAATGTACTTACTTTGCAGTGATTGACAAACTGCAACGTGCAAAACAAGTGGATCCGAGCGTAGCTGAAGAAGCTAACAAATTGATCGGTAGATATTCTGGTCATACTCCGCAAGCTAAAGACCTATTTATGTTAGGTTACAAGCAAGGCGACCGCATCACTATCGGCGGTTGGATAGGAGAGACTACAACGATTAGATAAATGTATGTTGCGAAAACGAAGAAACCGTTTATTGCATAAAAGCATGAGCATAACAATTACCTTCGGGGTGATTGTTATGCTTCTTTTATTATCTTCCTGTGGCGGAAAGAAGAAAGCTATGGGTGAGGCTATCACGGAACGTGATTCCCTTCCGATGATGACAACATTGGGAGTCACCACCCTTATCTCCGATTCCGGAGTGACACGCTACAGAGTGAATACGGAAGAATGGTCGGTGTACGACCGTAAGAAACCATCCTATTGGGCCTTTGAGAAGGGCGTATATCTGGAACAGTTCGACTCTATCTTTCATATAGAAGCCAGTATCAAAGCGGATACTGCCTACTATTATGACAAAGAAAGGCTTTGGAAGCTGATAGGGAACGTAGATATACAGAACCGGAAAGGAGAGCGTTTTAATACGGAACTGCTGTACTGGAACGAAGCTACCCAAAAGGTATATTCCGACAAGTTTATACGTATTCAACAACCGGACAGAATTATTACAGGGCATGGATTCGACTCGAACCAGCAAATGACCATATATACCATCCATAATATCGAAGGTATTTTCTATGTGGATGAGGAAGCAGGTGGTCCGCCCCAACCGGAAACAAAAGCGCTGCCGGATTCAGTGCGAAAAGATTCTGTGAAATAAACTATGAATATTTATATCTCTCTAATTATCACCATGGTCTTCTCAGCCTTCTTTTCAGGAATGGAGATTGCCTTTGTGTCGGTAGACAAACTGCGTTTTGAGATGGAACGCAAGGGGGGAATTACGTCCCGCATTCTTTCCATCTTCTTCAAGAACCCGAATGAATTTATCTCTACCATGTTGGTGGGAAATAATATCGCCCTGGTCATCTATGGTATCCTGATGGCACAGATTATCGGCGACAATCTGCTGGCGGGATTCATTGATAATCATTTTCTGATGGTGTTGGCGCAGACCGTTATTTCTACCCTTATTATTCTGGTGACCGGAGAGTTTCTGCCGAAAACAATCTTCAAAATCAATCCCAATCTGGTCTTAAATGTTTTTGCCATTCCACTGATTATTTGTTACGTCATTCTATATCCTATTTCCAAACTGGCTTCCGGTTTGTCTTGTTTATTCCTTCGTGTCTTTGGAATGAAGATTAACAAGGATGCATCCGACAGAGCGTTTGGAAAAGTCGACTTGGACTACTTCGTGCAAAGCAGTATTGATAATGCCGAGAATGAGGAGGAACTGGATACGGAAGTGAAAATCTTTCAGAATGCTTTGGATTTTTCGAACATAAAAATCCGCGACTGTATCGTTCCGCGTACCGAAGTGGTGGCTGTTGATCTGACAACTTCACTGGACGAGTTGAAAAGCCGCTTCATCGAATCCGGAATTTCCAAGATCATTGTGTACGATGGAAATATCGACAATGTGGTGGGTTATATCCATTCGTCGGAAATGTTTCGTGCTCCGAAAAACTGGCATGAGAATGTGAAGCAAGTGCCGATTGTGCCCGAAACCATGTCCGCTCATAAACTGATGAAACTCTTCATGCAGCAAAAGAAAACGATTGCCGTAGTGGTAGATGAATTTGGCGGTACGTCCGGCATCGTGTCTCTGGAAGACCTCGTTGAAGAAATCTTTGGAGATATAGAAGACGAACACGATAACACTTCCTATATCAGCAAGCAGATCGACGAACGCGAGTATGTGTTGTCCGCCCGCCTGGAAATAGAAAAAGTCAATGAGACGTACGGACTCGACTTGCCCGAGTCGGACGATTATCTGACGGTAGGAGGACTGATTCTGAACCAATATCAGAGTTTTCCGAAGCTGCATGAAGTGGTGCGGGTGGGACGTTATCAATTCAAGATAATTAAGGTCACAGCGACAAAAATAGAACTCGTGCGATTAAAAGTCTTGGAATAATGACGATAATCAAGAAATTTTTAGCCAATAAATAGATGCATATTAGCATTTTTTGTATCTTCGTGCGCTAAAACGACAAAAGAAAGAAATAATAATAAACATAAATCGTATTAATCAAAATGGCAACGTTACAAAACATTAGGTCGAAAGGACCTCTATTGGTGATTGTTATCGGCTTGGCGCTGTTTGCTTTCATTGCGGGTGACGCATGGAAGGTGATGCAGCCGCATCAGGCACATGACGTAGGTGAGGTGAACGGAGACGCTCTTTCCGCTCAAGAGTATCAGAATTTGGTAGAAGAATATACCGAAGTGGTGAAACTCATGCGTGGGGTGACCGCCTTGAATGACGAACAAACCAATCAGGTGCGCGATGAAGTATGGCGTTCCTACGTAAACAATAAACTGATCGAAAAAGAAGCAAAAGCATTGGGACTGACTGTTTCTGCTGCTGAAATCCAGGACATCCTGAAAGCAGGCGTTCATCCTTTGTTGAGACAAACTCCTTTCCAGAATCCGCAAACAGGAAACTTTGACAAGGATATGTTGAACAAGTTCCTCGTGGAATATGCCAAGATGAGCGAATCACAAATGCCGGCACAGTATGCTGAACAATACAATAACATGTATAAATACTGGTCTTTCATTCAGAAAACACTGATCGAGAGCCGTCTGGCAGAAAAGTATCAGGCATTGGTGTCTAAAGCTCTTCTTTCCAATCCGGTGGAAGCACAGGACGCTTTCGATGCAAGAGTGAACCAGTACAACGTGTTGATGGCTGGTATTCCTTACTCTTCTGTAGTGGACTCTACAATCGTAGTGAAAGAATCGGAACTGAAAGACTTGTATAACAAGAAGAAAGAACAATTTAAGCAATATCAGGAAACTCGTGACATCAAGTACATTGATGTACAAGTGACTGCAAGTGCTGAAGACAGGGCTGCTATCCAGAAAGAAGTGGACGAAGCTACTGAACAGTTGGCTACTACTACGGAAGATTATACTTCTTTCATCCGCTCGACTGGTTCGGAAGCTCCTTATGTAGACTTGTTCTATAACAAAACAGCTTTCCCGTCAGATGTAGTTGCCCGTTTGGACTCTGCTTCGGTAGGTACTATTTATGGTCCTTACTATAACGGTGCCGACAATACAATCAACTCTTTCAAAATTGTAGCTAAAGCTGCTGCTGCCGACTCTGTCGAATTCCGTCAGATTCAGGTATACGCAGAAGATGCTTTGAAGACAAAGACCTTGGCTGACAGTATCTACAACGCGATCAAGGGTGGTGCTAACTTTGCTGATCTGGCAAAGAAATATGGTCAGACTGGTGATGCAAACTGGCTAACTTCTGCACAGTACGAAGGTGCACAGATAGACGGTGATAACCTGAAATTCATCTCTGCTATCAACAATGCAGGTGTGAACGAACTGGTGAACTTGCCGATGGGACAAGCAAACGTAATTCTTCAGGTGACTAACAAGAAATCTGTAAAAGACAAATATAAAGTAGCTGTTATCAAACGTGAAGTAGAGTTCAGCAAAGAAACTTACAACCGTGCTTATAATGATTTCAGCCAGTTTATCGCAGCTAATCCGAGTGTAGAAAAGATGGTAGCTAACGCTGAAGAAGCCGGTTACAGATTGCTCGACAGAATGGATTTGAGTAGCTCTGAACACAATATCGGTGGTGTAAGAGGTACAAAAGAAGCGTTGAGATGGGCGTTTGATAAAGCAAAACCGGGTGATGTTTCCGGCTTGTACGAATGTGGCGAAAGCGATCACATGATGGTAGTAGGTCTGGTAGGCATTAAGCCGGAAGGATATCGTCCGTTGAAAGCAGTACAGGATCAGTTGAGAGCTGAAATCGTAAAAGACAAGAAAGCTGAAAAGATTATGGCTGATATGAAAGCTGCCAATGCAACTTCATTCAACCAGTACAAAGAGATGACTAATGCAGTCAGCGACTCTTTGAAGATGGTTACTTTTGCAGCTCCTGCATACGTATCAGCATTGCGCAGCAGCGAACCGCTGGTAGGTGCTTATGCTTCTGCAGCTGAAGTGAATCAGTTGAGCGCTCCTATCAAAGGTAATGCCGGAGTATTTGTATTGCAGGTATACGGCAAGGACAAACTGAACGAAACATTCGACGCAAAAGCAGAAGAAGCTACGCTGACTAACATGCACGCACGTTTTGCCAGCCGTCTGATGAATGATTTGTATCTGAAAGCAAACGTAAAAGATACACGCTTCTTGTTCTTCTAAACAAGTAGCAAGTAATAGATATTAGGCACGGATTACACGGGTTTACGCGGTTTAAACTTTTGAGGGAACCGCGAAACCCGTGTAATCCGTGCCTTTTTTGTGCTCGTTTTTTTTGTTTATGGTCTTTGTTATCTGATTAAATTTCCATATCTTGCCAATCTTTATCAATTGGCTTTGCAAAATACTTCATTAACTAATACGAATCTATATTATGACTAAACAACTAGCCCAGTATTCAGTTCCCGCTGAAAATTCACGTGTTATCCGTGTATTCCTTTCGTCAACGTTCAGAGACATGGAGATGGAACGTTCTGCATTAGTCAAACTCTTTAAGGGTTTGCAAGTGAAGGCTGCCAGCCGTGGTGCCACCATTTCATTGGTTGATTTGCGTTGGGGAATCACAGAAGAAGATGCAAAAAGCGGCAAGGTTGTTGAAATATGCCTGAAAGAGATCGTTAACTCCCGGCCTTTCTTCATAGGTATGGTAGGCGACCGTTATGGATGGTGTCCCAGTTATGAAGATTTATCTCAAACTCTCAATGACAGCCTGGAATATCGTTGGATAGAAGATGACTTGAATCATCATTTGAGTGTGACGGAAATTGAAATGCAGTTTGGTGTACTGCGCAATCCCAATCCGTTACATGCCTATTTTTATATAAAACAGTCGGCAGATGATGAACTGTCTTGCTCTGAAGAGGAGTCTCTTAAACTGAAACGTCTGAAAGAGAGTATTTTGCAGCAGGAACGTTATCCTGTGCAAGAGTATGATTCGCCCGATCAGTTGTGTAACCTTGTGGAAGCTGCTTTTACGGAATTGCTTGAACGGGAGTTTCCGGATGTACTGACCGTTGAAGATAATCAAGCATTGCAAGAACAACTGACGCGCAATGAACTCTTATTCAACTATCACCCAATACCTGAAGCAGATCAGGCGTTTGCTGATTTTTTGGCGGCGGATGAACAACGGTGCCTGGTGGTAACGGGCGGTTGCGGTCTTGGCAAGAGCGCTTTGTTGGCTCATTGGAGCGATTTGGTGAACAATGATATGCCGATGATTCCCATCTATCATCGCTTGGATAGTACTACATTGTCTTCTTATCCGGAAACGTTGGCGAGAATGTTAGCTTCCAAATGCCAGAACGCACTCAAGCATCAATCTTTGGGTGAAGAAAATTTGTTCGCGGCGGAAGTTTCAAAAGAACTGGACTCGACCCAAAGCACTGCCAAATCCATCATGGACGCCGTGAAAAACTCGGTTTTGATGGGAGATGCTGGCTTGAACACTTTTTCAGGGAACACACTTCGAAACCTCAAGGAGATTGAAGAAGATTTGAATTCTATCCAAAAGTTCAGTCAGTTGTGGAGTGCGTTGGGTGCATCAAGATATCCTATCATTTTGCTGATTGATGACATCAGTTATCTGAATCCGACTGAAGCATCCCTGTTTTCTTTATTTGCATCTATTCCCCCGAATGTGAAAGTCGTGTTGAGCTTTTCGGCGTCATCCACTGCTTACCTGCCCTTTGTTCAGAATGGCTACGCTCATTTCCAGTTGAATGGCTTTTCACAGGCGGATGCCAAGTCGTTCTCAAAGCAATATTTGTCTACTTACTCCAAGGCTTTGTCTGCACAGCAGGAAGATATTCTTGCTTCGTGGGTGCTGGCTGAACAACCGCGCTGTTTAAGTGTATTGCTCAACGAGCTGGTTTCGTTCGGTCAGTACGATGCTCTCAATGAATATATGCGTGGATATTGCCGGCTCAATGAGGTTGGGCAATTCTATGACAGTGTGCTACGGCGTTTGTCGGCTGATTATGGTTCCGAAGAGATTGGAAGAACGCTTCTGATGCTTTCACTTACTTTAGAAGGATTTACCGAAGATGAAGTGAAGAGCATGGCAGACATTAATCAGATACTTTGGTCGCAGTTGAGAGTGGAAATGAGCAGCTGGCTCACCAACAAAGGAGGACGATATTGCATTGGTGATACACAAATGGTAGAGGCGATCGAACGCTATTTCGCTCAAGATGACGAATGTATAGATGATAGTCGCCATGAAATTATTTCCGCTCTGCTGGATGAGGAAGAGATCCTTTCCCATCCGTTGACTTTTGCCGATTATAACTATCGCATGAAACAGTTCTGCTACCATGATTCGTATCGCTATAAAGTGGAGATTACCTATCAATGCTATAAGATGCAAGAATGGGATATATTGAAGGATTGGATTTGTGATGTGGAGATTTTCGAGATTCTGTATCGCACGAATCGTTCTCTGTTGGAAGATAGCTGGAAGGCGATCATGAACGACAATCCTGAAGTTACGCCTGAAGTCTATGCTGAATTGGACTTTGATGAGATCGATTCTTTTTTAATTCCTGTCATTGCTAATGATATGGCTACTTTCTTGAGCAGTTCTTTCCATCTGACGAAGGCGGCAGCTGCTGTGAGTGAGAAGAGTATGGAAGGTGCTGCCATGCCACTCATTGCCAAGTCGGTATTGAAGATGAATGAGGGATGCCGGTATGCCCGTAATGAAGAGTACGAAACGGCATGCGACTGTTTCCTGAAAGCATTGGTGATGCAGGAAAACATAGTACCGACTCCGGAACTGGAGATTGCCAACACCTGCCGAAATCTAGCTCTGGCATATTACTACAATGAGCAATACAATGAAGCAGTGACCTATTTGAATAGGGCGCTTGATTATCATGCGGCTTCTGCTGATGAGAAGAGTCAGGCAGAAGTCATTGAACTTTCCGAATATCTGGCTTATTGTGATTACTATAAGGATGAGGAAGAGAGGGCTGCCGAGAAATTCCGGAAAGTAGCTGAAATGCACGAGTCGTTGAATGGCAGACTGTCTGGTGGAGTGGCTAAATGTTTGCGTATGCAGGGTAAATGTCTTTATTATATCAAACGATACGATGAAGCATGGATGCTGATGAATCAGGCGTTGGACATTGCTATACAGATAGACAGCAAAAGACAGATCGTCGCTTGTCATAAACAGTTGTATTATCTATGCAGGGAATTCAAACGGATGATGAATGAACGTGGCGATGAGCAGGCGTCTACTTTATTCTTCCGTGAGTCTCTTCTGCATGAAATGTATTTCAGCGAAAAACCGCGTCTGGCGGAACTGACTGTCCGCTACGAGGCATTGAGATGTGATATTATGCAGCAGTATTACATGAATAAAGACTATGATAACGTGATTCGTATTGCAACGTCTTTGGATTTTCACGATGATGCTGACCCTAATGCTTCCTGTCTGGTATATTATTACAAAGCACAGGCTTATGTGAAGTTGGAGAATTATCCAATGGCGAAAGAGGCTTTCTTCAGAGAGCTTGAACTGCGAAAGAAATATCTGGGATGGGAGGAAGAAGATACGATTCTGGCTTGTCAGAACTTAGGGGTTTTGCACAGCTTTTGTAATGAACGGGAAGAGGCGCTGGCTTGTTTCCGTGAGGCGTACGGTTATGAAGTGAAAAAGAATGGCGAGGATTCTGAAATGGCGCAAAAGCTACTTCAATATATCAGCGTGGTTGAATCATAACGGAGGCATACTTCCCTTTTTTGTTAACTTTTACATTCCTGCTATACGGAAATCGACTTTATTTCCTTACATTTGCAGATATAAACTATCAACAGAAAGAAGAATGTCTAAATATCCCCTTTTAGGAATGACTCTTGTAGAGCTTCAATCATTGACAAAAAGACTGGGTATGCCCGGCTTTGCTGCCAAGCAGATTGCATCCTGGCTTTACGAAAAGAAGGTAGCCTCGATTGATGATATGACTAATTTGTCATTGAAACACCGGGAGTTGCTCAAGCAGAACTATGAGGTGGGAGCGGAAGCTCCGGTAGATGAAATGCGCTCTGTAGATGGTACGGTGAAGTATCTTTATAAAGTGGGTGAGAACCATTTTGTAGAGTCGGTTTATATACCGGATGATGACCGGGCAACGTTGTGCGTGTCGTCACAAGTGGGCTGCAAAATGAACTGTAAGTTCTGTATGACCGGCAAACAGGGGTATACAGCTAACCTGACCGCCAGCCAGATCATAAACCAGATTCATTCGCTGCCGGAACGGGACAAACTGACTAATGTCGTAATGATGGGAATGGGCGAGCCGCTCGATAACCTGGATGAGGTATTGAAGGCATTGGAACTACTGACCGCTACCTACGGTTACGCATGGAGTCCGAAGCGTATCACGCTTTCTACTGTCGGGCTACGGAAAGGATTGCAGCGTTTTATCGAAGAAAATGACTGCCACCTTGCCATCAGCCTTCACTCTCCGCTGACCGTTCAGCGTGCTGAATTAATGCCGGCGGAAAAGGCGTTTTCAATCACCGAAATGGTGGAACTGTTAAAAAACTATGATTTTAGTAAACAACGTCGACTTTCGTTTGAATATATTGTTTTTAAAGGGCTCAATGATTCGCAGGTCTATGCCAAAGAGTTGCTGAAACTTCTTCGCGGGCTGGATTGCAGGGTGAATCTGATTCGTTTTCATGCCATACCGGGGGTAGACCTCGAGGGAGCGGACATGGATACGATGACCCGTTTTCGTGATTATCTGACGTCACACGGACTTTTCACCACTATCCGTTCATCCAGGGGCGAAGATATTTTTGCCGCTTGCGGTATGCTGTCGACAGCGAAACAGGAGAAAAATAATGAAAGTTAATATATAAAACCGAACATCATGAAAAAGTACTCTTTTATTTTATGCATCGCTTTGGTAGCCTTTGTCGTTGCATCTTGTGGTCTGAAAGGAAATCACACCTCTAGTGGTCGTGCTTACGAGCTTTTGGTTGTAGTAGATCACGGTGTTTGGGATCGTGCTGCCGGAAGGGCTTTACATGATGCGCTCGATGCTGATATGCCCGGTTTGCCGCAGTCGGAACCTTCTTTCCGGATTATGTATACTTCGCCGAAAGATTATGATTCTACGCTGAAGTTGATACGTAACATTATTATTGTAGATATACAGGATATATATACGAAAGCCTCGTTCAAATATGCGAAGGACGTGTATGCCAATCCGCAGATGATATTGACTATCCAGGCTCCGAACGAAGAAGAGTTCGAGAAGTTTGTGGAAGAGAACAAAAAGACGATTGTCGACTTCTTTACCCGTGCGGAGATGAACCGTCAGATTACGTTCCTGGAAGGGAAACACAGTAATTTCATTTCGCAGAAAGTGGACAGTTTGTTCGGATGCGACATCTGGGTGGATGCCGAACTGGCTAATTCAAAGACCGGGGATGATTTCTTCTGGGCTTCTACCAACACAGGTACTGCCGACCGTAACTTTGTGATGTACTCTTATCCGTACACTGACAAGGATACGTTTACCAAAGAATATTTTGTGCACAAACGTGACTCCGTGATGAAAGCCAATATCCCCGGATTCAAGGAGGGCGTTTATATGTCGACCGATAGTTTGCTGACCGATGTCCGTCCGATCAATGTACAGAACAGCTACACAATGGAAGCACGTGGCCTGTGGCGTATGAAGGGCGACTTTATGGGTGGTCCGTATGTATCTCATACTCGTCTGGACGAGAAAAACCAACGAATTATTACAGCAGAAATATTTGTTTATTCACCTGATAAAATGAAACGCAACCTGGTACGCCAGATGGAAGCATCTCTGTATACACTGAAACTTCCGAATGAAGTTCAGCAGAAGCAGATTCCATTGGGAGAAGCATCTAAGGAAGCGGAACAAACTAATAAATAAAAACATGGAAGATAACAAGATAAGGATAGGTATCACCCAAGGAGATATTAACGGGGTGGGCTATGAGGTGATTCTTAAGACATTTTCCGACCCTACGATGTTGGAACTATGTACTCCGATCATTTATGGCTCACCGAAAGTAGCGGCTTATCATCGCAAAGCGCTGGATATACAGGCCAATTTCAGCATTGTCAACTCTGCTACCGAAGCGGGGTACAACCGTTTGAGCGTGGTGAACTGTACGGATGATGAGGTGAAAGTGGAATTTTCCAAACCCGACCCCGAAGCCGGTAAAGCTGCGCTGGGGGCTTTGGAACGTGCCATCGAAGAATATCGCGAAGGGTTGATAGACGTTATCGTAACAGCTCCGATCAACAAACATACGATTCAGTCGGAAGAGTTCTCCTTCCCCGGACATACGGAATATATCGAAGAACGTCTGGGTAATGGTGATAAGTCATTGATGATTTTGATGAAGAATGACTTCCGGGTGGCTTTGGTGACGACACATATCCCTGTCAGAGAGATCGCGACTACGATTACCAAAGAACTGATTCAGGAGAAACTGATGATATTCCATCGTTGTCTGAAACAGGATTTCGGTATCGGCGCTCCGCGTATTGCGGTGCTCTCTCTCAATCCTCATGCCGGAGACGGTGGTTTGTTGGGAATGGAAGAGCAGGAAGTGATTATCCCTGCCATGAAAGAAATGGAAGAGAAAGGAATCCTTTGCTACGGTCCTTATGCGGCCGACGGCTTTATGGGTTCGGGCAATTATACTCATTTTGACGGTATTCTGGCGATGTATCACGATCAAGGGCTGGCTCCGTTTAAGGCCTTGGCTATGGAAGACGGGGTGAACTATACGGCAGGCCTGCCGATAGTACGTACTTCTCCGGCTCATGGAACGGCATACGATATTGCAGGCAAGGGAGTGGCTTGTGAAGATTCTTTCCGTCAGGCAATCTATGTTGCCATCGACGTGTTCCGTAATCGTCAGCGGGAAAAAGTGGCTCGTGCCAATCCGTTGCGTAAACAGTATTACGAGAAACGTGACGATAGTGATAAACTGAAGCTGGATACAGTAGACGAAGATTAAAAACGAGTGATGACGAAAGCAGAGATACAACAAGTGAAACAGCGTTTCGGTATTATTGGAAATACTGAAGCATTGTCGCGCGCCATAGATGTTGCCATTCAGGTAGCTCCTACCGATTTGTCTGTGCTGATTACCGGAGAAAGTGGAGTCGGAAAAGAAAGTTTTCCGCAGATTATTCATCAATATAGCCGGAGGAAGCACGGACAGTATATTGCTGTCAACTGTGGCGCTATTCCGGAAGGTACGATTGATTCCGAACTGTTCGGACATGAGAAAGGTGCGTTTACCGGTGCGATTGGCGAACGGAAAGGGTACTTTGGCGAAGCTGACGGTGGTACTATTTTTCTTGATGAAGTAGGGGAGTTGCCGATGTCTACCCAGGCACGTTTGCTCCGTGTACTGGAGAGTGGCGAGTTTATGAAAGTAGGTTCGTCCAAAGTACAAAAAACGGATGTGCGTGTGGTGGCGGCTACCAACGTCAATCTTACACAAGCGATTGCAGAAGGACGTTTCCGTGAAGATTTATATTACCGGTTGAATACGGTGCCTATCCAGATACCGCCTTTGCGTGAACGTGGTGACGATGTACTTTTGTTGTTTCGTAAGTTTTCCGCAGACTTTGCAGAGAAATACCGGATGCCCGCTATTCAGTTGACGGAGGATGCGAAGAAAGAGTTGTTGGCTTACCCGTGGCCCGGAAACGTGCGTCAGTTGAAGAACATCACCGAGCAAATATCTATCATTGAAACCAATAGGGAGATCTCTGCTGCTATCTTGCAGAATTATCTTCCTGCACAAAATACGCAACGTCTTCCCGCGTTGATGGGAACGCGTGAGAGTAAAGGCTTTGAGAGCGAACGGGAGATTCTTTATTCTGTTCTGTTCGATATGCGCCAGGAAGTGGCGGAGCTGAAGAAGATGGTGCACAACCTGATGGCGGAACGTGCCGGACAGGTGGGGCAGGTAGGACAAATGGGAACGGTGGTTACTACTCCGGTAGTGACGGCGCATCAACCTTCGGTACCTGCTATCATTCACACCATGCAGCCTACGGTTTGCAAGGATGATGATGACATACAAGACACGGAAGAATATGTAGAAGAATCCCCTTTGTCACTGGACGAAGTGGAGAAAGAAATGATACGCAAGGCACTTGAGAGGCATCATGGAAAGCGGAAGAGTGCGGCCAAGGACTTGAATATTTCCGAGCGTACACTTTATAGAAAAATAAAAGAATATGAATTGGATTAAGAAAATAATACGCCCTTTGTTACTGTTCGGCTTGCCGTTGGTAGTCATTGCGTGCACTGTTTCCTATAAGTTTAACGGATCGTCTATCAATTATGATAAGGTAAAGACCATTTCGATAGCCGACTTCCCGATCAAGTCGGAGTATGTATATGCTCCGTTAGCAACCAAATTCAATGAGGACCTGAAAGATATCTTCATCCGGCAGACCCGTCTGCAACTGCTCAAGCCGAATCAGAATGCGGACTTGCAGATTGACGGAGAAATCACAGGATACAATCAGTACAACCAGGCAGTATCTGCCGACGGTTACTCTTCGGAGACGAAGTTGACTATTACCGTCAATGTACGTTTTGTCAACAACACCAATCATGCCGAAGACTTTGAACAACAGTTTTCTGCGTTCCGTACCTACGACTCTAGCCAGTTGCTGACTGCCGTACAGGACGGATTGATTGCTGAAATGTCTAAAGAGATCACCGACCAAATTTTTAATGCAACTGTAGCAAACTGGTAATATAAATGACTTCTGTTAACTTTCAACAATGGATTCAGCATCCCGAGACGCTGAATAGGGATACTTTGTACGAACTGCGCAATCTTCTTGCGAGGTATCCGTATTTTCAGTCACTTCGTCTGCTGTATCTGAAGAATCTGTATATTCTCCATGATATTAGTTTCGGTGGAGAACTGCGGAAAGCAGTTCTTTACATTGCAGACAGACGGCAGTTGTTCCGGTTGATTGAAGGTGACCGCTATGATGTGCAGGCACGGAAAAAGGGAGTACCTCTCACGGAGGTGCTGAAAGACGAACCGTCCGTAGACCGCACATTAGCATTGATCGACGCTTTCTTGTCTACAGTACCCGAAGAGGTGACTGCCCGCACCAGCTTCGACTATTCGATGGATTACACCTCTTATCTTTTGGAGGAGACTCCGGCCACGGAACAGTCGGCCGAAGAAACGCCCAAACTCAAAGGCTACGAACTGATTGACGACTTTATAGAAAAGAGCGAGAGCGACTCTCCCCTCTGCAAGAAACCTTTAAGAGAAGAAATGCCATCTTCGCCAACCTCTTCGGACGAACTTACCGAAGAAGAAACAATGAAGGAAGAAGAGGAAGATGACAGCTGTTTTACGGAAACTTTGGCAAAAATCTATGTTAAACAGCAACGATATTCAAAAGCTCTTGAAATAATTAAAAAATTAAGCTTGAAATATCCAAAAAAAAATGCTTACTTTGCAGACCAAATCAGATTTTTGGAGAAATTGATTATTAACGCTAATTCAAAATAACTAAAAATGTACTTATTATTCGTTATCTTAATGGTTATTGCAGCCTTGTTGATGTGTTTCATCGTGCTGATTCAGAACTCAAAAGGAGGCGGACTTGCTTCTGGTTTCTCTTCATCTAACGCCATCATGGGCGTGCGCAAGACTACAGATTTTCTGGAAAAAGCAACATGGGGCTTAGCTATCTTCATGGTGGTAATGAGCATTGCTACTGCTTATGTAGTTCCTCGCTCTGCTGTTGCTAAAGACGCAGTGTTGGAACAGGCACAGAAAGAACAACAGACTAACCCGTATAACTTACCCGCAGGTACGGCTGCGCCGCAAACTGAAGCTCCTGCTACCAATGCACCTGCTACAGAAACTCCGGCACCGGCTACTGAAACTCCTGCTCCTGCAGCAGAGTAATTCACTCCGTTGTCAGGTAAGACTTTGGGGTAAAACCATTAATGGGAAGGTGCAGACGGATGCTGCATTTCTTTGATATTTAAGTGCGGATTACGCAGATTACACGGATTTTCAATCTTCCGCGTGGTCAGTGTAATCCGCACTTAACTTTTTCTTGTAAAAACAATCTCTTTTTGATAGAAACAAACGAGATTTAACTACCTTTGTTGGTCGTATGAAGATTATTAACTACTTTTTTAAATATAACAATGACAGAACATTTGAAACAGAAATTGAATGACTCCGCCGTACTCCGATGGAGTGTTCTAGCATTGGTCGCATTTACTATGCTATGCGGCTATTTCCTCACCGACGTAATGTCTCCTCTAAAACCCATGCTTGAGAAAGAACTACTATGGGACAGTCTTGATTATGGTTTCTTCACAAGCGCTTACGGGTGGTTTAATGTATTCCTGTTGATGCTGATTTTCGGTGGTATCATTTTGGATAAGATGGGAGTTCGTTTCACCGGAATGGGGGCTTGCTTATTGATGGTGTTTGGTTGTGGATTGAAATACTATGCGATTTCTACTACTTTTCCGGAAGGTGCCATGCTCTTTGGATTCAAAACACAGGTAACCCTGGCCGCATTGGGGTATGCTATCTTCGGTGTAGGTGTGGAAATTGCCGGTATCACAGTTTCCAAAATTATCGTAAAATGGTTCAAGGGTAAGGAAATGGCATTGGCTATGGGACTTGAAATGGCTACGGCACGTATCGGAACAACTCTGGCAATGGTGCTCACGGTTCCTTTGGCCGACTTCTTCGGATCTACGGATGAGAGTGGCACATTCCATACCAATATTCCTGCTCCGATTTTGTTTTGTCTGATTATGTTGTGCGTGGGTACGATTGCTTTCTTCCTTTATACTTTCTATGATAAGAAGTTGGATGCTTCTTTGGATGCAGAGGGATTGGAACCGGAAGAACCGTTCCGTATGAAAGATATTGTGTATATCATTACGAATAAGGGATTCTGGTTGATTGCATTACTATGTGTATTGTTCTACTCGGCTGTATTCCCCTTTATCAAGTATGCTGCCGACTTGATGGTGCAGAAGTATAATGTAGATCCGAAGTTGGCGGGAACGATTCCCGGATTGTTGCCGATTGGTGCGATTATCCTGACTCCGTTGTTCGGCTCGCTTTATGACCGTATCGGTAAGGGAGCTACGTTGATGATAATCGGATCAGTGATGCTTATTTTTGTGCATACGATGTTCGCTCTGCCTATACTGAATATATGGTGGTTTGCTACTATCATCATGATTATATTGGGATTTGCCTTCTCGTTGGTGCCTTCAGCTATGTGGCCGTCTGTTCCGAAGATTATTCCGGAAAAACAGTTGGGTACCGCATACGCATTGATTTTCTGGGTACAGAACTGGGGATTGATGGGTGTTCCTTTGTTGATCGGATGGGTGTTGAATACTTATTGCAAAGGTCCGGTAGTAGACGGTGCACAGACTTATGACTACACGTTGCCGATGGCTATTTTTGCTCTCTTTGGTGTGCTTGCTCTGATTGTGGCTTTGATGTTAAAGGCAGAGAACAAGAAGAAGGGATACGGTCTGGAAGAGGCGAATATCCAAAAGTAACTGGGAAATTCAATACCTAAAGTGACAAAGGAATTTTGTATCAAGGTGTAAACAGAAGAGTATCAGTATGAATACTCTGAAATAAAAAATAAGAAGTATGGCTGCCAAAGAGAAAATCAACCTGTTAGAGGTCATTCCCTGTCGCAGTGAACATATTACAGCAGAAAGGGAAGGGGAGACAATTGTGCTCTCCTTTCCCCGTTTTAAATATCCGTGGATGCAACGCTTCCTTGTGCCGAAAGGAATGTCGAAAGAACTTCATGTGAAATTGGAAGAACACGGTACGGCTGTATGGGAACTGATAGATGGAAAACGCAATGTTCGTGAGATTATAGAAAAACTCGCAGACCACTTTCAATATGAAGAGGGCTACGAGTCGCGTGTATCGGCTTATCTTTCTCAAATGCAGAAAGATGGATTTATAAAACTGGTGATACCAGTCGTATAAATAGGAACTTATTATTATTTATTTGATAAATACAGCCCAAAGTATGACGGCAATTGCTATCAGGACCCCCATGATAATAAGCGTTCCCCAAACAAAATAATTGCTGTCTTTCTCTTTCTTTTTCTCCGAGTCGTGGATGATACGTTCCATTTCTTCGGGGGTGGTGTTGGGTAGTGGATAAGGTTCGTTTGCACGGTTTAGATGCTTCAACTTATCGTTAGCACGTTCACGACGTAGGCGGGAAGCTTCCCGTCCCTCTTTTATTCGGCGTATCATGTCGAATGCATGTCCTTCACCAACCATATTCTTTGTTTTTTAGAAGTTTACTTCCTCGTTTTTCTATTTCCCTTCTTCTCTGTCCACTTTGAGCAATCCTCCCGTATTCGGATCAAAATAAACTTTGATGGTAGAATTCTTGTTGAACAAAACCGGAGCCAGATATTCTATCACACCAAATTGAGTAATAGGAAGCTCACCTTCGTAAAGTTTCTTTTTACCGTCGGTCAGTGTAACCATAGCTTGTCCGGGGACGTTGTAGGCGATTCCATCCAAATCTTTCTTCTTCTTACCATCTTCCTGTGGCATCTTGACCGATTTCAGGTCTTTCAGACTGATATAAAACGGAGTTCCTGCCAAATCATTGTTGGCAACTACACCTAACTTCTTCGAGAAGCGGAAAGCAACTTCATTGTTGAATTCCTTGTCAGGGGTAAGGCGGACAGTGAATGTTCTCTCTTCTTTGTTGCAGGTGCCGGAGAACATTTGCGTCATGGCTTCTTCCTGTGCATTCAGATTGTCGAGCATAATTTTAAGCTGTGCTCCGTCTGAAGGCATATTGTCAGCCTGTCCGCGCAATAAGGCATTTTTGCTTTCGCGGATGTTATAGATCTCTTTAGCCACCAGCTCGGCCATCTTGGCGGTAGAGCTGGCCATCAGAATCTCCTCGGTCAGGAATTCACGAGGATTCGCTTTCTTTTGGAGGACTGCGGGGGCGGGAGCAGCTTTTTTGCCTACACTGCTATTGCTGTAAGGAACATTGATCGTTTTCACAATGCCATCCTCTGTCAGTTCCATGAGCGGTGCTACTGTCTTATCCTTCAATTTTACGAAATACGTAGTTTCGCTGTTGGGCACACCTACGGATTTCACTTTTACGCTAGCCAGTTCCCAGTACTCTTCAGGGTCGGCGGAGACGTTGGTCAGTCGCAGGTAACGATCAGCATATTTGCTGAATTCTCCCGGAGTATAGTTGACTTTGTTGGCTTTTATTTCAAGTTCTATTTGGGTTTTGGGAAGACTGTAAACCACTCCATAGTCTTTTCCTCGGGTAACCCCTGTCAGTACTTCGGTTTGTGCATAGGCGGACGTTGTCATTAGTAGTCCTGCTGCTATAATCAACTTTTTCATATTCGGTTCTTTTTTAACTGGTTTTGAAAACAAAGTTAATGAAGTTATTGAAAAAACTGTAAGTTCTTAACTTTTATTCGCTTACAAGTCGCCATGCTGTCGGCAGACAGGTGATAATATCGCTTGCGATCATTCCGATCATTCCTTGCTTCTTTTGAGCGACATCGCCCGCCAATCCGTGAATGTAAGTGCCGATTTTAGCGGCTTCTTCGGTTGAGTAACCTTGGGCAAGCAGTGCCAGGATTACTCCGGTCAGTACGTCACCGCTACCTCCGGTTGCCATTCCCGGATTTCCGGTTGGGTTGAAGAAACATTTACCTTCTGGGGTGATAATGGCGGAGTAGGCTCCTTTTAAAATAATGTGAACATGGGCGGCACGAGCCAATTCGCAAGCCTTCATCAGACGTTCGTAAGAGTCCTGGCATTTGCCGGTCAGACGTTCCAGTTCTTTCGGATGCGGGGTGAGGATGGAACCCTTCGGCAGGTGGGTAAGTGCATGACGGTGGTTGGCGAGGATATTAAGTGCGTCGGCATCCACCACAACAGGAGTATGGCAATGTTCCAGTTGCTCCAATAAAGCAGCTTCCGTTTCCTCGTTTCGTCCCAGCCCTGGGCCGATGCCGACTGCTTGATAGTCGTCCGTGTCGGTAGGTACGGCAAAACAGGTTTCGTTGATGTCGGTTTCTACGATTGCTTCGGGTATGGAGGTCTGCAAGATGTCGTTGTTGCACATTGGCGCATGGACAGTCAGCAACCCTACTCCCGAACGGAGGCAGGCGCGGGCAGCGAGAACAGAGGCTCCTGCCATTCCTTTTGAACCGGCAATCAATAGTGCATGGCCGAAGTTCCCCTTGTGGGCAAACTGTTTGCGTGGCTTGATGAGTGAACGGATTTGCTCTATTTCCAACATTTCGTAGTTCGTTTCCATCTCTTCAATACCGTCTTCGCTTAATTGGATGTCCAGCACTTCCCATTCTCCGACAAATTCCGTGTTCTCTGCGAAAAGAAAGGCGAGCTTCGGCAGTTGCAGACTGAAAGTTACGTCGGCACGGATAATATTAGCTTTTACGTTGAATGTGTTTTCTTCTCCCATCAGTCCGGAAGGAATGTCGATGGCTACTACCATAGCAGGGGAGGAATTGATGTATTTCACTACGGCAGCGAATCCGCCGCTTAACGGTTTGTTCAGGCCTGAACCGAATAATCCGTCGATTACCAGATGGTCGGGCGTCAGGACGGGAGGTACGAATTGGGTACTGATTTCGTGGAATTTTACTTCTTCCATCATTTCTACCAGTTCTTTATTGGTTTGGCAGTCGGGTGAAAGTTCTCCTTTCGTGTTGAAGAGAAATACCTCGATTTTATATCCTTTTTCAGCCATCATGCGGGCTACGGCGAGAGCGTCTCCGCCATTATTCCCCGGTCCGGCAAAGATAGTGACCGGCGTTTCCGTATTCCATCTGTCTGTGATGGCTTTTGTTAATACGGTTGCTGCACGTTCCATCAGATCGATTGATGCAATAGGTTCGTTCTCAATGGTATAAGCGTCCAATTTCTTGATACTGCTGCTTGGAAATATTTTCATTGCGATGTTCTTTTAGTTTTCGGATTACAAATGTACATGATTCTTCTGACTTTTCCCGTTTGTTGTGGGAAGAAAACCATAATTGCAACTTTTAATTCATCATTAGTTCTATCTTTGGGTCAGAGAAATATCTGCTTTTGAACTATTAAGTGTTAGAATAACTCCGCCAAAAAATAATTCAATGCAGCACCATTATGAACTTACTTTTATTTCTCCTGAAAAAGATTTGGTTCTTAATCAAATTCCGTGCTAGTAAAGCTCATTGAAAGGCCGATGGATAAAGGGATATCGGCATATTAGAAATAGCAAATAAATTATCCAAACTATATGCATCTTAAAGTACTCCGGAATAGCCATGAATAAGGTAATTGAACATAAATAAGTAGCACGGAATTTGAAGAAGAACCAAAGATTTCGGTTCTTCGTCAAATTTGGTGGTAATCTCTTTTTTATTTCAACTGTCTTCTTC
>ERZ1673736.289-NODE-289-length-83589-cov-18.151783_pt1 | contig 83589 bp, 70 predicted proteins | sample MGYA00580212_ERZ1673736 | MGnify/ENA primary metagenome ERZ1673736 (study PRJEB41218, sample SAMN15661752) | gut metagenome | host: Homo sapiens | place: Canada: London | collected 2015-08-20/2019-03-30 | study: EMG produced TPA metagenomics assembly of...
TTTCTGCGAACATTACAATGTGCGAAACGGAAATTGTTTCTTGCCGTGTGTTAAATATAAGTCCTACTATCACCGCTTTACTGCGTAAAGTACATTGCAATGCGCTTTTTGGTGTGCCTGAAGGGATTCGCCAAGCCGCGCCCTAGAAACGTCCCACCGGGGCGTTTCTGTCCCGCGGGACGCAAAGCGCGGGGCACGGGCTGTTCGAAGCCCTTCTTTTACTGCTCCATAAAATTCGCGAGAAACAAAAAGAGCAGCACCCCATAAGGTGCTGCCCTTGGTGCGACCGGGAGGATTCGAACCTCTGGCCTTCCGGGTCGGAGCCGAACGCTCTATCCAGCTGAGCTACGATCGCTTATGTATGAAAAACGCCGTTCTGACGTATTTCAATCTTGTAAAGTAGTCAATTTCCAATAGTGGTCAATTCGTGGTCTGACTACCGTTGACCACCGCGTTTTTGCAAGTGCAAACTACGCTGTATCGAGCAAAAACAAGCCTAAAACCTGCGATGTCGCAGTTGTCGGAGACCGGTGCTCTATCCAGCTGAGCTACGGACGCTGGTTTACGAATTACTGTCAAACAGAGCCAAGGCCCCGAATGCCTTTATAGTATACCAAATCCGGGAGCAAAATGCAAATGTTTTCTTGAAAAATCTCGTGTCATATTCTAATCTACATTCTAATCTGCCGGGGACATACCATTTTGAAAAAGCAGCGCTTCGCCCTGAAGCCTATGCCCATCGTTAGGGCTATGCCGGCGGCTGGCTTTTTGCCCCGCAGATCACACCTGCCCGTGCCGGTCTGGTCTTCTACCCGGGCGGCAAGGTTGAGTGCAAAGCCTACGCGCCGCTGCTGCATGAGCTGGCAGAGGACGTCACAAAAAAGACCCGGCATCCGCAGCAGGCGGGAGCCGGGCAGGAAAGTCAATCCTCGAGGGATTCCTCCAAGATGGCAACACAGCGCTTCATCGAAGCGTCAAATTCGTCGTCGTTATTATTTTGGAACAAAATCAGATTGTCCTTGTGCTGCGGGTCGGCGAGGTTCTCCGGGATGGCAAAGTTGCACCGGCGCAGATACTCATCCCAGTGAGCCAGCTTCCAAGTGTCGCGGTCCGAGTTGCGCTCGATCATTCGCTGGTGGACGACATCGGGCGAGGTTTCGACCCAGATGACGGCCAGCGTCGCGCCCTTGGCGGCCAGCTCGGCCTTCAGGTCTGCGATAAAGGCGTTGTCGCGCACCTCCTGGGTGAACGGCGCATTGATCAGGACAATATCGTCGTAGTCCAGGGCCTCCATGGCCAGGGCCAGAACGCAGTCATACTCATAATCGCGGATGTTCTGCTGGAAAAACGCGCTGCTGCGGTCATACGGCTGCCCGGCAACCTTGAAGATCTGCTTGGAGAGGACGATGAGCGTGTCCTTGTCGAGGTAGACAACGTGCTTTAAATTTTTAGCCAGCGCCTTTGCCACGTAGGTCTTGCCGCAGGCGGGCGGGGAGGTGACAAGGATAAGTTTTTTTTCCATGAGGAACCCTTCTCTATGTTAAGCATTACACGCTTTGCGTATAATTGTATTATACGACAATAATTTAACATAGTCAACGAACCAATCCGCAAAAAGGACAGAATACTCGTTCTGTACGAAGAAGTGCGCGGTTTACAGTGGAAAGCAGAGCAAAACGCATGGACATTTGTGCACAGTCTGCACGATTGGTGCGCAAAGAAAAAGCGCAGCCCATTGAAAAGGCCGTGCTTGAAGTTATGAGGTGTAGAGATTGCAGGGGGCAGTGATTGCGTCGCCCCTGCAAGCCATTTCCGATAGGTACGGCACATCAATCCCTGCGCAGCCTCCTGCCCAGCAGATAATATCCTGCCCAGTCCAGCTTGCCGAACAGGGGAGAGCCGGTCCGCCTGGCCTCGGCCATGACCCAGACAAGGCGGATGCTGCGCCAGCGGCAGGGCAGGTAGTAGGCGCTGTAGCAGCCCTCAATGCGCATCCGCTCCAAAAGGGCGTGCAGCCACGGGCTGCGCAGGGCGGCATAAGCCTTGTCCCGGCGCACGGCCCTGCGCTTGGCGGGGTCGCGGCGCAGGATGTCCGCCACGCCCTCGGCGTAAACGGTCAGCTCGGCGCGGTGCAGGGGGCGCATATCCTCCTGCGGGCAGTGCGCCGCGTAGCACGCCTTGTTCAGCCGGGCAAAATGCTCGGGCCAGATCTTGCAGTAGTCGGCGTGGTATTTTGTCGAGAGTGTTCCCTCGCGGCTGCAATCGTAAAACGTCAGCGGTGCGGTCAGGATAGTGTAGGCAAAATCGGGGGCAGTCCTGCCCAGCAGGTCGATATAATCCAATACAAATTGTAAATCTTCACCCAAAGTATACTGTCTGTCAAATGCCAGCTGCTGTGCCGACGCGGTGCGGTAGAGCTTATTCCACGGCATAGCCAGCAGACAGTCAAGCCAAAGACGCGCCAGCGTATTCTGCGGGCGGGTGGCAGTATCCGAAGTTACCGCTGCAGCGTCCTGCTCGTCAGTGGTGTAGTGCCAGAGCACAAAGCTCTGCGGCGCAGTGTTCTGGGCATCAAGCGCCGCCTGCAAAGCGCCGGGGCGCAGCGCGTCATCTGCGTCGAGAAAGACAAGGTACTCGCTGTCCGCCGCAGCCAGTCCGGCGTTGCGCGCGGCGGACACGCCGCGGTTCTCCTGATGCAAAACCGTCACGCGGGGGTCTCTGGAGGCCCAGGCGTCGCACAGACCGCCGCTTTCGTCGGGGCTGCCGTCGTCCACGAGAATGCAGTGCAGCCCGCCTGTGACCTGCTGGGCCAGAACGCTGGCCACACAGCGGTTCAGTGTCGCAGCGGCCTTGTAGACCGGCACGATCACGCAGAGGGTCGGCTTGCTCACTGGGCACCTCCGTTTTCCGTCACATCGCGCACGATGCGCACAAATTCCTCATAGTAATGCGCGGTGGAAAACTCCCTGCCGCGCGCCGCGCCCGCTGCGCCCATCTCGGTGCAGAGGGCCGGGTGCTCGTACAGCATACGGATGCTCCACGCAAGCTGGTCGGTCACAGTGTCGCCGCGCTCCACCAGCACGGCCTGGCTGCCGGCCAGATACTCCGGCATACCGCCGCTGCGGGTCGCCAGCACGGGGCGTCCGCAGGCCATCGCCTCCACGGCCACAAGGCCCGCGGCCTCCTCCACCAGCGTGGGCACGCAGCACAGGTCGGCCAGGCGGTAGTAGTCGGGCAAGTCCTCATTGGGGATGTAGCCCGTGAACTGTACGCGGTTGCCCAGACTCTTGGCCTGCTGCTCCAATTTGCGCTGGAACGCGCTTTGCTGGGTGCGGGCGAAGAAGGGGCTGCCCACGATCAGCAGCTTGATGTGCGGCTCATGCAGCGCGGCAATGGCCTCCATCAGCTTATGGATGCCCTTGTCCGGGTCGAGCCGTCCGCAGTAGAGCACGACGAAATCCTCGTCGGTAAAGCCGAGCTGCGCGCGCAGCGTTTTGGATGCCGGGCCGGGGCAGAAGCGGGCCGTGTCAATGCAGTTGTGCAGAATGTAGGCCCGCTGCGGGTCAAGGGTGCTGGATTGCAGGTAATCCTCGCGGATAAAATCGCTCAGCGCCAGCACGCCGCCGTAGATGTCGTCCATCACGGGGGTGCAGGTCGTTTGGCCGTGCAGGTGCGCCAGACAGCGTTTGCGGCCAAACATGCGGCTGATGGCGCTGCACTGGGTCAGGTTTCCGCCCTCGGCCACGATCAGGTCGGGCGGCGGCAGCTCCAGTGCCAGCGAGAGCTGGACCTTCTGGTACCACGGGTCATAGGGCGCGGCAATCCCGGCGCACCGCTCCAGAAAGACCATCGGCCAGTAGCGGCGGTGGCCGCCCGGGCGGTTGATGTAGAGCATCTTCGTATGCTGCCAGCCCTCGGCGGCGCGGCGGGCGGCATCGTCGGTGACACTGGCGCACAGCAAATCAAGCTGCCCCTGCTTCTCGTTCTCGCGGATCAGGTGGGTCAGCAGCGTCTCCACCGCGCCGCCCTGTACCGCGGGGACCGGCAGATCCGGCGGCGGCACCAGCAGCACGCGGGGACGTCTTTCCTTGTCTAGCTTCAATAACGCCAATGTAGGCTCCTTAGAATGTGGATTTTGAACAAAAATACCGCCGCGCACGTAGGGGCCGGGCATGCCCGGCCCGCGGCTTCACGTCAGAGGGCGCTTTTGGGCAGGCTGCGGGCCGGACATGTCCGGCCCCTACAGAGCAATGGACTTATTTGATCGGGCACAAACTCTGTGCGCTCATCATCGACCAGCGGGCGGCGCTCAGCTTCTCGGTCATCTTCATGTTGCGGCAGTTGGGCAGGTAGCTGATGAGCCCCTGCATCAAAAACTGCTCCTTGCTGATGGCCTTGACCAGCTCGGGCGTCGGGTACTGGCGCACCTTCGCGCAGAGGAACAGATACCGCCGCCAGCAGGCCGCATAGGCCGCGTCGATGACCGCGCGGTCCGCGTGGTTCTCAACATAAAAACGATAGCGGTCGGCCAGACCGTCCACGGCGTCGAACGCCTCCGGGCGTATGTTCGTGCGGCAGATGCTGCCGTTGCGCAGGCGGTAGTGATAGAGCGGCTTGTCGATGCAGACGACCTTGTCGCAGCGCCAGAACAGGCGGTGTGCGACGAAGTCATCCTCATGCAGGCGGCCTTCGGGGTAATGCAGCAGTTTCCAGACCTCGGCGCGGTACATCTTGTTCCACGCGACGGTGTAGACCGTGCCGTAGGGGGTGTAAAACTCGTTCAGCAGGTCCTTGCCGCAGAAAACACCCTCCTGTGTGGGGCGTGTGAAATAGGCCGGGTCGCAGCTCTTGCCGTCCTCCTGCACGTCCTCGACAGAGCAGAGGGACATATAGGCGTCGTGCTCCTCGCAGGCGTCATACAGCGTCTGCAAAAAGCGCGGCAGAACGACATCATCGGAGTCAATAAAGGAATAATAGCGGCCCTTGGCGGCGTCGATGCCGGCGTTGCGCGCGGCGGACAGGCCCTGGTTCTCCTGATGGATGACCCGCACGCGCTCATCACGGGCAGCGTACTTGTCGCAGACCTCTCCGCAACCGTCGGTGGAGCCGTCGTCGATGAGAAGCACCTCGATGGGCACATTGATCTTCTGGGCCAGAATACTCTCGATGCACTCGGCCAGGTAGGGCTTCGTGTTGTAGATCGGCACGATTACACTGATCGCGATATGTTCCATAATTTATTTCCCCTTCCTCGTATGCAGGCGTCCCCAGGCAGCCGCCGCGCCGTAGGTCAGCGTGGGGCTGGCGCAGAACGCAGCAGCCCGCAGCTTCTCGCCCAGCGGCAGGTATTTGCTTGCCAGTATGTCGGGCAAAATGGCATCCAAATGCTTTTTGTGCGCCATAAACTTTGGTCTGACCTCGGGCAGGTTGCCCGCCGCATCGGACTGGCACCAGAACTGGTAAAAGATCTTCCAGTACCGCACAACGGCCCAGTCGTAGTACTCCTCGCGCCCGGGACGGGCCGAGAAGTATTGCAGCCACTCCCAGTACATCCGCAGGTCGTCGGTCTTGCGCGGCGGAAAGCCAGCCGTTGTGATCTGCCCGGCGCGGGTGCGGTAATGGTAAAGCACATCGGTCAGGCAGTTGCAGCGCTCACCCTCAAATACACGGTGCAGTACGCTGGCATCGTCTCCGAAAAGCATCGTCTCATCGTAATGAATGCCCTTTTCCTTAAACAACCGCGCGTCGAACAGCTTGTTCCAGCTTAAAGGTCCGTAAAAGCTGCCGGTCTGGAACGCCTCGAGCAAAAGCTCCTGCGCATCGCGCACACCGCCCTGACGGATCGTGACCATGCGGCCTTCGATTTTTTTGCCGTCGGCGTCGATGCAGTCGCCCGCGCAGGCGGCCAGCCGCACGCCATCGACCTGCACGGCGCTGTACAGCGTTGCAAACATGGTCGGTTCTATCAAATCATCGGAATCGACCATGCCGATGTAGTCGCCGCGGGCGTTGTCCAGCCCGGTGTTGCGGGCGTGGGCCGGACCGCCGTTCGGCTGGTGGAACACCCGGATGCGGGCATCCTCCTGTGCCAGCGCATCGCAGACCGCGGCGGAGCCGTCGTGGCTGCCGTCATCGACGAGCAGCAGCTCAAAGTCGGTGAACGTCTGGGCCAGAATGCTCTCCACAGCCGGGCGCAGGTACGGCCCCGTGTTGTAGACTGTGGAGATTATGCTGATTTTGGGATGGTCGGACATAGGCTTTTCCTTATATAAATGAAGAAATTTCTCGGCCCCCTCTGCGAGGGGGCTCCCGCCGCAGCGGGTGGGGGAGAGAGCCTTGCGGCAATCCGAAGCATTTCGGGCTGTGGCAAGGTTCAACCCCTCCGGCCCTGCGGGCCACCTCCCCTGCTAGGGGAGGCAAGAAGCGGTGTCACAATAAATTTTGCTTCGCCATCGTATACCCCGCCAGCAACCCCGGCCAATTGCACGCCACGCCAATGCGGTACGGCACGGCCAGAAGCCTGTTCGGGTCATTCCGCAGGCGTTCCCGCAGGGCTTTGCGGGCGGCGGGGTCGGCTAAAATTTCAGCAAACAGCGCGCGGCGCTCTGCATAGGACAGCGTGCCCTTACAGCCGGTCAGCAGACCGTACTGGTTCAGGCAGGCCCGCAGACGGCTCGCGGCCTCATAGGGGGCCGGGTCGATGCCGTTTTGCCGCAGCAAATCGGCCAGCGCCGGGCGGGTCACGCGCTCGGCGTCCAGCAAGTCCCCCCGCAGGCGGCGGGACAGACTGCCGGCCTCGGTATCATACTGCTTATAGTATACACCATCCAGACAATAAATGGCAGAGGTATTCTGTAAAAATTGTATGTTAAACAGCACGTCCTCGTTGATGGCAAGGCGCGCATCAAACCGCACAGCCCCGATGGCTGCGCGGCGGAACAGCTTGGGGTAGGGCGCGGCCAGCAGCCCCGTGTCAAACAGCAGGGGGGAGAGCGCACTGCCGAGAGCCTGTAAGTCCGGGCAGAACCCCGCAGGCAGGTAGTCGGTGGGCTTGACCGCACCGCTGCTTTCCCGCGTAAGGCCGAACAAAATCATGTCGGCGTCGGTGGTCAGGGCGTCCAGCGCGGCCCACAGACCGGGTAAAAGCGCATCGTCGGCATCCAAAAACAGCACCCAGTCCCCGTGCGCGGCGTCCAGCCCGGTATTGCGGGCCGCACCCGCGCCGCCGTTTGCACGATGCAGCGTCCTGACGCGCGGATCAGCGGCTGCCAATTCGTCACAGAGGGTGCCCGTGTCGTCGGGGCTGCCGTCGTCGACGAGCAGGACCTCCAAATCGGCGGGCGCACCGGTCAGGGCGCTGTCCACCGCGCGGCGAAGCGTGGCCGCGGCCCTGTAGCAGGGGATGATGACGGAAATGCTCACGGGTGCTCCTCCTGCAAAATGCTTTCGTAGATGTGCAGCAAATCAGCGGCGTTGCGGGCCGCATCATGGGTCTGCAGTGCGCGGGCACGGGCCGCCCGGCCCATGGCCGTACCGCCGTCGGGGCTGTGCAGCACCTGCAAAACGGCGCGGGCCAGCGCGTCGGCGTCCAGCGCATCGCCGTACAAAAGACCCTCGGTGCCCTTCGCCAGCATCGAAGGAATACCGCCCACGGCGCTGGCAACGCAGGGCAGGCCCAGCAGCATGGCCTCCCCTAAGCTGTTGGGGCTGTTCTCGCAGGCGGACGGCAGCAAAAAGACGTCTGCCTCCAGATACGCCTGCCGCATGGCCGCGGCATCCAGCGGCCCGGTGTAGCGGATGTGCTCCGTCACGCCCAGCTGTGCGGCCAGCCGCTTGCAGTAGAGCTTGTAGGGGAACATTCGGTCAATGACCGGGCGCAGCAGCGGGCCCTTGTCCAGCGGCGGCCAGCCCGCAATGCGCAGCTCGGCGTCACCGTACTCGGCCAGCACGGCAGGCAGCGCCTTGATGACGGTGTGCAGGTTTTTCAGCGGGTAGTTGCCCTGGGGCAGCAGCAGCACCGGCGCGGCGGCAAAGTCCCGCGCATGCCACAGCGTACCCGTATAAAACAGCGGACGCAGTGTCTCGTTGCAGGGGTAGTAGCGGGCGTGGGGGGCCAGCGCGGCGCAGGCGGCGCGGTCAAACGCCGTGCGGCCCGTCACATAGCGGGCATCGGCCAGCGCTGCGGCCTCCTTTGCGGCCAGTGCGTCAAAGCTCGCCTGCATATTGCCGAGCAGCTCGCCGGGAATGATTTTATCAATGGCGTGCCACAGCGCACCGGAACGGCGGTATTTTTCGGGCACGCCGTCGCAGAGGTGCGCGGCGCAGTCCCGCATAACGCCCTGTACGCTGAACAGCACGGGCAAGCCTGATGCGCGGGCAGCGTCGGCCATGACGGCGGCGGGGTCAAACTCGGTGCCCCATATATGCACAAGGTCGGGGCGCTCGGCCTGCAAAAGCGGCGCAAAGGCGGCAGTGTCGCGCACGACGCGGTAATGCACGCCGTCCGCGGTGCCGTCGGCATCCTCTTTGCCCACGCAGAGCACGGTCAGGTGCAGATCGGGGCAGGCGCGCAGCGCGGCCAGCTGCCCGGTCAGCCAGCTGCCGCTGACATCGCTGGCTCCGGCCAGCCCGCAGGCAGCCGCCGCCTGCGGCAGGGTGGTTCTGACAAGCCAAAGAATGTGCATAGGGACTCCTTTATTTTCTCTTGAATGGCCGCAGCTGACCGCTCACAACCACTTTAAAAACTCCTCCGCGACCTTCTCCGGGGTGAACTCGGGGTAGAGCCTTGCCGTCTGGGCAAAGGGAAGGGCATGACCCTGTACATTGTGCAGCCAGCTGTGCAGCTTTGCCACGGTGCCCGGCGTGACGCCGTCCTTCCGGTGCAGAACCAGCGCCAGCGGGTAGCGCACCAGATAGGGCAGGGCGGGGTCGTTCTCGCTCACAGCCAGATGCAGTACCGGCTTGCCGGTGGCAAAATAGCCAAACAGCTTGCTGGGCATCTGATTGTCATAGGTGTTGCCCAGACTGACAAGCACGTCGGCGCGGTTTTCCAGCGCGGCGGCCTCGTCGGGCGGCAGCAGGCCGGGGCGCACAAATTTTGCGCCCAGAACACGGGCTGTCTCGTCGGCGTCGGCGGCAAAGCGCTCCCAGCCGCCGCCCGCCATCGTTAATGTTACAGTGTCGTCGTGCAGTGCGCGGAACAGCGCCAGCGCAAAGCCGGGCTCCCGCATACCGGGGTGCAGGCTGCCGCAGAAAACACACTGTATATCGTCGTGTTCCACCGGCTCCATGACCCGCGGCAGCAGCGTTGGAAAGCCCAGAACGTGTACCTTTTCCCGCCACGGGGCCAGCGGGGCGCCGTCGGCGTAGTCGGGCAGGGCCTGCGGCGTGACGAAGGTCCCGTCCAGCGCGTCCAGCAGCTGCCCCTCCCGCGCAAAGCCGCCCGGGGCTGTGTAGTCCCGGTTGGAGGCATAGGGGTCCAGCTGCCACAAAAATTTCTTCCCGCGGATGGCGGCAGCTTCCAGCGCAAACGCCGTGCGGTAGGGCGCACAGACGGCACAGACTGCGTCAAAGTGAAATTCCGCGTTCAACCGCTCGATTTCCCGCCGGCTGTCCACGGTGCGGCGGGGCTGCTTCAGCACCAGCTGGCGGAACGCCGCCGCCGCTGCCGCGGGGTGTGCAGCCAGCCGGGCCAGCCGCAGCGGCACCGGCGTGCCGCCCTTTTGGCCGTTTTCCAGCGCCTCGTTCATCTGGCGCTCGTCGGCAAAGGCCAGCAGGTGCTGCATGGCCCCCTCCGGCGGGGCGGGCGGGGCGTGCAGGCCGTCCCAGAGGGTCAAAATATGTACGGTATGGTCGCGGCGGAGCAGCTGCTCCGCCAGCCGAAAGCCCATCAGGGCGTTGGCGCTGGCGGGGTTTTCCACCCGGTCCAGTACAAGTAAAATGCGCATTATTGTCGGTCCTTCAAGAAATTTCGGCACGCCCACTGCCAGAGCCGCGGCATGTGCAGCGTCAGCCAGGCCGAAAGCCGGATGCTCCGGGGCAGCAGCGGATTGCGCCCCAGCTGCGGGTCGTCGGCCCCCGCGGCAATGCCGATCTTCAGCTCGTTCAGCTGGACGCGGTAGTCTGCGGCGTTGGCACGGCGCAGGATCATGCTGGCCAGATAGACGAGCTTTTCATAGTAAAAGGCGTTCACGCTCTGCTGCATTTCGGCGGGGGCCGTGGCACGGATCTCCGCAGCGGCGCGGCGCTGGTCGTCGATGCTCTGCGGCGGCAGGGCGCGGTGGCTGGCGCTGGCCGCGTGCTGGCGGTAGTGATAGCCTGCAAAATCGCAGAACGCACACCCCGGAGCGGCTAAAAATGCACGCCAGTTCGCCAATAAATCCTCGTTATAGGCCAGCCCGTTGTCGAGCATCTCCTCGGTCAGCAGGTCGGCGGAGAACAGCTTGTTCCACAGGCCGTAATCCACGGCGTGGTCATGCAGCAGCGCGTCCAGATGGGCGGGGCTTCGCAGGATCTTGCTGTTGCAGGGCGCGGGCGCGTCGGCGGGCACAGTGTCGGTAAAGGTATCGTACCGGCAGCAGGCCAGCGGCAGCCCGCTGTTCGTCACCGCCGCATACAGCGTGTCCAGAAACTCAGGGTGGTACAAATCGTCCGCGTCGCAGAACGCAAACCATTTGGCCCCCAGCGCCCGCCCCTCGCGCACACCCGCCGTGCGGGCCGCGCAGACACCGCTGTTGGTCTGGTGCAGCGCTACAAAGCGCTGGTCGCCCGCCGCGATGGCATCGCAGAGCGCGGGGGAGTCGTCGGTGGAGCCGTCTTCCACCAGAATGCACCGGAAGCCGTCAAATTTCTGGGCAGCAATCGCGTCGGTGCAGGCGGTCAGGAACGCCGCCGCATTATGTACAGGTACGATGACCGCGATCTCACAGGGCTTCATGGCGTCACCTCGGCATAACGGCGCAGGTAAAAGGCTTGCAGGACCTCGGCGCTCGTGTGGATGTCATATCCGGCCTTAATGGCCTTCTCCCGCGCCTGCGGGTCGCGGCGGAAAGAGGCCGCCGCAATTGTGTTTGCCCACGCGGCGGTGTCGTTCAGCGGCAGGAATTTTACCCTGTCGGTGAACGCCGCGCCGCGGTCCACCGTGTCGGCCACAAAGCAGGGCAGACCCGCGGTCTGCGCCTCCACCAGCACGACGGGCAGCCCCTCGAAAAGGCTGGGCAGCAAAAAGGCGTCCATCGCGTCGTAAAAGCTCTGGATGTTGCTGCGCACGCCCGCAAAGATCACACTGTCGCCAAGGCCGAGCTCGGCGGCCAGCGCCTGCATTTTCTCCACGTAGGCGGGGTCGCCGCCGCCCAGCAGCACCAGCCGTGCCTTGGGCAGGCGGGTGCGCACGGCGGCAAAAATTTTGAGCAGTCCCGGGTGGTTCTTCTGGTCGGAGAACCGCCCCACATGGCCGAACAGGATTTCCTGATCGGTCACACCCAGCTCACCGCGCAAAAGCGCACGGCGCTGCGGGTCGCGGGCGGCAAACCGCGCCGTGTCGATGCCGTTGGGCACGACGGTGAACGGATGCTTGCCAAAAAGCATCTGCCCGGCCTTCTCACTGCACGCAAAGCGGTCCGTCAGGCCGATGTTGAAAAAGCTGCTCATAAAATGATCGAGCCGCCCCACAAAATTGCGCTCATACGCGGTATTGTGGCTGTGGCCGCACCGCACGGGGATACCCGCGCGCCGCGCCGCGGGGTTGTAGAACATGCCAAACCCGCTGTAATGGCCGTGGATGATGCGCCACTCGGGGTGGGCGGCAAACAGCGCCCGCAATTCACGCAGGTAGCGAGGCAGGTTGTTGTCCTGCCGGACGGTCAGCTTGAAGATGCGCCCGCCCAGTGCACGGATTTCATCGTCAAAAAAGCACGGCTTATCGTAATGATAGAGAAAATCGAACTGGACCTTCTCCCGGTCGATCGTGCGGTAGACGTTCATGACAAAGGTCTCCATGCCGCCGGCGTCCATGGCGGGCATGACCTGTAAAACACGGATGGGCGGCATCAGCGTTCAGCCTCCAATGCGGCCATCTTTTGCAGATTCTCTGCAGTTTTGGCCGGAATTTCGTCTTTGTCCGTTGTATCCTCTTTGTCGTCGCAGGAGAGCGCCCGCAGGTCACAGGTGCGGGCGCCGTCGAAGCGGTATTTATCAGCTTTCATGGGCAATGCCTCCCTGAAATTATACTTATTTATAAGTATACCCGTTTTTGTGCATTTGTGCAACAGCAGGGCAAGAAAAAAGCTCCCCTTGCAAAAGGGGAGCGAAATTCCTGGCCACCTCCCTCGCAGAGGGAGGCAAGAGTTATTTCTTCGGCTTCTTTTCCGCTTCGGCGCATTTGCTGTGGCAGCCGGCACAGTTGCCGCCGCAGCCGCCCTGCCAGCCGCCGTTCTGGCAGATGAACAGGATCGCCAGTGCCAGCAGCACAAAAATAATCACAACAATGATAACACTTGCCATATCGTATACTACCTCATACGTATCTGTAGGGGTGTTTTCCGGCGCGGTTCACACCAGGCCGAACACCGTTCCTACACAGTGTACCACAAATGCCACGATCCATGCAATACCGCATTGCATCAAAACGACGCCTGCTGCGGCGCGGGCACCGCCCAGCTCACGCTTGACGGCAGCAATCGCGGCCACGCAGGGCGTGTACAGCAGGGTAAACACCAGAAACACGATGGCCGTGAACGGGGTAAACAGCGTGGTCAGTGCGGCGGTGTCCCCGCCCAGAAGGACCGTCAGCGTAGAGACAACGCTCTCCTTGGCCGTAAAGCCGGTGATCAGCGCGGTGGAAACGCGCCAGTCGCCAAAGCCCAGCGGCCTGAACAGGGGAGCAATAAAACTGCCGATGGCCGCCAGCAGGCTCTTGTCCGCCGAAGCGGCCACGTTCAGACGCATGTCAAAGGTCTGCAGGAACCAGATCAGCACCGTTGCCACAAAGATAATGGTGAAGGCCTTCTGCAAAAAGTCGCGGGCCTTCTCCCAAATCAGCTGGCAGACACTGCGCGCCGAGGGAAAACGGTAGTTGGGCAGCTCCATGACGAAGGGGACAGGCTCGCCCTTGTACTTGGTGAATTTCAGCAGGATCGCGTACAGGATGCCGCACAGGATGCCCGTAATGTACAACCCGATCATCACGACGGCACGCCACTGCCGGGGGAAGAACGCCGTCGTGAACAGGGCGTAGATCGGCAGCTTGGCCGAGCAGCTCATGAACGGGGTGAGCAGGATCGTCATTTTGCGGTCACGGTCACTGGACAACGTGCGGGTGGCCATGATGGCGGGCACCGAGCAGCCGAAGCCGATGAGCATGGGCACAAAGCTGCGGCCCGAAAGTCCGATGCGGCGCAGCAGCTGATCCATGACGAAGGCCACACGCGCCATATAGCCGGTGTCCTCCAGAATAGACAGGAAGAAGAACAGCGTGACGATGGTCGGCAGGAAGCTCAGCACGCTGCCCACGCCCGCAAAGATGCCGTCAATAACAAGGCTGTGCACAACGGGGTTGATGCCGTAGACCGTCAGTGCGTGGTCGGTCAGGTTGGTGAGCGCGTCAATACCCAGTGTCAGCAGGTCGGACAGGCCCGCGCCGATGACACCGAACGTCAGCCAGAATACCAGCGCCATAATGCCGATAAAGCAGGGCAGGGCGGTGTATTTGCCGGTCAGGATGCGGTCAATGGCCACACTGCGCTTGTGCTCGCGGCTTTCGCCGGGGCGCACAACGGTTTTGTCGCAGAGGCGTTCAATAAAGTTGAACCGCATATCCGCCAGCGCTGCTTCGCGGTCCAGACCCGTCTCACTTTCCAGCTCGGCAATTGTGTGACCGAGCAGCTCGGTCTCGTTCGCATCGAGGTCCAGCGCGGATTCGATCAGCGTATCGCCCTCGACCAGCTTTGTTGCAGCAAAACGCAGCGGCAGCCCGGTGCGGGCAGCGTGATCCTCGATCAGATGGCTAACGGCGTGTACACAGCGGTGCACCGCACCGCCCGCGCCGTCCCCGGCGTCGCAGAAGTCAATGCGGCCCGGTGTCTCGCGGTGGCGGGCCACATGCAGGGCGTGCTCGACCAGTTCGTCGATGCCCTCATTCTTGGCGGCGGAGATCGGCACAACCGGCACGCCGAGCAGCTCCTCCAGCTCGTTGACCATGATAGTGCCGCCGTTGGCGCGGACCTCATCCATCATGTTCAGCGCCAGAACCAGCGGAATGTTCAGCTCCATGAGCTGCATCGTTAAGTACAGATTGCGCTCAATGTTGGACGCATCCACAATGTTGATGATGCCGTCCGGGTGCGTATTGAGCAGAAAATCGCGGGTGACGATCTCCTCACTGGAATAGGGGGACAGGCTGTAAATGCCCGGCAGGTCGGTGACGGTAGCCTCGGCATGGCCGCGGATGACGCCGTCCTTGCGGTCCACCGTCACACCCGGGAAGTTGCCGACGTGCTGGTTGGAACCGGTCAGCTGGTTAAAAAGCGTCGTCTTGCCGCAGTTCTGGTTGCCGGCCAGCGCGAACCGGAGCGGCTGGCCTTTGGGAATTTCGGCCCCGCTCTTGCGGTCATGGTAGCTGGGGGCCTTGCGCAGTTCGCCCACGCCGGGGTGGGGCACCGCGGTGTGGCGCTCCTCACTGCGGGCGGCGCGGTCCGTCTCGTGGACGTTCTCCACTTCGATTTTAGCCGCGTCGTCCAGCCGCAGCGTCAGCTCATAGCCGCGCAGCTCGACCTCGATGGGGTCGCCCATCGGCGCGACCTTGCGCAGGGTGACCTCGGTGCCGGGGGTCAGGCCCATGTCCAGCAGGTGGTGGCGCAGCTCGCCCTGGCCGCCGATGGCACGCAGTACAGCATCCTGCCCGATTTTCAAATCCGCCAGTGTCATATCTACAATCCTCTTTCACTTTGAAAGTTTGACTTGTCTAACTTTTTGCAGCTATAGTGTACCACAACATCGGTGGAGATGCAAGGGCGTATTGCCCGCCCGCGGCGGTTGTGGTATACTTTTTTATCAAAGGGAGAGGATGGTTATGAAGCTGACAGTACGCAGGGCCGCGGCGGCGGACCTGCCGACGCTTTTGCAGATTTTTGACAACGCGCGGGCGTTCATGCGCACCCATGGCAACCCGCACCAGTGGCCGGACAGCTACCCCGGCGCGGCGCGCCTTGCCGCCGAGATCGAGCGCGGCGTCTGCAGGGCAGGTGCGCGGCATCGGGCAGTTCTGTATTGACTGGTGCCTGCGGCAGGGCCTGCCTGTGCGTGCCGACACCCACGCCGATAACGTCTACATGCAGCGCGCGCTGGAAAAGAGCGGGTTTGTGAGGTGTGGGAGAATCTACACTGAAGATGGCTCGCCGCGGTGGGCGTATTACCATAAGGCCGCAACCCAAAAGGCTTCCCCCGCGGGGGAAGCTGTCCGCGCAGCGGACGGATGAGGGGCAGCCTTCCGCTGCAACCCGTAACCGGGCCGCAGCCGGAAGGCTGCCCCTCATCCGCCCTCGGTCAGAGCCTCGGGCACCTTCCCCAAGGGGGAAGGCTTTCTCATTTTTATTTACCTTTACCGTCCAAACACCGACCCTAAGCTGCTGAACCAGTTCGAGATGTTCTGTACCTGGGTCTGCAGGCTGTTGACGGTGTCCATCAGGGCGGGAAGCTCGGTCAGGACCTTGTTCAGGGCGTCAACATCGACCTTTTTCAGCTGTGCGGTGATTTCCGGCAGATCCTGCATCATGCTGTCCAGCTGGGCCTGATCCAGTGTGTCCAGACTGGTCTGGACGGTGTCGGCCAGATCGTTCACGCGGTTGCAGGCGTCCATAACGTTGACGTAGGCCTCGTTCATCCGCCAGCTGAAGAACGCCAGCGCCGCCAGAATGATCACGCAGAGCACAACGCTCAGCACCATGCGCTTGCGCTGGTTGGCGATGATGCCGCGGTTCTGCTGATCCTGTAATTCCAGCTGGGCCTCAATGCGGTTGAGCTGCGCCTTCAGGTCGGCGGCGTCCAGCCTGCCGTCGCGGTTTTCGTCGTTGGCGCGGTTCAGCTCCGCTACGCGGTTTTTCAGCTGGTCGTCCATTTGTGTGTTCAGATTTTCCATAGCGTACTCCCTTTAGGTAGGTTTGTAGGGACCGGACATGTCCGGCCCTGACGTGTACGGTAAACGGGCACTTGCGGGAAGGCTGCGGGCCGGGCATGCCCGGCCCCTACGCGGCAGCAGGGCTGCTATTTCCGCGTATCCTTCATCTCGAACCAGAAGGTCGAGCCGCGGCCAACGGCGCTGTCAACGCCGAAGGCGAAGCCGTGCTGCTGTAAAATTGCCTTCGTGATGGACAGGCCCAAGCCGGTGCCGGTACGCCCGCTGTCCTGCCGCGCACGATAGTAGCGGTCAAAAATGTAAGGCAGATCCTCCGGCGGGATGCCGGGGCCGTGATCCTCGATTTCAATGCGGCAACCCTTCTCCTGCGGGATGGCCCGCAGCACAACGACACCGTCCGCACCGATGTGGTGGAACGCATTGCCCAGCAGGTTGTGCATGACCCGCTCCATCATGGCTGGGTCGGCGCTGACCGGGCAGGGCTCGTTGGCCTGCAAATCAAGCTGCCAGTGATTTTTGTCGCACAGCGCGTCGTAGCGGCCTGCGACCTCAAAGCAGAGGTCGCTCATGTCAAAGTCAACAAGATTCGGCCTTTCCGCACCGCTCTGCACTTTACTCAGCTCCATCACGCTGTTGACGAGCGTGGAAAGCCGGTTCGTCTCATCGACAATGATGCTGCACTGCTCGGTACGCTTGGCGTCGTCGCTGCCGGTCAGGTCGCGCACGGTCTCGGCGTAGCCCTTTATCAGGGTCAGCGGGGTGCGCAGGTCGTGGCTGACGTTCGCCAGAATGTCCTTTTCGAGCTGGGCGCTGCGCTTGACCTCGGCGGCCATGTGGTTGAAATCCTCGGCCAGACGTCCGATCTCATCGTGGCGTTCAACCTTGATCTGCACATCGTAGTTGCCGGAGGCGATCTCCTGCGCGCCGTTGGACAGCTTGCGGATCGGGTTCGTGAACCAGCGGCTGAAAAGTATCGCCAGCAGCAGGTCCAGCACCAGCAGAATCAACGCGACAGGCCCAAGGATCGCGCGCAGCACCTCGGCAGCCGTCGTGATCTGCGCCAGACTTGCCGAGACAATAACCCCGTACTGCCCGTCGGCGGAGAGCCGCCCGACGCACATCTGCATCGAGGAGCCGATCTTTACGATCTGGTACAGCGAGCCGTCCTGAAACAGCTTTTGCCGCAGCTGAATGGCAATGCGGGTGTCCAGATTGTAGCCAAACTCCCCGCCGAACGCGCCGGTGCTCTCATGCAGCAGGCAGGGGTACATGCTCTCGTAGGCTTTCAGGCAGCGCAGCGTTGAATCGGAGAAATCCACGCAGTTGCCGTCAACGTTGATTTTTTTGTCCCGGAACGTCTGGCTCACGCCGCTCCAGAATTCATCGTTCAGATAGAGCCCCTGATAGGTGCGGCTTGAAATTTCCGCGTCCGACTGGTCGATCAGCGCCGTGATGGCGGCGGCCTTGCTGTCCAGCTTGGCGCGAATGTTGCGGTTGTACTGCGGCTCCAGCGCGTAGGTGATGATCCCCCACACCAGCAGCAGCGTAAAGAGCGTGATGCCGCCGATAAAGAGCATCAGCTGCCATTGGATGCCGGGCGCAAAGGGGCGTTTTTGCTTTATTTCGTCCTTTTTCATACAGCGTCCGGGTCAAACTTGTACCCGATGCCCCATACGGTCACGATCATCTTACGGCAGGCACCCAGATGGCCGCGCAGCATCTTGACGTGGGTATCGACGGTGCGGTCCTCGCCGTAATAGTCATAGTTCCAGACCTTTTGCAGGATCTTTTCGCGGCTCAGCGCAATGCCCTTGTTGCTGACCAGAAAAACCAGCAGATCAAACTCCTTCGGGGTCAACGACGCCTCCTGCCCGGCCACCTTTACGCTGTGGCTGGCCGTGTCGATGGACAAATCGCCGAAGGTATAGCTCCCGGTGGCCTCGGCGGGCTTGGGCATCGTGCGGGCCAGCACGGCCTTGACACGGGCGACCAGCTCCCGCGGGGAGAACGGCTTGACGACATAGTCATCGGCACCGCTCTCCAGCCCGGTCAGCTTGTCGTATTCCTCACTGCGGGCGGTCAGCATGATCACGGGGGTCATGATCTTGCGGGTGCGCATCTCCCGCAGGCAGGTCATGCCGTCCATAAACGGCATCATAATGTCCAGAATTACCAGATCAATGCCGCCCTGGCTCAGCACGCTCAGCGCGGCGGTGCCGTCGCCGGCCTCTTCACAGGTAAAGCCCGCATATTGCAGATGCTCGCGGATGAGGTCCCGGATGCGCGGCTCATCATCCACGATCAGAATTTTAGCCATAGGAATGCCCTCCTTATACGTCTATATTACCACAATACAATGCAAGAGTGGAAGAATTGTGAAAAAAAATAAAATTTTTATAAAAATGTTTGCTTATATCCGGGTCCTGCCATATAACTTTACGGAAGTGCATCCTTTTTGCAAAACCTGTTGCAATTTGCCGCTGTACGCGGTACAATGACGGCAGGAGCGTGAGCGATTATGAAAATTCTGCTTTGCATTGTCTTACTTCTGGTGGTTCTGACGCTGTTCGCCGTCTGGCCGGGCAAGCGGCGGGACGCCCTGCGTGCGCCGTTTCTGGGCCGCAACTGCGCACACCGCGGGTTCTTCGGCAAGGAGCAGCGCCCGCCGGAGAACAGCCTGCCCGCCTTTGCCGCGGCGGCCAAAAACGGCTACGGCATTGAGTTGGATGTACAGTTTACCGCGGACCGGCGGCTTGTGGTTTTCCACGATGATACGCTGGATCGTATGACCCCGGCCAAGGGCTTTGTGCACGATATGCCGTGGGCGGAGTTCTCGGCCCAGCCGCTGGCCGGCAGCGACGAGCACCCGCCTCTGTTTGCCGATATGCTGCGCACCGTCGCCGAGGCCAACCCCGACACGCCGCTGATCGTCGAGATCAAGAGCCGCAGCGAGTACAAGCAAACCTATCTGGAGGAGCTTTGCCGCGCAACGATTGCCGAACTGAAAACCTACCCCGGCCCCTACTGCATCGAGAGCTTTGACCCCCGCGTCGTGGGCATCGTGCGGCGGCAGGCCCCCGGTCTGCTGCGCGGTCAGCTGGCCGACAGCTACCGGAGCTACCGCAAGACCGGTGCGCATCCCGTGCCCGCGTTCGTGTTCTCCCACTGCCTGGGCAACTTTTTGGGGCGGCCTGATTTTATCGCCTGGTGCCCCGAAAAGCGCAACTGGGCCGTGCGTCTCTGCGCGCGCCTGGGTGCCATGATGGTCATGTGGACCGCCCTGCCCGAGCATGACACCCGGAAGCTCGAGGCCGAGAACGACGCGGTCATTTTCCAGTGGTACGCGCCGAAACAGCAGTATAAGTAATGCGTATGGCCGTTGCCATTGCGGGCGGATATAGAATCCGCCCCTACGGACAGGGTGCCGCGTTTCGTCGTAGGGGCGCATTCAATATGCGCCCGCCACCCGCCGCGCACTGAACACATAAAAAGCGCAGCCCCCGCATACATTGCATTGACAATGTGTGAGGGGGCTGCGCTTATGTTTTTATTTACCGTTACAAAACCCGGTCTGCGGCAGGCGGGCGCGCTGGCTCTGTGCGCCGTCTGCCTGTGCGGCACGGTGGCCGCGGCGGTACATTTTTCCGGTGGGGCAGTCACGGCGTCCGCCGCGGCGGTGCCGGGCATCGAGACCACGCAGGACATCGGGACTTATTTTACCGGCTACGGCTTTGACACCGACCTGGCCAGTGCGGCGGTGGACAAAGTGAAGATCCCCAAAAAGTGGGACGACAGCTTTGCCGCCTTCAACCAGATCGTGCGGGAAAGCGGCCTTGACCTGGCCGATTACAAGGGCAAGACCGTGGAGAAATGGACTGTGCTCTGCCCGCAGCTCTCTACGGGCGACCATGACACCTACTGTGTGCTGCTGGTCTACAAGGCTAAGGCCGTGGGGGCATATTTACTGCAAAAGCCGTCCGGCGAGGTGACAGGGCTTATCACTGCCGCCAAAGCCGGCGCCGAAGTCGCCTCGGAGGAGGAAACCGTGGAAATTTCCGCCGACGCCTACCCGGAGGAGTAAACGCTGTGGACGCTGCGCAGGCGGGCATTGCTCGCCCGCGCACACGCCGTAGGGGCGGATTCCATATCCGCCCGCGGAGCTTTACGTCGGCTGCTTTTTATTCATCCAACCACCGTTCCCGCGGCAACGCAAACACCGCGCCGCAGAGCAGCAGCAGAGCGGGGTCGCTGGTCAGGTGGGTGACCTGGCTCTCCATGTAGCCATAGGCCAGCATGACCAGAAGGCAGGCCACGGCCTGCCACTGCCCGCGTCGGGCATAGCCGTACAGCGCCGTCATCATCAGCGCGCAGACCAGCACGACCATCACGGGGCCGGTCAGGTAGAGCAGATACACAAAAATATTGTCCAGCGCGGGCCAGTCCGGGAGCATCTGGCCCGCAATTTTTATGTCGAACACCCGGTATGCCGCCCATGCCAGCGAGATGCGGCAGGTCAGCAGGTCGTCGAGCTTCTTCAGCCAGCCGGGGCCGATGTCGTTGGCCCACGGCCCGATTTTTACGACGAACAGCGGTAAAATATAACTGACCGCGGCCAGCACCGGCACCGTGGCCGCGCAGAGCGCTGCCAGCGGTCTGCAGCCCGGGTGCAGCCCCCTGCGGGTGCGCAGCTTTGCCAGTGCCAGCAGCAAAACGAGCAAAAACGTGCAGAGCGCCGCGGACCGGGACTTGGGGCCGACCATCAGGAACACGCCCACGGCGGCCACGCCCGCCAGTTCCGGCCAGGTCAGCCTGGCGCGGCGCAGCAGCACCCACGCCAGCAGCAGGCCGAACATCACCCCGCCGAAAGTGTTGGGGTGGCCGTAGCCGAACATCAGGCGGTAGCTGCCGTTGCGCTCACTGGTCGCGTCGGGCGCGATGATGCCCGCAAAGTGCAGCAGCTCCACCAGCGCCAGCGTCGGCACGCCGCAGGCCAGAAATGCCTTCATCACACGGCGCAGCGGCACGTCCTTGGCGGCCAGCAGGGCCACGCAAAGCCCCAGCCACCAGATGTTCTGCCCGTTGAAGTAGACCCATCGCGCCACAAAGTACAGCAGCCCGGCGCAGACCATGCTGCGGCCATTGTATTTTGTGCCCAGCAGGATCTTAAAGCCGAAGCAGAGATACATGACCCAGTCCAGCACGGGGGAGACCCGCGTCTGCAGCCAGGGCCAGTTTTCCCGCGCCATGCTGTTGTTGAACACAACGATGAACTCATACACCATCACGCCCATCAAAAACGCCCATGCACCGTATTTTTGGCGCACCGACGCATAGCGCGTGGTGAACAGCAGCCGTTCCTCGCCCCACCATGCGACAAGGGCGCGCCTGTGCCGCAGCACGGGCAGAAAATCAAGCACAGCCGCCAGCGCCAGAAACGCCAGCAGCCCATTTGCAAAACCAAACAAAGGGACAAACCTCCCACTTTTTACAGTACTTGTAAACCTATTATAAACATTTGCCCCGCCGTTTGACAAGCCTTTTGCAGAATGTTATTCTTATACTGTACAATTATTTCCGGGAGGATGCCCCTATGAACGCAGAGCAATATCGTGCCGTCATCGGGTGGTTCAATGCACGGCCAGCCGCCAAAAAGGCGCTGCGGCTCGTCAGCCGCAGCGCCGTGGCGCTCGTCTACCTGCTGTACCTGGGTATGCTGGCCTGGCTGGCGTGGCATCGGATGGGACAGCTTTGGCCCGCGCTCGTCGTGCCCGCGTCGGCGTTCGTCGTCGGCACGCTGGTGCGCAAGCTCATTGACCGCCCGCGGCCCTACACGGCGCTGGGCTTTACGCCGCTTTTCCCCAAGGACAAGACCGGCCAGAGCATGCCCAGCCGCCACTGCTTTTCGGCGGCGGCCATTGCCGGGACGGCGTGGTACGTGCTGCCGCCGCTCGGCGCGGTGCTGGCCGTGCTGGGCGTTCTCATTGCGATTTCCCGCGTCGTGACCGGCGTACACTATATCAGCGACGTGCTGGCCGGTCTCGCGTTCGGCAGCGTCTTTGCCGTGCTTGGCTGGAACGCCTTTGTGCTGGCCGCGTCGGCGCTGGGCTTTTACGCCATTATGCTATTATAAAAAGGAACAGACTTATGAAAAAATGGACCGCTGCGGCCCTCGCCGCGCTGACTGCCCTGACCCTGACCGGGTGCAGCTTTCAGGATGTGATGCTCTACCTCTACGGCGGCGACAGCTTTGTGACAAGCGCCGAGCCGGACTACACCACCTGCGACGGCGACAACGGCGTGACTGTCGTCTATGACCAGAACCAATGGGAGCAGCCCGTCATGGCGCAGGACGACACGCTGTCGCTGACCACGGGCAACCAGCTGAGTTACACGGTGGTGCTTTTGCAGACCACCGACACCTACACGGATTTTCTTGCCCAGTCGGGGCAGGAGTTGGAGGAAACGACCGGCACGGTCCGGTATGATATCGGCTTTACCGTACCCGATGCCGCTGTGTCGGCAGTGCGCTATGACTGCGGCAGCTACCAGACGATCTTTGCCCAGATCGACTACGATTGCGGCGAGACGATCTATGTCACGGCCGCTGCCCGCACGCAGGATTATGAGCCGATCATCGCGCTTTTGCAGAACGTCTGGCCCACCGGCCATGCCCCGGAAAACGCCCGGACCGCCGATAAAACGACCAAGGCCGTGACCGAGGACGACGTCAACGGGGGACGGAGCAAGAGTTTGGCGTAAAGGCAAAGCGGCAAAAGCCCCTCCGGTCATCGCTGCGCTCGACCACCTCCCCTTACAGGGGAGGCTTTGCGCGGGCATTGCCCGCGCAAGAGGCTCCTCACGAAGTGGGGAGCTGGCCGAGCGCGCGAGGCCTGAGGGGCTCTGCCGCCCGCCGGAGGTCTCAGACCTCCCGTTTTATTTGCCAAATTTACCGGATGAAATTCGTCCGCTTGTCATTCTCCGCCACAGGTGCCGCAATGCCCGCCGCCTTGCCGGCCTCGATGCACCTGAGCATCCACGCCATGTTGCGGCCCAGGTTGCGCATGATCTGCAGGCCCTCCTCGTCGGAGAGAACCTCCTCGGCCTTGCCGCCGTGGACCATCGGCCAGTAGGTAGAGCTGATGAGCGGCATCTCAAAGAACTGCGGTACCTTCTCCATGGCCTCCAGCGCCGTCGTCGTGCCCGCGCGGCGGGCGCTTGTCACGACAGCCGCGGGCTTGTGGCGCAGGTATTTGCCGCCGCTGATGGCCAGCCGGTGCATAAAGCCCAGCATGCTGGCCGCCGCCGTGGCGTAGTGGACCGGCGCGCCGAACACGATGCCGTCGGCCTTCTCGACCAGCGGCAGCACGTCGGCCACAGGGCCGCCGAACACGCATTTGCCCGCCTTGCTGCAGCCGCCGCAGCCCACACAGCCGCCCACCGGCGCAGAGCCAATGTGGAAAATCGTCGTCTCGATGCCCGCTTCGTTCAGCACCTTGGCCATCTCGGTCAGGGCTGCGTTGGTGCAGCCGTTTTTGTGCGGACTGCCGTTGATCAACAATACATTCATAGTAAGTACCTCCGTTTTGGATTTGCTCTTATTACCATTGTAGCACGCCTTGCAAACGATGTGCAAGAGAAAGGCCGTTTCCTATGCCAAACACCTGTGTCAATTACGAGAAAAAATGCGGCGGCTGCCCGCTGCTGGCGCTGCCCTACCGTGAACAGCTTGCCCAAAAACAGGCCCGCCTGCAGGAGCTGCTGGGCGGGTTTGCCCCGGTCAAGGCCGTGCAGGGCATGGCCGAGCCGCTGCACTATCGCAACAAGGCCATTGCCAGCTTTGCCACCCAGCGCGGCAAACTCGTCTGCGGCCTGTATGCCGAGGGCACCCACCGCGTCCTGCCCGGCGCGGACTGCCTTTTGCAGGAGGAAATTTTGAATAAGACGCTCGCCGCCGTGCTGGACGCCGCCCGCGCCTGCCGCTGGACTGCCTACGATGAGGACCGCGGCACCGGCCTTTTGCGTCATACCGTGCTGCGCAGCTCCGGCGACGGTAAGGTGCTGGTCACGTTGGTCACGCCCGGCCCCGACCTGCCCGGCAGCAAGAATTTCTGCACGGCTCTGCACAAAAAAGCGCCTTGGGTCGTCAGCATCGTGCAGAATATCAACCCCACCCGCTCCAGCGCCGTGCTAGGCAGCCGCGAGAAAACGCTCTACGGCCCCGGCTTTGTGCTGGATATGCTGTGCGGCACGCAGTTTGCCATTTCGTCCCGTAGCTTTTACCAGGTCAACCGCACACAGACCGAGGTTTTGTACAAGAAAGCGCTGGAGCTTGCCAAGCTGACGGGCCGCGAGACGGTTATTGACGCTTACTGCGGCATCGGCACGATTGGCCTCTGCGCTGCGCCGCTGGTCAAACAGGTCATCGGCGTTGAGCGCAACCCCGCCGCCGTGAAGGACGCCGCCGCCAACGCTCGCCGCAACAAAATTGCAAATGCCCGCTTTGTCTGCGCCGACGCCACCGAATGGATGGCCGCCGCGGCCGGGGAGGGCCTGCACCCGGATGTAGTGTTCCTTGACCCGCCCCGCGCGGGCAGTACGCCGGAGTGCATCGCGGCAGTCAACAAAATGAAGCCGCGCCGCGTCGTCTACGTCAGCTGCGACCCCGAGACCCTCGCCCGCGACGTTGCCGCCTTCACCCGCCTCGGCTGGCGCGCCGCCAAGTTCTGCCCAGTAGACCTGTTCCCGCAGACGAAGCACGTGGAGACGGTAGTACTTTTGTCCAAACTCAACACCAAGCAGCATATCGAGGTGGAGTTGAATCTGGACGAGCTGGATTTGACATCGGCGGAGAGTAAAGCCACCTATGATGAGATCAAAGCCTATGTGCTGGAAAAGCACGGCCTGAAGGTGTCCAGCCTGTATATCTCCCAGGTTAAGCGGAAGTACGGGCTAGATGTGGGGCAGAATTATAATCTGTCAAAGAAAGAAGACGCGAAAGTACCACAGTGCCCGCCGGAAAAGGAAGCTGCAATTATGGATGCACTAAAGCATTTTCAAATGATTTGATGGCAAGCCTGTCTTGCTCAAAGCAAAACGTGGTCTGGGATTCCAATATCCAGACCACGTTTTTGCCAATCAATATCTCACGATTTCGTGAATTTTATTTGTCTTTTAGCACAATATCCGTTATACTAGTAAATAGGAAAAAATCAGGAGGTGCGGGATGGCAATCAGTTACAATCGGCTGTGGAAACAGTTGATCGATCATGGTTTGAGCAAAACCGACATGATGCACCGTGCAAAAATCAGCACCAATGTTTTAGCACGATTAAGTAAAGGTGAGCCTGTCTCCATGGACAGCATGGAAAAAATCTGCACCATGCTGGGATGCAATATCGGAGACGTGATGGAATTTATCCCTGATACAGAAAACGGAGGAATAGATGCATGATTACAGGTGTGATTAAAAATAAAGTAGATAAAATCTGGACGGACATCTGGGCGGGCGGCATTACCAATCCTCTAACCGTCATCGAACAGCTGACCTATCTTATGTTTGTCCGCTCTCTGGACGAAAAAGAGCTGGAAACGGAAGAATTTGAGCATATGACTGGCGAGAAGATGGAGAAGATTTTCCCCCAGTCTGCCGTTGGACAGTCCATGCGCTGGAGTAAATTCAAGAACAACGATCCCCGCGATATTTTCAATGTAATTTCCCAGCGGGTCTTCCCTGCCATCAAAAACATGAAACATGGCCGCCTGCCGGACTTCACCGAGCAGGGGGAACTGGTGGAAATCGCCGACGATTTCAGCAGTGATGTGCAGAATGAGACGGCCTTTGCCCGGTACATGAGCGATGCGATGTTCCTGATTCCTACGCCGCAGGTGTTGCAAAAAATCATCACAGGGTTGGATGACCTGTATGAGCATGACATTGCCGATTTGGATATGCAGGGCGACTTGTACGAGTACATGCTGGGCAAACTGGCTACCGCTGGGCAGAACGGCCAGTTTCGCACTCCCAAGCACATCCGGGAAATGATGGTGGAGTTGTTGCAACCCACCCCGAACGACACCATCTGCGACCCGGCCTGCGGCACGGCAGGCTTTCTGGTCTCCGCCGCGGAGTACATTCGCAACCACTACGAGGATACCATGACTTCCGAGCAGTGGGAGCACTTTGCTGGGGATGCCTTCACCGGCTTTGACACAGACCGCACCATGCTGCGCATTTCTGCGATGAACCTGATGCTGCACTCCATCAGCCACCCGGAGATTGACTACAAGGACAGCGTTTCCAAGCAGAACCAGATCAGCGACAAGTTTACCATGTGTCTGGCAAATCCGCCTTTCAAGGGCACCGTGGACGCGGAAAGCATCAACGACAACCTGAAAGCCGTGACCAACACCAAAAAGACCGAGCTGTTGTTTCTGGCGCTGTTCCTGCGGATGCTGAGAAAGGGTGGTCAGTGCGCCTGCATCGTACCGGACGGCGTGCTGTTCGGCTCCTCCAAGGCGCACAAAGCTATTCGCAAAGAACTGGTAGATAACCATCAGCTGCGGGCGGTGATCTCTATGCCCTCCGGCGTGTTCAAGCCTTATGCGGGCGTGTCCACGGCGGTGCTGGTGTTCACCAAGACCGGAGCGGGCGGCACGGAAAATGTGTGGTTCTATGATATGAAGGCCGACGGTTTTTCCTTGGACGACAAGCGCAGCGAAATTGCGGAAAATGACATTCCCGACATCATCGAGCGGTTCCACCATCTGGACCAGGAAGCTGACCACCAGCGCACAGAGCAGAGCTTTCTTGTGCCGAAACAGGAAATCGCAGACAACGACTATGACCTGTCCATCAACAAGTACAAAAAGGTGGAGTATGTGCCGGTGGAGTACCCCTCTACCACAGAACTGATGGCAGACCTGCATGAGCTGGAACTGGAGATTACCGCAGGGCTGGCGGAATTGGAGGAGATGATATGATGGCGAGGTTAGAAGAAATTTGTGCGATAAATATGGGACAGTCTCCGGATTCTTCCACATACAACGAAGATGGTAACGGCCTTCCGTTTTTTCAGGGAAATGCAGATTTTGGAGAGATTTATCCTGCGGTTCGTATGTGGTGCTCTGAGCCAACCAAAATAGCACGGGAAAAAGATATTTTAATCTCTGTTCGTGCACCAATTGGCGCGTTGAATATCGCAAATTGTGAATGCTGTATAGGCCGAGGGTTAGCTGCTTTAGCGGTAAACGAGGATATTTGTGCTCAGGAATATTTATGGCATGCGTTATCAGGTAAGGTTGACGAACTAAATTCCAAAGGTACTGGAAGTACATTCAAGGCCATCAATAAAAAAACACTTTCTGAAACAGAAATTCCCCTTCCACCCATTGACGAACAGCGCAAAATTGCAGCAGTGCTGGACAAGGTTAGCGACCTGATTGCGAAACGTCAACAGCAGCTGGATAAGCTGGATGAAGCGGTCAAGGCAAGGTTTGTGGAGATATTTGGCGAACCGGATGAAAATCCAAAGCATTGGCAAGAAGATGAATTGAGTCATCATCTTAAAGTTATAGGAGGATACGCTTTTAAGAGTGATGGATTTACTGACGAAGGCATTCCTGTCTTACGAATTGGAAACATCAATTCGGGGCATTTTCTCCCGGTTAATATGGTTTATTGGCCAGATGATTTAGCGCTTGCACGTTACAAGGTATTCCCTGGAGATTTGGTTATGTCACTCACTGGAACGGTCGGCAAAGATGATTATGGAAATGTTTGCATTCTTGGGGCTGATTATGACGAATACTATTTAAACCAACGGAATGCCAAACTGTCCATTGAGAAATCTCTTAACAAGTGTTACTTCTCAGAGTTGCTAAAATTTCCCAGAATCAAAAAGCGATTGACAGGAATCAGTAGAGGTATTCGACAGGCGAATATTTCTAATAAAGACATCCTCACACTGCGGGTCCCTATGCCACCGATAGAATTACAGGAACAGTTTGCCGCCTTTGTGGAGCAAACAGAAAAAACAAAGATTATCATCAGCCACAGCCTCGAAAAACTGGAAACGTTGAAAAAGGCTCTGATGCAGGAATACTTTGGATGAGGTAAAACATATGGAATTCCCTAAACAAATAAAAGATACTGTATATGGACTTCTTCAAGAACCAACATTGGATCACTTTCGTGAGTTTTTACAGGATCAAACTGGCGAACACAATGCCATCGATTTTAAACAAGAGTGGATTGAGAAAGATAAGCTGGCCAAATTAATGCTCGCTTTAGCAAATTACGGCGGTGGAATTGTCGTTTTTGGTGTACATGAAAACGGTGATAAGACATTTTCATGTGATGGGTTGAAAGAGTTACAAGCAAAAGAGCAGATAGGGGCATGGATAAAGCCGTATCTTTCTTCCAGCCTGAAGTATGATGTATATGATTTTAGCTATCAAACATCTGAGTACGAGGCATTGAAGGGAAAACAATTCCAAATGCTTTTTGTTGAAGATACTCCTCAATTTTTACCGTTTATATCTCGAAAAGAAGGTTCCAGTATTAAGCCTGCTACTATTTATATACGACGCGGAACATCCGATGAGCAAGTTACAGAAGAAGAATTATCACATATTCTTGAACGGCGAATGAAACATATTTTTCCTGTAACTGGGAAACCGTTAGTTTTGGAAGAACATCTTGAGCAACTTAAAATCTTATATAATCATATAGAACCAACAATTTCCAAGATAAAAAATCCCGAAAACATTCCATTTGTGCAGGCCTTAAAAACATTTGCAGAGTTGGCGCGAGGAATTACAGGCGGATACGAGTATGAAACAGAAAAAAATCCTTTGTATCCTGAAGAATCTTACGAACAATTTATTGCTGCACTAATTGATAAAAAGAAGAAAAAAATTGAACGGGTGCTTGATTTGCAGTGAGGAGTCTTGATAGATGGTAAAATTCATTTCAGAAAACTGGGCAAACATTTTGCTTATTATCGTAGGTAGCTTTGCCCTTGCAACTTACATATTGCAGGAACGGAAGAAAAAGATTGATGCAGCTTCTCTTATCGTCCTTCAAATCGATGAATTCCAGGAGCGATTAAGGGAAATCTCTACGTTCATTGTTGACGGACAATTAAACGAAACGGCGTTCTATGAATCACTACCCTTGATGGATACGGATTATTGGAACAAGTACAAACATTACTTTGTCCGAAAAATGGACGCGACCAGCTATACAGCACTGAATCAACTATATGAGTATGTGTCAGAGATTCAGGAACAGCAGATGCTCATGAAGGCTTTCCAAAAGAATTCCTTTCAGATAACACAAAATGTTTTGGCAAATATAGAATCGCAGTTTATTGTGGCCGATCTTAATAATGCTTGTACCGGAGTTACAGCGCAAAATATCACTTCTGCTATGGGAAATATGATTCCGCAAGGCGTTTCGGAAGCAGATCGAAATACGCTTAACGCAATGGTGCAACAAATAGCGGCACAGAATCCCAATTTTGATATGAATCGTTTTTGGAGCCTCTATAATCAGCAAAGAAATTGGACGAAGTCTATCATTAACCAAGGGGCATTAACTTCTTATACCCCTGTCCAAATTCGTATAAGTTTAGAGAAAATGCTAAAGAAATATTCGATGCTTGAAATTAGCGGAACAGAAGGCTATCAAATGCTCAAAAAGACTTCTAAACAAAAGTTTTAAGCAAGTGAGAGGCCTATTATGGAAGAAGATGTTACAAAGATATATGAGGAATATTCGGAGGAACTTCTGTTTTGCAAATATTTTATAGCTGAAAAGTTAAAACATCATGCTGAGATGGGTAGATGTGGAGAAAACATTCTCAAAAAATGTCTCCAGGAACGGTTTCAAATGCTAGAATTTGTTACCGGCTTTATTGCTTGGGCTAATCATCAAAGCCCACAATGTGACATCATCGTATGTAGGAAAAATTTTTATAGACGTCAACTAGCCGGAGACATTTTCCTGGTTGAACCAAATGATTGCATAATGGTTATAGAAGTCAAAGGAAATGCGACCTTGGATGATTTAACGGAAACGATTGAAAAAAATAAATTTTTCCAACTGCATGATGAAACAAAACATATAAAATTAGCGATGTTTGCTTTTAAAACTCGTATTGGAAAACAACGATTGTATAAAGAGTTCGGTTATAAATATGACAGAAGTACAAAAGGATATATCCAGGAACGGCTTCCAGAAGAAAAGACATTAGACTATTTTGTATGCTTACATAGGGAGAGCCTAACTAGCTCAGCACGGGATAAACAAGTATTCTTCTTGAAGGATGGGCAAGATCGGCAGTTCTATGTACTAGATAACCATTTTCCAATAATGCAGAATTTTTCGAGGCTAATACAAAGCTTGCAGAATTAGGGCTAGATAAAATGATGATTTCTTGATCGATTTTAGCGCTGAGAAGATTTGAATATAGGAAATATTGGTGGGAGCAACATTGTCATGGAATATACAGAGGTTTTAGACAAGCAAATCACGAGAAAACAACATTATGTCCCCAAGGCTTACTTAAAAAACTTTTCTGTGAGTAATCAAAAATCAGAACAAGTTTATGTTGTTTTTGCTAATGATGAAAATGCAAAAATGGTTTCAATCGACAATATTTGCTGTCGTTCTTACCTATATGATCAAATTGCAATTGATCCAGATAGCAAAACTCATATTTTTGCAGCACCAAATGAGATCGAGAACAGTTTTATCGAACTGGAAGGCGAATACGCAACAATTATCTCAAAGATAAAAAATGCTTTACGAGATTCAGATGAATTTGAGTTGGTGCGGGTGGAAATTGATAAACTAAGGCAATTTATGTCATCACTACTGTTTAGAAACCCTGTTTTTGTACATCTGTCAAATTATATTATTGATACACAATACAAAAACGATCCGCAGCATATTAAACATGTAAAGGACATTTTTCCTGATGTACCGCAAAATGTTTACCTGTCCATGCTGGCAAACGAGTTTTTGAAGATGAACATTGCTCCGGATGTTGGCTTGTTTCCTCGGGCTTTGGCTGAGACAATGAAGGAATCGCAACTGTGTATTTTTAAAGCCAAAGGTTCCGTATTTGTTACAAGCGATATGCCGGTAGTCAATATTTACGGTGAAAAAGATGGTATAGAATATGACTTGCTTGGTATGCCAATTACGCCAGAATTATTTTTGGCGTTTGTCGATACTGTTCAGCGCGTTCCCAGAATAATCATAATTGATGACAACAGTGTAAAGCGCATGAACAGCAAGCAGATAAATAAAGATCTGTTAATTTCTAACCGTATAGACTTATTATCGTATATTGATTTTTCAATAGATGCCGAAAAAGAAGATGATGAACAGGTTTACCAACTACTTCATACAGATAAGGAAACCGCGTTGAAACAATATGAGGACATGATGAGTTCAAAAGAAATAAAATACTGGAGATGATGTGATGACTAACTTCTCCTTTCTCAAAGCCAAAACTGAATATGCCCTCTTCGCCCCCGCCTGCATGGAAGCTGAGAAAATTTATGTTTCTGCTCCTGCCATGTGTGCAGTAGGCTGCCGTAAGGCATTGGAGCTGGCAGTAAAATGGGTATATGCAGCGGACAAGTCCATGAAAATGCCCTACAAAGACAATCTGCAATCCCTCATTCACGAGCCAACTTTCCGCTTCGCTGTGGACTCCGACACTTGGGGCAAGATGCCTTTTATCATCAAGTTGGGCAATCTGGCGGTACATACCGAGCGCAGCGTTCAGCCAAGTGATGCGCTTGCTTCTCTGCGCGGTCTGTTTGAGTTTGTGCAGTGGATCGACTATTGCTATGGCGCGGACTATCAGGAGCGCACCTTCGACGAGAATCTTGTCCCCACCGGAAAGGTGGCGGTGGACACCCGGAAAATCAAGGAACAGGAAAGTCTGCTGGACCAGAAAGATGCCGAGATCGAGGCACTGCGCAAGCAAATCGAGCAGATGTCCACCCGATACACCGCCGAAAAGGAGCAGCATCAGAAGGAACGCACCTTCCAGCCGGAGGACCTCTCGGAATTCAAGACCCGCAAAATCTACATCGACGTGGACCTCAAACTGATGGACTGGAAGTTCACCGGCCCAGATGCTGATGTACAGGAGGAGTATCGTGTCGAGGATATGGCCGGGATGCTAGGTCAGCCTGGCTTCTGCGACTATGTGCTGTTTGGAAAGGACGGCCTGCCCCTGGCGGTGGTGGAAGCCAAGCGCACCAGCAAGGACCCAAACATTGGACGCAAACAAGCGGTTTTGTATGCGGATTGTCTGGAACGGAAATTTGGCCGCCGCCCCATGATGTTCACCACCAATGGCTTTGAAACCTACTTCTGGGATGACCAGACCGCCCCGCAACGGAAGGTCAGTGGCATTTTCAGCAAGGATGACCTGCAAAAGCTGATGAACCGGCGCACCGAGCGGATGGATTTGATGGGCGTTTCCATTGATGACAAAATCACTGACCGGTATTACCAGAAGGAAGCCATCCGGGCGGTGTGCGAACAGATTACGCAGGGGTTCCGCAAGCATCTGCTGGTGATGGCCACCGGCACCGGCAAAACCAGAACCGCGTCCAGCCTGACCGATGTGCTCAGCCGAGGCAAATGGGTGACCAACATTCTGTTTCTGGCCGACCGCACCGCGCTGGTGAAGCAGGCAAAGGACGATTTCAAGAACTATCTGCCGGATATGTCCCTGTGCAACCTCTGCTCCAACAAGGACGACCGGAACGCCCGCATTGTGTTCTCCACCTATCCGACCATCCTCAACGCCATTGATGACACCAAGTCCAAGGACGGGCGGCAGCTGTTTACTCCGGCGCACTTCGACCTGATTATCATTGACGAAAGCCACCGGAGCATCTTCAAAAAGTACCGGGCCATCTTTGAATATTTTGACGCCTTCATGGTGGGTCTGACCGCCACGCCGAAGACCGATGTGGATCGGAACACCTACGACTTTTTCGAGATGGAACACGGCGTGCCCACCTATGCCTATGATTATGAAACGGCGGTGCAACAGGACCATGTGCTGGTTCCCTATTACAACTACGAGGTCAAGACCCGTTTTCTGGAAGAAGGCATCTCCTATGATGATTTGTCCGAAGAGGACAAAGAGCGATATGAGGATGATTTCATCGAAGACGGTCAGTTGCCAGACTTTATCCCCTCTGCTGCCCTCAATAAATTTGTGTTCAACGAAACCACCGTGGACATCGTACTGCAAGACCTGATGGACCGGGGTATCAAGGTGGCGGGCGGCGACCGTCTGGGGAAAACAATCCTGTTTGCCCAGAACAAACGCCACGCGGAGTTTATTCTGGAGCGGTTCAATAAGCTGTACCCCCAGTACCGGGGCAGCTTCGCCCAGCGGGTCATTTGCGACGACGCCTATGCCCAGACCATCATTGATGATTTCAAGCAGCCGGAAAAAGAACCGCACATTGCCGTAGCGGTGGACATGATGGACACCGGCATCGACGTGCCGGAATGCGTCAATCTGGTGTTTTTCAAAAAGGTTCGGTCAAAGGCAAAGTTCTGGCAGATGATTGGCCGCGGCACCCGGCTATGCAAAGGGCTGGCCTGCGTGGACCAGATTGACGGAACCTATACCGACAAGCGGCGCTTTCTGATTTTTGACTACTGCGGCAACTTCGAATACTTCCGGCAGCACAAAGAAGGCTACGAAACCAGAGAAACCAAAACGCTGTCGGAAAACATCTTCGGCAAACAAATCAAAATCGCCATGGCGCTGCAGGAAAGCGCCTTTGCCGGTGAGGATTATCAGGCATGGCGCAAGGAGATTGTCAACACCTGTCACAAGCAGGTGATGGCGCTCAACTCAGACCTAATTGCCGTAAAATTGCGGATGCAGTATGTGGAGAAATATAAAAAGCCGGAAGCCTTCGTGTCCATAAGCGAAGGTGACAAGGGCGAGTTGCTCACACAGATTGCACCTCTGGTACGCTCAGACGAGGCTGACGAGTTTGCAAAGCGGTTTGATAATTTCATGTATGGACTAATTCTGGCACACATCGAGCAGATGCCCGCTTTCCAGTATGCAAAAAAGCAACTGTGCGACACCGCTTCCCTACTGGAGCGTAAGGCCAGCATTCCGCAGATCAAGGCAAAGTTGCCCATGCTTCAGGAGATTCACACCGATGCATTTTGGGACGCGAATGATATTTTGCTGTTTGAGCAGGTTCGGAAGGAGCTGCGGGAGCTGATTCGATTTTTAGATGAAGGTGGCGGAGCACAGAGGCAGATTGTCACCAAGCTGACTGACCCGATTATTGACAGTCAGGAGGGCGTCCAGCTGGAAGCTGCCTATGACTTTGAAGACTACCGTGCCAAGGTCAATCGCTATGTGAACGAGCATGGGAATACGCTGGCCATATATAAGCTGACCCATAATATTCCGCTGGCTATGGGCGATTATCAGGAACTGGAGCGGGTGCTAACTAGCGAATTGGGCAGCAAAGAAGATTATGCCCGAGAGTTTGGCGACACACCCTTTGGCTTGCTCATTCGCAAGATCGCTAAGCTAGATCATGAAGCGGCTATGCAGGCGTTTTCCGCTTTTATCAATGACCAATCTCTGAATCAAAAGCAGATTGCTTTTGTAAACAAAATCATCAATCATATTGAGTTGAACGGATATATGGAAAATGTCGCAGAGCTGACCAAGCCACCGTTTGACAAGCCAATCAGTTTTATCAAATTGTTTGATGCAAAAACCAGAACCGCTTTGATGGAGACTATCAATCAGGTTCGAGAAAACGCGGTTCAAATTACAGCGTCATAAACAATGAACCAGGCACGGAAATTCACCCTTATTCTGGGTGGATTTTCGTGCCTGGTCTTTTCTGTTCGGGTATGGGGGCACCATTGTGCAAGAGCAGGATGGATAGCCACTGCACGGACAGGCGAGGTGTCCAGAGGGGCAAAGCTCCTTTGGCTCTGGGTCATCCAATAGGGGCGAGTAGCATCCCTGTTGGCAAAGGGAGTCTAGAGGGGAACAGCGTTCCCCTTGGCGGGAGGTTTCCAAAGGAGGGCAGTGCCTTCCTTGGCACACGACTTTCCCTCGGAAAGTCTAGTGTGTTATACCTTTGCTTCCGGCTGACGCGGGAAAGGGGTTGGCGGCATACTCTGCGGTGCGGCAGAGTGTGGCAACAAACGCTTTTTCGCGGCAGTAGGACAGGCGGATTTTGTGATGTGAGCTACAGCACAAACGTAGGATTTTTGAGAAGCAAAATCTGCCTGTCTGGAAAAGGAAGCAGAGGTATATAAAAGCCTTCGTCCCACCACAGCGCTGCCTTTGTTTCAGCGTTTCTTCCGCTTTCCCTTGCCGTGGGTCATGGTCGTTTTCCCACGCTGGCTGATGGGAGTTTTTAGGTGCCTGGACAGTTTCAGCACCTCAATCAAGTTGACAAACTGTTCCATTGTGATGGCATCATAATCGATCCCTAATGTGGCAAGCAAAGCTTTCGCCTTCTTTTCTTCGGAGCTTCCCTCAAAGTTCATTGCATCCCGTAATTGGTTCTGTATATTTTCTGCAAAGGAGACTTCATCCGCAGTCATGGTGTCGGGGCGGTGTTCACTCCGAATGTCACGGAGGATGCCTTTCAGGTCATCTGCAATCAGGCTTCCGAAATATTCATCTTCCCGAATCTGCGCCACTTCTAATGTCCGCAGATGCAGGTCATTTTCCTCACCGCCGTTTTTCATCAGTGCCATCTGCCGGACGGCTTCCAGCACGGCGTTCATGTCGTTGACCCGCATATCCGCGATCCGGTCAACGTAAATCTCAGCATCCAGCATGAAGCGCTGGAAATCCTTGTGGCAGATCAGCTCCGACAGCAGCCGGTGGTTGAACTTGCCCGTTTTCAATACATCAATCGAAGCATCACTCAAATGCAGCTCATGCAGAGCTGTGTTTGGGTGATTTTTTGTTTCCGTCCGCCCCATCAGATAGTCGCAGGAAACACCGTAATAGTCAGCCAGCACCAAAATGCTATACGGGCTGATGTCCTTGCCGTTATCCGATTCATATTTGCCGAGTGCGGATTTTGAGATGCCCACCTCGGCGGCAAGCTGCTCCAACGTCAGCTTTTGTGCTGTTCGCAAATCCTTCAAACGTTCCCCGATTGTCAGCTTAATCTGCATACACCAGCCTCCGTTTCACCTTTTTCTGTAGTATATCATGCTTTTTCGTTTTTGTCTAAAAGCGTGGAAAAATCCTACTTTCATCCCACTTTTCCTACCTCTCGGATATACGGGAAAGAGCCTGTTTTCTTACTAAAATTTAGACGTAAACCACACAGCACCTTAAAAATTTCATGACCGTCCGATGAGGATATGCCTTCCGGAGAAGTACCGCATTCCGCGTACCAAGGAAGAGCCAACGCCGGGGTAAGGACTCGGGCAGGAACGGCATCGGGCAGAACGGCGAAGTTCAATTATTTTACAGGAGGAAACAGGTATGGATTTATTTACACAAGTCAAGATGGCAGTTTCCGTGAAAGAGGCTGCCGAATACTATGGATTGGAAGTAAAACGTGGCAGCATGGTCTGCTGTCCCTTCCACAATGACCATACACCCAGCATGAAGCTGAACGAGGATTACTTTTACTGCTTTGGCTGTGGGGCAACTGGTGACGTGATCGACCTTGTGGCAAAGCTGTTCAACCTGAGCAGCTATGACGCAGCGAAAAAGCTGGCGGATGACTTTGGGATCGACCCGGACAAGCCTCCGGCTGCGGCAGCGCTGCGGAAAACAAAATATCCGCTGGCAAAGACGTTCCAGAATGAGACGCTGCATTGTCAGCGGATATTGTGCGATTATCTGCATCTTTTGGAGCATTGGAAGGTGCAGTACGCACCCAAAACGCCGGAGGATACTCTTGATGACCGCTTTGTGGAAGCCTGCCAGATGCTCGATTATATCGAGGATCTGACAGATATTTTAACCTTTGCGGAGTTGGAGGTTCGCGTTAAAACCGTGGATATGCTTCAAAAGGACGGCATGATCAACCGGCTGGAAGAACGCCTGAAAAGGACGGCAAAGGAGGTGGATGCCCGTGACGAAACGGAAATCGGCTGATTTAGACGCGCCCATCTGGTTTGACGGCACGAATATTAACGAGGCACTATTCTGTGATGAATTTCTGAACAGCCGGAAAATCATCTTTGCCAACAGTGCTTTCTTCACGCCGGACGGCAGGGTGACCGACGATCTGCCGCTCCGGGGCGAAATCTATGAGAAACTGAAATGCTGCGCTGTGAACAATATCCCTCGAAAGATCACCAACATTCTGGAAGTGATGAAGCTAGCAGCTCATGTAGAGGACTTTGCACCGGAAGCAGATAGAGTCCATCTGGCAAACGGCACTTTGAAGCTGGACGGCAGTTTCACCGAGGGCAGACCGACCATTGTACGGAGCAGACTGCCGGTGGCATACCGCCCTAACGCACCGGCTCCCGTTCGGTGGCTTTCCTTTCTGGATGGACTTCTTTACACGGAGGATATTCCCACCTTGCAGGAGTTCATCGGTTATAGCCTGATTCCCAGCAACAAGGGGCAGCGCATGATGGTGATTAAAGGAAACGGCGGCGAAGGGAAATCGCAGATCGGTGCCGTGCTGGGTGCGCTTTTTGACAGCAACATGAAGGATGGCAGCATCGGCAAAATTTCTGAAAACCGCTTTGCCCGCGCCGACCTGGAACACATTCTGCTGTGCGTGGATGATGATATGCGGATGGAAGTACTGCGACAGACCAACTATGTCAAGTCCATCGTGACCGCCCAAGGTAAGATTGATCTGGAACGCAAGGGCAAGCAGAGCTATCAAGGCTGGATGTTTGCCCGCCTGCTGGCGTTCTCCAACGGCGATCTGCAAGCGCTATATGACCGAAGCGACGGATTTTACCGCCGCCAGCTTGTGCTGACCACCAAGGAAAAGCCTGTGGGACGGGTAGATGATCCTGACCTTGCCGAAAAGATGAAAGCAGAGGTCGAGGGCATCTTCCTGTGGGCGTTTGAGGGCTTGCAGCGGCTTGCCGCTAACAACTTCAAATTCACGGAAAGCCAGCGCACACGGGATAACCGGGAGGCAGTGAAGCGAGATAATAACAATGTCTTTGATTTTCTGGAATCCGAGGGCTATATCCGGCTGAAGGCGGACTGCACCATCAGCTCTAAAGACTTGTACGAAATTTACCGGATGTGGTGTGAGGAAAATAATCTGACACCTCTAAAGCGCCGCAGTTTCAGTGAGAGTGTGATTGCGAACCAAAGCAAGTACAATCTTGAATACTGCAACAAGATCACCAATGCTGCCGGACGGCGTGTATAGGGCTTCTTCGGTATTGAAGCGATTGCCAGACCTAATATAAACGGGTTTTCGGATGTTTCAGAGCATACGTACGTACCGGAGGACTGGCGATGATTTTTCTGCGACTGCGCCGTGTACGTATGTACGTTTTACTTTTCCTGAAACGCCGCTATATGAAAAACTCTGACCGGCAAAGCCTATATTTTCGGGCACGAAATCAAGCCAAGTGAAATCCGTAAATTATTTGCCTGATGGCAGAAATGGTTTCACGGAATCGCGCTTCTCAGAACAGCAACATGGGTGCGCGGAAATATGAGAAATCATACGGTTTAGAGTAAAGTCACACGGAACAGAAAAGTCGATAGGTGTCACTTGTGAACAGGACTTCATAACGGCGATTCTGAGCGGATTTGACGGCAACGGAACTGTTCACGATACAGCGAAGCGGATGCGCCGAATGGCGTGCTGACTTCGTTTTTTCATTATCTGAATTATGGAGGGGATCTGAATATGAGTGTACGCAATGAGATCAAGGCGCAGATCGTCCGCGCCGGTTTTACCATGCAGGAGGTTGTTGACCTGCTGTATGATGAATATGGCTGGTCGGACAGCGTTTCCAATTTGTCCGCCAAATTGCAGCGGGAGAGCATCCGCTACAAGGAGGTCGTGGAGCTGGCCGACGTGCTGGACTGTGACATCGTGTGGGTAAAGCGAGGGGCGCGCCGATGAAAGCACAGTACGCCATTCTCCGCTTTGCCAAGTACAAGGGGCCGGAGATCGGGCACATCGAGTCCCACAACGAGCGCACCAAGGAGAAATACGCCAGCAATCCCGACGTGGACACGTCCCGCAGCCAACTGAATTTCCATCTGGTGACGCCGCGGCGCAAATACCGCACCGAAGCAGAAAAGCAGATCGCAGAGGCAGGCTGCCGCACGAGATCGGACAGCGTGCGCGTGGTGGAGGCGCTGGTGACAGCCAGCCCGGAGTTCTTCAAGGGGAAGAAGAAAAGTGAGGTCAAAGCCTATTTTCAGGAAGCGCTGGCATTCATCGAAAAATATCAGGCCAAAGATACGATCATATCAGCCGTGGTGCATATGGACGAGAAAACGCCCCATATGCACCTTTGCTTTGTCCCGCTGACGGAGGACGGGCGACTCAGCGCCAAAGAAATTGTCGGCAACAAGAAGAAACTGACGCAGTGGCAGGACAGGTTTTGGGAGCATATGGTCAAAAAATACCCCGATTTGGAACGCGGCGAAAGCGTCAGCGAAACCGGACGCGACCATATCCCACCGCGGGTATTCAAGGAAATGACTCGCCTGACCAAGCAGAAGGCCAAGCTGGAAGAATTGCTTTCAGGCGTCAATGCGTTCAATGCCAAGTGGAAAGCAGCAGAAATCGGCGCTTTTTTGGACAAGTATATTCCTGCTGTGGAGCAGATGCACACGACACTGAAAAAGTACAATACGGCGTTCACGGTCACGACTGCCGAAAATAAAAAGCTGAAAAAGAAAACGGAGCAGTTGGAGCAGTCGCTGGACAAAGCCACGCAGGGAAGCACCTTGAAAAAGCTGGCTGACGCCAAGCTGCATCGGGATTATGAGGATGCCGTCGCCGTACTGGATCGTATTCCGAAGGAAGTGCTGGCGGCATATACGCACAGAACGGAGAAAGAGAGGGAGACCGCCTATGGTAGATGAATGGAGCGGCTTCGCCGCTTTGCTGGCAAATTTGATTGAAAAGTATGCCGTGGTTCTGAATCTTGATGCGCTGCCCGATCTCGTCATAGAGGAAGCCGTGTCTGAAAAAGATGATGCTGATAAGAATATTCACGAAAACGATATTGAACCCGTGAAAGCAGCATGATATAATTGTCATGAAATAAGTGTCCAAACTGCCATTGCAGGAGCAAAAGCTCCTGCAATGGCAGAAAACGAGGTGAAGTGACAATGGAACGCTGGGAGAATGAGCAGAACAATTCTGAAATGATGATTTATACCACAGAGGATGGCTTGACAAAGATCGAAACGACCTTCGATGGAGATACCGTTTGGCTTTCCATTGACCAGATGGCGGAGCTGTTTCAGAGAGACAAATCTACCATTTCCAGACATATCAAGAACATTTTCGCTGAGGGCGAATTGAAGCGAGAAGCAGTTGTTGCAAATTTTGCAACAACTGCCGCTGACGGTAAGACTTATCAGGTGGATTACTATAATCTCGATGTCATCATTTCTGTCGGCTACCGTGTGAAATCTCAGCGCGGCGTGCAGTTTCGTATTTGGGCAACGGGGATTTTGAAGGAGTATATGCGAAAAGGCTTTGCTCTGGATGATGAGCGCCTGAAAAATTTGGGCGGCGGCGGATATTTCAAGGAGCTGCTGGAGCGTATCCGCGATATCCGCGCTTCCGAGAAGGTGTTTTACCGTCAGGTGCTTGAAATCTACGCGACCAGTATTGACTATGATCCCAAGGCGGAAATCTCCATTCAGTTTTTCAAGAAAGTCCAAAATAAAATTCATTATGCCATTCATGGGCAAACAGCGGCGGAGGTCATCTACACACGTGCCGACGCAGAGAAGGAATTCATGGGTCTGACTACTTTTTCGGGCAATCAGCCCACGCTGAAAGAGGCGGTAGTTGCCAAGAACTATCTGAACGAGAAAGAGCTTCGTGCTATGGGGCAGCTTGTGTCCGGATATCTGGATTTTGCGGAACGACAGGCGGAGCGGGAACAGGCAATGACCATGCAGGACTGGTCAGAGCATCTTGATCGGATTCTGACCATGAGTGGAGAGCAACTTCTGATTGGCAATGGAAGCGTCAGCCATAAACAGGCTATTGACAAGGCAACCGGCGAGTACAGAAAATACAAAGCCCGCACCCTCAGCGAAGTGGAGCGCGATTATCTGGATTCCATCAAGCTGTTGGAGCAGAAAACAGATAAAAAGTAGGCTGAGGCGGAGAAGATATGATGAAAAAAGAAAAGGTAAAAGTCTATATCTATACTCGCGTGTCCACTGCCATGCAGATTGACGGATATTCTCTGGATGCACAGAAATCCAGAATGAAAGCCTATGCCGAGTTCAATGACTATGAGATTGTGGGCGAATACGAGGATGCCGGTAAATCCGGCAAGTCCATTGAAGGGCGTGTAGAATTTAACCGCATGATGGAGGATATCAAGTCCGGTAAAGACGGCGTGTCCTATGTGTTGGTGTTCAAACTCTCCCGTTTCGGCAGAAATGCGGCAGATGTTCTTTCTACTTTACAGGTCATGCAGGATTTCGGTGTCAATCTGATTTGCGTGGAGGACGGGATTGATTCCTCCAAGGATGCGGGAAAACTGATGATTTCCGTTCTCTCTGCTGTGGCTGAAATTGAGCGTGAAAATATCCGTGTGCAGACCATGGAGGGAAGAATCCAAAAAGCCCGTGAAGGGAAATGGAATGGCGGCTTTGCTCCTTATGGCTACAAGCTGGAAAAGGGACAGCTTTTCATCAATGAGGAAGAAGCTGCGGCAATCCGCGTGATTTTTGACCAGTATGTGCATACAGATACCGGTGCAAACGGCCTTGCAAAATATCTTGTGACCCACGGGATTCACAAAATCCAAAGGCAAAACGGGAAAAATCCCCTGTTTGATTCTGCGTTGATCCGCAGGATTCTAAAAAATCCGGTATACTGCGGGAAAATTGCCTATGGCAGACGTCGGACGGAAAAGGTGCATGGCACCCGAAATGATTACCGGCTGGTGGAGCAGGACGATTATCTGCTGGTAGATGGTCTGCATGAGGGAATCGTTTCCGAAGAACTATGGCACGAGGCGCAGGTCAAGCTGCTGGCACAAGCGGAGAAATACGAACACGTCAACAGGGGCAAGGACACCAAAATTCATCTGCTGTCCGGTATTGTGAAATGCCCGGTCTGCGGCGTGGGAATGTACGGAAACAAAAGCATCAAGCATAAGGCGGACGGCTCAAAATACAAGGATTTTTATTACTATGGCTGTAAGCACCGTGCGATGACGCGCGGTCATAAATGCGACTTCAAGAAACAGATCAATGAAGAACTGCTGGACAGCGCCGTTGCTGAGGTTATCGTAAAGCTGGTAAGCAATCCGAAGTTCGCCGCCATGATGCAGGAAAAAATCAGCATGAAGGTGGATACCTCTGCCATTGAGCAGGAGATCGCGGCGCATGAAAAGCAGCTTCGCCAGAGTTATTCCGTAAAAGTGCGGCTGATGGATGAAATTGATTCTCTCGACCCGGACGATAAACACTACATCAAACGCAAAGCAGACCTTGATGACCGGCTTTACAAGATGTATGATAAGATCGAGGATACAGAAAACCAGCTCGTTGCCGCCAGAGCCAAGAAGATGGCGATTGAGGCGGAAAAGCTGACGGGCGACAACATCTACAAGGTGCTGATTTTCTTTGATAAGCTCTATTCCGTCATGGACGATCAGGAAAAGCGGCAGCTCATGGAATCGCTGCTATCCGAAGTCCAGATCTATGAGGAGCGGCAGCCTAACGGCCAGTGGCTCAAGTCCATCAAGTTCAAGCTCCCAATCATTGCGGAAGATATGAGCTTGAGTTTGGACAATGATACACATATTGAGACGGTAGTTCTTTTGTCCCACAAAAAAGCCGACAGTTATATCCACATTGATGTGGAGTTTGGAGAGGGCGAGGGCAAGATTCCGGTAGATAGTATGGCATTTCATAATGGATCTTATGACAAAGTTAGGAGGGATTCTATTTGGCAAAGAAAAAAGATGAAATAACCATCCGTTCCAGCGCAGCGGAATACTTAACCTATGTTGCCTCTGTTGGCGATCAGCAGGACAGCATAGAGATGTGCTATGAGGATGAAAATATATGGCTGACACAGAAGATGATGGCCACCTTGTACGATGTGGATGTTCGTACAATCAATGAGCATATCAAGAAGATTTATTCTGATTCAGAGCTTGAAGAAGATTCAACTATCCGGAATTTCCGGATAGTTCAAACCGAAGGTTCTCGTCAGGTCACACGCGATACCAAGCACTATAATCTTCAAATGATCATTGCCGTAGGCTTCAAGGTCAATTCCGAGCGTGCCGTACAGTTTCGTAAATGGGTAAACCAGATCGCTAAGGACTACACCATCAAAGGCTGGGTGATGGATGATGAACGGCTGAAACGAGGAACGTATCTGACAGAGAAGTATTTCGACGAGCAGTTAGAGCGCATCCGTGAGATCCGTGCCAGCGAAAGAAAATTCTATCAGAAGATCACTGACCTCTATGCCACAGCTATTGATTACGATAAAAATGCTGCAACGACGAGAAGATTCTATGCGACCGTTCAGAATAAAATGCATTACGCCGTTCATGGACATACGGCGGCGGAGCTGATCGTGGAAAGAGCGGATCACACAAAGGAACATATGGGATTAACCACCTGGGCAGATGCGCCTGACGGAAAGATTAAGAAAAGCGATGTTACGGTTGCAAAGAATTATTTGAGTCAGGATGAAATGAAGCAGCTGAATCGTATGGTGACGGCATATTTGGATTTTGCTGAAAACATGACCTTACGCCATATTCCGCTTACGATGCAGGACTGGGAAAAGAGACTCAACAGCTTCATCGAAATGTTTGATTATGGCATTTTACAGGACGCGGGCAAGGTGTCCGCAGAAATTGCAAAGCTTCATGCTGAGACAGAATTTGAAAAATACCGTGTCATCCAGGATAGATTGTTCATGTCTGATTTTGATAAGTATATGCTGGAATTAGAAGAAAACACAAAGAAATAAGGAACGGATACCAGGTCGAGACGGTGAATTCCGGCAACTCAACTCCTCGCGAGCGTATGGCCAATCAGCGGTCAGAGCGGATGGATTGTGTAGGAGTTGAGAGTTCTTCACTGTCTCAACTGTCGAGACAGTGGCAGGGAGCAGCAGTGTAAACTTGCCTTGCATTATATAGGTAGGAAGGACCTTATGCTGACTTGTTCCCATAGACTTCAATGGTTAAGACCGTGATATGAATGTCAATTTTGCCACAGATTGCATCTATTTACAGCTGAGGATGTGCGGTCTTAGAAGGTGTGGACCTGTTTCCGTTTTGACAGGATATGTTTCCGCGAACGGGCACAAAACCAGACATCAATCAGAAGGTATCGTGCCACGTTGAGACGGTGGTCCTCTTGTCACGGAAAACAAATCCACTGACGGTTGAGGTCAGAATGAAAGTGGAAACCGGCGAGGCCAAGGAGCATCCGACCTATAAGCGTATTCAGGAGTATGTGCTGGAAAAGTACGGCTTCAAAGTCCATACGGCATATATTGCCTAGGTAAAACGTATGGTCGGACTGGATATGCACAAAGCACCGAATGCGGTGGAGCAGAGAAAACATGAGTATCATCCCTGCCCGCCCGAAAAGGTCGAGGCAATCAAGGATGCGCTGTGGCATTTTGGCTTAATTGCTGAGTGAATTGACTATGAGGCAGTAAAAACGCCGTGCTAAAATCGAGTGTAGTGAAAACAGTAAAGTTCTTTCTCCCTGCACGAAAAAAGCACATCGGAAAGTAAAGCGCGATGGAGCGTACACGGTACACTTCTGCGCGTGAGATTTTGCGAAACAGTACATTCCCACGCCATGCAGCAAAATGCGAAAGAGCTATCTGCAAGCAGAGCATTGCTTCATCCGCTGAAAATCGCTGTAATCAGGAACAGCCCAGCATCACGTCAAACGGCGTGGTGCTGGGCTTCTTTTGTGTTGCGTTTCGGGGCTTCTTTCGAGGATAAAATCGCCTATGTGCCGTTCGTTTTTCTATGCCGTATTGACATACTGCGCTCTACCCATCACGGTAACTGCGCGCTCTTGGAGTAAAAATGAAAACTTTTCTCTGTATGGGGAGAAAGTCAGAGAGGAAAAAGATGGTGAGAGCAGGCTGTGGGAACGGTGTGTAAACCGTTTTTTCGGTTTTCCACGGTTTCCATAGCCGCAGCGAGGGAGAAAAGGAAGAGATGGCTTTCTCGCTCAGGCGGCTTGCCGCCACTCTTTTGCTCTACCTTTTCTCCCTGAATATCAGGGATTATTCTGCGTCATTGCTCGGCGTAACAGGGCGAAAGTCCTCCTGAACCCCTTCATTGAGGTCAAAGCACATGGTTTTTGCATCAGCAACCCAGAAGCCACGCACCTTGTAACGCTTGCCGGGAATCCAGTCCTCGCCGGTGACAGCGCGAAGCGGGTCAAGCAGATTCTTGTTGGAGATCGTAACAACACCTTTCTGTTCGCCTCTCGGCTTGGAGAACTTGAATCCCTTCGGTTCGTTGCTCTTGCAGGAACGGATCGCAAATACCCTCGCTTTCGCATCCAGCAGACACAAAACAAAGGCAGGATAGCCCAAGTCCTCAAGCACCTTCTTGGTGAAAGTCACGCCATTCTGATTCAGGAACATATCCGGGTAGGCGTTGATGTTGGAGTCGATGGTTTCAAAGTTCAAAGCGGAAAAATCGAAGTTCATAGTAAAAATCCTTTCATTTTATGGTGTTTTGCGTCTCATCCACGATTTTCATAAACTCCTGACGTTCCATAAAAGACCAGCGGGAATCCATAATCAGATAGCCCTTGAAAAGACCATCCTTTACGCGGTATGCGACGAAGTGATTGCTCAAACGGCGCAATGTTGCTCGTTTTGCTGTGCTGTGCCGCTCCGACAGCAGCTTTTGTACCTTGATCCAATCCTCTTTTTTGATAATCGCTGTGTGGTGATTTTCCTTGAAATACATATTCAAATCTGTATTTTTGACGGATTTATGGGTGCGAAAATCCTTGGTATAGGTTTTCTGCATCAAAGCGTCACCGCAGTATTTCTCATTTCGGAGGATGCTGCGGACAGTACCGGCAGACCAGAGATCGTTCCCCATTGGAGACTTGATACCCTGTTCTGTCAGTGCGGCGGCGATTTCTGCCGGGGTTGCGCCCTCCAAGCAGCTTTCATAGATGTACTCAACAATTCTTGCCTCGGTCGGCTCAATGACAAGCCGCCCGAAATGATCACGATAGAAGCCAAGCGTGTTCTGAACGGAGAACTTGTAGATGCCCTCCGCCATGCGCCAGCGGATACCAGCCTTAATTGCCTCGCTCTTTTGCTGGGACTCCATTTCAGCCAGAGCTGCCAGCAATGAGATCAGCAGATTATTCCGCCCATCGCCGGTATAGGTGATTCCTTCTGTCTCAAACTCAACGGAAACGGGTGGGTTCAGCGCAGAAAGCGTTCGCAGATTGTCCAGAATATCCACGATATTTCTACCAAAACGGCTGATGCTTTTTGTGAGGATCAGATCAATCTTCCCGCCAACCGCGTCGGCAATCATTTTCTGAAAGCCGAGGCGCTTTTCAACGGTAGTCGCGCTGATACCCTCATCTTGATAAATCTCAACCAGCTCCCATTGCGGATTTGCCTCAATCCTCTTGGTGAAATGGTGAATCTGCATATCGAAGCTGCCGACCTGCTGTTCCTCCTGCGTGCTGACGCGGCAATACGCCGCAACACGGAGCTTGGGCGACTCCTCTGCAAGTTCCCGTCGTTTCTGCGGTGGGATGATGATAACACCATTTCCACGCTGGTTATAAGAAATCTCATCCTGCATCTGGCGGCGTTTTTGCTCCCTGCGTTCAGCTCGGCTGCTGGTTTGCCGCTCTGCCTCTATCGCTTTTGGGTCAAGCGGTTTTGCCATATTCCGCCTCCTGCATCAGAAGCCGTCTGCGTTTTCTGCTTTGCATCGGCACACCACCTCCTTTGAACGGTTTTCAATTTCATTACTACCACGCTCCTTTTCGGAAAATTATGACAATCCGCATACGCGAGGTAAACGGAATAGTCACCCAAAGAAAGAGGCAGCAGAATTGCTCCTGCTGCCTGAATCTGTATAAACTTGTGCAATCACAACGGTCATACATGGGGGTAGAAATTACCGACCCCTGCGAATGAGAGGCTTTTACAGTTCCTTGATCGTGTCGATAAATTGGCTCATGCTCACCGCACCTGGCAAGAGGTTTTCGTCATTCTCAAACACCATGTAATAGCGATAGTCCTTGCCCGCTGCTGTGCGCCATGCTTGACCGAGTGCGATTTTCTCCCGGCTGTCGTCGTTTTTCAAGTGATCGCCCTTGGCCTCCGCGCAGATGAGCTTACCACTTTTGGTCATAATCAGAATATCGGGGTAATGCTTGATAAAGCCATTGATGGCAAACCCTTGTCTGGCAATATTCCTGTGCCACCAGCGGACATTCGGCAGGGCGGTCAACTCCACAATCAACTTCTGTTCCAGTTTGTTCATGTCACCGTCCTCTGCTGCATACAGAGAACGGGCGTATATGTCAGTATGGGTGGTGGGATGGATTGCGAGGGGCAGACGGAAATAGGGCTTGCAGACAATACGCTCCGTTTCCAGCCACTTATCAAAGGTTTCCCGATAGTGGGCTTCCAGCAGCGTTTCGATCTTGTCGCGGATCTTCGCTGCATATCCCAACGGGGCTTTCTCCATAGCGGCAAGCTGTGCCTTGTCCATATCGTCCACGATACGATTTATGTAGGCTTTCATTTCAGCCGCGTCCACCATATTCAGCTTGTTAAGCTGATTGAACATCATATCCTTGCATTGACGCACCCGGCTCTCCGGCGGCAGATTGTTGAACCACTCCTTGAAGTACCGCTGTTCGGCGCTCTCCATCTTGAACACCTTCGGCAAACCGCCGTCCTGCTCCCGCACGTCGATTTCACGGATTTCATCGTCTGTGGCGGCAAAATCAATATCGTATGCCTTGCCCTTGAGGGTAAAGCCCTCTGCCAGCATTTCCTTGTCCAGCAATTCAAAAGAACCGTCCGTAAACAAAGATTGCTCAACTTTCAGGAAAAATTGCGGGATTTGCAGTGTTTCAATATCTTCCCGGAACTGCGGGTTTACCCCAAATGATTTCACTTTATCCCGCACCTCCCACGGAAGATTGTCCATCACCGGATCATTGCCGGTCTGCTGGATAGCGTCTGTGTACGCCTTTTCGACCTCTGCGGCAGCGTCCAGCATGGTGTCAGCTTTCGGGGCGATTTCGGGCGTTTGCGCCTGCTCTCTGCGCCGCTCCAACTCTTCCCCGATCAATTTTCCATCCAGCCCCGAAAAATCGTTCTCTGCGCTTTCCGGTTCGGAAGCTCCTTGCGGGTCAGGCAGCGTGATTTGCTCTGCTGCCTGTTCGGGAATCTGCGGTTTTGCGGACTCACCGATCCGATAGTCCTTATCGCTGAATCCTGCGCTGTTCAAGCCCTTGACGATATGCGCCACGGTGTTGTTGAAGTCGTTAGAGGAAGTCAGCACATAGGACATATTAAGCGCACTCTGGGTATGCTGGCTCGTGTGGGGCAGACGGAGAATCCGTCCCAAAATCTGTTCCACGTCAACCTGGCTTGTCTTATTGGCAAGGGACGCAAGAATATAGGCAAAGGGGCAATCCCAGCCCTCTTTCAGCGCATTGACCGTGATAATATAGCAAATCGGGCAGTTTGGGGACATCAAATCGGTGTTTTTCAACTCGTTCACATCGGCGGTTCGAATGGCGATTTGCTCGGCAGGAATACCGGCGTCCACAAGTTTGTCCCGCAGCTTTTCAAAGGTGGTCGCGTCCTCCTTGCCTTTTGGCTGTGCCTGGAACAATGCGATAGGACGGATATATTTGCCCGTCTTGGTGTACTCCGCGCTTGCGATTTCTTCCAGTTTGTTCCGCAGGTCGATTGCATCAATCAGCACCTCGGATTGGCTGTCCCGGTTATAGACGATCACGGGCAGCTTTACCATGTGCTCGTTTTTCAGCTGCACCGCGTCCACATAGGAGATGATATTGCTCTCCTTTTTCGGCGTGGCGGTTAAATCCAGCACAAAGCAGGGATTGAAGTTTTCCAGCATTTCAAGGCTCAATTCCGACCGGGCATGGTGGCTCTCGTCCACGATGACAAGCGGGTTAAGCTGGTTGATAATCTGGAACAGGGCGGTTTCGTCCGCTTTCTCAATGGGGCTGTCGGGCTTGCCCAGCACCTTTGCAAACGCGGCAAGGTTGCTGTTTTCCTGATAGGCTTTCAAGACCTCCTTGCCGCGACCACGGAACGAATCGTAGGACAGCACCATAACCGACAACTGCTCCGTTACGGTGGTGGGGTTGAAGTTCTGACCGTTCAAAAGCTCCTGCTTGGTGTAAACCTCTACACGCCCGCCGAAATCCACGTCAATCTTCTGACGGTAGGGGTGGGATGTGTCTTTCAGGGCTTTCGCCGTCTGCGTCAGGATCGCGTCCGAGGGAACAAGCCATACGACCGCCTTTGTCTTGGTAGCGGGGAGCGCGTCAAAGATAGGGCGAACGGCGTTGCAGGCAATAAAGGTCTTGCCGCCGCCCGTCGGCACCTTGAAGCAAAGGTTCGGGACACCGGGTATCACGTTTTGGTATCGCCCTAAAGCCGGGGCTGATTTCTCCTGCCAAAACAGGCGAAACGCCGCTGCGTCACTCTTTGTTTCGTTCAGCAGTTCCAGATAGCGGGTCAGGTCCGCTATGACCTTTTTCTGATATGATTTCAGTTCCATACAGCACCCCTCTTTATCTCGGAATTTCAGGAGGCAAATAATTCGAAATAGCGTCTGAAATTTCATTGTGCATTTTTCCATTGAGAAGCGCCAGTATACTTTTACAGTACTCTTTGTCTACCAAGCCAAGGAAATGCCCGATGGAGCTTGTTAAGCCCTTTTCATTAAATACGCTAAGTACTTTAGCATAGTCTTCTTCACATAACGCGTCTCTGAATTTTGACTCCTCCTCCGCTTTTGTTTTCTCGTAGTCAATATTCTGTAATGCAACGTTTAAGCTGTTTTTAGCTTCATCATCATTCTTTTTCGATAGCTCGATGGCGGTTAATTGGTATTTCAAATGCGCAACTACACTTTGGCAAATTTGCCGATCAATTTGATGGGCAAAGCGAGTATGGATAACGTATTCTCTTATTTGGGCAAAGCTTTCGTCAGGCGATTTTCCTAAGTAATCCGCTATCAGGCGTATCAGTTCCTCTACCAAAAACAGATTTTCTACCTCTGCGACTTTGAGCGCGTAAATCCCATCATTCTTATATTTTTCGATTTCATAATCGGATCGGTAATCCCGATCAATAATGCCAAACACTTGGCAGTGGTGTAGTGATGGGCTGTTTCGGAAAGCTTTTGTTCTTGAAATAACTTGGGTGCAACTCCCGCAGGCAATCACATAGTAGCTCGGATACAAAATGCTATATAACTGAGTGTCATAGCTGTTTCTTTCTCCCTCAACAAACAATACATTTTTTCGACTGCCTAATATATCAAAGAGCAATTCTTCGGGAAGCTCATGGTCATCAATTATTTCGAGTTTCCAGTGCGTCCCATCAAATTCCTTGATCCATACTTTATCAGACTGCCCGTGCGCGGCTGCAAATTGCGTATCATGGGTGATATAAATAAACAGGCAATCTGGGCGATAACTTTCGAGTGCAGACCATAATCTGTTCATAATGGAACGGTGTAAGTGTACCTCCGGCTCATCGATAATAAGCGTTTTATTTGCTGGAACGCAAAGTACTTGGGCAGCTAAATATAGAACTGCACGCTCACCATCGCTCATTTGGTTCGAGTTATACTGAATTTCAGAATCGTCACGAGTCAAAAAAGCTAAGAACTTAGCATCCTCAACTCGTAGCTTTCTCTGCGGAAAAATGGCATTCCATATCTGGGTTAATTTATCAATTGAGGTGAATGGAGGGTCAGGTCTTTCTTCACGGGTGGGTGCCGCTTTGCATTCATTTACAAATTTTTCGTTATCGTTGTTTTTTAGAGCAATTAGTGCAGCGAGTACATTATCAAAGTCATCTACCAGTTTGGTAGTATATTTCCCCCACTCCCAACGGTACCCCTTCCCGCGTTTACCTGATTCTTCATCTGTTCCATAAAAAACGAAGTCCTCTGCCTGTGAATAGTTTTTGAGTGGGATGTTTTCCTGAAAGTTAAGGTTTCTCTGTGCCCCAATACGGTGGATTTGCTCCATATCCTGCTGCTCGATCCAAGCCCCCAGCTTGCTCTTTCCAGATCCATTTGCTCCGATAATGATTACCGCATTTGAGGTAGTTCCGTGCTCTGTCTTATTTCCATTCTCATCGGGGAGAAAATATGTAAAAGCCATGTGAACTCACCTTCTTTTATAGTCTGCTAATGTCTCTCGGTATTTTCTTGAATGTAACGCCCATTTTTGCCAGCTTGTCCTCGCTGATGGAACAGCGGTCGGCATAGATCACCGTTCCATCGGCTTTTTCCGTAATGGTAGAGAGAAACGCATAGTCCAGCACCGTCACGCGCTGCGGCTCGTAGTAGAAGTAATAGCCCGTGTCGTTATGCTGACCGAGGTAATACGGATTGCCGCCACTGGGCGGAGAGTAGGGCTGCTTGGTTTCCATGAACCAGATGTATTCTCGGATTATCTCCGGGGCAACGGCTTCATTCAGGCAATCGCCCACAAGCAGCGGTTCGCCCAGATCGTAAAAGCTGAAATTGCCGCCCGTGCCCTCCACGGCGTTCTTGCCCTCGCCGTAGCCTCGGATCACGCGCTTCACGCGCTCGGCGGTGATGCTGTCGGCGTAGTCCATCATCTCGACGAGGATAAACTTGCGGTGTCCGACGTCCGCCTTGTTCATGTTGAGGACAGCATGGGCGGTAGTACCGGAACCTGCGAAGGAGTCGAGGATGATAGAATCGGAATCAGAAGCAATCTGCAAGATACGTTCTATTAAGCGATATGGTTTGGGTGTGTCGAATGGCATTTCCCCATCAAAAATTGCTTTTAAATCTTTTTTTGCGTCCTGTGTATGTCCAACTTCTTCGTATTCCCAAATCGTTTGGGGAACGCGACCTTGCTTAACTTCCGAAAGATAACGCTTTGGGGCTGGAATGTTGTTTCCGTCTTTTCCCCAGTAAATGCGGCCATCAGCATCCATTTGCTTAAACTTTTCTTCTGACACAACCCAATATCGTCCAGCAGGGGGGCCAGGTATTACTCGCCCGCCTGGACAAGTGATCGAATATAATCCGAGGCTGTATGGATTTCGTGCGGATAAATTATCCGGTCGCCATAGCCCTCTTGGATCATTGTCTGGATTCTTATAGATTTTGTCCTGCTCCTCAGTGCGCGGCAACAAATTTGGAATCCATGCCATTTTGTTCTTCGCATAAACTGTAATATAGTCATGATCTTCCGAAAAGAACTTGGCACTGGATTTCGGAGCATAGTTCTTATGCCAAATTACTGTTGTTACGAAGTTATTTGCACCGAACACCTCATCCATAAGTAACCGCAAGTTAGAAATCTCCGTATCATCGATACTGATAAAGATTGCTCCATCATCCGCTAACAGCTTTTGCAGCAGCTTCAACCGCGGGTACATCATGCACAGCCACTTGTCATGGCGGGTCAGGTCCTCGCCCTCTTTGCCGACGACCTCGCCCAGCCACTTTTTGATTTTCGGGTCATTGACGTTATCGTTATAGACCCAGCCCTCGTTGCCGGTGTTGTATGGCGGATCGATGTAAATACACTTGACGCGCCCCTCATACCGGGGCAGCAGCGCTTTCAGGGCTTCCAGATTATCGCCCCGGATAATCATGTTTTCGCTGCCATTATCCTCGTCGTGCTGTCCGTTTTCATCAAAGCTGTACTTGCGCTCCAACACCCGAAACGGTACTTCCTGATGGTGATTGATCACCTTGCTTTTTCCAATCCATTCAAGTGTCGGCATGGGTATTCTCCTGTTTTGCGGTCTGTTTTAGCATAGCATTTCCGAGAGGAGCAGAGTTGCCAGCCATATTCGTCATGAACTCAGCCATCGCCAACTGGCCCTGCTCAAATTTGGCGGTTTTCTCCATGCGCTGAACGAGTCCGTCTGGGAGATAGGGGGTTTGTATTGTTTCCCAAGTAATCTTCTTCTTATAGCCCAAAGTCTCAGCCATAGCTTCGAGCAACTTACACTGCGCGGTGGTTATCTCTTGTGTAGAGTAATTCGGTTTGTATTTAGAAAATAAATCTGCCCAGCATTTACGAACTGATTCATCATCCACGAAAATAATGTCAATCGTGTTTAGCGCATTTACGGTATCTTGATGTGCCCAGCCGGTCGCCCGGTGGGTCATTAGACATTGAAATATCGCCATCTTGTCTTTGCGTTTTTGATTGCGGTCTTGTAGCTTTTGACCGATAAATACAGCGGCAATAGGAACTGTGATAATCGCAGCAACATTGATAATAGCCATAATGATTTCAAAAGTTGACATTGCGTAATCCTCCGTACATGTAAATTCTTATATTGGACAAAGACCTATCCTGTGTCGGAAGGACTAAATCTTTGTCCAACGCTGTCATCGTTTGTCGAATCGACGATTTAGGTAGATTCGTGACAAGAGGTCAGTGCGCCCATTCGCACCCGCGAGATGGAATAGACCCCATTATTTCGAGTTAGAGTCGCTGATATAATCTGCGGCTCATTTTTCGTTTTCGGCGGGCTTCTTGATATACTTGCCGCTCTTGATTCTCGCGTCCGCCGGCTTCTCTGCGTCCTCTGGAATCCCCCAGACCGTGCCAATGCGGATAGCACCGGGGACACGCCCCTCGCCGCACAAAATCTGAATACGGCGGGTGGAGATACCCCAGCGTTCGGCAGTTTGCGCGATTGATAAATACTTCATGGGCAGCACTCCTGTTGCAGTTCAGTTCTGCGTCTGCTTATAAAATCACAGTGTAATTATAATCGTCAAAGCGAATAAAAGCAAGGACTTTCTGAAAAGTTCAGGAAGTATTTTCAATTCAGACATGAAAGGGGTGTGGGGATTCCCCAACAACAAAAAGGAGCAGTTCGGGCGCAAGGCTAATGCTTAGCAATCCGGTTTATACGAGGCGCGTGGCATGGGGAAAGCGACGGACAGAGAAAGTTCCCGGCAAAGATAACGAATATCGACTTGTGAAGCAGGATGAGTATATTTTGAGTGAGGTTATTTCCCATGAGGCGTTTGTTTCCAAAGAGGATTTTGACAAGGTGCAGGAGATCAAAGCCATTCGTGGGAAAAAGGGTAATCACAACATTGGTCAGTATAACGCGCATCTGTTGTCCGGTATCGTAAAATGTCCGCAATGCGGCGCACCTATGTATATCGGTATGACCAAGTGGACAAATCAGGACGGCACGGAGCGCCGCACAGAATCTTATGTCTGTTCTTATGCGACTAAACATAGGGGAACTTCGGTATGCCGCAGAAATGGTGTGGTAGCCAGTCAGGTTGAGGACGAGGTGATGGAGTACACCCGGAAGATTGTCCGCAATCCGCAGTTTATCAAAGATTTGCAGGAAAAGGTAATGGCCGCCGTGGACATGACCGAGGTCGAGAATGACATTACCGCCTATAAAAAGCAGCAATCCGCTTTACAGCGCAGCCGTGACAGCTTGGAACAGGATATTGACCGCATTGCCCCGGATGACAAGTATGCAGAACGCCGCCGCGCGGATATGACGCGCCGCCTGAATGCCCCCTATGACCAGAATTATAAGGCGGAGGATCTGCTGCAAGAGAGCCTGATGAAAAAGGCAACTCTGGAAAGCGAGCAGATGTCTGTGCAATCTATGATCGGAATCCTCTCGCCTTTTGACGCAATCTATGATAGAATGAATGCGGCAGAGCGGCGCGACCTTGTGAAATACCTGATTTCCGAGGTCGAGTTGTTCCCGCGTGAGGAGCAAAAGACGCAGAAACGCTTTGTAAAGGCGATTGCGTACAAGTTTCCTATTGAGCAAAAGGTGCTCACGCAATTTGACGAATGCGGGGCATCTGTCGAGACGGTATGTTTGCTGGTGAAATGATATTAGAAGATATGAAAGCGAGATAAGATATGACTCTGGAAAAGGAAAAACGATTTTTGATACTCCTGCAAGCCTTGATGTGCGGTACAAATGCAAGCAAAACAGTGGTGCTTGATACAATAGAAGCTAATGGATGGATTAAGTTGTCCGATAAAGAAAAAATGATAAAGCAGAACCGAAACGAATTGGTATGTCGCTTACTGGTGAAATAACATGAAACCACTCATCCACATCTACGGCGCGTCCGGCTCCGGGACGTCCACGCTGGGGCGATACCTGGCGGAGCAATTTCAGTATGCCTTCCTCGACTCAGACGACTATTTCTGGCTGCCCACTGACCCGAAATTCACGACAAAGCGTCCCATTGAGCAGCGTGTGCCGCTCATACGGCAGGACATTGCCGCCGCAAAAAACGGCGCTGTGCTCTCCGGCTCGCTCGTCGGCTGGGGGGATGCTCTCATCCCGGATTTCACGCTGGCGGTGCGCGTTGTGACCGACACGCCCACCCGGCTGGCGCGTATAAAACAACGTGAGTACGCGCGGTTTGGCGCGCGCATTCTGCCGGGCGGCGATATGTACGACCATCATCAGGCATTTTTGCAGTGGGCCGCCGGTTATGATGACGGCGGGCTTGACACGCGCAGCGCTGTGCTGCATAATGAATGGCAGAAGCAGCTTGCCTGCCCGATCCTGACGGTGGACGGCACTGCGCCCCTGGCCGAGACCGCCGCCCGTGTGGAGGAATTGCTATGCTCTGCAAACTGACCCCCGAAGAAGAAGTGCGTATGCACATACTTTTGAAAGGCATCGCCGATGACCCGAACGCGCTGGAAATGCAAAAATTCATCCAGCACGGCAGCGTGACCACCTATGAGCACTGTCTGCGCGTCACCCGCATCGCGTTCTGGCTCAACATCCATCTGCACGCCCGCGCGGACGAGGGCAGCCTTGTAAAGGGGGCGTTCCTGCACGATTTTTACCTGTACGACTGGCATAATTGCAGCAACATCACCCACTGGCACGGCTTCAAGCATGCTCGTATTGCACGCTACAACGCTGAAACTGTGTTTAAACTGACCGACAAGGAAAAGGACATCATCCAGAGCCACATGTGGCCGCTGAACCCCACCGACATACCCCACAGCCGCGAGGCCGCGCTTGTCTGCATGGCCGACAAGATGTCGTCGAGCTATGAGACGGTGCTGGAACGGAAGGCTAAAAGAAAGAAATAAAACACTTCTTGGCCCACCTGCTCCTCTTCTGGCGCAAGCGCCATCTCCCCCATATTGGGGGAGCCTGTCTCGCAGAGAAAGACAAGATTATTATGGAGGTAACACCATGCCCGATCAATATACACGCACCCGTGCCCAGCTGGGCACACCCGCACTGGACGTGCTGCGCCGCGCCCATGTGGCCGTTTTTGGCATCGGCGGCGTCGGCGGGCAGGCCGTTGAGGTACTGGCCCGCAGCGGGGTAGGGGAGTTGAGCCTGTTCGACAGCGACACCGTCGCACTTTCCAACCTGAACCGCCAGCTTGTGGCGCTGCACTCAACGCTGGGGCAGTACAAGGTCGATGCCATGGCCGCCCGCATTGCGGACATTGACCCTACCATCATCGTGCACGCCAACCGCATGTTCTACAATGCCGAGACCGCCCCGGATGTCGACCTGACGCAGTTTGACTACGTGCTGGACTGCATCGACACGGTCAGTGCCAAGCTGCTGCTGATCCGTTGCTGCAAAAAGGACGGGGTGCCGATCCTGTGCAGCATGGGCGCGGCCAACAAGCTGGACCCGACGGCGTTCCGCGTGGCCGACATTGAAAAAACCACCGTGGACCCGCTGGCCAAGGTCATCCGCCTCGAGTGCCGCAAGCGCCGTCTGGGCAAGGTGAAGGTCGTCTTTTCGGAGGAGCAGACCCTGCCGCCGCTGCAGGAGGAAATCGAGGAAACCCCCACCGCTGCGCGCCGCACGGTGCCCGCCAGCAACGCCTTTGTGCCCGCCGCCTGCGGGCTGGTCTGCGGGTCCGAGGTCGTCAAGGACCTGCTGCGCAAGGCCGGCGTTTACCGCGGCAAAAAATGATTTCTCTGCGCCCCGCTGGCACAAAAGCGGGGCGTTTTGCATGAAAAATACCAGTTTGCCCCCTGTGTTATCTTGAGGCAACACCGCATAATTCCCGCCTTACGGCTTAAGCACCGCTCCGGCGGATCTCCGCGCCAAGAGCCGCCGCAAGCGGCGGTTGCGCTCCGAAGCGCCTCGCTGCGGCTCGGTGTGCGGCACGGCATCTGCGTTGCCAAAATGCTCGATAATACACAAAGTATTATCTGCGCTTTTGGCTTAGCAGCTGCCGCACCTCGCTCGCCGTATCGGCACTTAGAATTATGCGGTATTGCCTTGACATTTGCACGAAATCAAAGTAAAATTATATACAGGAAATAAAGAGCCAAACGGCAGGCGCGGCCTGTGCGTGGCTCCTTAAAGGGTGTCGCCCACCGGGAACGCCGCTTTTTTACGATATTTAACGTCCTGATGACGGTTTGTGTATATTCTGCGCGCAGGGGCATCGTGTGTCTTTTTGGCTGACCTGCCGCGTTTCTTCATGCAACAATATCATAGTGAAAAGCGTCCCGCTGCGCGCATCCTCCTATTTTGATAAGGAGTGAAACCGACTATGTCACCAATTTTGACCGTGGTGCTGGTCCTTGTTGCTGCCGCTGTTGCCGGGGCGCTTGGTTTTTACCTCGGCGGTGAAAACCGCAAGCGCACCGCCGAGGCGAAGATCGGCAGCGCTGAGGAGGAAGCCAAGCGCATCGTGAATGATGCCATCAAGGCTGCCGAGCAGAAGCGCAAGGAAACCATCATCGAAGCGAAGGACGAAGCCTTCAAGCTCAAGAGCGACGCGGACAAGGAAATCAAGGACCGCCGCGCCGAGATCACCCGCCAGGAGCGCCGCATCGACCAGAAGGAGGAGGCCCTCGACAAGCGCACTGCCCAGATGGAGCGCAAGGAGGAGGACCTCAAGCGCCGCAGTGAGACCGTGGAGGCCCGCCTGGACGAGCTGGAGCAGCTCAAGCTGCGCCAGACCGAAAAGCTGGAAACCATCGCCGCCATGTCCAAGGAGGATGCCCGCGCCGTGTTGCTCAAGCAGGTCGATGACGAGCTGACTCACGAGAAAGCGATGAAGATCAGCGCCTACCAGGCGAACATGAAGGACGAGTGCGACAACCTCGCCCGTGAGCTGATCGGCCAGGCCATCGCCCGCTGCGCGGCAGACGCCACCAGCGAGGCCACCGTCAGCGTTGTGCCGCTGCCCAGCGACGAGATGAAGGGCCGCATCATTGGCCGCGAGGGCCGCAACATCCGTGCACTCGAAACTGCCACGGGCTGTGACCTTATCATCGACGACACGCCGGAGGCCATCACGCTGTCCAGCTTTGACCAGACCCGCCGCGAGGTCGCCCGCATGGCGCTGGAGCGCCTGATTGCCGATGGTCGTATCCATCCGGCCCGCATCGAGGAGACCGTGGACAAGTGCCGCCGCGAGCTGGAAATCCAGATGAAGCGCGAAGGCGACAAGGCCGTCATGGAGCTTGGCATTCACAGCCTGCATCCTGATCTTGTCAAGCTCATTGGCCGCCTGAAGTACCGCACGAGCTTCGGCCAGAACGTCCTGAGCCACTCTCTCGAGGTGGCCTGGCTGGCCGGTCTGATGGCTGGTGAGCTGGGTGTCAATGTTCAGCTGGCCCGCCGCGCCGGTCTGCTGCATGACATCGGCAAAGCCCTTGACCACGAGATCGAGGGCAGCCACGTCCAGATCGGCGTTGACATCTGCAAGAAATACCGCGAGAACCCGCAGGTCATCCACGCCATCGAGGCCCACCACGGCGACGTGGAGCCCAAGACGACGCTGGCGTTCATCATCATGGCCGCCGACGCGATTTCCGCTGCCCGTCCCGGTGCCCGCCGCGAGAACATGGAGAGCTACATCAAGCGTCTGGAAACACTGGAGGCTCTCTGCAACGGCTTTGAGGGCGTCGAGAGCTCCTACGCCGTGCAGGCAGGCCGCGAGGTCCGCATCCTTGTCCAGCCCGACAAGGTCAGCGACGACGAGGTCATTCTGCTGGCACGCAATGTCGCCAAGAAGATCGAGAACGAGCTGGATTACCCCGGTCAGATCAAGGTCAGCGTCATCCGCGAGAGCCGAGCAACCGAGTACGCGAAGTAAAATTCACAACTGCTACAGCAACAGGCAGACCGTCAGAATTGGCGGCCTGCCTGTTTTGCTATACGATGCGGCAGGGACCGGGCATGCCCGGCCCGCAGGCTTTCCCGCAAGAGGGTGCTTATTTTACAGTGCCGTGCCGCACATGTGCGGCCCTTACTGCATGGCACCGCAAGGCCCGGCGCAGGTTCTCGGACTTAATCTTCCTGCAGCTGGCGCAATGCACCCAGGAAGGGATAAATACCTCCCCTACAAAATAATAAGCCCCCGACATAATACCGTACAGCGGCAGGTGTCGGGGGCTAATGTTCATCTACAATTGTATCGTAAATGAAACAGCCGCTTTTGAGTGGTTTTGGGGCGATTTTTTACAACTATATCTTAAATATAAGAAAATGCACAGCGGTATAGTTGCTCAAATCTACAACTATACCGTAAATAACTTCCGTATGTGCGATGCGCTGCCCTATGCAAAAGATGGGACGCTGAGCGAGAAGCTGAATGAATTGTTTGGGTAAAACAGTATAGAAATATAACTAAGCCGCCAAGCGAGTGAAATCGTTTGGCGGCTTTTTGTGCATATAAAGAGGTCGATGCCTGTTTGTCTTTTTGGCAATTATCTCAGATAAGGAACCAGAACATCATAGAATTTCTTGCTCCACTGTGCTTGGAAGTTTGCCATCTGAAGCCAGTCGGTTTCATTTTCGATACTGACGTTATTGAGTTGGTAGGATACCTTGCTCGAATTTACATCATCACCCCGGTTCCATATCAAAGCCGCGCCGAGAACGGATTCAATAGCAGACTTGTTTGCCAGCAGCTTATCATAGGCAGCTTTGTTCGCATGCTTGTCTTTCTTGCCCATATACAAATCCACACGGGAAGAATCGCTGTTAGCAACGCAGCAAATATAAAAGCTACCAATACCGAAAGCACCGTTAATCCAGTTACCCTTGGCAGGTGTCACATTGCGGAACATATGATTTTCGATGTTCGCTTCTTTTATCTTCTCCAGTGCAAAAGCCCAATATTTGCGCCGTACTTCAAATCTTGTTCCGGCTTCTTCTTCTGCCTGTGAATTATTATCACGCAAATAAAACACCAAGTCATTTGGGTCTTCGTTGTACAGTTTAAATACGCGCTTCAAAACAGATAGCTTGTTTTGGGTACTACTGTTTGTAAGCACATAAATGCCCTCGCCAACTTCAGCAGATTTTATAAATGCGTTTTTGTTGGTGCTGAAGTGGTAAGGTACACCTTCTTCGGAAGAACCTGCAAGATTTTCAATAATGCTCATATCCTCTGCATAGAGAATACGAAGCACTTTTTCATACATCTCGGCCCAACTACCAACAGGTTGTTCTGTGTTTTTATAGTTGAATTTTGCAATCAGGCGGCCACTGAATGTTTCGGCATCATCATCGAGGGTATAGGAATCCAACTGCTTTTCTGCGGGCTTATAGTCAGTAGTGGGTCTTACCCAAATCTTTAATGCCCGTTGCGTTAATGCACTATCACGTTCTTCAAGTTCAACAAGCGTCCATTTGTCTTTTTTAGCGATATCCTGATTTAAGCGGATGCCGCTTTGAGAAAAGCCATGTTCCATAGTCTTTTTCTCTTCAAAAGAACTATTGCTGTATTTGCTGTTGTATGCGGTGAGAGTAAGGTTTGCAATACGGTGCAGCCATTGCTCATGGATTTGCTCGTAATCAGCACCGAGCGCCTTTATCCATGTCGGTGTCAGGTGTTGCGGCATAATATGCTCGATACTATAATCGCCCGCATCAACGTGGCGGTAAACATCTTTATCTTCGAGCGTATTATCGTTTTCAAGGCGTTCCAGTATGTAGACTTTGTTTTTGCTGTTCATTTGATAAATCTGCCGCTCACTGAACAGCATGGCAAATTCGTCATCGTCAGGGAAACGAGCACGCTCTTTCTTTGAAGTAAGGGCATATTTGAATTTTTCAATGTAATTGGCTGCCGTTCCATCATAGCGCATGATTTCGTGGTGGAGTGTAAGGAAAACCTTATTCAAAACATTAGTCGGTAAATCGCAGATACTTCTGCGAAGAAGATAATTTTCAGTAGTCAGGAAAATGTCTGTGACATCATCAATATTTAGGACTTTTTCATCCTGGAGGCGCAATACCTCAAGGAAGAAAGGCCGAGTAACGGTCGTTTCCAGTCTGTTTAGTCGATAAATGCAGGCATCCAAAGTTCTGTTATCAGGACATCCACGCAAGAGGATGGCATACCGTTTGGCGTATTTCAGGAGTTCATCAAGAAGAATTTCCAGTTCTATATTGGCCGAGTTGACATACTCTTTGAAATCCCGATAGATGCGCTTTTGGGCAGGAATCTCCTGTTGCTTTACGCTCAGATAGTCTCGGATGAAGGCACTGACATCATATCCAGTGTGTTCTTCGATGCGATTCCAATATTTTTCGTAGTACAGTTCCTGTTGTTGGGACGGCAATCCCATTAAGATAAAATTGCGGATTTTATCGCCCTCACTCAAATCCAAACCGGTAGAGTTTAGGCTTTCAAAAATAAGCTGAGGATTGTCGTCATTTTCAAGACGAATACTGATGATTTCGAGACGGCAAATAGCATCAAAAAGTTCATCGATAGAGATTTCCTGCTTTTGGATGCGTTCGTAGAAATAATTATAGTTGTTGGTTATGTTGGAGCCGCGTATGTGTTCGTCATCAGCATCAAATAGTTTACCAAACGCCTTTTTATCATTTTTGACAGGCTTTAATTTGATGCGGGTTTCCTGCTTCTGGTACTTGTCAACGAGAAATTCCTCGTATATTCTGGTTGCCAGCATATCATCTTGAGGCACAATAACGCCCTTTTGGATAAGATTATACATGGCAAGAAGCAACAAAGAAACGGTTGTTAAGCGTTGCTGCCCATCAATAACAAGAAATTCGATATTTTTTCCAGAGGGTTCATATACAGAAACAATACTGCCAAAGAAATGCGTTTTGCGATTGGTTTTAATGACTTTTACGAGGTCATCATATAATTGCTTGCAGTTCTCCAGCTTCCAATCATAATTCCGCTGATATACAGGGATAATAAAGCGTTTGTTTGCACCCTGCATATATTCGGCTAAACCGCATTCTGCACCTTTCATGGAATATTCCCCACAACAAATATTTGATTAACTCTATTATATAATTGTAGATTTACAGGGCTAACTTATTCTATTACAGATGCAGCACTCTGTCCTTGATCTCGGCGGTTCGGCCCTGGTTCCAGAACTGGGTGCCGATGTAGCCGCAGGTGCGGCGGGCGACGTTCAGCTTGTTCTGGTCGCGGTTGTGGCACTTGGGGCATTCCCAGACCAGCTTGCCGTCCTCGGGCACGATCTGGATCTCGCCGTCGTAGCCGCAGACCTGACAGTAGTCACTCTTGGTGTTCAGCTCGGCGTACATGATGTTCTCGTAGATGAACTGCATGACCTTGATAACGGCCTCGAGGTTGTCCTGCATGTTGGGCACCTCCACATAGCTGATGGCACCGCCCGGGGAGAGCTTCTGGAAGTCGCTCTCGAACTTCAGCTTCGTGAAGGCGTCGATCTGCTCGGTCACGTGGACGTGGTAGGAGTTCGTGATATAATTGCGATCCGTGATGCCCGGCACAAGCCCAAAACGCTTCTGCAGGCACTTGGCAAACTTGTAGGTCGTGGACTCCAACGGCGTGCCGTACAGGCTGAAATCAATGTTGTGCTGGTTCTTCCACTTAGTACAGGCGTCGTTCATGTGCTGCATAACGTTCAGCGCAAACGGCTTGGCGGCAGGGTCGGTGTGGCTTTTGCCGGTCATATACTTGCAGCACTCATACAGGCCCGCGTAGCCCAGACTGATGGTGGAATAGCCGCCGTAGAGCAGCTTGTCGATGGGCTCGCCCTTCTTCAGGCGGGCCAGCGCGCCGTACTGCCACAGGATGGGCGCGGCGTCGCTCAGCGTGCCCTTCAGGCGGTTGTGGCGGCACATCAGGGCCTTGTGGCACAGCTCGAGGCGCTCGTCAAAAATCTGCCAGAACTTATCAAAATCGCCGCCGCTGGACAGGGCCACGTCCACCAGATTGATGGTGACAACGCCCTGATTAAAGCGGCCATAGTACTTCGGCTTGCCGTTCTCGTCGATATAGGGGGTCAGGAAGCTGCGGCAGCCCATGCAGGTGAAGCAGTGGCCCTCGCCGTTCTTGTCGACCTTGTATTCCAGCATCTTCTTCTCGCTGATGTAGTCGGGAACCATCCGCTTGGCGGTGCACTTGGCGGCGAGCTTGGTCAGGTAATAGTAGGGCTGACCCTCATAGATGTTGTCGTTTTCCAGCACGTAGATGAGCTTGGGGAAGGCGGGGGTGATCCAGACACCGGCCTCGTTCTTGACGCCCTGGTAGCGCTGGCGCAGCATCTCCTCAATGACGATGGCCAGGTCGGACTTCAGGCGCTGGTTGTCACCGGCCTCGTTCAGGTACATAAAGACCGTGATGAACGGGGCCTGGCCGTTGGTGGTCATCAGGGTGACGACCTGATACTGGATGGTCTGCACACCGCGCTTGATCTCCTCGCGCAGGCGCTTCTCCACGATCTCGGAGATCTTCTCCTCGCCGGGGTCAATGCCCAGATCCTTCATCTCGGCCTCGACGTCGCGGCGGATCTTCTTGCGGCTGACATCGACAAAGGGGGCCAGGTGGGTCAGGCTGATGCTCTGGCCGCCGTACTGGCTGGATGCGACCTGCGCGATGATCTGTGTGGCAATGTTGCAGGCCGTGGAGAAGGAGTGCGGCTTTTCAATCAAAGTGCCGCTGATGACCGTGCCGTTCTGCAGCATATCGTCCAGATTGACGAGGTCGCAGTTGTGCATGTGCTGGGCATAGTAGTCGGCATCGTGGAAGTGGATGATGCCCTCCTCATGCGCCTTGACGATCTCCGGGGGGAGCAGCATACGCATGGTCAGATCCTTGCTGACCTCGCCGGCCATATAGTCACGCTGTACGCTGTTGACGGTAGGGTTCTTGTTGGAGTTCTCCTGCTTGACTTCCTCGTTGTTGCACTCGATGAGGGAGAGAATCTTGTCGTCCGTCGTGTTGTGGGTGCGCTTGAGGCTCTGCACGTAGCGATAGGTGATGTACCTGCGGGCAACCTCATACGCACCGGTGGCCATGATGGCGTCCTCGACGATGTCCTGGATCTCCTCGACGTTCATCGCGTGGCCGCGGGCATAGCAGACCTCCTGCACATGATCGCTGATCTCGATGATCTGCTGCTTCGTCAGGCGCTGGGCATCGGGTACGACCTTGTTAGCCTTCGTGATGGCCGCAATAATTTTGGTAATGTCAAAGACAGCCTCGCTGCCGTTGCGCTTGATGATCTTCATGGTGACTCCTCTTTACAAAAAAATAAATACAGTGCGTCCAATACGAACTGTATAGAATACAGATGAAATGCCGATTCGTAAATTACCCGTTTTGCGAGCAAGACTATAATACCGCACCGGGGGCAAAAAGTCAATCCACAAAACCACAAGATATAGTGTCCAGCGAGCAAGCGAAAACAAAATGTTCTGTTTTCGTCGCCTTAACGTGCAAAAAAGCCCTGCCAAAAATAAGACTGAAATTTTGGTGATTTTGAGTGGTTCTACACAGTTTGACGATGCAGCGTGAAAATATCTTCTTCGAAAATCATGCTCCCCCTTGCAGTATGCCCCCAAAACTGGTATACTATGTCAGGGTTTGGGGGCGGAACGCCCGCCCGACACAAGATATGGGGATGTCCCCGCAGGAGAACACCATGAATTACGCAACCATTAAATATTGTGATATTGCCAACGGGGAGGGCGTGCGCACGAGCCTGTTCGTTTCCGGCTGCCGCCGCCACTGCCCGAACTGCTTCAATGCCGTGGCATGGGATTTCGGCTACGGTGCGCCGTTTACCAAGGAAGTTCGCAATGAAATACTGGAGAGTCTGGCCCCCGGTTACATCAATGGGCTTTCGCTGCTGGGCGGCGAGCCGTTTGAACCGGAGAACCAGCGGGAGCTGCTGCCCTTTATTAAAAATGTAAAGGTGCTGTACCCCAACAAGACGATCTGGTGCTACACCGGCAACAATCTGGAGCACGAGATCTGGCAGCCCGGTCCCGGGCGATGCGAGGTCACCGACGAGTTTTTACAATATATAGATGTGCTTGTGGACGGCGACTTTGTGCAGGACCAGTACGACATCAGTCTGCGCTTCCGCGGGTCGAGCAACCAGCGCATCATTGACATGAACAAGACCCGCGCAGCGGGCCGGGTCGTTTTGTGGCAGGACGACCCGATTTTTGCGGATCACAAGATGTAATGGAAAATTGCAAGGGCGGATTGCATATCCGCCCGCGGGGCGTCGAGGACGCCGCCCTTTACAAACCGAAAGGCAGAACTGTAGGGTCCGTAGATGTGCGGCCCGCGGCTTTCCCGCAAGAACCCATCTGCCTTACGCGCGAGGGCCGGGCATGCCCGACCCCTACTGTGCAGTCATAATTAAAACAGGAGCAAAAACCATCCATCATGAGCACCACCTCAAAATCCAAAACCATGACCGAAGGGCCGCTGGCCAAACAAATTCTGCTGGTCAGCCTGCCGCTGGCTTTATCCAACCTTTTACAAATCCTGTTCAACATGTCCGACGTTGCCGTTGTGGGCCGGTTCGCCGGTTCCACGGCACTCGGCTCCGTGGGCTCAACGGCGACGTTTGTCACACTGTTCACCGGTTTTCTGATCGGCTTGAGCAATGGCGTCAATGTGCTGGTCGCCCGCTTTTACGGTGCCGGGCACCCCAAGGACGTCAGCAAGACCGTCCATTCGGCGCTGCTGGTCAGCCTGGCCGCCGGTGTGCTGCTGCTGTTCGTCGGCCTGTTCGGCTCGCCTGCGCTGCTGGAGCTGCTGAACACCAAGGAGGACCTGCTGCCCGGTGCGATTTTGTACCTGCGGGTCTACTTTCTCGGTATGCCGGCGCTGGCGCTCTACAACTTCGGCAACGCAGTGTTCAGCGCTATCGGCGAGACAAAAAAGCCGCTGGCCTACCTGTCGTTTGCGGGCGTGCTGAACATCCTGCTCAACCTGTTTTTCGTCATCGTCTGCAAGCTCGATGTCGCCGGTGTCGCGCTGGCCAGCACGATTGCCCAGTGCGTCTCGGCAGGGCTGATCCTGCACGCGCTGACAAAGGTCAGCGACTGCTATGCGCTGGATTTCCGCAAGGTAAGGCTGGACCTCAACATGACAAAGCGCATCCTGATGCTGGGCGTGCCCGCGGGCCTGCAAAACGCGATCTTTGCGATTGCCAACCTCTTCATTCAGGCGGGCGTCAACTCCTTCGACTCGCTGATGGTCAAGGGCAACTCCGCCGCAGCTAACGCCGACGCGATGGTTTATGACGCTATGGCGGCGTTTTACATGGCTTGCGCCAGCTTTATGAGCCAGAACTACGGCGCGGGCAAGCTGGACCGCGTCAAGAAAAGCTACTTCATCGCGCTGGCCTACTCGTTTGGCCTGGGCGCGGTGCTGGGCGGCGGGCTGCTCGTCTTTGGGCGGCAGTTCCTGGCGCTGTTCACAACCGAGAGCGCTGTCGTCGACGCGGGCATGAAGCGCATTATGGTCATGGGCTGGGCCTACTGCACCTCGGCGTTCATGGACTGCACGATTGCCGCCTCCCGCGGCCTCGGCAAGACGGTAGGGCCGACGGTCATCGTAATTCTGGGGTCCTGCGTATTCCGCGTTGCGTGGGTCTACACGATCTTTGCCCACTTCCACACGATCCCGGCGCTCTACCTGCTGTATCCCTGCTCCTGGGCGCTGACCGCCGCCGCAGAGATCGTCTATTTTGTTTTCAGCTACCGCCACGCCGCCCTCCGTCTGCAGGAGCGTGATGCGCTGTCGCAGCTGTGAGAGCAGGGGAGAGGGCTGCTGTCATTCGCTGCATATCCAAAAAATTTGCTAAGACAGTCTGTCATGTATATTTTATATACCAGATATACAGAAAATACTTTTTACATACACCACTCCCACGTGTATAATAGTCGATGCAAATAAAAGAGGAGTGGAAAGGTATGCAGTATACGGACCTGACAAGAAAGGAATTGCAACGGGAGTACAGCCGCCTGACACGGAAGTACACGGACTTTATCCGCCAGCCGGTGGAGCTGGACCTGACAACGGAGGATTCGCTGCCGGGCTGCGCGAACCGCCGTGCGGTGAAGCATTTTGGCACTGTGCTGGGCAAGGAGCTGCGCGATACCGGCGCAGCCCACCCCGCCCAAGCACCGGACGCCGTGGCGGCCCTGGCCACGATGCCCGGCTGTGCCCACCGCACGGTGGAGCTGTGCCGCAAAGCAGGTGTCCGCTTTGATGCCATCGACCACTGCACGGTGCTGGCGCGCACGATCCCGGAGGATATCCGCTCCGACGAGCTGACCCACGTTGCCAGCGTCTTTGCTGTCAGCGCCCGCATGGCTGCATTAGAGAGCCTGCAGGGAACGCTGATGAGAGCGTAAAGCCGTCTGCCGCCCCGTAAACCCAAAACCCGCATTGGCATCCAAAACCAATGCGGGTTTTTTATTGGTGCGCCCGGCGGTAGGAAGTGTCAGCCGAAGGCAGCGGAAAACCGATAAGAATGGAAATCCGCGGCTTTCCTTGCAATTTTCCGGCGAACGTGTTACATTTGGTATAAAAACAAAAGGGGGCGTGCCGGATATGATTCGTTTGGCCCTTGTCGAAGACGACGAGCTCTACCGCAGCCAGCTGCGCGAATATATTGACAAATACAGCGCGGTGTCGGGCGAAAAATTTACCGTGGCAGAATTTTCCGACGGTGACGAGATCGCACTTGGCTATAAGGCTGTCTATGACATCATCCTGATGGACATCGAGATGAAGTTTATGGATGGCATGATGGCTGCCGAGGAGATCCGCAAGGTCGACACCGAGGTTATCATTATCTTCATCACAAATTCGCCGCAGTATGCCATCAAGGGCTATGCCGTCGATGCGCTGGACTATGTGCTGAAGCCGGTCAGCTACTATGCGTTTTCGCAGAGGCTTGGCCGCGCCGTGGAGCGCGTGGCGCGCCGCGCACGGCACTTTTTGCAGATCAACGCCCACGGCACGGCACATAAGCTGGACACCTCGGCCATTTATTGGATCGAGAACTGCGGGCATGACTTGGTCTTTCACACGGCGGAAGGGGAGGTGACCGCCCCGGGCTCCATGACGGAGACCGAGGAAAAATTGGCGCAGGACAGTTATTTCCGCGTAAACAAGGGCTGCCTTGTGAATCTGGAACACGTTGACCGAATGGACGGTGAGGATGCCGTCGTCCACGGAGACCGTGTGCCGCTGGCCCGAGCGCGGCGCAAGGCATTTCTGGATGCACTGAACGACTATATCAACGGGGCAGGGTGACGATATGCCGCTGAAAATTCCTTATTATGAGATGGATATTCCGCGCCTTGTCACGGCGCTGGCAGACTGGCTGGCCTGCCTTTTGTACCTGCGGTTTCTGCCTCCGCGCTACGGCGGGGTCAAGCGTGCGGCGCTGTACGGTGGTGCATTGGCGGCATTGGCACTCTACCTTGTGGCCACCGACGGCTTTGACGGCTGGCGGTTCAATGTGCTGTACGCGGTTTCTGTCGCACTTATGCTGCTTTTTATGGCGGCGGCCACCCGTGCAGACCGCTGGCAGGTGGGGTATTTCTGCACGCGGGCGTTTATTCTGGCGGGTTTTGCCGGGGCGCTGACATGGCAGATGTATGTATATTTTGCGCGTTACATCGCAGTATTGCAAAGCCTGCCTGCGTTGGTGCTCTTTATTGCGGCGGGGTTCGGCATCATCTTCGGCCTGATGTGGCTTCTGGAGGATGGCGGTAGCACGGGCAGCATTCAGTTTGACATTCGGCCCCGCACGACCTGCATCGCGGCGGGCATGGCGGCGGCCATCTACATTTTGTCCAGCATCAGCTATACGCAGCTGAACACGCCGTTTTCGGCCCGCGGCACGATGGAAATTTACACAATGCGCACGGTTGTCTACTTCGGCGGCGTGGCGCTGCTGTTTGCATATCAATCGCAGCTGCGCGATTTATTGACGCAGCGTGAGGCGGATGCCTTGCGGAACATGCTGCACATCCAGTATGAAAACTACAAGATCCGGCAGGAGAGCATTGACCTCATCAACCAAAAATATCATGACTTGAAGCACCAAATCGCCGTGCTTCGCGCCGAGAGCGGCGAGAAACGCAATGCCGTGCTGGACAATATGGAGCAGGAAATCAAAGCCTACGAGGCGCAGAACGACACCGGCAATAAGGTGCTGGACACGGTGCTGACAGGCAAAAGTCTGACCTGCCGCACCAAAAACATTCAATTGACCTGCGTGGCTGACGGCACAGCGCTGGATTTTATGGACGTGATGGACATCAGCAACCTGTTCGGCAATGCGCTGGACAACGCAATCGAGAGCACCGACAAAATCACAGACCCGGAGCGCAGGCTCATCCACCTGAGCGTGGCGAGGCAAAAAGGCTTTGCGGCCATCCGCATTGAAAACTGCTTTGACGGTGAGCTGAAATTTGAGAAGGGTCTGCCCGTCACGACGAAAAAGGATGTCTTGTACCATGGCTTCGGTGTAAAAAGCATACAAAACGCCGCCGCAAAATACGGCGGTACCGCGACAATTACGACCCGCGAGGGTTGGTTTGAGCTGCGCGTGCTGATTCCGCTGGGGCAGCCGCAGCAAGAATAAAAAATGAAGTTTTACGCCCCCTGTATCGGCAAACGCCGTGCAGAGGGCGTTGTTTGTGCGGAAAAAGGCTATGTTTGGATGCCGTGTTTGGCAATGTGTACAAAATACAAGCGCAAAACCTTGTGAAATCCGACGAAACCAAAAACCGTTTGTGCAAAAAAGAGCGCATTTCGTGCAAATTATGCGCCGCCGCATGATTCTTGTGGTATGGTAGGCTTACAGAAAAAAGAAGAATCTCCGGACGGGCTGCCCGTCCGACGAAGGAGGAGAACACATGTTTGAAATCACACGCCTGACGGTGGAGCATCTGGCCGCCGGCTGCGTGACCGACTGCTCCACACCCCGCATCGGGTTTTCCCTGAGCAGTGACCGCCAGGGCGCACAGTTGGCCGACGCCGAGTTGACCGTCGGTGACTGGTCCGCCCATGTGACCAGCGGCCAGAGCGCTGCCTACGTCGGCCCTGAGCTGCTGCCGTTCACCACCTACAGCGTGCGCCTGAACGCCACCGACGACGCAGGCGAGACCGCCACCGCCACCACTGCCTTTGAGACAGGCCGCATGGAGACGCCCTGGAAGGGCCGGTGGATCAGCGACCCGAGCTACCACTTCACCGAGGCAAAGGTCAGCCCCGTGCCGATGGTTTTCCGCAAGGAAATCACAACGAACAAACCCATTGCCCGCGCACGACTCTACGCCACAGCCATGGGCATCTACGAAGCCGAGCTGAACGGCCAAAAGCTGGGCGAGCAATACTTCGCCCCCGGCTTCACGAGCTACAAGTCCTATTTGCAGTATCAGACCTACGATGTAACGGCACTTTTGACAGGCGTCGACACGCTGACCTTCACGGTTGCAGGCGGCTGGGCGGTGGGCAGCTTTGTGTTTACCCGCAAAAACCGCGTGACTGCTGACCGTCAGGCTCTGCTGGCCGAGCTGCGCATTGAGTACACAGATGGCACGACGGAGACCATTGGCACCGACGCTACATGGCAGGTCAGCGAGAGCGGCCCCGTGCGGATGGCGGATCTGTATGACGGCGAGACCTACGATGCCACGAAGGAAATCAGCGATTGGCACAACGCCGCGCCCGAAACGCTGAAAGTCACCCCCGCCATCACGGCGGACTACGGTGCCCCGGTCAAGGCCCACGAGGTGCGCAAGCCTGTGGCCGTGATGACCGCCCCCGACGGCGAGACGATTTACGACTTCGGCCAGAACCTTGCGGGTGTTGTCCGCATCAAATTCAACGGCAAGGCCGGGCAGGTCGTGACCGTGCGCCACGCCGAGATCCTGAACCCCGACGGCAGCTTAAACACGACCTTCCTGCGCACGGCCAAGGCCACGGCGACCTACACCTGCCGCGACGGCGAGCAGACCTACAGCCCGCGGTTCAGCTACATGGGCTTCCGCTATGCGGGGGTCAAGGGCGTCGATGCGAAGGATCTGGAAATCGAGGCCGTGGCGCTCTACTCCGATGTGGAGCACAGCGGTTCCTTCCGCTGCTCCGATGAGATGCTGAACAAACTGCAGTCCAACATTACATGGGGCGCCAAATCGAATTTCGTTGATATACCGACGGACTGTCCCCAGCGCGACGAGCGCATGGGCTGGACCGGGGACATTGCCGTGTTCTCGCCCACCGCGCTGTACAACTTTGAACTGAGCCGCTTTTTGGAAAAGTGGCTGCGCGACGTCAAGGCCGAGCAGCTGCCCACCGGCGGCATCCCCAACACCGTGCCTGTGCAGGGCTACGGTTTCCCCGCCACAATGCCCGAGATGGCCGTGGACTGGTGGGGCGACGCCTGCGTGCTGGTGCCATGGGCTCTATACGAGGCCACGGGCAGCCTGGATGTACTGCGTATGATGTACCCCACCATGCAGAAGTACGTCAAGGCGTGCTGCTTCTGGGCCGGGTTCGGCATCGGCAAGCACCGTTACATCTGGCACACGCCGTCAGTGCTGCATTTTGGCGACTGGGTCGCCCCCGATGTGCCGAAGATGAGTCAGTGGCAGGCCCGCAGCAAGTACACCGCCACGGCGTCCCTGTGCAACACCAGCGGTACACTGGCGAAAATTGCACGCATCCTTGGCAAGACCGAGGACGCCGCCAAGTACAAGGAGCTGAGCCGTAAGGTGGCCGATGCCTATTGCAGTGTGCTGACCGATGGAAACGGCAAGACGAAGGAAGAATTCCAGACCGCCTATGTGCTGCCCCTGTACTTGAATATGTTCCCTGAAAACGTCAAGGCAAAGGCTGCCGAGAATCTGGTCAAGCTGGTTGAGAAGAACGACTACAAGATCGGCACAGGCTTCCCGGGCACGCCGTACATCCTGTTTGCGTTGGCCGACAACGGCCACGCCGACACCGCCTACAAGATGCTGCTGAACACACAGTGTCCCAGTTGGCTGTATGAGGTCCGCGTGGGCGCAACGACGGTTTGGGAGCGTTGGGACGGTCTGGACGAGAACGGCGAGTGCCCAATCGGCGACGACGGCACCGACATGATGATCTCGTACAACCACTACGCCAGCGGCGCGGTGGGTGCGTTCCTCTACCGCCGCGTGCTGGGTGTGGAGCCCACCGAGGCCGGGTACCGCAAGTTCAAGTTTGCGCCTGTGGTCGGCGGCGGCATCACCGAGGCTGAAGGCACGGTGGGTACACCCTACGGCGTGATCAAGGCTGCATGGAAGATCGCGGACGGCGAGATGACGATGACCGTGGCGGTACCCGTCGGCACCGAATGCACCGTCGTGCTGCCGAGCGGGGAAGAGAAGGTGCTTGCCAGCGGGGAATATACCGTTACGGCAAAGGCGTAAAGACATACGTAAACAAATTGCTTATACACACAAAGAAGGAGTGACTCTCTATCATGTCAACCTCGAAATCCAACTTCTGGTCCTCGCCGCTGACGAAGTCCCGTATCACCAGCGACGACGTCAAGATGCCGGAAATGCTGCTGGGCTATTTTATCGGCCCCTTCGGCGCACTGCTTTCCTCGGGCATCTTCACCAGCATCCTGCAGAACTACTTCACCGATGTCCTCAAGCTTGATCTTGGCTTTTTGACGACCTTGCAGCTGGTCTCCACGGTGCTCATCGTGGCGTCCAACCTCATCGTCGGTCAGCTGATTGAGCACACCAAGGCTCTGGCCGGCAAGGCACGCCCGTGGATCCTGCTCTCCGCGCTGACCCTTTCCGTCGCCAGTGTGCTGATGTTTATCGTGCCGTTTGAGGGCATGGCCAAGATGGTCTGGATCGCCATCGCGTACAACCTGTACTACGCAGTCGCTTACCCCATCTACAACACCGCCAACTCCACTATGATCCCCGTTTCCACCCGTGACAGCAAGCAGCGCGGTGCGCTGGCTTCCTTCACCAACGTGGCGGGTCTGGGCGTTATGGGCTGCGGCTCGATGGTATTCCCGATGCTCGTTTCCTTCGCGCTGAAGGAGAACCAGCACCTGTGGTTCCTCACCATGCTGGCCGTCGCCATCTTCAGCGCACTGACCATCTACCTGCAGTTCCTCTTCACCCGTGAGCGCGTCACCGAGGAAGGCCGCGCCGACACCGAGACCCCTGCCAAGTCCGCCACGCTGGGCGAGCAGCTCAAGGCCGTTACCGGTGACCGCATGTGGTGGATCGTCATGGCGTTCTATATGCTGTTCCAGTGGAGCGGCGCGATGAAGAACGGCTCCATGAGCTACTTCTGCAAATGGGTTCTGGACAACACTTTCTTCGGCACGGCAGACGCATGGGGTGCCTCCCAGGGCCTGCTCAGCATCATGGGCGCTATCCCGATGGCCGTGGCTGCGGTCTTTGTGGTGCCTCTGGCCAACAAGTTCGGTAAGCGTCTGGTCTGCGGCGGCTTCATGCTGCTGGGTGCCGCGGGCGGCATCATCGCAGGTCTGGGCGGCGGCAACATCGTGCCGGTCGCCATCGGCGTGGCCCTCAAGTGTCTGGGTTCTTCCCCGGCCTGCTATCTGATCCTGGCCATGATTGCCGACGTTATCGACCACATTGAGTACCGCACCGGCATCCGCACCGACGGTCTGACCATGAGCATCTACAGCTCCCTTATGGTCGCCGCCACGCCGATCTGCAACTCCATTTTCAGCGCCATGCTGAACGGCAGCGGCTACAACCAAGCCGCCGATGTCGCTCTGGGCACCGCCGCCCAGACCGCCAGTGTGCAGACCGCGATCTCTGTCAGCTATATCTGGGTCGAGACCGTCTGCTATATCATCGGCGCCGTCATCCTGATCCTGTTCTGGACAGTCGAGAAGAACCTGCCTGAGGAGCAGAAGGCTATCAAGGAACGCAGCAAGAAGTAACGCGCTCTACACGCGATACGATATACACAAGGAGGAAAATCATGAGTAAGAAAAATTCCGGCCGCCGCGTCTGGCGCGGCGTGACCACCGCTACGGCGTCGCTGCTGGCGCTCAGTGTCTGCGCCTCGACCGTCGTGGATGGCTTCCGCACCGACATTGACAAGTTCCTGGGCACCAAAAGCACTAAGCTGGTGACCGAGAACTCCGACGGTACCGATCTGTACACCTTCAAATCCGACTACACCTCCACTACCGAGCTGCTGCACGGCATTCAGGACGTGGGTGAGCGGATGAGCGAAGAGGGCAGCGTCCTGCTGAAGAACAACGGCGCACTGCCGCTGACGCAGGATGAGACCCAGAAAATCACCCTTCTGGGCTTCTCCAGCTACTATCCCGTACAGGGCGGCGATATGGGTTCCAGCCTTGTGGAGAACACCGGCACGGATGCCGATACAGTCGATATGGTCGGTGCCTTCAAGGCAAAGGGCTTCGGTCTGAACCAGACTGTGGCCGATATGTACGAGGCCCTGCAGCCTACCTTCAAGTCCGAAGTCCAGAGCTGGGGCGGTACGATTGAGTACAACCACATCACGGCTCCCTCCACGACCGACGTTTTCTCCAGCAAGGAGCCGAGCCAGGCTGCGCTGGACGGCCAGAACGCCACTTGGAAAGACAGCATGAACGACAACAACGTGATGATCGTCACGATTGCCCGCTCTGCCTCTGAGAACGGCACCTACCAGCCCGGCACGGCCGGTGTAGACCCGACCCAAAACCTGAACCAGACTGACCCCTTGGGCCTGTCCGACGACGAGCGCGACCTCATCAATGCCGCCGTCACTGCCAAGGCGGCCAACGGCGGCAAGGTCATCGTTCTGTTGAATAATGCCAGCGCCATGGAGGTGCAGGAGATTGAGGACAACGTCGGTGTTGACGCTATCCTGCAGGTCGGCCTGCCGGGCGGCTACGGCTTCTACGGTGTGGCCGACATTCTCTCCGGTGCGGTCAGCCCCTCCGGCCATCTGACCGATACTTATGCGGTCAAGAACGCAAACTCTCCCGCTGCACAGAACTTCGGCGACCTGCAGTGGACCAATGCCAACCCCGACATCAGCATGAACGATGCCGTTGTCGAGGCCGAGAACATCTACATCGGCTACAAATACTACGAGACCCGCTATTTTGACACCGTCATGGGGCAGGGCAATGCTGCCTCCACCGTCGGTTCCTCCACCGGCAGCGCATGGAACTACGACGACGAGGTTACTTACCCGTTCGGCTACGGTCTGTCCTACACCACGTTTGAGCAGACCCTCGATAACCTGAATGTTGACCTTGAAAACGAGACCGTCACCGCGAACGTGACCGTCAAGAATACCGGCAGCGTCGCCGGTAAGGATGTTGTGCAGCTCTATGTCAGCCTGCCCTACACCGATTATGACAAGGAGCACGGTGTTGAGAAGGCTGCCATCCAGCTGCTGGACTACGGCAAGACCGCCGAGCTTGCGCCCGGTGCCTCCGAGACCGTGACCATCACCGCTGACATGCAGAATATGGCCAGCTGGGATTCCACTGCTGACAACGCGGCCGGTACCAAGGGCTGCTACATTCTCGATTCCGGTGACTACTGGTTCACCATCGGCAACGGTGCACACGAGGCTGTGCAGAACGTTTTGGCTGCCGAGGGTCAGGATGTCGGCGGTGACGCAGACAAGGCCAAGAGCTGGAATCTGGGCTCTCAGGACACCACCACTTTCGCAACGACCAAGAATGGCACCGCTGTGGAGAACCAGCTGGCTGACATGGATGTCAACTACTGGCTGCCCGGCACTGCTACCTATCTGACCCGTGCCGACTGGGAAGGCACTTTCCCCAAGACCTATAAGGATCTGACCGCCTCCGATGAGATGATCGATATCCTTGACAACGACATCTACGAGATCAACGCCAACGGCGATCCCTCCACCGTCACCTTCGGCGCTGACAACGGTCTGACGCTGGCTGACCTGAAGGGCGTTTCCGATATCAACGATGAGCGCTGGGATATGCTGATGGATGAGATCACGCTGGAAGAGTGCATGATCCGCACAGGCTTCGGCGGTACCTCCACCAAGGTTATCGAATCCATCATGAGCCCCGAAGCCATCCAGAACGATGGCCCCAACGGCTTCAACTCCTATCCTCTGGGCCAGTATGCCAACACCGATGCTACCACCGGTGATCCCTGCGTGGTCGATGCCAACGACCCCAACCTGACTTACAAGATGGGCACCATGGTCAATGAGACTGTCATCGCCCAGACCTTCAACAAGGACCTCGCCGCTGATTATGGCCGCGTGATCGGCAACTACAGCCTGTGGGCCAACACCGCTATCTTCTGGGGCATCGGCACCAACCTGCATCGCCTGCCCTACAACGCCCGTAACCACGAGTACTACTCCGAGGACGCTGTTCTGACCGCCGGTCAGGGCACTGCCTACGCCGCCGCTGCTATGGAATACGGCGTTATCATCGCACCCAAGCACCTCGCCTTCAACGATACCGAAATCAACCGTACCGGCATTTCCGTCTTTATGACTGAGCAGCAGGCCCGTGAGAACGAGCTGCGCGGCACGCAGGGCATTGTGGAGAACGCTCATGTTCTCGGCGTTATGACCGCTTACAACCGCGTTGGCATCACGCAGGACAACGCCCACACCGGTCTGATGAAGAACATCCTGCGCAACGAGTGGGGCTTCCAAGGCTTGATTTCCGAGGACTTCATCCAGAACGCTAACTATGTTGTGCTGAAAGAGGCTGTGCTGAACGGCGTTACCATGAGCTGCAACACCGGCGACAACACGATGGCTGCTGTCAGCGAGAAGTATCCCTACTGGACCGTAGAGGCCGTAAGTCAGGATACCACCATGATGACCGCCCTGAAGCAGGCTATGAAGTACCAGAACTACGCACTGGCCAACTCCAACGCTATGGACGGCATGGCCAGCAGCACCCGCCTTGTCAGCGTGCGCACCTGGTATGACAACGCCCTCGTTGCCGTGCAGGTCGTCTTTGCCGCCCTGACCGTACTGGCCGCCGCCATGTATGTGCTGAATGACCGCAAATCCAAGAAGCAGTAAAGGAGTGCAAACCATGAGTTCTACGAATAAAAAGGGCGCAGGTCTGATCCTGTCGCTTCTGACCGCCGTTGCCGGTGCTGTCGGCCTTGGCTTCTGCATTGTCAACGCCGGGACTGATTCCTTCCGCAAGATCGGCACCAGCCCGGTTGTCATCGGCTGCGCCGTCATCGCCATCCTTGCACTGGTGCTGCGCGTCGTGCTGGACAAGAAGCTGACCATCGCCGCCGACGCGATGAGCGTAGTTGCCGGTATCACGCTGGTCGTGGCTGCCGCACAGTTCATCAGCCCCCGCGTCAACACTATCGCCTCGATCATGACCTTTACGAACAACGCCCAGACGATGGCTGACCTGTCCAGCGCCATCTACGGCACGGCCGCGCTGCTGATTGCCGTGGTGCTGAACATCATTGCCGCGTTCACCAATGTGAACGAGCAGTAATTATGCGCCATTCCCACGTCACTTCATCGTGACAGCTTTTTCCTCATCCACACCCCGGGGGGCTTTCTCTCCGGGGTATTTTGTATTATGATGTAAAAAACAGATTTTTTCTGAAAGGATGTGTTCCACCTGCGCCGCCTGATGCTTATTCTTGCCATGCTGGTTCTGCTGGCAGGCTGTGCCGCCGCCCCGGCATCCCCGGCGGTGCAGTGCCGCATCGTTTTGGAATCCTCGCCTGCGTTTACAGCGCAGACCCAGACCGCAGCCGTTACCCCGGGGCAGAGTGTGACCTTCACCCTGACCCCGGCCGACGGCTATACGCTGACGGGCGCAGACTATCCCGGTGCGTCGCTTACCCGCACCGGCGCGGCGTACAACCTGACGCTGCCCGATGTCCGCTACTCCGTTGCCGTGGCAGTGACCGCGGAAAAGAGCGATACTGTGCTGTATTATAATGACAACTGCGGCGGCGGCTGGGTCACTGTGCCCGTCACCGCCAGTCATCTGCGGCTGAACACCGCCATCGACGGTGCGCTGTTCACCCGCCCCGGGTACACGCTGACGGGGTGGAACACCGTCCCGGACGGTAGTGGTCAGGCCGTTGGGCTGGGCAGCCGGACCGAGCCCGGCGCGCGGCTTTACGCGCAGTGGGCTGCTCAAAACGACGCCGCGGAGTTCACCTACACAGTTGAAAACGACGCCGCAGCTATAACGGGCTGGCAGGGCGGGGGAGAAGTGCTTGTCATCCCCGATACGCTGGGCGGCGCACCCGTCGTGGAAATTGCGGCGGGGGCCTTTGCCGATGCACCCTGTAAAACAGTCATCTTCCCCGATACCCTGCGCCGCGTGGAGCCCGGGGCCTTCAGCGGCAGCGCCGCGGAGAGCGTGACCCTGTTTGACAACCTGCAGCAGATCAGCGATTACGCATTTGAAGATTGCACAAGCCTGCAAACATTGTACATCAATGCCGCGACTGCGCCCGTCTACAGCGGCAGCTACTACGCGACGTTCGCCGATAAGTACGACCGCCTGCTCTCATTGGCCGATACGCAGAAGCTTGTGCTGTTCTCCGGTTCCTCGGCGCGGTTCGGGTATGACAGCGCCGCGTTGGATGCTGCCCTGCCCCATTATGAGGTCGTGAACATGGGTGTGTTCGCCTACACCAATGCGCTGCCGCAGCTCGAACTGATTCGCGCACAGATGCGCCCCGGCGACCTGCTGCTGCTCTCTCCCGAATTTGACGCCGCCAAGCGCCAGTTCTGCACGACAAACGCCTTTGACGACGCCTTCTTCTGTATGGCCGAGGCTGACTACGACATTGTCGCGAGGCTTGATTTGCAACAGTACAGCGGCGTTTTTTCGGCACTTGGCTCCTATTTGCAGACCCGCGCAGACATGGCGGCGCGCAGCTATGCCGTCTCGCCGTCCGATTTGGACGAGGACGGAAATGCCGTTGACACGCCGAGCTACAACGAGTACGGTGACTATGTTCTGTACCGCCCCGATGCCGTTGATGACACGCCGATTTACGGACTGCCTGTGGATTACACAACAGCGTCCTTCCCGTATGACACGTATATAGCCCCCGCCAACGCCGAGTTTGACTGCTTTGCGGCAGACGGCGTGCGGGTGTACCTGACATACAGCCCGCGCAACAGCCGCGCCGTTTCAGCGGATTCCACGCCGGAGGCTGTGGCCGCGCTGGATGCGTATTTCCGAGAAAATCTCGATGTTGTGTTCTTGACGCCGCTGCAGGATTCCCTGATGCCCGGGCGGTATTTCTACGGCACCGACAACCATCTGTCCACAAACGGGGTGACTATGCGCACGGCACAGGTCATCGATGCACTGACAAAACAACTGCAAGGGGAGGGGATTGCGCCATGATTCTTGTCTGCGCTCTGGCTGCACTGACCACTGTGCTGGCACTGGCGGCCCATCGCCGGGCATGGGCCGCAGCGCTCGGCATGGTTTCGGGTGCTGCGGTGGTTTTGGCAGCGCTGGTACTGGATGTGTCCACCCGCACAATGCTGCTCTGCCTGTTGATTCCCTGCGCCGCCGCCATGTGGCCGATAGGAGGGCGCTTATGAATTTCACCGCACCCGCTTTCGTGCTGCTTTTTCCTATCGTACTGGCCCTGCATTGGATGCTGCCGCCGAGCCGGCGCTGGGTATTGCTGCTGGCCGCCAGCCTCGGATTTTACGCTGTGGGCAGCCCGCAGGCACTTCCGCTGCTGGCGGGTATCACGCTGGGAACCTATGCGGCGGCACTGGGCATCGCAAAAAGCAAAACACAGACGGCCAAAAAGCTCTGGCTGACCTGTGCGGCAGTTTTGTGCATCGGGTGTCTGTGCCTCTTCAAATATGCCGGGATTTTCCGCACAGATGTGCCGCTTCTGCTGCCCGCGGGCATCTCGTTTTACACATTTCAGACCCTCAGCTATGTCATTGATATTTACCGCGGGCGGCTCATGCCGGAGAGGCATCCGGGGTATTACGCCTTATTCGTCAGCTTTTTCCCGCAGCTGGTAGCGGGACCGATTGAACGCAGCACGGCGCTTCTGCCTCAGCTGCACGCGCAGGAGCGCCGTATGGACAGCAGCGGCTGGCTTTGGATGGTGCGCGGCTTTGCAAAGAAGCTGCTGCTGGCAGACACCGCTGCCGTATTTGTGGATGCCGTCTACGCCTCCCCGGCGGACGCCTCCGGCCCGGCTGTTCTGTTGGCAACACTGCTTTTTGCCGGGCAGATCTACTGGGACTTTTCCGGCTATTCCGACATTGCCGTCGGAGCCGCTGCCTTGCTGGGTGTGCGATTGAGCCGCAATTTCGACCACCCCTACCGCGCAGACTCCCTACGTGATTTCTGGCGCCGCTGGCACATCAGCCTGACACGGTGGTTTACGGACTACGTCTATATCCCGCTCGGCGGCTCGCGCCGCGGCACGGCACGGCTGGTCGTAAATACCATGGTCGTGTTTCTGTTAAGCGGCCTCTGGCATGGCGCCGCATTACATTTCGTGGTGTGGGGCGGTGTGCATGGTGCGCTGCTGCTTTTGGAAAAGGCCCTGACCCCCTGCGGCGGAAAGCACAAGGCCCGCACCCGGACCGCAGTGTGCCTACGCCACGCCTATACATTTTCTCTGGTCTGCATCGCTTGGGTCTTTTTCCGGGCAGCCTCTGTCTCGGATGCCCTTCTGCTGCTGTCCCGCCTGCCCGTCGACTGGTCGCTGAGCACACTGCACACAACGCTGCTGAGCATCGGTATACAGCCGGTGGCAGAGCTTGTTTTGGGGGCGCTTTGCCTGCATCTGCTGCCCGAAACGTCGTCCGCAGCACCGTCCCCGCGCAGCGTATTGGCCTTCTGTCTTTTGGCATTGACTGTGGTCGCCGCGTGGTTTTCCACACTGCACACGGGCACGACCAATGCCTTTATCTACTTCCAATTCTGACCCTGCCATGAAAAAACTGTTTACAAGTATGCTCTGCGTTTTTATCGCCATACCGTTGCTCCTGACGGTGTGGGGCTTTGCCCTGCCCGCGCAGTACGGCAATACGTTTGTGGGGGAACTGCCCGCCAAGCGTGCCCTGCTGGCCGCGGAAAGCGATAAACCGCGTCTTATTCTTGTGGGCGGCAGTGCAGCCGCTTTCGGCGTTGACAGCGCTCTGCTGGCCCGGGAGCTGCCTGACTATCAGCCCGTTAATTTTGGCCTGTACGCAGCACTCGGCACACGGGTCATGCTGGATTTGTCCATAAAGGAATTGCGCCCAGGCGATCTTGTCGTCATCATGCCGGAGCAGCAGCGTCAGGCGCTTTCCGATACCGTCGGCGCGGATACTTTTTGGCAGGCTGTTGACGGAGACTTTTCGGAACTTTCCTGCCTGCACGCGCGGGATTTTGGGCCTTTGTTGGGGGCGTTTCCGCGCTTTGCAGGTGCGAAGTTCCGCTATTTTCTCACCGGTGCGCCTACCCCGGACGGCGTCTATCGCCGCGGCTCCTTCAATGCGGTGGGCGATGTGGTAAATCCGCTCTGCAGTGCCAATATTTTGCCGGATGGTTATGACACGACAATGCCGATACGCTTTGATCCCTCGATGCTGGACACCGACTTCTGTGATGCGCTCAACGCCTACACTGCACAGGCCGAGTCTGTCGGGGCAGTTGTCTTATATCATTTCCCGCCGATGAATGTGCTTGCTGTATCGAATGCAGAAGATATTGACACGTATGCCGACTATCTGCAGTCACAGCTGACTGCACCTCTGGCAGGCGATCCGCATGCCTGCGTGATGGACGCCGGGTGGTTCTATGACACAAATTTCCATCTGAACGTGAGCGGCAAGACCGTCTTTACACGGCAGCTCATCCGCGATCTCAAAGCTGTACTGGGAGACACCTCGTCTACCGAAATCGCGCTGCCCGCCATGCCCGCCCGCCGGATACAGACCGACACAGAAGCCGCGAATAACAGCGATGCTGCCTATTTTACATGGGAAAGTGACCGTCTTGTCGTCAATGCGGCGGGACGCGGCCGCCGCACCTTGACGGTTCCGGGCGAGGTGGACGGCCGACCCGTGACGGCGCTGGCCTCCGACACGTTTGCGGGATGCAGCGCGCTGGAAAAACTGACGATACAGCAAAATATCACGGCGCTTCCGGATGGACTTTTTGCCAAATGCTCCGCGCTGCAGGAAATCACGCTGACCCAGCCGGACCCCGCGCGGCTTTCCGTGGGGCAGGCCCTGCTCGACGGTGCGCCCGCGTTCTGCCGCATCCGCGTGCCCGCCGCAAGCTACACCTCCTACTGCCTGAGCTACGCATGGTCGCCCTACGCGGAGACCTTCGTCCATTAAGGCAACACCGCGCAATTCCCGCCTTACCGCATCGCAGGGCGGCTGTCTATACTGATAGCCGGATTGTGGAAAAGTGCAGGGATCAACTTGCATAAATTTTCACGAAGATTGGCCTTTCTTTTTTACACAGCCAATGCCAACTAGCGCTTGAAATCGAAACGCTGCACAAGTATACTATACTTGTTATACTATATAATCTTGATTGAAAATCAGTACGCCAGTTGACCATAAAAGACATACCAGAATTGAAGCGTGCGGCGGAATCGAAACCCTGCGAGGATGAAGAACATGAAATTCGATAGAAGACTTACAGATGAAATCTACACTTCCGATACGGTAAGGC